>ENA-UOJR01000224-UOJR01000224.1-human-gut-metagenome-genome-assembly--contig:-C115P-NODE-224-length-86848-cov-21.791389_pt1 | contig 86848 bp, 79 predicted proteins | sample MGYA00242354_ERZ723901 | MGnify/ENA metagenome assembly ERZ723901
CCAAGGGAGGGAATAAGATGTCGGAAATTCGTGTTAAAGAGGGCGAGTCGCTGGAGAGCGCACTGCGTCGCTTCAAGCGTAGCACTGCCCGCAGCGGTGTGCTCGCAGAGGTTCGTAAGCGCGAGGCTTACGAGAAGCCGTCTGTTAAGCGCAAGAAGAAGTCCGAAGCAGCCCGCAAGCGTAAGTTCAAGTAATTAACTGCTTGGAATCGCATTGTTGCTTTAGATTTCAAACGCGTTGCTAACGCCGATGTAGGGGAGCCTGTATTGCAGGCTCCCCTATTTTCATTGCAGGGAGAAATACTATGCTCATCACCCCCGAATATGTGTTCAAGGATGTTACCCACATCACCCCGGAGTTTCTGGCGGGCAAGGGCATCCGCGCCCTCGTGCTGGACATCGACAACACCCTGACAGCTGACCGCAGCCAGGAGCTGCCGGACGAAGTGGCCGGGTGGCTGGCTCAGATGAAGGAAGCCGGCATCGGCCTCACCATCGTCTCCAACGGTGCGGAGAAGCGCGTCCGGCCCTTCGCCGAGAAACTGGGCCTCGCGTACCTCTACCGTTCCGCCAAGCCTCTGCCCTTCGCGCTGATGGTAGCCCGCCGTCGGATGGGCGTGAAGCGGAAACAGATGGCCATGGTGGGCGACCAGCTCTACGCCGACCGGATGGCGGCGGCCCTCTACGGCATCCCGGGCCTGATGGTCATTCCCCGCGGCCCCGACCTCGGCGCGCAGGTGGTGCTCAAGCGCAAGTGGGAAAAGCGCCACTGGCAGGAGTATTATGACCGGGGAGGGAAGACACTGTGAGCGAGTGTGACTGGAAAATCCGGTTCGGCACTGCCGGCACCAGCGACAGCTTCGAGGCGAAGGGTTACAAGTCCAGCCTCGACATCCCCGCCTACACGGCAGAGATGGGACTGGACGCTTTCGAGTACCAGTGCGGCCACGGCGTCCGCCTCGGGGTGGACAAGGCCGGGAAGATGGCCGCAGACGCCGCAGAGCGGGGCATCCTGTTCAGCGTCCACGCACCTTATTATATCAGTATGTCCAGCCTCGAGGAAGAAAAGCGGCTGGGCAGCGTCCGCTATCTGCTCCAGAGTGCCGAGGTCTGCCGCGCGCTTGGCGGAAAACGCATCATCTTCCACTCGGGCAGCTGCGGCAAACAGAGCCGCGAAGCCGCCCTCGAAAAGGCGCTGGACACCATGCGCCGTGCCGTGGAAGCGCTGGACGAAGCCGGTTACGGCGATATGACTCTCTGCCCGGAGACCATGGGCAAAATCGGCCAGCTGGGTACGCTGGACGAAGTATTGGCCCTCTGCGGGGTGGACAAGCGCATCACGCCCTGCATCGACTTCGGCCACCTGAACGCCCGGACCTTGGGCGGCATCCAGTCCAGAGCCGACTACGCCGCCATCCTCGACCGGATGGATGAGGTGCTGGGCGACGAGCGCGCCCGGCGGTTCCACGTCCACTTCTCCCGCATCGAGTTCTCTGCCGGCGGCGAGAAGCGCCACTGGACCTTTGCTGAGACCCAGTTCGGCCCGGAGCCCCAGCCCCTGATGGAGCTGCTGGCAGAGCGCCGCCTCGAGCCGGTCGTCATCTGCGAGAGCGCCGGTACGCAGGCCGAGGACGCGCAGGCGATGCAAAGGATGTACGAGGCGGCGAGGGGGGAGCAACCTCTCCGTCAGCGCTGACGCGCTGCCACTGCCCGGGTTGCGGCACCCAGCATCCGCAGCGCTTTGCTTGCGTCTTGCTGGCCGCGGCCCCAACAGCGACTCCCTGTTTCCGCCACTGGCGGCGGTCGTCGTTGTTGCTCCTACCGAGGGGAGGCTTTGGCATATCGGAAAACTTCGCCTCTTCGCCAGAGGCTCCCCTACTAGGGGAGCTGTCTGCGGAGCAGACTGAGAGGTTGTACGAAGGAAAACTTACCTTGTGTTCCACACTTTTTGTCATTTTCATCGTCTTTTTTACCGAAACCCCTTGCCAAATGGCGCGGGATTGGGTAAAATAAATAGAGATATGCGTAATGCATCTGAGACATTAAACTAATGGAGGAATTCCTATGATTTCTGCAGGCGAGTTTCGCAATGGCGTGACCTTTGAGCAGGACGGCCAGGTTCTTCAGGTCGTTGAGTTCCAGCACGTCAAGCCCGGCAAGGGCGCTGCCTTTGTCCGCACCAAGACCAAGAACGTCATCACCGGCTCTGTGGTCGAGACCAGCTACAACCCGACCGCTAAGTTCCCTCAGGCTTTCATCGAGCGCAAGGACGTGACCTACAGCTATGAGGATGGCGATCTGTACCACTTCATGGACAACGAGACTTACGATGACATCCCCGTCAACGCAAGCGACGTCCCCGAGAACTTCAAGTTCTGCAAAGAGAACGAGCTGTGCAAGCTGCTGAGCTACAAGGGCAAGGTCTTCAGCGTCGAGATCCCCAACTTCATCGAGCTGGAAGTCACCCAGACTGAGCCGGGTGTCAAGGGCAACACCGCCACCAACACCCTGAAGCCCGCTACCGTCGAGACCGGTGCTGAGATCCGCGTCCCCCTGTTCATCAACGAGGGCGACCACATCCGCATCGATACCCGCACCGGCGAGTATATGGAGCGCGTCTGATTTTCTGACGACGATAAGACCGGGCAGCGGGCGACCGTTTGCCCGGTTTTTTCTTAAAAAGAAGAGCTGTTTTGCGATAGGAGGTATTCCCTATGAAGGAAAAAGCTGCATACCTGAAGGGCCTGATCGACGGCCTCGGCATTGATGAGAACACCAAAGAAGGCAAGGTCATCAAGGCCATGAGCGAGCTGCTGAGTGAGATGGCAGAGACCGTGGACAGCATCGACGAGGATGTCACCCACGCCTACGACCAGATCAACGACCTGAGCGAAGAGCTGGAAGACCTTGAAGCAGACCTGTACGAAGACGAGGATGCCGAGGACGAAGAGGACGACTCCGACGACTCCGACGACGAGACCGAGTCAGACGACGATGACGACAACGCCGACGTGGCCGGTGAGCCTTATTATGAGGTGGCCTGCCCTGCCTGCGGCAAGACCGTCTATGTGAGCGAGGACGATCTGGACGCCGGTGAGGCCATCTGCCCCAGCTGCAAGGTGGCTTTCGAGGTGGCTCTGGAAGACCCCGAGGACGACGAGGCCGCTGAGAACGACGGCCCCGTGCAGTACGAAGTGACCTGCCCCGCCTGCGGCGCCACCTCTGTGGTGGACGAAGAGGCCCTGCTGGACGGCGACCCTGTCTGCCCCAGCTGCGGCAAGCCGCTGGACTTTGAGGTAACGGAGGAGTAATTCTCCGCCTCCCAAGAGCACAAGACAAAAAAGCGCCCCCGGAACTCAGATTCGAGTTCCGGGGGCGCTTTGCTCTTTATAAGGTACGGAGAAGCGGCTTACATCTTCTCAGGGACGTTGATCTTGAACATGGTGAGCACGTTGAAGATGACGTTCTTGACGCCGATGCAGAGGGCCAGACGGGCCTGCTGGACGGCGGGGTCTGCGCCCTGGATGCGGCAGCTGCCGTAGAAGCGGTGGAAGGCGCTGGCCAGGTCGATGACGAAGCGGTTGATGCGGCTGGGGTCGTACTTCTCGGCGGCCATGACGATCTCCTGCGGGAAGGCGGCCAGCATCCGGATAAGGTCCATCTCGGAAGGCTCGGTCAGCAGGGTGGCGTCGATGTTCTCAGCGCCTGCGAAGGCCACGCCCTCGCTCTCCATCTTCTTGAGGATGGAGCAGATGCGGGCGTGAGCGTACTGGACGTAGTAGACCGGGTTGTCATTGTCGGTCTTGACGGCCTGGTCCAGGTCGAAGTCAATGCCGCTGCCGGCGTCGTGCATATTGAACAGGAAGCGTGCGCTGTCGATGGGGACTTCTTCCAGCAGGTCGGTCAGGGTGATGGCGTTGCCGGTGCGCTTGGACATCCGGACGGGCTGACCGTCACGCATCAGGTTGACCATCTGCATCAGCACGACGTCCAGATCCTCGCCGTGGAGGCCGATGGCGTCCATGGCACCCTTCATGCGGGCGACGTGGCCGTGGTGGTCAGCGCCCCAGACGTCGATGGCCTTGGCGAAGCCGCGGGTGGCCAGCTTGTTGTAGTGGTAGGCGATGTCGGCGGCAAAGTAGGTGGGGATGCCGTTGGCACGGACGAGGACTTCGTCCTTGGCTTCCTCCTCGGTGCCGTCGTCGGTCTTCTTCTTATTGACGGTGCCGTACTTGGCAGCGTACTGTGCGCTGCGGTACATGATGGCACCGTCCTCGGCCTTGTAGCAGGCACCCAGCTCCAGCAGCTTGTCCACCACGGCCAGCACAGCGCCGGACTCGTGGAGGGTGCTCTCGTGGAACCAGACATCGTAGTCGATGCGGTACTTGCCCAGGTCGCGCTTCAGGGCGGCGATGTTCTTGGGCAGGGCGTAGGCAACGAGGGCGTCCTTCAGGGCTGCGAAAGCCTCGCTCTCGAAGAGGGTCTCCTCGTCCATGCCTTTGCAGGAGGCAACGTATTTGTCGCCGTTCAGCTCAGCGAACTCACCGGCCAGCACCTTGATGTCGCCGCCCTGATAGCACTCGGCGGGCAGGGGATAAGCCTCCTCGCCGCAGTACTTCTGCAGGTAGCGGACAGCGAGGCTCTTGCCGAACTTCTGGATCTGGTTGCCTGCGTCGTTGATATAGAACTCACGGGTCACGTCGTAGCCGGACCAGTCGAGGACAGCGGCCAGGCAGTCGCCCAGAGCGCCGCCGCGGGCGTTGCCCATGTGCATGGGGCCGGTGGGATTGGCGGAGACGAACTCCACGTTGTACTTGGCACCCTTGCCGTGGTCGGTGCGGCCATACTCCTTGTTGGAGCAGGCACCCAGCACGACGCCGGCCCAGAAGGAGGGGGCGAGGAACAGGTTGATGAAGCCGGGACCGGCCACCTCGACCTTGGCGAAGACGCCGCCGTCCAGTGCGGGCAGGTGGGCGATGAGGGCGTCGGCGATCATCTTCGGGGCCTTGCGCCAGGTGCGCGCGCCGGCCATGGCGATGTTGGAGGCGATGTCGCCGTTCTTGACGTCGGCGGGGATCTCTACGATGAAGGCGGGCAGCTCGGCCTCGGGCAGGGTGCCGTCGGCCATCGCAGCCTTGGCGGCGGCGGTCAGCAGGGCGCGGGCCTCGTCCAGCGCGGTCTGCCGGGGGTTGTAATTCTGGTAGGTCTTTTCAAAGTCGGTCATTTCAAGTGTCCTTTCGTGTTTGAGTGCGAAGCCCGCTTGCCGCAGGAGCCGCAGGCAAAAAACAATGAGAAGTCAGTTGACGTGCTGTACCGTCATTTCCAGCGTGTTGCGGCTGACGATGCGGGCGTCGTCGGCGTCCAGCAGGTAGCTGAACGCCGCGCTGCCGCCCTTCTCGGTCAGCTTGCAGTCGATGCCGTCGCCGGTGACGCCCAGAGTGAGGGAGCCCACCTCCGTCTCGTAGTGGCAGAGATTGCGGCGGTCCCGCTCGATGAGGAGCTGGCTGTTGGCCCGCCCGAACCGGAGCAGGGCCACTCGGCTGCCGTCCTCGGCGATCTTGATGGTAGTGGTGCAGCCCTCGAAGCCGATGGTCTGCGTCTCCTTATAAGAGATGTAGTAGCTTCCGTTCTTTTTGGTAAAGCTGCCCCGGGTCATCAGCTCGATGTGGTCGCGGTCCTCCTCGCGGATGACGCCCTCATTGTCGAACTGGTCGATGGAGCTCTTGATGCGGATAATGTAGTTTTCCAGTGGTTTGCTCACAGTTTTGCGTCCTTATCAGTATTTATCAATGGCGATCTGGTCGATAAGACCGCCCTTGTACTCCCCGAGGAAGAGGTCGGCGGTCTGGGCGAAGCTGTCCGGCACGTCGCTGACGTAGAAGTGGGCCTCGCCCTTTTCGTGATTTCCCTTCAGCCCATGCTCGCTGAGCGTCCGCTCCAGATGGTGGGCGGCGGTCTGGGCCGGGTCCACGAGGGTGACGTTCCTTCCCATGTACCAGCCTATCATCTCTTTGATGAGGGGGTAGTGGGTGCAGCCGAGGATGAGGGTGTCCACCCCGGCCTCCCGCACCTCGGCCAGATACTGGGCGATGACCAGACGGGTCACCTGCTGCTTGTCGAGGGCGCTGTGGTCCACATAGCCGGCCTCCACGAGAGGCACGAAGAGGGGGCAGGGCCGGGCCGTGATCTCCACGCCGGGAACGAGCTTGCGCAGGACGGTCTCATAGCTGCGGGAGCGGATGGTGGCCGCCGTGCCGATGACGCCGATGCGGCGGTTCCGGGTGACGAAAGCGGCCTCCCGGGCCGCAGCGTCCACGACGCCCAGATAGGGGACAGGGAGCTTTGCGGCCTCGGCGGCGGGGTAGATGCTGGACACCGTGCCGCAGGCGGCCATGATGCACTTGACATCCTTCGAGAGCAGAAATGCGATGTCCTGCCGGGCATACTGCAAAATAGTCTCAGGGCTGCGGCTGCCGTAGGGGACGCGGCCGGTATCGCCGAAGTAAACGATATTCTCGTTGGGGAGGCGCTTGCGCAGCTCCCGCACGCCGGTCAGACCGCCAAGGCCGCTGTCGAATACGCCGATGGGACGGTTATCCATGCTGCTTTTCCGTCCTTTCCAGAGCCAGAGCGATGAGGCGGTCGATGAGGGCAGGCACGGGGATGCCCTCATGCTCCATCAGCTTGGGGTACATACTGATGGGGGTGAAACCGGGGAAGGTGTTGATCTCGTTGATGAGGACGCGGCCAGTGTCCTTCTCCACAAAGAAGTCGCAGCGGGCCAGACCCTCGCAGCCCAGCGCCGTGTAGGCCATGGCGGCGTAGGTCTTCACCTCGTCCAGCTTTTCCTCAGGCAGTTTGGCCGGAATGACCACCTGACTGACGCCGTTCTTGTACTTGTCGTCGTAGGTGTAGAACTCGGCACCGGCCAAGATCTCGCCCGGGCGGGTGGAGACGGCGGGGTCGGAGCCGATGACGGCGCACTCCACTTCGTGGCCGTCCACGAAGGCCTCGAACACCACCTTGCGGTCGTTGGCGAGGGCCAGCCGGATGGCGGCCTTCAGCTCATCGCGGTCATGGGCCTTGGTGATTCCCACGCTGGAACCGGCATTGGCGGGCTTGACGAAGATGGGCCAGCCCAGCTTTGCGATGACGCCGTCGCATACGCCGTCGGGGTCAGACTCGATCTCCCAGCGGGTGGCGGAGAGCCACTTGGTGTGAGGGATGCCGGAGGCGTCGAACATGGCGTTGGCGACTGCCTTGTCCATGCAGACCGCGCTGGCCAGAACGCCGCAGCCTACGTAGGGGATGCCGGCCAGCTCCAGCAGGCCCTGCACAGTGCCGTCCTCGCCCCACAGGCCGTGGAGCACGGGGATGACCACGTCCACATGGACCTTCTCCACCTGCCCGGCGGGGGTGAAGAGGATGAGGCCGTGGTCGGCACGGTCGGGGCTGAGCACGCAGGGCATATTGCCCGGCAGCTCTTCCCAGCTGCCGTCGGCCATCTGGGCCGAGTCGGCCTCGGTGTAGAGCCAGCGGCCCTCCTTGGTGATGCCGATGGTCAGCAGCTCGTACCGCTGGCGGTCGAGCTGGTCCACGAAGGTGCCGGCGGACACGCGGCTGACCTCGTGCTCGCTGGACATTCCGCCGAACAGGACAACCACACTCATTTTATGTTCAGAATCGGATAACATAATCGATCTCTCCTGATTTCAGGACCGCTGCGCGCGGCAGACAGCCCGAAGTTTTGTCTATATACATAGATATACTTATTATATAATATTTATGCCCGGGATGCAAGCGGTGCCGCGCAGTCGGGCGAAGAGAAAGAAAATACAAAAAACCTGAAAAAACGCAGATTTCCCGCTTGACGAATGGAAAAAGACGTGATACAATGGTAACACCTCTTTTGCGGGGTTATTAAGTGCGCCTGTCGAACGGGTGCTCCCGCAAGCCGAGGGAGGTTCAAAACAACCGTTATAATGGAGGTGTCAACAAATGACCGTTAAAATCACTCTGGCCTGCACCGAGTGCAAGCAGCGCAACTACAACACCACGAAGAACAAGAAGAACAACCCCGATCGTCTCGAGATGAAGAAGTACTGCCGCTTCTGCAAGAAGCACACCGTTCATCGCGAAACCAAGTAAGAAAGGCGGACAACATCATGGCAGACAAAACCGAGAAAAAGCCGGGCTTTGTGGCCAGAATGAAGGCCGCCGTGAAGGGTTTTGCCGCAAATGTGGCAAAGTTCTTCCGCGACACGAAGAGCGAGCTGAAAAAGGTCGTGTGGCCGTCTAAGGCGGACATCAAGACCAACACCGTCGTGGTGCTCGTGACTGTGGCGATCTCCGCCGTCGTGATGATTGCACTGGACGCCATCTTCGGTGGCATCCTGGGCCTTATCATCGGCGCTTGAATCATCTTGAAACGGAGGGTCAACCAGAATGGAAGAGCAGTCCAATGAGGCGCTTTGGTATGTCGTGCATACCTATTCCGGCTACGAGAATAAAGTGGCAACGGACTTACAGACCATGGTGGAGAACCGCCGCCTGCAGGATTTGATCTGTGACATCAAGGTCCCGACCGAGATGGTCCCCGAGATCAAGGACGGCAAGGAGCGTATGGTGGAGCACAAGCTGTTCCCCGGCTACGTTCTGGTCAAGATGGTCATGAACGACGATACCTGGTATGTCGTGCGCAATACGCGCGGCTGCACCGGTTTCGTCGGCCCTGCCTCGAAGCCTGTCCCCCTGACCGCTGAGGAAGTGGAGAAGATGGGCGTCGAGAAGGCGGCTCCGCTGACCGTCGATTTCAACGTCGGCGATACCGTGCAGATCACCGCCGGCCCCCTGGAAGGCTTTATGGGCCTTGTGGAGGGCATCGATACCGAGAGCTTCAAAGTCAAGCTCAAGGTCAATATGTTTGGCCGCGAGACGCCCGCAGAAGTGGACATCGCGCAGGTCGAGCTGCCGTAACCAACCGGCATCCGTTCTACCAAGGTAAGACCGCAGTGCGGTTCTTATAGAGCGTGTGCACCGCGTACGCGCTCGTGGGAGGCGCGGAGACACCGCGCCGCAACTCACCACAGATTTTTGGAGGTGCATTTACTATGGCACAGAAAGTTACTGGCTACATTAAGCTGCAGATCGAGGCCGGCAAGGCGACTCCGGCTCCCCCTGTTGGCCCTGCTCTGGGTCAGAAGGGCGTCAACATCATGGCCTTCACCAAGGAGTTCAACGAGCGTACCAAGAACCAGATGGGTTATGTCATCCCCGTCGTCATCACTGTCTACGCTGACCGCTCCTTCAGCTTCATCACCAAGACTCCTCCGGCAGCCGTTCTGATCAAGAAGGCCGCTGGCATCAACACCGCTTCCGGCAAGCCCAACAAGGAAAAGGTCGCTACTCTGACCGCCGCTCAGGTGGAAGAGATCGCTAAGACCAAGATGCCCGACCTGAACGCTGCTTCTCTGGAAGCTGCCTGCAGCATGGTCCGCGGCACCTGCCGTTCCATGGGCATCGTCGTCGAGGGCTGAGACATAAACAGTGGGAGGGCATAACACTGCCCGCATGACCACACAGGAGGATATACAATGAAACATGGCAAGCACTATGTCGACGCTGCAAAGCTGGTCGATTCTACTAAACTGTACGAAGTGAACGAGGCTCTGGAGCTGGCCTGCAAGACCGCTTCCGCCAAGTTCGACGAGACCGTCGAGCTGCACGTCCGTCTGGGCGTTGATGGCCGTCACGCTGACCAGCAGGTCCGCGGCGCTGTCGTTCTGCCCAACGGCACCGGCAAGACCGTCCGCGTCTGCGCCATCGCCAAGGGCGCTGCCGCCGCTGCTGCTGAGGCAGCCGGCGCTGACATCGTCGGTGATGACGAGCTGATCGCAAAGATCGCCGGCGGCTTCATGGACTTCGACGTTGTCGTCACCACCCCCGACATGATGGGCCGCGTTGGTCGTCTCGGTAAGGTCCTGGGCCCCCGCGGCCTGATGCCCAACCCCAAGGCCGGCACTGTCGCTCCCGATCTGGGCAAGGCAGTTTCTGAGGCCAAGGCTGGTAAGATCGAGTACCGTCTGGACAAGCAGAACATCATCCATGTCCCCGTGGGCAAGGCTTCCTTCGGTGCAGAGAAGCTGTACAGCAACCTGGATACCGTCATGAGCGCCATTGCAAAGGCAAAGCCCGCCGCTGCAAAGGGCACTTACTTCAAGAGCGCTACCATCGCTACCACCATGGGCCCTGGCATCCGTCTCAACACCCTGAAGTACGGTGTCTGATTTGAAATTTTGAGGTAAAACCTCTCCGTCATCGCTTTGCGATGCCACCTCCCCTGCTTAGGGGAGGCTGAAAGGAAAAATTATCTGAAAAATTTCAAAAAAGCACTTGACAACCCCGCACGTTTGCGGTAAAATAATCATGCTGTTTTTGAGACAGCAGGTGCTGGAGTCCAGCGTAAGGCTATGCCGCCTGCCGAGAAACGTGCGTAAAGTTGTTTTATGCCTCTTTCTCGACCAAGTGCGGGAAAGAGGCTTTTTTCATACTTGCTCCGGTTTTCGATACAAGTTTTTGAAACGAGGTGAAACCGAATGCCCAGTGCAAAGATTCTTTCTGAAAAGCAGGCTTATGTCGCTGATCTGAAGGCAAAGTTTGAGAGTGCGGTTTCCGGCTGCGTCGTCGCTTACGGCGGCATCAACGTCGAGAACGACACCAAGCTCCGTAAGGAGCTGCGTGAGGCAGGCGTCGATTACATGGTCGTGAAGAACACCATGCTGCGTCTGGCTGTCAAGGGTACTTCTCTGGAGACCCTGGCTGAGCAGTTCAAGGGCGATACCGCTATCGCTTTTGCTCACGAGGAAGACCCCATGTCCGCTGCCCGCATCCTGTGCAAGTACCAGGACGGCGATAAGTCCAAGAAGTTCGTCGTGAAGGCTGGCTTCATGGAAGGCAAGGTCATGGACGCTGCCGAGACCAACGCCATCGCAAAGCTGCCCAACCGCGAAGGCATGCTGTCCATGTTTGCAGGCGCCCTCACCAGCACTCTGTCTGGTCTGGCTGTTGCAATGCAGGCTTATGCCGACAAGCAGGAGGAGCCCGCTGCCTGATGGCCGCGTGACCGCTGCTTAAAAAACATCTGAAATCAACAAACAAACCATTTATATTGGAGGGTTACTACTATGGCTTCTGAGAAGATTACTGCCATCATCGACTCCGTCAAGGAGCTGTCCGTTCTGGAGCTGAAGGAGCTCATCGACGCATACTGCGAAGAGTTCGGCGTTTCTGCTGTTGCTGCTGCTGCTCCCGCTGCTGCTGGCGCTGCTGCTGCCGCTGAGGAAGAGAAGACCGAGTTCGACGTCATCCTGGTCGAGGCTGGCGCTGGCAAGATGGGCGTCATCAAGCTGGTCAAGGAGATCACCGGTCTGGGCCTGAAGGAGGCTAAGGCTATCGTTGATGGCGCTCCCAAGGCTGTCAAGGAGAAGGCTTCCAAGGCTGAGGCTGAGGACATCAAGAAGAAGCTGGAGGATGCCGGCGCTAAGGTTGAGGTTAAGTAATTTAACCCCCTTAAAGCTTGCTTCTTGAATTTCGATTCTTGAACAAAGAGGCGCTCTCGCTGCAAAGCGGGGGCGTCTTTTTTGTGCTTGACAAACCTTGTGCTGATGTGCTATTTTATAGATGTTAGAAGCTGCTTTCATAGCTAGGGTGCGCCGAATGGATGAGAATTTTTGCTGGCAGACAAGGCGCTTTTCCGCAGCAATCCTGACGGATTGCAAGGGAAAGCAACGAAGTATGCGGGCAAAAATGCCATTCAGGCGGTGTGCAATGGCTGTGAAAGTAGCTTCCAAGCTGACCCTTCTGCTGACGGATCTTGTGGAGCACCACAGTGCAGAAGGGGAGAGAAGTTTTAATGCCGACCGTCTGGGCAGCCTTGCGTCGTGGTGCGCAAAGCTGCCCTTTTTGTTTAAGGAGGATGCTGAATATGAAGTCTGACATCGAGATCGCACAGGAAGCCAAAATGAAGCCCATCGTCGACATCGCCGCCAGTTTGGGCCTCGCCGACGAGGACGTGATCCCCTATGGCCGCTATAAGGCCAAGGTAAACCACCGCCTCATCCATAAGGCATCGAAGCAGGGCAAGCTCATCCTCGTCACGGCCATCAGCCCCACTCCCGCCGGTGAGGGCAAGACGACCACCAGCGTGGGTCTGGCCGACGCCATGAACGCCATAGGCAAAAAGACCATGCTCTGCCTCCGTGAACCCTCCCTCGGCCCTGTCTTCGGCATGAAGGGCGGCGCAGCCGGCGGCGGCTACGCACAGGTGGTGCCGATGGAGGACATCAACCTCCACTTCACCGGCGACATCCACGCCATCGGTACCGCCAACAACCTGCTGGCGGCCATGATCGACAACAGCATCCAGCAGGGCAACCCCCTGAACATCGACCCCCGCCGCATCACCTGGAAGCGCTGCATGGACATGAACGACCGTCAGCTCCGCTTCATCGTGGACGGCCTGGGCGGCAAGGTCAACGGCACCCCCCGCGAGGACGGCTTCGACATCACCGTCGCCAGCGAGATCATGGCCATCTTCTGCCTTGCTACCAGCATCTCCGATTTGAAAGAGCGCCTCTCTAAGATCGTCTGCGCCTACACCTACGACGGCAAGCCCGTCACGGCTGGGGACATCGGCGCAGCCGGTGCCATGACTGCCCTGCTGAAGGATGCCCTCGACCCGAACCTGGTCCAGACCCTCGAGAACAACCCCGCCATCATCCACGGCGGCCCCTTCGCCAACATCGCCCACGGCTGCAACAGCGTCATGGCCACCAAGCTCAGCCTCTCGCTGGCCGACTATGTCATCACCGAGGCAGGCTTCGGCGCGGATCTGGGCGCAGAGAAATTCCTGGACATCAAGTGCCGCTATGCGGGCATCGCGCCCAGCGCCTGCGTGCTGGTGGCGACCCTCCGTGCTCTCAAGAGCCACGGCGGCGTAGCCAAGGCCGACCTGAACACTCCCAACCTCGAGGCCGTCAAGAAGGGCGCAGCCAACCTCGTCCGCCACATCGACAACATGAAGAACGGTTTCGGCCTGCCCGTCGTGGTGGCCATCAACGCCTTCCCGACCGATACCGCCGAAGAGCAGGCTTACGTCGAGCAGGTCTGCGCCGAGCAGGGCGTCCCCTGCGTCCTGAGCGAGGTCTTCGCCAAGGGCGGCGAGGGCGGCAAGGCTCTGGCCGAGAAGGTGCTGGACATCATGGAGGACCGTCCCATCCAGTACACCTACCCGCTGGAAATGCCCCTCAAGGACAAGATCAACGCCATCGCCACCAAGATTTACCGCGCCGACGGCGTGAACTACAGCGCCGCCGCCAGCAAGACTCTGGCCGAGCTTACCGAGCTGGGTTACGGCGACCTGCCCGTCTGCATCGCCAAGACCCAGTACAGCTTCAGCGACAACGCCAAGCTGACCGGTGCGCCCACCGGCTTCACGATGGAGGTGCGCGAGGTGCGTCTGGCCGCCGGCGCCGGCTTCGTGGTGGTCATCTGCGGCAGCATCATGACCATGCCCGGCCTGCCCAAGAAGCCCGCCGCCGTGGGCATTGATGTGGACGCCGACGGCAAGATCACCGGCCTGTTCTAAACGAAAATTCGTTCCAGTTTTGCCCCTGCTGTCCCTCGGGACGGCGGGGGCTTTTTGTTATATACTCCAAAAAGTTAGACTCTATTTGTGCATTCTGCCCCGAAATTGTGTACGAAGCGTGTGAAATCTGAGAAAAAAGTCTCCCTGCGGTTTACAAAAGTGTAACAAAATGGTATACTTTACAGCAGTGAATGAAAGCTGAAAGGATGAGTCAAACGTGGAATGTGCGCCGCACCGGATCTGGAAAAAACTGATGGCCCTTGTGCTGTCGCTCGTGCTGATGGCGGTGATGTTGCCGGGAGCGCTGGCGGTGGACCTCAACGTGGACGCAGGATTTTACTTCAAGCAGAGCCGGGGCGGCACCTGTACGCTGGCCTCCGCCGCCATGATGCTCCGCCGCCGCGCTTTTCTGGACGGCCTGACCGACTGGACGGACGTGACCGAGAACAGCGTCCGCGGCAGTGCGTGGGCAGGGGGCCTCTCCCACAGCTTCAACTATAACGCAATGCAGGTGGGCTACTCCACGCTGCCGTCCAACAACGAGGAGAAGAAGGCAGTGCTCATCCAGCTGCTGGCAGAGCACCCCGAGGGCATCGTCCTCTATGACCGCCGCCAGCCCCACGCCGTTCTCCTGACGGACTACACCGACGGCGTGTTCTACTGCTCCGACCCCGCCGGCAGCGTCTCCTCGGGCCGTGTGCCGATCTCGGCAGCCAGCATCTCCATCGCGGGTGCTTCCTGCTACTGGTACATATCTTCCGACCATAACAGCGCCGTCGCGACGCTGGACAGCCTCCGTCTGGAAGGAATGCGCTACCCGGTCAACATCCGCACCGGCAAGGGCATGAGCGTGAGCGGCACTGCCGCCAGCGCATCGGGTGCTGTGCTGAGCAGTGTGGAAGCGGCGATCCTCGACGCTAACGACCAGACCGTTCAGAGTGCTGAGGCCTCGCCCAATGTGTCCAGCTGGTCTCTGAAGAACTTCGACAGTCAGCTCCGTTTCGGTGAACTGCCCGAAGGCAGCTACACTTACATGGTCGTGCTGACCGACTCCAACGGCCAGACGCTCTGCTTCATGAGCGACTTCACCGTTTCCGGCAGCGCCAGCAGCACCGCGACCTACTGGACGGTGCAGGACCCCTCCGGCACGAAGCTGGGTCAGCTCGTTCAGGAGACCGAAGAGGCTGTGGCTGAGGCAGTCGAGAGTGAAGCTGAGGCTGTGACCGAGACGAAGAAGGGAATGTGGAGCTGGCTTCTGGGCTGAGCTTCCCCAAAATAAAAAGACACAGGGTGGTCGGCAATGCTGACCACCCTGTTTTTGTGTCATCGGCAGAGCTGCGTCCCCGGGAAATAGTGGGTGAGGATGGCTTCGTAGGTCCAGCCCTGCTCGGCCAGCGCTTTGGCACCCCACTGGCTCAGGCCCACGCCGTGGCCGTAGCCTTTTGTCGTGATGAGGAAGCTGCCGTCCTGATAGCGGATGTTGAAGCAGGCGCTCCGCAGCCCCAGAGCCCGCCGGAGGGCCGTGCCGGAGACGGTCTGGCCGCAGACGGACAGAGAGGCCGCATAGCCCGAGGCTGTCAGGGTCGTCTCACCGAACCAGCGTTCCGGCGCGGCAGAGTCGGCGGCGATGCCCAGTCCCGAGGAAAGAAGCTGCTGTACCTGCGGGGCAGAAAGGGTGAGGGTGACTTCGTAGTTGTCGGCGGAGAGGTCGGTGCTGCTGTCCACCGGGACGAGGTAGGGAAGTGCGCTGCCCCAGACGTTCTCGCTGGCCTCGGTACGGCCATTGGAGATGGCAAAATAGCTCGTCCCTGCCGCCGCACCGTCATAGCAGAGGACGTCGCAGAGGACGGCGTCCGCGAGGGCCGAGAGACGAGCATAGTTGGCCTCGTAGTCAGTCCCCCAGTAGCTGTGGAGGACGGCGTCGGTCAGATAGCCCTGCCGCCGCGCCGGGTCGGCAGAGAGCCAGCTGCCGTTGGCTGCAGAGGCGTGGTCGCGGCAGTAGAGCGCGTAGCTGTGGGCCGCGACGATTTGCGCCTTGAGGGCCTCGTCCGGCCATGTGAGGGGCATTTCAGCCGCTGCGGCCCCGATGAGATAGTCCCGCTTCGGCACCTGCTGCACCTCGCCGATGCTCAGGTCTTCGATGAGAAAGACGTCTGCGTCTCCCTCGAAAGCGGCAGGCGCGGCTTCCGATACGGCAGAGGTGCTGGACGCCGGGGCAGGGGAAACGTCCGCCCTGCGGCCCAGCACGGCCCGGGCCAGCCGGTAGCCTGCCAGCGGCAGGGCGCTGCCCAGCGCGAGGAGCAGGGCGCAGAGGAGCAGAAAGGCTTTTTTCATGGGGCATATCTCCCTCCCGGACAGACTTTTGGACTCAGTATACCGGCCTCTGTCGGCAAAAAAGCGCACAAGAGGGGAATGCCTTGCATTTCTGCCCAAAACGCGCTATCATACACTTATGATAATTCCCCCGAAAAGGGGATAGAGATTTGAGGATTACAGATGAACTTTTTTATCATGGTTTCGCTTTTCCTGAGCGCAGCGCTGGGCGTTTTCCGGGGCATAGACTTGGCCCTTCTCACCGACGCAGAAACGGGCCTGTGCATCGTCGGCTCGGTCTGGCTGCGGTACGGTGCGCTGGCCGTGGCCGTCGGTGCCGCCGTAGCGGCGGGCCGTTGCTGTAAGCCGCAGACCGATGCGCTGCGGGGCCACTGCACGCCTTCCGGCGTCGTGGCACTGGCGGCGGCTGTCTGCTATGGCCTGGCTGCTGTGCTGCGCATCCTCTGGATGGGGAGCAGCGTGGCAATGCTTATCCGGGCTGCGCTGGAGGCGCTGTGCGCGTTCTGGATGATCGGTCTCGGCCTGAGCTGGCTGCGGAAGGACTGGAAGATCCCCACCCGCAGCCTGACGCCCGCCGTGCTGGGCAGCGCCGTGTTCTACTGGTGCGTGCTGGCCCGCTTTATGGAGAACAGCTCCAGCTGGCACCGGGTGGCCCCCACGGCGATGGTCTGGCAGCTGCTGGCGGGGCTGGTGTTCCTCTCGGCACTGGCCCGGGCGCTCTACCTGCCCGGCACGTCCGACGGGCGCACCCTCTGCGCCGGCGGGCTGGCGGCGTTTGCCCTCTGCCTGTGCTGGGAGCTGCCCACCGTGCTGCAGACCCTTGTACAGGAGGGCGGCGGGGCTCTGCTGACGCCGACGCTGCTGTTCCGGCTGGGGCTGTGCTGTGTGGGCGCTTTGGGGGCATTGAGCGCCGTGCGCTGCACAAGGACTGAGCAGGATGCATAAATGCGTCAGCAGTCGCTTGGTTGAATTGCTCAAAACAACACCCTATTCCCCGAGAAAATAGTACAAAAGCAAAAAAGTATGAAAACGACTTGTTGATTTTTTGGCAGGCACTTGAAAGTTTGGCCGTTTTGGTCTAAAATAAGAGTACCGTGAATTATCCGAATCAGGGTAAGAACATTTAGGAGGTACTATTAACATGGCTGTTAGAGTTGCTATCAATGGTTTTGGTCGTATTGGCCGTCTGGCTTTCCGTCAGATGTTTGATGCTGAGGGTTACGAGGTCGTCGCTATCAACGACCTGACCAGCCCCAAGATGCTGGCTCACCTGCTGAAGTACGATACCGCTCAGGGTTCCTTCTGCGGCAAGATCGGTGAGGGCAAGCACACCGTCGAGGCTACCGAGGACTCCATCATCGTCGACGGCAAGGAGATCAAGATCTACGCTGTTAAGGACGCAAAGGACGCTCCCTGGGGCGAGCTGAACGTCGATGTCGTTCTGGAGTGCACCGGCTTCTACACCAGCAAGGAGAAGAGCATGGCTCACATCCAGGCTGGCGCCAAGAAGGTCGTCATCTCTGCTCCCGCAGGCAACGACCTGAAGACCATTGTCTACTCCGTCAACGAGAAGACCCTGACCGCTGAGGATCAGGTCATCTCCGCTGCTTCCTGCACCACCAACTGCCTGGCTCCCATGGCCGACACCCTGAACAAGACCTACCCCATCGTCTCCGGCATCATGACCACCGTTCATGCTTACACCGGCGACCAGATGATCCTGGATGGTCCTCAGCGCAAGGGCGACCTGCGCCGTGCTCGTGCTGGCGCACAGAACATCGTCCCCAACAGCACCGGTGCTGCTAAGGCCATCGGCCTGGTCATCCCCGAGCTGAACGGCAAGCTGATCGGCTCTGCTCAGCGTGTGCCTGTTCCCACCGGCTCCACCACCCTGCTGGTCGCAGTCGTCAAGGGCAAGGACGTCACCAAGGAGTCCATCAACGCTGCTATGAAGGCTGCTACTTCCGAGTCCTTCGGCTACAACGAGGATCAGATCGTCTCCTCCGACGTCATCGGTATGCGTTACGGCTCTCTGTTCGACGCTACCCAGACCATGGTCGCTAAGATCGATGACGACACCTATCAGGTTCAGGTCGTGTCCTGGTACGACAACGAGAACTCCTACACCTCTCAGATGGTCCGTACCATTAAGTACTTCGCTGAGAACTGCTAATTGCGTTCCTACGCTCAAAAGTGCTTGAATTGTCTGCCGGAGTTTGCCTTGCTCAACTACGAACAAGCTTGATTTGGTACGACAACTATTTCTAGCAATTTTTCACCCTTTCTTTTGTGGTCCGCCATGAAGGAAAGGGTGTTTTTTTATGTGCTTGAAAGATCTCCGCGATGAATTTATCTATGACTGTGAATGCCGCCATCTGGCTAAAGGCTCCCTGCGCAATTATAAGGCTGCGACCCGTTTTTTGCTGGAATAATTGTTCTTGACGTTCGGATGGATGCCTTCCCCAACAAAGAGGCGGTTCAGGTAGCAGCCCAAAAAGAAGGGAAAAGTGTGACCGAATACATCATGGAGGCAGTACGCCTTCGAATGGAGCAGGAAAATGCCGCATCAGGCACCCCGGGGGTGGTTAAAAATCTGAAAGGGGACACTGACCCGGTAGAATGAGATCGTTGTCCCATCTCCCCAGACCGAATTAAATCATAAGTAGTAGAAGGCCTCTGTCTTTCACAGAAATGTGATCGGCAGGGGTCTTTTTGCGTTAAGAAAATGATGCTCGAAAAACAAAAAAAGTATCCTCCATATGGAAAATGGAGGATACCGATCTTTCGACATCGTTGTTTGAATTCTCTTATTATTTTATCATGGTTATATCTGGGATTCAATAGAAAATTATATAAATGTATCCCACATGGCCTTCGAAAAAGCTTCGTAAAAGTGGAAGTTTTTTGCACAATGCCCAGTTTCGCATGAAAAATCCAGATGAAAACGCATGTGAACAAAATAAGTGGTCAGATGGGTGTCCAAGACGCAGGAGGAAACAAAAATGGCACGACGGGGAGAAAATATACGCAAACGCAAGGATGGCCGGTGGGAAGGCCGCTATATCAAAGCGCGTACATCGGAAGGCAAAATCCAGTGGGGCTACGTCTACGGAACGGTCTATGCAGAGGTCAAACGCGTGCTGATCCAGAAGAAAGCAGAGGCTGGTTTCTACAAGCTGAAAAGAACCGACCTGACCTTTGAAGCACTGGCCGAGGTGTGGCTGCATTCCCTGCGGAACAGCATAAAAGAATCCACCTATGCGCATTATTCGTACACACTGCACAAGTATCTTCTTCCTGTTTTGAGCAAAGCGCCGGTCGCCTCCCTTGAGGAAAGCTTTCTGGAACAGGCCATGCAGCAGATCATCGTGCCTACGGATGCCGCACACACGCCACTGGGGAACTCCTCTGCCCGGGAATGCCTCTCGATGCTGCGACGTATCTGCAAGTACGCCGCACATTTACGCCTGATTCGTCCGATGGAGCTGGAAGTAGCGCTGCCAAAAGCCATCGACAAAATTTCTGCGCCGCTCTCTCCGGTGGAGCAGCAACGGCTTTATCATTATGTACAGGAGAACCCCACGCCCCGCAAAATCGGCTTATTATTAGGGCTGGAATTGGGTCTGCGTATTGGCGAGATCTGCGGCTTACAATGGGGCGATTTCGACCTGAAACTCGGAACGCTGAAAATTAACCGGACGGTCTGCCGAATTTCCTGCGGAGATGGTCACACGAAGGTGGTCATCCAAACGCCCAAAACCCGCACCTCCCGCCGGGAAATTCCTATTCCAAAGCAGATATTGTTGATGCTGAAAAAGCTGCACGGAAACGCCAGTAATTCTACATCCTCTCAACATCCTCTACTCTTCAACTCTCCAAAGCCTCCGTTACCTCGTACCTACCATATCAGAAAGGCGTGTACTTTCCTAGTACAGAGAAAGAGAAGATCAGTGTTGGGGCAGAGCGGCAGCGGAGATACAGGGCAGTAAAGAAGCTGCGAGCAGCGCCGACAGAGGAGCATCTGTGGGAGACGGCTCTGATCTATCAAAAAGTGCGTTTTAAGACCTATTCCGGCTTGCCATTCTCTTATGAAATACGAAAAGGCAGAAGTGGCGAATACACAAAAGAGCTCTGGATTGACAGGCGAGAGAACAGCAAAAGTCTGGCGTGGAGCTCGGTGCTGCTGGCGCTGGGCAATGTAAAAGAGGTCGGAGCAGTAGTTGACCGTCCGAAAGCGTTGGGTGATATTCGGGGCGTGACATACATCTACGGGGTGTTTTATCGGTTTGGGCTGATTGATGTGCCGGACGAAGTGAAGGAGAAGATGAATAAGCGCGGGTATGTTGCCAAGAGCTGATATACAGGTGCTTATATATGTAACTGTCGGGTCGTAATGTAATATATGTTTTATGTCAAACAAAAAGCATTGTTTCCCACACCATGGCCTAAAATCATGTCCGGCGAAATTTTAGCAAAAGAGACATCAGAGGAGCGCATCTGGGCAGGGCGAACCCCGGACGCTCCGAGGAGTACACGATACTACGTGAAAATTATATGCGCGTAAAAAAGAAGTAAAATGTATAGAATAATGCTAAAACAAAAAATCGCGAAAGAACTTGAAAATAACGCCTAAACGTGGTATAACTTTGATACGAACAAGCTGGTTTTGGTACGACAACGGTATGCTGTGGTACTGTAACTGTTGTTTCGAAATTATGAACGATCACAAAAAATGTGTGAAAATTTAGCGTAGCTACGACGACACCTATCAGGTTCAGGTCGTGTCCTGGTACGACAACGAGAACTCCTACACCTCTCAGATGGTCCGTACCATTAAGTACTTCGCTGAGAACTGCTAATCACAGCTCTACGCTCAAAAGTGCTTGAGGTGTCCTGCTGAATAAGCGGGAAGCCTAATCCGTGAGTTTGACACCCTTCCTTCTGCGGTACGCCGCAGGGGAAGGGCGTTTTTGTTTGTCGATACTTGCCACCTCATCCGCTTCATGATACAATAAAGTCAATACCGCAGTTTATTGCATTTGTGTCGTAGGAGCGAAAGCCATGAAAGCATTCGAAAAACTGAACATCGCTGTCGCGGGTACGGGCTACGTCGGCCTGTCCATTGCTGTCCTGCTGAGCCAGCACCACCATGTCACGGCTGTGGACGTCGTGCCGGAAAAGGTGGAGCTCATCAACCAGAAAAAATCGCCCATTCAGGACGACTACATCGAAAAATACCTCGCCGAGAAAAATCTCGACCTGACGGCTACGCTGGATGGGGAGACGGCCTATCGGGACGCTGACTTTGTGATCATCGCGGCCCCCACCAACTACGACAGCCGGAAGAATTTCTTCGATACCTCGGCGGTGGAGGCGGTCATTCGGCTGGTGATGAAGGTGAACCCCGAGGCTGTCATGGTCATCAAGTCCACCATCCCGGTGGGCTTCACGGCCAGTGTCCGTGAAAAGTATCAGTGCAGGAATATCATCTTCAGCCCGGAGTTCCTGCGGGAGTCCAAGGCACTATACGATAATCTCTACCCGAGCCGCATCATCGTAGGTACGGATATGCAGGATGAGCGCCTCGTGGAGGCGGCACACACCTTTGCCTATTTGTTACAGGAAGGTGCTGTCAAAGAGAATATCGACACCCTCTTCATGGGCTTCACCGAGGCCGAGGCGGTCAAGCTGTTCGCTAACACCTATCTTGCCCTCCGCGTTTCCTTCTTCAATGAACTGGACACCTACGCCGAGATGAAGGGGCTTGATACCCGGCATATCATCGAGGGCGTCTGCCTCGACCCCCGCATTGGCACACATTATAATAATCCCAGCTTTGGTTACGGCGGCTACTGCCTGCCTAAAGATACCAAGCAGCTCCTCGCCAACTACGAGGATGTGCCGGAAAATCTCATCGAGGCCATCGTGGAGTCCAACCGCACCCGCAAAGATTTCATTGCAGACCGGGTGCTCCAGATGGCGGGCTACTACAGCTATGGGGAAGAGAACGAGTATAACGCGGCGGACGAGAAGCCTTGTGTCATCGGCGTCTACCGCCTGACCATGAAGGCCAACTCCGACAACTTCCGTCAGTCTTCCATTCAGGGCGTCATGAAGCGTATCAAGGCCAAGGGCGCGACAGTTATCATCTATGAGCCGACTTTGGAGAATGGCACTACCTTTTTCGGCAGCGAAGTGGTGAACGATCTGGACGTTTTCAAAAAGCGCAGCCAGGCCATCATCGCCAACCGCTACGACAGCTGTCTGGATGATGTACAGGACAAAGTCTACACCCGCGACCTGTTCCGTCGGGATTAAAGTGGATAGTTTTAAGCGCCGCAGGAGGGGAGACCGCCTGCGGCATTTTGGCAGCCGGGCCGGACTACTGTCAAAATAGACACAATTCCCGAATATCACGGGAAAAGTTTGTTAATAAATTATCCATCCCCCGTCCTTGCAATACACACATATTTTGTTTATAATAGTGTCATAGGGGCTAAGACCCCGAGAGTGAGCGAAATTCGATTCCGAAGAATGAATTGAGAGGAGAATAATCACTATGGGTTTAGGTAAAAAGACGATCGACGATCAGAACTACTGCGGCAAGAAGGTCCTTGTCCGCTGTGATTTCAACGTCCCCATGAAGGACGGCGTCATCACCAACGAGAACCGCATCAATGCGGCTCTGCCCACCATCCAGAAGCTGGTCAATGACGGCGCGAAGGTCATTCTGTGCAGCCATCTGGGCAAGCCGAAGAACGGCCCCGAGGCAAAGTTCAGCCTCGCTCCCGTTGCTGTGGCCCTGAGCGCAAAGCTGGGCAAGACCGTTGTCTTTGCTGACGACGACAACGTCGTGGGCGAGAACGCAAAGGCTGCTGTCGCTGCCATGAACAACGGCGATGTCGTCCTGCTGCAGAACACCCGTTTCCGCAAGGAAGAGACCAAGAATCTGCCCGAGTTCTCTCAGGATCTGGCTTCTCTGGCAGACGCATACGTTGACGATGCCTTCGGCAGCTGCCACCGCGCACACTGCTCCACCGCAGGCGTCACCGACTATATCAAGGACACCGCTGTCGGCTACCTGATGGAGAAGGAGATCAAGTACCTCGGCAATGCCGTGAACGATCCCGTCCGTCCCTTCACCGCCATTCTGGGCGGCGCAAAGGTCGCTGACAAGCTGAATGTCATCTCCAACCTGCTGGAGAAGGTCGATACCCTCATCATCGGCGGCGGCATGGCCTACACCTTCATCAAGGCTCAGGGCTATGAGGTCGGCAAGAGCCTGTGCGATGACTCCAAGCTGGACTACTGCAAGGAGATGATGGCAAAGGCTCAGGAGAAGGGCGTCAAGCTGCTCCTGCCCGTCGATACCGCCTGTGTCGAGAACTTCCCCGACCCCATCGACGCTCCTGTCGAGACCATCGTCGTCCCTGTCACCGCTATCCCGGCTGACAAGGAAGGCTGCGACATCGGCCCCGAGACCATGAAGCTCTTCGCCGACGCTGTCAAGGCTTCCAAGACCGTCGTCTGGAACGGCCCCATGGGCGTCTTTGAGAACCCGACTCTGGCTGCCGGCACTCTGGCCGTGGCCAAGGCTATGGCTGAGAGCGACGCTACCACCGTCATCGGCGGCGGCGACAGCGCAGCAGCTGTCCAGCAGATGGGCCTGGGCGACAAGATGACCCACATCTCTACCGGCGGCGGCGCTTCTCTGGAGTACCTGGAGGGCAAGGAGCTGCCCGGCATCGCAGTCATCCAGAACGCATAATCACAGCATCATGAACGGTGCGGCGGCTGTTTCGCCGCCGCATCTTTTATTTATAAAGGTAAATAAGGTAAGGAGAACGTATCATGGATAAGGCAAAGCGCAAGGCCATTATTGCTGGCAACTGGAAGATGAACAAGACCGCCTCCGAGGCTGCTGTTCTGGTGGACGAGCTCATTCCCGCCGTCAAGGACGCATCCTGCGAGGTCGTCATCTGCACTCCCTATACCGATCTGGTCACTGCTGTGGCAAAGACCAAGGGTACCAACATCCATGTCGGTGCCGAGAACGTCCATTTCGAGAAGTCCGGCGCATTCACCGGCGAGATCAGCGCTGATATGCTGGTGGACCTGGGCGTCGAGTACGTCATCGTCGGTCACTCCGAGCGCCGTCAGTATTTCGCAGAGACCGACCAGACCGTCAACAAGCGCGCTCTGGCCGCTCTGAACGCCGGCCTGAAGGTCATCATCTGCGTGGGCGAGAGCCTGCAGCAGCGTGAGGAGGGCGTCACCGAGGAGCTGGTCCGGATGCAGACCAAGATCGCCCTGCGCGATGTCACCGCCGAGCAGATGGCAAACGTCGTCATCGCCTACGAGCCCATCTGGGCCATCGGCACCGGCAAGACCGCTACTGCCGATCAGGCTGAGGAAGTCTGCGCTCAGATCCGCAAGGTCATCGGCGAGGTCTACGGCGAAGCCGTGGCCGAGGCTACCACCGTCCAGTACGGCGGCAGCATGAACGCTAAGAACTGCGAGGAGCTGCTGAGCAAGAAGGACGTGGACGGCGGCCTCATCGGCGGTGCTTCCCTGAAGGCTCCTGACTTTGCAGTCATCGTCAACGCTGCCACCAAGGGCTAAGCCCTGAGCAGCAAAAATCGTTCTCTCTGCGCCCGGCTGCGCCGCATTTCCGGCAGGGAGCCGGGCGCTGTTTGTTGAATTTTCAAAGGAGATCCTATTTTATGTCCAAGAAACCTGTTCTGCTCTGCATCATGGACGGCTTTGGCTGGACCCCCAACGAAACCTACGGCAACGCCGTGGTTGCAGCCAAGAAGCCTTTCCTTGACTCTCTGATGGCAAAATATCCCATGACCACCATCGACGCTTCTGGCATGGCTGTGGGCCTGCCCGACGGCCAGATGGGCAACTCTGAGGTGGGTCATACCAATATGGGTGCCGGCCGCATCGTCTACCAGCAGCTGACCCTCATCACCAAGTCCATCCGCGACGGTGAGATGCTCAAGAACCCCGTCCTCGTCAAGAACATGAAGGCTGCCATCGACGCCGGCAAGGCAATCCACCTGATGGGTCTGGTGGGTACCGGCGGTGTCCACAGCCACGCTGACCATTGGTTCGGTGTGCTGGAAATGGCAAAGCAGATGGGGGCAAAGGAAGTTTACCTCCACTGCATCACCGATGGCCGCGACACCGACCCCCACTCCGGCAAGGGCTTCCTTGCCGACCTGCAGGCCAAGCTGGATGAGCTGGGCATCGGCAAGATCGCCAGCGTCTCTGGCCGTTACTACGCCATGGACCGCGACAACAACTGGGACCGTGAGGAGAAGGCTTACGCTGCCTTCGTCTACGGCGAGGGCAACCACGCCGCCAACGCTCAGGAGGCGATCGAGGCATCCTACGCCGACGACAAGACCGACGAGTTCGTTCTGCCCTGCGTCACCTGCGAGGGTGGCCGTGTGCAGGACGGCGACACTGTCATCTTCATGAACTTCCGCCCCGACCGCGCCCGTCAGATGACCCGCATCTTCTGCGACGACGCCTTCACCGGCTTCGAGCGCCGCGGCGGCCGCAAGCAGGTCCACTACGTCTGCATGGCCGAGTATGACGCCACCATGCCCAACTGCGAGGTCGCTTATCCTCCTGTTGAGCTGAAGAACGTCCTGGGCCAGTACCTGTCCGAGAACGGCAAGACCCAGCTGCGCATCGCCGAGACCGAGAAGTACGCTCATGTCACCTTCTTCTTCAACGGCGGTGTTGAGGCTCCCTACGAGGGCGAGGACCGCTGTGTCATCCCCAGCCCGAAGGTCGCCACCTACGACCTCAAGCCTGAGATGAGCGCCCCCGAGGTCGCTGACGAGTGCGTCAAGCGCATCGAGAGCGGCAAGTACGACGTGGTCATCCTGAACTTCGCAAACTGCGATATGGTCGGCCACACCGGCGTCTTTGAGGCCGCTGTCAAGGCCGTTGAGGCTGTGGACACTGCTGTCGAGAAGGTCGTCACCGCTGTGCTGAACGCTGGCGGCTGCGCTTTCCTGACCGCTGACCACGGCAACGCCGAGAAGATGAAGAACCCCGACGGCACTCCGTTCACCGCCCACACCACCAACGTCGTGCCTTTCGTGGCCATCGGCTGCGGCGATGTGAAGCTGCGCGAGGGCGGCTGCCTGGCCGACATCGCACCCACCATGCTGCCCTATATCGGCCTGCCCGTCCCGGCAGAGATGACCGGCAAGAGCATCATCGCCGAGTAAACCTTTTCTGAAACAACGCAAACGCCCCGCAGCTCGTAACAGAGCTGCGGGGCGTTTTTTGTGCTATTTGGCTTTTCAGCGCTCGACCCAGATGGACATCTTCGCACTGGTAGTGATGTCGCCGAGAAGGATGGTGTCCATCTTGATGCTGCAGGTCACGGCCAGCGCTTTGTTGGAATCGCTGCCGGTGAGCACCGAGGCGGGCAGGTTCTTGAGGGTCAGCACGGCGGTGCCGTCGGACAGGTCGCCGCTCAGAGTGCCGTCATAGCTCACCTCGCCGATGGCGATGCCGGTGAGGCGGCCGGTCATGTTCATGGAAGAGAGCTGCTTGACCGGGAGCTCGAGAGTGAAGGTGCCGTTGGGCTGGCGGGTGAGGGTGGCTTCGCGGGTGGTGTCCACGGCACTGTCGGCCATCGACTCCTTGTCCCCGGACTCCCGCCAGAACCGGACGCCCACCGTCATCTTGACGGCGGCGGCACTGGCACTGACCGCCAGCGTCAGGAGCAGCAGCAACGAGACGAGGACCGCCCCGGTGCGTCTGCCCATATGCTTCAAAGAAATCGTCATATTCAAGAATCGACCTTTCCAGCCGCAGAGGCGGCTCTGTGCGTTCCAAAACGGAACGCGAAGGAATTTGTCACCGCAAAAATAACATATTCAGAAGAAAAAGTCAATCTGGCTTGTGATGGTTTCACAAAAATGTTTCACATAAGACACATCTTATGGAAGAAAAACACAGACTTTGCCGAAGACACAAAAAAGCCGCCTCCCGGCGGACGGGAAGCGGCAGAAGTCAGGAAAACTTAGACCTCAAAGTTGGGGTCGTCCTTCAGCACGTGGATGCTGGTCATGAAGGGGCTCTGCTCGGGGTCCTGGAACGGAGCCTCCTTGACGTACTTGTTCAGGGCGACAGCAGTGCGGGTGGGGTCGGCGATGGTGCCGGCGCCGCCGATGCAGCCGCCGGGGCAGCCCATGCCTTCCAGCAGGTAGCCGTTGTACTTGCCGGCCTTGGCCAGCATCAGCAGCTTCTTGCACTCGGCGAGGCCCTGTGCGGACGCGATCTTGACGTCCATATCGGGATGCCACTCCTTGATCTTGTCGGCGACAGCCTTGGCGACGCCGCCGGACTGTGCGAAGCCGCGGCCTGCGCCGGAAGCGTGGACCAGATCGATCTCATCGGGGTCGACTTCGAGGTTGGCCACGTCGATATCCTTGGCCTCGATGATGCCGGCCAGTTCCTCGAAGGTCAGCACGAAGTCCACATCAGAGCGGACGGTGCGGCGGGAAGCTTCCAGCTTCTTGGCGGCGCAGGGTCCGATGAAGCACATACGGGCCTCAGGGTCGGCCTGCTTCATCATGCGGGCGGTAAAGACCATGGGGGTCATGGTCATGGAGATGTTCTTTGCAAGATCCGGGAAGGCGGTCTTTGCCATCATGCTCCATGCCGGGCAGCAGGAAGTAGCCATGAAGTTCAGCTTGTTGGGGACCTCCTCCAGGAAGTCGTGGGCCTCATCCACGGTACACAGGTCGGCACCGATGGCGACCTCCACGACGTCGTAGAAGCCCAGAGCCTTCAGTGCAGCCTTGAGCTTGCCGGTAGAGGCCAGGCCCGGGAACTGGTTGATGAAGGCGGGAGCGACGAGGGCGTAGATGCGGTCACCGCGGTTGAAGCCCTGAATGAGCTGGTAGATCTGGCCCTTGTCGGCGATGGCACCGAAGGGGCAGTTGACCAGACACTGGCCGCAGGACACGCACTTGCTGTAGTCGATCTCGGCGCGGCCCAGCTCATCGGAGTGGATGGCACCCATGCCGCAGGCAGCGGCGCAGGGACGCTCGGTCTTGACGATGGCGTTGTAGGGGCAGACGCCGACGCAGCGGCCGCACTTGATGCACTTTTCCTGGTCGATGGTGGAACGGCCGCTCTCCCAGGTGATAGCCTTCTTGGGGCAGACTTCCATACAGGGGTGTGCGAGGCAGCCCTGGCACAGGTCGGAGACCTTGACCAGCTTCTCGGGGCAGCGGTTGCAGGCAAACTTGATGACGTTCACCAGCGGGGGGTCATAATACTTATCGGCGATGGAAGCGTCCTCCAGACCGGAGACGACGCTGTTGTGCTCGTCCATGCGGCGGGTGGGCAGGCCCATGGCCAGACGAACGCGCTCCTCGACGATGGCGCGCTCGAGGAAGATGTCCTTGCGGAGCTTGCCTTCCTCACCGGGGATGATGGTGTAAGGGATCTTGCGCATCAGGTGGTTGGCCTGCTCGCCCTTGACGTTGGCGTAGGCCATCCGTGCCACCTCGGTAAAGACCTGGCGGCGGATCTGGATGACCGTCGTGTTGATTCCTCTGAAACTCATTCCAATCTCTCCTTGCTTTGAAACAACAGAACAAAAAACCGCTCTGACGCGGCTTTTCTCCGGGGCATTTGGTACTGGGCTGCTGCAAACAGCCGGATGCCCCGAATAATCCACTTTTATTGTAGCATAAACCCTTCGGGAAGAAAAGGGAAAAGCTTAAAATTTGTTATGAAATTCACAACTGGTACATCTTGCACAAATGCGAACAAATGGATTTGTACAAAACGGCAAAGAAACGGCTAAGATTTACACCATCTCGGCCCGGACGCGCTCACCGTCGTAGCTGCCCAGCCGGACATGGACGATCTCGCCGCTCTTATGGCCCGGGGCCGAGACCACGACGGGAACATACAGCCGGGTGTAGCCGGTGAAGAGGGTGCCGGAGAGGGGAGTCTCCAGCAGAACGTCGTCTTCGCTGCCCTCGCAGCCGGCCAGCACCTCGCGGCGGATGTCCTCGGCGATGGCGTTCATCTCCCGGCTGCGGGCCTGTTTTTCGCGCTCATGGACCTGGTCGGGGAAGTCGTAGGCGGGGGTGCCGCTGCGGCGGGAGTAGGGGAAGACGTGGACTTTCAGGAAGCCGATCTCCTTCAGGAACTCGCAGCTCTCCCGGAAATCTTCCTCCGTCTCGCCGGGGAAGCCGCAGATGCAGTCGGTGGTGAAGCTGACCGGGCGGTCACCGTAGGCGTCGCGGAGCTGGCGGACCACCTCGGCGTACTGCTCGGCGGTATAGACGCGGCGCATCCGGCGCAGGGTGGCGCTACAACCGCTCTGCAGGCTCAGGTGGTACTGGGGGCAGAGCTTGTCCACTGCCGCCAGCCGGGTGATGTATTCGGGGGTCAGCATATCGGGGTCAAGGCTGCCCAGCCGGATACGCTCGATGCCCTCCACCCGGGCGCACTTCTCCACCAGCTCCACAAGGTTGGTGCCGGTGTCGAGGCCGTAGCTGGGCAGGGAGATGGCGCTGAGCACCACTTCCCGGTAGCCGGAAGCGGCCAGCTGGCGCAGCTCGGCGAGGATGCTCTCTTCCGAGCGGCTGCGCACCGGGCCGCGGGCGCGGGGGATGACGCAGTAGGCGCACTGACGGTTGCAGCCGTCCTCTACTTTAATAAAGGCGCGGGTGTGGGTCTCGAACCGCTCCACCGGCAGTTCCTCGAACCGCTCGCCCTTCGCGTGGGGGGCGATGGCGACGATGCGCTCGTGGCCGTCCAGCAGCTTGAGCACATTGTCGAGGATGGCTTTCCGGTCGCCGTTGCCGCAGACCAGGTCGGCCTCCATGAACTGGGCCGCTTCCTCGGGGAAAGCCTGCGGGTAGCAGCCGGTGAGGACGGTGACGGCGCCGGGGTTCTCGCGCTTGGCCCGGCGGAGCCACTTGCGGCTCTTCTGGTCGCCGAAGTTGGTGACGGTGCAGCTGTTCACCACAAAGACGTCGGCCTCTTCGCCCTCCGGCACGATGGTGAAACCGGCGGAGCGGAACATCTGCTCCAGCGCACCGGTCTCATTTAAGTTGACCTTGCAGCCAAGGGTATAAAAACAAACTCGCATGGGGTGTCCTTTCCAAAACCTCTCCGATTTGGCTCCCCTGTCAGGGAAGCTGGCTGCGAAGCAGACGGAGAGGTTATTACCTTATAATAAACCATCCTATTATAGCAGATTTTTCCCGGGGAGAAAAGAGCATTCCGGCCTCTTTTTTTGCATAGAATGCAATCAGACAGACATTGCGGGGAGGGACAAGGGATGGAACGAAAGAATTTTGCGGTGCTCTGCGCAGCCGTGCTCTGTTTCTGGCTGTTTGCACTGGCCCTTGGAACGGCAGAGGGTGTGGGCCTACGGGCCGTCATGCACCCGGAAGAGTGGGCCGTCAGCGCCGACGTCGAGGAAGCGGCAGAAGGAATTCTGCTGCCGACTGCAGCTGCCGCGCCTCAGCTCGACCTCAACTGCCGCGCTGCCATCCTCATCGAGCAGGGGAGCGGACGGGTCCTCTACGAGAAGAACGCCGACGAGCGGGCCCCCATCGCCTCCATCACCAAGGTGATGACCCTGCTGCTTGCTTTCGAGGCTGTCCACGACGGGCGGCTGACCATGGAGACGCCGGTGCCGGTGAGTGAGCACGCCTACCATATGGGCGGCAGTCAAATCTGGCTGGAGCCGGGGGAGCACTTTACATTGGACGAGATGATAAAGGCAATCTGCGTTTCCTCTGCTAACGACGCGGCAGTGGCCGTGGCCGAGCTGGTGGGCGGCAGTGAGCCGGCCTTCGTGGAGCAGATGAATGCCCGGGCCGCCTCGCTGGGGATGGAGCAGACGTCTTTCCGCAACGCCTGCGGGCTGGACGCCGAAGGCCATCTCTCCACGGCCCGGGATGTGGCCGCCATGAGCCGCACCATCCTGAACACCTGCCCCGAGGTGCTGCACTACACCGGCATCTGGACGGATACCCTCCGGGGCGGGGCGACCCAGCTGGTCAATACGAATAAGCTTCTCCGCCGGTATGAGGGGATCACCGGCCTCAAGACCGGCACCACCGGCGGCGCGGGCATCTGCATCTCGGCCAGCGCCACCCGGAACGGACTTTCCCTCATCGCGGTGATATTGGGCGCACCGTCCAGCGCCGACCGCTTCGACGCCGCTACGACTCTGCTGGACTACGGCTTCGGGGCCTATGAGGCCGCGCCGCTGCCAAAACTCGAGGCACAGCCGCTCCAGATCACGGTCAGGGGCAGCGCGGCGGGCAGCGTCCCGCTGGATTACTCGGCCCTGCCGGAGACGGTGCTGGTGGAGAAGGGGAGCGGGGCATCCCTGCGTACCGAATTGACCCTGCCCGAGGAGCTGGAAGCCCCGGTGGAGCGGGGCCAGACGCTGGGCAAAGCCGCGGTCTATCAGGGGGAAGCACTTCTGGAAGAGTACGAAGTGCGTGCTGCCGCCGATGCGCCGAGGATGACCGTCCGGGATGCCATCGGCCTGCTGTGGCAGAGCCTCACCGGCGCGGCATGACCGAAAACTGCGCACTACCGGTCAAAACCGGTCAGTGAGGGCAAGGAATGGCTTGGACGTTTGTATAAAAGATGTAAGAGCATACAAAACAACACTATTAAAATTGTATGAAAAGCGAGGATTTTGGCCTTGACTTTGCCCGGCGGGAACGGTACACTTATACCAAGAAAAACCCTCGCCGGGCAAAGAGCTCGTAAAATGTTTTGGAGGTTTTGATAGAATGAGTCTCGCTCTGAATACAAAGCACCTCTCCAGTTTCATCAACGAAGAGGAATACAAGGCCATCTACCCCCAGGTAGAGGCCGCGCACAAGACGCTGGAAGCCAAGAACGGCCCCGGCAGCGACTTCCTGGGCTGGATGTATCTGCCCCGTGATTATGATAAGGAAGAGTTCGAGCGCATCAAGGCAGCTGCTGCCAAGATCCGTGAGGATTCCGACATTCTGGTGGTCGCCGGCATCGGCGGCAGCTATCTGGGCGCACGCGCCGTCATCGAAGCTGTCAAGGGTATGTACCACAACGAGCTGGACAACGGCCTGAAGATCTACTTCTGCGGCAACAGCATCAGCCCCACCTATCTGAATGACATCATCGCGCTGTGCAAGGGCAAGCGCTTCTCCATCAACGTCATCTCCAAGTCCGGCACCACCACCGAGACCTCTCTGGCCTTCCGTGTGCTGCGCAAGCTGCTGGAAGACGAGATGGGCGTGGAAGAAGCCAACAAGCGCATCTACGCCACCACCGACCGCGCCAAGGGTACCCTCAAGCAGCTGGCTGACGCCCAGGGCTGGCCCACCTTCGTCGTCCCCGACGATGTCGGTGGCCGCTACTCCGTGCTTTCTGCTGTGGGCCTGCTGCCCATCGCTGCTGCCGGCATCAGCATCGACGACGTCATGAAGGGCGCAGCCGACGCTATGGAGCGCTTCTCCGTGCTCAGCCCCGACAACGACGCCTACAAGTATGCGGCCATCCGCAACATCCTGTACCGCAAGGGCAAGAGCATCGAGATCCTCGAGTGCTATGAGCCGAACTTCACCCTCATGAACGAGTGGTACAAGCAGCTGTTCGGTGAGAGCGAGGGCAAGGACAACAAGGGGTTGTTCCCCGCAAGCTGCATCTTCTCCACCGACCTGCACTCCATGGGTCAGTTCATCCAGGAAGGCTCCCGCACCATGTTCGAGACCATCGTGGACGTGAAGAAGCCTGCACAGGATCTGTTCATCGACCCGCTGGAAGGCAACTTTGACGGCCTGAACTTCCTGGCAAACCAGAACATGAGCGTTGTCAACCGCAAGGCCATGGAAGGCACCATCCTCGCCCACACCGACGGCGGCGTGCCGGAGGTGGTCATCGAGGTGGACGACCTGTCCGCTTATAATGTGGGCTACCTCATCTACTTCTTCTGGCGTGCCTGCGCCTGCAGCGGCTACCTGCTGAGCGTCAACCCCTTCAACCAGCCGGGCGTCGAGAGCTATAAGAAGAACATGTTCGCTCTGCTGGGCAAGCCGGGTTATGAGAACCTGACCGCCGAGCTGGAAGCAAAGCTGAAGTAAGAGCAAGCGGAACAAAAAACGATCTCCCGCCGTGAGGCGTGGAAAATACAGGAGGACAGAACTATGATTAAACTGATTGTTGGCACCAAAGGCTCCGGTAAGACCAAGGCTATGATCGACATGATCAACGATTCGGTCAAGACCTCCAAGGGCAACGTCGTTGTCGTCGAGAAGGGCATGAAGCTGACCTATGAGGTCCCCAACGCCGCCCGTCTCATCGACCTGGACGAGTACAAGATCGCCGGCGGCGAGATGCTGTACGGCTTCGTGGCCGGCCTGCTGGCAAGCAATTATGACATCACTGACCTGTACATCGACGGCATCCTGAAGGTGCTGGATCACGACATCAACCGTCTGGGCGTCGTTCTGGACGAGATCGCTGCTGCCGCCGGCGACTCCATCAAGGTCACCGTCACTGTCAGCGCTGACGAGGCTGCTCTGCCCCACGATGTGAAGAAGTACCTGTAAAATAACTCTGAAATTTCTGATTTGAAGCATCCCAGACAGGCAGGAAACCGGAGAATTTGAAATTTTTTCGGTTTTCTGCCTGTTTTGGTGTTGACAAAGGGCTGTGTTGGCGCTATACTAACAAAGCAGCCTTTTATGAGGTGTACTATGCAATTTGACCTGAGAAAGTTTATCGTATCCGGCACGAAGCCTTACGCCGCAGAGTTTCAGTGTGATTTGTCTGCAAAGGATTTTGCCGGTGCAAGGATCGAGCAGCCTGTGACGGCCCGCTTTGAGGCGGTGCCGGATGGCGAGGAGATCCGGATGACGCTGCGGGCAAACGCATTGGTGCACGGAGAGTGCGCCCGCTGCCTCGACCCCGTCGAACGGGAAGAGACGGTGCAAGCAGAGTGGACGGTCAGGGAGCGCGATCTGGACGACCCGGATTTCGACCTGCCCCTCAACGAAAAAGGACATCTGGATGTGGATGAATGGCTCTGTCAGGAATTCATGTTCCAGATACCGACGGTGCTGCTTTGCAGCGCTGACTGCCCGGGCTTGTGTCCCCGGTGCGGGAAGAAGATGGCCGAATGTACCTGCCCTCCGGCAGAAGCTGAGGCCGAACCCGCAGACGCAAGGCTAGCGATACTCAAATCACTGCTGAACTGAGAAACCCATCAAGGAGGTGCAAAAATATGGCAGTACCTAAGAGACATCTTTCCAAGGCCCGCCGCGACAAGCGTCGCAGCAATGTTTGGAAGCTGGAGGCCCCCGCACTGGTCAAGTGCAGCAACTGCGGCTCTCTGAAGCTCCCCCACCAGGCATGTGGCAACTGCGGTTACTACAAGGGCGAGGAAGTCATCAAGAAGGGCTAATTTGCGCAGAATTGGTGGCACATTGGTGTTATGTACAGAAGGGGAGGGCGCAATGCCTTCCCCTTCTTGCTTTGTCTTGAAAACGAAATTGTGAGGTGAAAGCATGGCCATCAGGATCGACCGCGTGGACGCGGGCAGCGAGGCGGAAGCCCTCGGCCTCGCCGGCGGCGACGAGCTGCTGAGCGTGGACGGCAATGAGCTGAACGACACGCTGGACTATGATTTTTATACCGACAGCAAGAGCTTCCACCTCAAAGCAAGGGTGGCGGACGGCATCCGGGAGTGGGACGTCCGGCGGGAAGAGCGCGGCCCCTTCGGCTGCGACTTCTCCACCTATCTGGGCGACCAGAAGCACTCCTGCTCCAACCACTGCATGTTCTGCTTCATCGACCAGCTGCCCCCGGGGATGCGTGAGAGCCTCTACTTCAAGGACGACGACGAGCGCCTGTCCTTTTTGTTCGGCAACTATATCACCATGACCAACATGCAGGACCACGAGATCGACCGCATTATCAAGATGCACATCTCGCCCATCAACATCTCGGTCCACACCACCAATCCCCAGCTCCGCGTGCGGATGCTGGCGAATAAACGGGGCGGCGAGGTGCTGAAGTACCTGCCCCGCCTGGTGGAGGGCGGCATCGCCGTCAACTGCCAGCTGGTGCTCTGCCGGGGCATCAACGACGGCGACGAGCTCCGCCGCACCCTCACCGACCTGCTGGAGCTGACCCCGATGGTGCAGAGCGTGGCGGCAGTCCCCTGCGGCGTGACGGATTACCGCCAGAACCTCTTCAAGCAGACGCCCTACGACGCTGAGACCAGCGCCGCCGTCATCGACATCATGGAAGAGTTCGGCGACGAGTGCAAGCGCCGCCACGGCAAGCGCATCATCTACCCCAGCGATGAGTGGTACCTCAAGGCCGGCCGCCCCATCCCGGAGCCGGAGTTCTATGAGGACTACGACCAGCTGGAAAACGGCGTGGGCATGATGAGCCTCTTCCGGGAGGAATTTCTGGCCGAGCTGGAAAAGCCCCACCGCATCTATGGCACCAAAAAGATGGATGTCGTCACCGGCACCATGGCCGCGCCCCTTATCACCGAGATGATGGACGAGCTGCGCCGCCAGTACCCCATGATAGAAGTAAAAGTGCATCCCATCAAAAACAACTTCTTCGGCGGCAACGTCGGCGTGGCGGGCCTCGTCACGGCGACCGACATCATCGCCCAGTGCGAGGGCCGGCTGTCCAGCGGCACCCTGGGCGTGCCTGCCGTGATGCTGCGGGAGGAGAAGGACACCTTCCTCGATGATATGACCATCGAGCAGCTGGGCCAGCGGCTCGGCGTGAAGGTGGAAGTCCTGCCCACCAGCGGCGGCGACGAGGCCAAGGCCCTGCTGCGCAGCGGCCTGCATATCGCCCGCCGGAGAAGACCGTAATTTTACCCCTTTTGTGAAAGGAGGAACCCCCTATGAGCAAACCGATCGTTGCTGTGGTGGGCCGCCCCAACGTGGGCAAGTCCACCCTGTTCAATAAGCTCTGCGGCCAGCGTCTGGCCATCGTGGAGGATACCCCGGGCATCACCCGCGACCGCATCTTCGCCAACTGCGAGTGGAGCGGCCACGAGTTCCTGCTGGTGGATACCGGCGGCATCGAGCCCAAGGCCACCGAGGGCATTCTGGCCCACATGCGCGAGCAGGCCCAGATCGCCATCGACACCGCCGACTGCATCATCATGGTGGTGGACGTGCGCAACGGCCTGACCGCCGCCGACGAGGACGTGGCCCATATGCTGCGCCGCAGCCACAAGCCCATCATCCTCGCTGTCAACAAATGCGACAATGTGGGCGAGACCCCCATGGAGCTCTACGAGTTCTATAACCTCGGCTTCGACGAAGTCATGCCCATCTCGTCCGTCCACGGCCACGGCACCGGCGACCTGCTGGACGCCGTCTGCGCCCACCTCGATTTCAGCGAGACCGTCGTGGAGGAAGACCGCATCCCCGTCGCCATCATCGGCCGCCCCAACGTGGGCAAGTCCAGCCTGACCAACCGCATCCTCGGTGAGAACCGCATGATCGTGGCCAACGAGGCCGGCACCACCCGCGACGCCATCGACACCCCCGTGGACAACGCTTACGGCAAGTTCATCTTTACCGATACCGCCGGTCTGCGCAAGCGCAGCAACATCACCGACGGCCTTGAGCGCTACATGGTCGTCCGCGCACTGGCCGCCGTCGAGCGCAGCCGCGTGGCACTCATCCTCGTGGACGCCACCGTCGGCTTCACCGAGCAGGACAGCAAGGTGGCAGGCTACGCCCACGACCAGGGCAAAGCCTGCATCATCGTCGTCAACAAGTGGGACGCCGTGGAGGGCAAGGAGACCAACACCATGGAACTGCAGCGCCGGGGCTATGCCGAGTGCTTCAGCTTCATGGGCTACGCTCCCATCATCTTCATCTCGGCTCAGACCGGCTACAACGTCAACAAGCTGTTGCAGCTCATCCGCGACGTGGACAGCCAGAACGGCGCCCGTGTGCCCACCGGTGTGCTGAATGAGATGCTGGCCCGTGCCACCGCTCGGATGCAGCCGCCCAGCGACAAGGGCCGCCGCCTGAAGATCTTCTACCTGACCCAGGCTTCCACCCGTCCGCCGACGTTCGTGGCCTTCGTCAACGCAAAGCACCTGTTCCACTTCAGCTATCAGCGGTATATCATCAACCAGATCCGCGAGAACTTTGGTCTGGAGCACACCCCCATCCGCCTTGTCGTGCGTGAGCGCGGCTCCGGCGAAGTGGGCGCGAAGGACGTATAAGGAAGGGAGACTGGTTCTATGACCGCATTTCTCATTGTGCTGGCGGTCGCTGCCGAAGCCTATCTGCTGGGCAGCGTGGACACCGGCATCCTCGTCAGCAAGTATCTGTACCATGACGACGTCCGCACTCACGGCTCGGGCGCTGCCGGTATGACCAACATGCTGCGCACCTTCGGCAAGAAGGCCGCTGCCCTCACGGCGGTGGGCGATGTGCTCAAGGGCGTCGTGGCCGTCTGCCTTGGCCGGTGGCTGTTCGGCCATCTGCCCGCCGACGCTGCCGTCTCGCCCTATCTGGGCGTCTACCTCGCCGCCATCCTCGCCGTGGTGGGCCACTCCAAGCCCATCTACTTCGGCTTCAAGGGCGGCAAGGGTGTGCTGGTGGCTGCCGGTGCCATTCTGGCAGTCCAGCCGGTGCTGCTGCCGGTGCTGGCACTCATCTTCCTCGTCTGCCTGGTCCCCACCGGCATGGTGTCGCTGGGCAGCATCACCATGGCCGCGGCCTACCCGGTCCTGACGCTGGTGTACAGCCTCATGCGCGGCCTGCCGACTCAGGACGTGGTGGTCTGCACGGTCGGCGCTGCCATCATGGGCGGCATGGTCATCTGGATGCACCGTTCCAACATCCAGCGCATCCGGGACGGCAAGGAGTACCGTTTCGGCCAGAAGCACAAGAGCAACTAAGCATAAAAAATGCCCCGCAGGCAGCTCTCGACGAGCGTCCTGCGGGGCATTTTACTTGTCAGGATCATTCCGGGTCTGCTTCCAGCAGCGTGTCGGTGTTGTCCTCGTACTTGGGGTCTTCGATGGCGACTTCAAGCTCCGTGTTGGTATCGTCATGATGCAGGTGCTTGCGCAGCCGGGCGGCGAATTCCTCTGACGGGATGCCGCTCTGGCTGGGGGAAAGGTCGGGTGCGGGGTGGCCGTCGGGCAGATGAGCGCCGAAGGCCGGCACGAAGAAGAACCTCCGCACGATGAAGATGAGGGCGATGGCGCTCACGCTCAGCAGGTTCTCCATGGCGGACTCGTGACCCACCACCATGTGGCGGGCGATGGCGTAGAGCAGCACTTCGAGGCTGGAACCGGGGCTGTGCTTGGCCAGCATCTTGATGAACTCGATGCCGATGACGATGTCCAGCGCCCGCTGTAAGAAGATGCTCACCTCGACGTCGTTGCCGTCGAACAGCAGGCCGGGCATCCACTGCAGCAGCGGCACCATCGACAGCAGCAGGCCGATGAGGACGAGGCCGGACAAGAGGATCTCGAGCAGGGTGGCTGCGCTGATGATCTTGTTGCGCAATTCGGCGCGGCTGTGGCTTTCAACACGGGAATTGGACATGGGCAGGGACCTCTCTTTCAAATTTGACCGGAAATCTTTTACAACAGTTCGATTCTATTGTAACAAAAGCGAAAAACGAAGTCAATTTCTTCGGCTGGGAAAGTTAACCAGCATGAAAAACTGGAATCGAAGACAGACAAAAGGGGCCGTCCGCACCCGGAATGGAGTGCAGACGGCCCCTCTTTGTGCTGAAAAGGCGGCTTAGGCCTCAGCGATGGCTTCGATCTCACAGAGCACGCCCTTGGGCAGGTCTTTCACGGCCACGCAGCTGCGGGCGGGCTTGGAGGTGAAATACTTGGCGTACACCTCGTTGAAAGCGGCAAAGTCGGCGATGTCGGCCAGGAAGCAGGTAGTCTTGACCACCTTGTCAAAGCCCACGCCGGCAGCTTCGAGGATAGCGCCCACATTGCGGCAGCTCTGGTCAGCCTGTGCGGCGATGCCCTCGGCGACTGCGCCGGTGGCGGGGTCTACCGGGATCTGGCCGGAGGTGAAGACGAGACCGCCCACGGTGTAGCCCTGAGAGTAGGGGCCGATGGCGCCGGGAGCTTTTTCGGTGCTGATGATGTTCATATCGATTACCTCACATATCATAAATAGGGGAGTCTCCCGCCAAAAGGGGAGCCGATGAAAAAAGTCTACCACCAACTGTCCCCGTCGTCAACGGGCGGCAGGGAACGGTCCCGGAATTTCCGGAAAAAGGGAATGTAAAATTATTTGGAAAAATCTGTGCAAATCATCTTGACAAGAAATAAACTTTTATGATAAAAATAGAGCATGAAAGTAACATTTTTGCAGAAAAACGCAGGCGCAGCGCAGGCAGGAAAGCCAGCTTTGCGCAGGCGCGTTTCTTTTTTGCAGAAAAAGCGAATTTCTGAACCCTCGGAAGGGGCAGAAAGGATAAGATATGTCGATTTTGGTAGATGATTCAAATAAAACAGCCTGCCGTGCAGCGGAGGCTGGACTGCAGCAGAAAAACTGTGCTGCGCTGGTGCGTCCGGCGGGTACGGGCAAAGGCTGCATCGTGTGGGAGCTGCTGGACGCCCACCCCGAGATGCGCGTGCTCTGGGTGGTGTCCTGCGCTGCCCGTCTGGAACTGCGCCGCGCCTTGACAAAGCGGCTGGGCCGGACGCTGGGCGGCCGGGTACGGCTGATGAGCTGCGAGCAGCTGGCCGTGCAGAATGCGCTGGGCTGGGTGGCGCTGGCTGAGTTCCGGCCCGGCCTGCTGGTGCTGGACGGCTGGAGGGAGATGAGCGCAAAGGACTGGACCGACTGCGTCCAGCCCCTGTTCCGCCTCTGCCCGGGAGCAAAGCTGCTGGCTCTGGGGGAGCCGGACGCCCCGGGAGACAGCTGCCGCGCTGCCGAGGAGATGCTGGCCGACGCCATTGTAGAGCCGCTGGCGCTGGGCGGGGCGATGGCCGAGGGTCTGCTGCCCATGCCGGCCTCCTATACGGCCCTGCTCTGGCCGCTGGAAGATGCGATGGCCCGCCTCCGTGCTGAGGTGAAGAACCTCCATCTGCCGGGTTGCCCTGACCCCAACGCCGAGAAATATCAGGCTCTGAGCCTCGCCGTAGAAAAGCTTCCGCCGGTGGAACAGCTGCTGGCGCAGTGGCTCCCGGATGCTGCCGGGCGGTATCTTGTCCTCTGCGAGGATGATGCAGCGGCGGTGCAGACCGCAGAGCAGGCCGAGAAGCTGTTTGGTGCAGGAACACATATTTATAAGGATGCAGAAGGCTTTGCGGCCGATGAAGCGGCCACCCTCCGGCTGCTGGTCTGTGCCAACGGCCCGGCGGTGCAGGCTTCTCTGGCCGGAATCTCGGGCGTGGTGCTGGTGCGCCGCAGCGCTGAACCGACCGCATACCGGCAGATGCTGGCCCGCGCCCTTGCGGCCTGCGGCAGTGTGCCGGTGGCAGAGCTGAGCGCGGCCTTTGAGGCGCTGACCTGTGTGCAGCAGCTGCGGAAGGAGTGCAGCGCGGCGGGGGCAGAAGCCTTCCCGCTGGAAGAGCCCCTTTCTGCCTGCCGCCGGGCTTACCGGCAGCTCCGCCGCGCGCTGGACTCCGACTGGGAGCGCTATTATGCCGCCGCAAAGCAGATGACGGCAGAGGGAAAGACGCTGGACGTGCCTCGCTCCTACAGCTTCGGGGGCGTGGCCGTGGGCCGCTGGCTGGAAAACCAGCGCCTTGTCCGGGCCGGAAAGAAAAAGGGACGCCTCACCGCCGCGCAGGCCGCCCGGCTGGACAAAATCGGCATGAACTGGCAAAAGCGGCTCGAGCTGGCGTGGGAGAACGGCTGTGCTTCGGCCCGGCGGTACCGCGACAGCCACAGCGACCTGCTGGTGCCGGTCCATTATAAGGATAAGGACGGCTTTGCGCTGGGCGAGTGGATCGTCTATAACCGCCAGCGCTATCTGGGCGGGAACCTGCCGTCAGACCGCGTCGAGCGCCTCGAGGCACTGGGCATGGTGTGGGACACCGGCAGCATCCTCTGGGAGAAGAGCTATGCCGCCGCCGTCCAGTATTATCTGGAAAATCACACGCTGGAAATTCCCGTCAAGTATGTCACGCCGGACGGCATGGCGCTGGGCGTTTGGCTGGGCAGTCAGCGTGCCGCTTATAAAGAAGGTGTGCTGACCGACGCCCAAATCGAAAAGCTGGAAGCGCTGGGAGTGGATTGGACGAACCGGAACGACCGCAAGTGGCAGACCGCCTACGAGGCCGCCGTGAAGTACCACGCCGCCCACGGGAACCTCGACGTTCCCATCGAGTACATCGACGAAGACGGCATCCTGCTGGGCAAGTGGGTGTCCCGCCAGCGGTACGCATGGCAGAACCCCGAGCGCAGCAGCGCCCGGGTAACGCTGGAGCGGAAAGCTCTGCTGGACGAGCTGGGTATGAACTGGGAAAAGACCGACTCGTGGCAGCACCGCTACGAGCTGGCCGTGGAATACAAAAAGGAGCACGGCAGTCTGGCCGTTCCGGCCCAGTACCGGACGGAGGACGGCATCTGGCTGGGCAGCTGGCTGTCCCGTCAGAAGCAGATGCTGCGGGAGGGCAAAAAGCTTTCCGCCAAGCGCCGCGCGGCCCTGAAAGAGCTGTTCAAGGGCGAAAAAGGCCGACGCCTCAGCGTCCCGGTGCCGCCCGCGTGCAGTGTGCGGGAGCAGAACTGGCTGGATAACTACCAGAGCGCCAGGCTCTACGCCGAGAAGAAGGGCAGTCTCCTCGTGCCTGCCGGATATGTGGACGAGAACGGCTTCCGTCTGGGCGTCTGGATCTCGAACCTCCGGGCTGCCCGCAAGGCCCGGCCCGGCTCGTTCCAGGTGACGCCGGAGCATATCGCTCTGCTGGACGCCATCGGGATGCAGTGGGACGCCCGGGAGGCCAAGTGGGCCGGGGCGTTCCGCCGTGCCGAAGAATACTGCGCCGCCCACGGCAATCTGCTGGTGCCGGTGAACTATAAGACCGAAGACGGCTTCTGCCTCGGCGACTGGGTCCGCCGGATGCGCGAAAACTACGCCTGTGCCGAGAAAAAGCTGACGTCAGAGCGCATCGCAAAGCTCGAAGCGCTGGGCATGGTCTGGACCGTGCCGCAGGAGGGCTGAGATATTGCATTTTAGGGCGGAGTGTGTTATACTTCACCTCGTCTGAATAGAAAACAGCAGGTGCCTGCCGCCGGGGCTTCGTCCCCGGTCGGGAGGGTAAAAGGGAAGCGGGTGCGAGTCCCGCGCGATCTCGTCACTGTGATAAGGGAGTCCGCTGCCTTGGCGCTCAGCGCCGGTCACTGGAGGCTTTGCCTCTGGGAAGGCGGCAGCGGGCGGTGAGCTTTCAGTCAGGAAACCTGCCCGCTGTTGGTACAGGAGCGTCCGGCTCCGGATCACGAGGAATTGGTCGTACCAAAAAGCCCGAAAGTTCAAAGGGTCTTTTTGCTGTGCCTTCCGCGCGGTGAAAAGGCTCTTTTTTCGTTTGAGCTGGCCCCCGTTTCGTACCCTTTCTATCGGAAACGTACATTCCACACAACAGAAAGGACTCAAACAATGCGTAAGGCAACCAACAAGAACTGGCAGCGCGTCACCGCCGCTGCCGCCGCACTGGCCCTGTGTGCCGGTGTGCTCACCGGCTGCGGTGCATCTTCTTCCACTGCCGCCGGCAGCACCGCCGCAAGCTCTGCTGCCGCCAGCGAGGTGAGCAGCGAGGAGGCTGATGAAATGGCAGCAAAGAATGTGGCGGACCTCATCGACGCCATCTATGTGCAGGAGCGCAACGAGAATACCGACGCTCAGTGTGAGGCTGCAAAGGCCGCATGGGACGCCCTGACCGACGCTCAGAAGGAGATGGTCGAGGGCGAGGAGGCTGACCCCGATTACTTTGGCCGCGACACCGGCGATGCCTCCAAGGACGACGCCCGCAATGAGGACAACATCGGCGACAACGAGATCCTGGTCGTCAGCTTCGGCACCTCGTTCAACGACAGCCGCGCAGCGGACATCAAGGGCATCGAGGACGCCATCCAGGCCGCATATCCCGACTGGTCTGTCCGCCGCGCCTTCACCGCACAGATCATCATCAACCATGTTCAGGCCCGTGATGGCGAGAAGATCGACAACATGGAGCAGGCCATGGAGCGCGCTGTTGCCAACGGCGTGAAGAATCTGGTCGTCCAGCCCACCCATCTGATGCATGGCGCTGAGTACGACGAGATGATGGAGATGGTGGACAGCTACCGCGATAAGTTCGAGTCCGTCGCCATCGCCGAGCCTCTGCTGGGCGAGGTGGGCAGCGATGCCACCGTCATCAACGCCGACAAGGAAGCTGTCGCCAAGGCCATCACCGCCGAGGCCGTCAAGACCGCCGGTTTCGACAGTCTGGACGCCGCTGCTGAGGACGGCACCGCTTTCGTCTTCATGGGCCATGGCACCTCTCACACCGCAAAGGTGAGCTACACCCAGATGCAGTCTCAGATGGAGGCTCTGGGCTACAAGAATGTCTTCATCGGCACCGTCGAGGGCGAGCCTGAGGAGACTGCCTGCGAGAACGTCATCGAGGCTGTCAAGGCCGCCGGTTACACCAAGGTCGTCCTGCGTCCCCTGATGGTCGTTGCAGGTGACCACGCCAACAACGATATGGCGGGCGACGACGAGGATTCCTGGAAGAGCCAGTTCGAGGCCTCCGGTGAATTCGACTCTGTCGATTGCCAGATCGCCGGTCTGGGCGAGGTCGCTGACATCCAGCAGCTCTACGTCGCACACACCAAGGCCGCTGTCGATTCCCTGAACGGCTGAGCATAAGTTTATGATTGCCCGGAAAGGAGTGCCTTTTCGGGCAATTTCTTTTTCGGCCTGCTTTGAATTCGGGCCATTGCGTGTTATAATCTTTTCTGTAAAATAGATACTTCGAGGTATATCATCATGAAACTGAACCATAAATTTGCTCTTCTGCTGGCCGGCGCTGTGCTGGCTGGTTCTCTCACCGGCTGCGGCGCATCCGGCACCCCGGCCAGCTCTGCCGCTTCCTCCGAGGCTGCGGCTTCCTCCGCCGTGAGCGAGGCAGCTTCCGAACCGGCGGCAGAGGCCGCTCTGCCCGACGGCGTCTACACCGCCGACTTTGACACCGACAGCTCCATGTTCCATGCCAACGAGGCCAATGACGGCAAGGGGACCCTGACTGTGAAGGACGGTCAGATGACCTTCCACGTCAGTCTCGTCTCCAAGAAAATCGTCAACCTCTACGTCGGCATGGCCGCTGACGCCGAGGCCCACGAGGGCGACTGGCTCCAGCCCACCACCGACACCGTCACCTACAGCGACGGCACTTCGGATGAGGTGTACGGCTTCGACATACCGGTGAAGGCTCTGGACGAGGACTTCCAGCTGGCCATCCTCGGCTCCAAGGGCAAGTGGTACGACCATACCGTCCGTGTCGCCAACGCCCAGCCTGCTGCGGCGGAAGCACCTGCCGACGGCACCTACACCTGTGACGTGACCATCGAGGGCGGCTCCGGCCGTGCCACCGTGGACAGCCCTGCTGCTCTGACCGTGGCCGACGGCAGGATGACCGCCACCATCGTCTGGTCCAGCCCCAACTACGACTATATGCTGGTGGACGGCGAAAAGTATCTGCCTACCAACACCGAGGGCAACTCTACCTTCGAGATCCCCGTCGCGGCTCTCGACACCCCGCTGGATGTGGTGGGCGATACCGTCGCCATGAGCACCCCGCATGAGATCGAGTATACGCTGACCTTCGCCTCTGCATCCCTGATCGAGGCAAAGTAACGATGAAACGCCGCAATTTCCTGAAAGCCCTGCCTGCCGCTGCCCTCACCCTTGCGGGCTGCGGGCAGCACAAGACCGCCCCGGCCAATACAGCATCCCTCGTGTTCGACCACAGCTATCCGCTGGACTATGCCGCCCAGTTTTCCGCCGACTGCTATGAGGGCGGCTATGTGATGATCGACATCCCGGACGCCGGGCGGTTCCTCGTCGTCCCCGAGGGGGCCGCCGAGGTGGACGATCTGCCCGAGGACGTCGTTCTGCTGCGCCAGCCGCTGGATCATATTTATCTCGTCTCCACCTCGGTGATGGACCTCTTCGTCCATCTGGACGCCCTGGACAGCATCGCCCTCTCCGGCACGAAGGCCGAGGGCTGGTATGTGGAAGAGGCCAAACAGGCCATGCAGGAGGGCCGCATCGCCTATGCGGGCAAGTACAGCGCCCCGGACTATGAGCGCATCCTTGCCGCCGGCTGCACCCTCGCCATCGAGAACACCATGGTGCTCCACGACCCCGAGGTCAAGGAGCAGCTGGAAAAGTTCGGCGTGCCGGTCCTCGTGGAGCGCTCGAGCTACGAGAGCGGCCCGCTGGCCCGGATGGAGTGGCTCAAGCTCTACGGCATCCTGCTGAATAAGACTGAGATGGCGGAAGAGGTCTTTCGCCAGAAGGTCGAGCAGGTGGCCCCCATCCTCGAGCAGGAGAACACGGGCAAGACTGTGGCCTTCTTCTCCATCACCACAAATAACCTCATCACCGTCCGCCGCACCAGCGACTATGTGGCCCAGATGGTGGGGATGGCCGGCGGCGTCTACATCTTCGACGACCTCGAGGGGGAGACGTCGGCCCAGTCCACCATCAAACTGCCGCTGGAGACCTTCTATGCCCGGGCCAAAGACGCCGACGTCCTCATCTACAACAGTACCATCGAGGGCGTGATGGAGACCCGTGACCAGCTCATCGAAAAATGCCCGATGCTGGCAGATTTCAAGGCCGTCCAGTCCGGCGACTGCTGGTGTACGGCCCAGAGCCTCTTCCAGCAGAGCATGGAGCTGGCCGACCTCATCTCGGATATGAACCTCGTCTTCACCGAGGGCTCGCCCGACCCGGCGTCCCTCCGTTTCTTACAGCGCATCGTATAAAAGGAGCTTTGTCATGACCACCACCCGCCGCCTCAGCCTCGCGTACCTCGCCCTCACGGCGGGGGTCGCGGTGCTGTTTGCACTCAACCTGTTCTGGGGCAGTGTGTCCCTGACGCCCGGCGCGGTGGCGGCGGCTCTGCTGGGCCGGGGCGAAGATGTGCTGGCCGTGGGCATCGTGCTCCAGCTCCGTCTGCCCCGGGCGGTCATGGTCGTGCTGCTGGGCGCGGCCCTCTCGGCTGCAGGCTACCTCCTGCAGACCTTCTTCGCCAACCCCATCGCCGGCCCCTTCGTCATGGGCGTGTCCAGCGGCGCAAAGCTGGCGGTGGCCCTGACGATGGTGGTGTTTTTACAGCAGGGGCTGCTCACTGGCTCGGCCACCCTCATCATCGCCGCCTTTGCAGGCTCGATGGCGGCGATGGCCTTTGTGCTGGTGGTGGCCCGGCGGGTGCCGCGGATGAGCATCCTCGTCATCTGCGGCATCATGATCGGTTATATCTGCTCGGCTGTCACCGACATCGTGGTGACTTTCGCTCAGGACTCCAACATCGTCAATCTCCATAACTGGTCGATGGGCAGCTTTTCCGGCATGACCTGGGCCAACGTGGGCGCAGCGGCCTGCGTGGTGCTGCCCGCGCTGGCGGCGGCGTTCCTGCTCTCGAAGCCCATGGCGGCCTACCAGATGGGCGAGAGCTACGCCAGGAGCGTCGGCGTACCGGTGCGGGCCTTCTCGACGGCCCTCGTGCTGCTTTCCAGCCTGCTTTCCGCCTGCGTGACGGCCTTTGCAGGCCCCATCTCCTTTGTGGGCATCGCGGTGCCGCATCTGGTCAAGAACCTGCTGGGCAGCGCAAAGCCCCTTTATGTCCTGCCGGGCTGCTGTCTGGGCGGGGCAGCGTTCTGCCTGCTCTGCGACCTCATCGCCCGCAGCCTGTTCGCGCCCACTGAGCTGTCCATCAGCTCGGTGACGGCGGTTTTCGGTGCGCCGGTGGTCATCTGGCTGCTGGTGCGCCGCCAGACACAGGAGGGCCGGGAATGAGCGATCTGAAATTCTACTGCCGCGCCGAGGACCTTGCCATCGGCTACGGCAAAACGCCCTTGATGGAGCACATCGGACTCGGCGTCGGGAAGGGGACCATCCTCACCCTCATCGGCCCCAACGGCGCGGGAAAATCCACCCTGCTCAAGACGCTGGCAGCGCAGCTGGCCCCCCAGGGGGGCGCTGTGCTGCTGGACGGCAAAGATCTCGCGGACTGCTCCGGCCCGGAGCGCGCCCGCAAAATGGCCCTGATGGTGCCCCACACCCGCCGCACCGAGCTGACCACCTGCTTCGAGATGGCGTCCGCCGGGCGCTACCCCTACACGGGGCGGCTGGGTGTCCTCTCGGCGGAAGATAAGCGCCAGGTCTACGCCGCGCTGGCCCTCGTGGGGGCCGAGGCGCTGGCGGGCCGGGACTTCAACCGCATCAGCGACGGCCAGCGCCAGCGCGTCCTGCTGGCCCGGGCCATCTGCCAGCAGCCGGAGCTGATATTATTAGACGAGCCTACGTCTTTCCTCGACATCAAGGGAAAGGCCGAATTGCTGGCCATCCTGAAAAGCCTCGCCCGGGACAAGAAGATGGCCGTCATCCTGAGCCTCCACGAGCTGGAGCTGGCGCAGAAAGTTTCCGACAAGGTCGTCTGCGTCTCGGCGGCGGGCGTCTCGGACGTCATGACGCCGGAAGAGGCCTTTGCCCGGGAAAACATCTGCAAAATTTATGCTCTGACCGATGAGCAGTACGCATTCCTCTACGGCGAAGAAAAAGCGCCGGAGGAAAAGCGCCCGCTCTTTGAGCACTACGTCCGCAGCGGCCAGAAGCTCCTGCGCTGCGGCTATACCACCGGCACCTGTGCGGCGCTGGGCGCGGCGGGCGCGGCACGGCTGCTGCTCACCGGCCGCACCCCCGAGACGGTGGCCCTCCGCACCCCGAAGGGCATCGTGGTGGAGGTAGAGCCTATCTTCTGCCGCCTGTCCGGCGAGGGGGCCGAGTGCGCCATCCGGAAGGACGGCGGCGACGATGTGGACGTGACCACCGGTCTGCCGGTCATCGCCAGTGTCGCCCTCCGGCCCGAGCTGTCCGGCGAGGTGCGCATCCACGGCGGTGAGGGCGTGGGCCGGGTGACAAAGCCCGGTCTCGACCAGCCTGTGGGCGAAGCTGCCATCAACCACGTCCCCCGGGCCATGATAAAGGAAGCGCTGGAAAAAGAGGCCGAATCTGCCGGGTACGCGGGCGGCTTTGACGTCACCATCTCCATCGAGGGCGGGGCCGAAACGGCGAAGCGCACCTTCAACCCCCATATGGGCGTGGAAGGGGGCCTCAGCGTCCTCGGCACCAGCGGCATCGTCGAGCCCATGAGCCAGCAGGCCATCCTCGACACCATCCAGCTGGAAATGGGGCAGGCGGCGCTTCGGGCCGGAAGCCCCCGGCGGCTCATCCTCGCCCCGGGAAATTACGGCCTCGACTATCTCCACGAGAAGATGCCCGCCCTGAAGAATATCCCGGTGGTCAAGACCTCGAACTTCATCGGGGATACGATGGATATGGCGGCGGCATCCCACTTCGAAGAGGTGGTGCTGGTGGGCCACATCGGCAAGCTGGTCAAACTGGCGGGCGGCGTCATGAACACCCACTCCCGCACAGCCGACTGCCGCACCGAGCTGCTCTGCGCCCACGCCGCCCTCTGCGGTGCATCCCGGGACGTCTGCGCGGCCCTGATGAACGCGGCCACCACCGACGCCTGCATGGAGATCTTAGACAAAGCAGAGATGAGAGAACCGGTGCTGTCCAGCCTGCTGGACGCCATCCAGCTCCACCTCGACCGCCGCGCTGCCGGGGCGTTCCGGGTGGGTGCGGTGCTCTTCTCGAACCAATACGGCCCGCTGGGCCAGACCAAGACTGCAAAGGAGCTGCTGGACGAATGGAAAAACGGATAGGTACTTTTTACGGCGTCAGCGTCGGCCCGGGCGACCCGGAGCTCATGACCCTGCAGGCTGTCCGCCGCCTCGAAAACTGTCCGGTCATCGCCGCGCCCCAGACCCCGAAGGGCGGGATGCTGGCGCTGGACATCGCAAAAGGTGCGGTGGATCTGAGCGGCAAGACCATCCTGCCGCTGCGCTTCGCCATGAGCCTTGACCCGGCGGTGCAGAAAGCCGCCCACATCGAGGCGGCCCGGGCCGTGAAAGAATATCTCGACGCCGGGCAGGATGTCGCCATGCTCAACCTCGGCGATGTGTCCGTCTACGCCACCTTCGGCTACCTGCAGGAGATCTTGGAGGCCGAGGGCTGCAAGACCGTGATGCTCCCCGGCGTGACGAGCTTCTGCGCCGCTGCGGCCCGGCTGGGCCAGTCCCTGACGGGCGGCATGGAGCAGCCGCTGACCATCGCCCCGGGGCGCTGCGCCGCTGAGGTGCTGGCCGCACCGGGCGCGAAAGTGCTGATGAAATCGGGCCGTCAGCTGCCCGAGACGCTGGCCGCGCTGGCCGACGCCGGGCTTCTGAGCCGGAGCGCGATGGTCTGTAACTGCGGCCTGCCGAACGAGGAGGTCTGGCCCGACCTGGCCGGTTATGACCCGGCCCGGTCGGCGGGCTATTTCGCAACGATTTTGGTGAAGGAGGGGTAAGATATGGTCCATTTTGTAGGAGCCGGGCCGGGCGCGCCCGACCTCATCACCCGGCGGGGTGCGGCCCTGCTGGCCGATGCCGACTGCATCATCTACGCGGGCAGTCTCGTCAACCCGGCCCTGCTGGGGCTGGCGAAGCCCGGCTGTGCCATCTATAACAGCGCCGAGATGACGCTGGAACAGGTGCTGGACACCATCCGTGCCACCGAAAAGGCCGGCGGAACCACGGTCCGCCTCCACACCGGAGACCCCTGCCTCTACGGGGCCATCCGGGAGCAGATGGACGCGCTGGACGCCGACGGCATCCCCTATGACGACACGCCGGGCGTGTCCAGCTTCTGCGGCGCGGCGGCGGTGCTCTGTGCCGAGTACACTCTGCCCAACGTCAGCCAGACCGTCATCATCACCCGGATGGAGGGCCGCACTCCTGTCCCTGAGGCCGAACAGCTGGAAAAGCTGGCCGCTCACGGGGCTACCATGGTCATCTTCCTCTCCATCGGGCTGGTGGACAAAGTCCAGCAGGCCCTTCTCGAGAGCGGCGGCTACCGCCCCGATACCCCTGCCGCCGTGGTCTATAAGGCCACCTGGCCCGAGCAGAAGGTGGTGCGCTGCACCGTCTCCACACTGGCCGAGGAGACCCGCAAAAACGGCATCACCAAGACCGCCCTCATCGTCGTAGGCGACTTTCTGGGCGAAAACTACGAGCGCAGCAAGCTCTATGACCCCGCCTTTACCACCGAGTTCAGGCAGGGGACGGAGGCCGGGCAGTGAGCCGGGCATATCTGGCCTTCACCGCAAAAGGCGAGGCGCTGGCTCGTCGGCTGGCGGAAGCTCTGCCCGGCAGCGTGAGCCGCTGCGGCGGAGACGTGACCCTGAAAGGCTGGACGGCGGAGCATTTTGCACAGGATGAGGCCCTGATTTTTGTAGGAGCTGTGGGCATCGCGGTGCGGGCCATCGCGCCCCACTGCAAGAGCAAGGCCGCTGACCCGGCGGTGGTGGTCGTGGACGAGGGCGGGAACTTCGCCGTGCCGCTCCTGTCGGGCCATCTGGGCGGTGCCAACGCGCTGGCCCGGGCGCTGGCAAAAGCGTGCGGCGCGGTGCCGGTCATCACGACGGCCACCGACGTCAACGGTCTCTTCGCCGTGGACCTCTGGGCCAAGGCCCAGAACTGCGCTGTCCTTGAACCGGAGCGCATCAAGCGCGTCAGCGGCGCCCTGCTGGCCGGGCAGACTGTCCGGTACTGGTCGCCGTGGCCGGTGGCGGGGGAGGCCCCCGCCGGCGTGGAAAAAACTGACGCACCCGAAGCCGCCGACTTCGCCCTGACCCTCACGCCGCAGGGCGGGGCGCTTCACCTCGTCCCCCGCATCGGGGTGCTGGGGGTGGGGTGCCGCCGCGGCACGACGGCCCAGCAGCTGGAAGAAGCCTTCGCGGCGTTCTGTGCCGCGTCCGGCCTCAGCCCGGCGGCGGTCTGCGCAGCTGCCAGCATCGACCTGAAAAAAGATGAGCCGGGGCTTGCAGAGTTTTGCAAAGTCCACGGCTGGCCCATCACATTCTATCCGGCCGACGAACTGCGGGCCGTGCCGGGACAGTTCACCCCGTCGGCCTTTGTGGCAAGTGTCACCGGCGTGGACAACGTCTGTGAGCGCTCGGCGGTAAAAGCCTCGGGCGGGACGCTCCTTCTGCCCAAAACGGCAGGCGGCGGCGTGACGCTGGCGCTGGCCGTCCGCCCCTTTGCACCCGATTGGAGGACAGAGCAATGAGTGAGAGTAAAAAGACCGTGTTCGTCGTGGGGCTTGGCCCCGGCGGCGGACAGTTTCTGACCGTGCAGGCGCAGAGCGCCTTGCAGCAGGCCGAGGTGTTGTGCGGCTATACGGTCTACATCGACCTTGTGCGCCCCCTCTACCCGGAAAAAGAGTGCTACACCACCGGCATGACCCGGGAGATCGACCGCTGCCGCTGGGCGCTGGACACCGCCCGGGCGGGTCGGGACGTGGCGCTGGTCTGCTCCGGCGACGCCGGGGTCTACGGCATGGCCAGCCCGCTGCTGGAGCTGGCCGAAGAGTACCCGGATGTCAATGTGGAGGTCGTCCCCGGCCTGACCGCCGCCCTCAGCGGCGGCGCGGTGCTGGGTGCGCCGCTGGCCCACGATTTCTGCGTCATCTCGCTGTCGGACCGTCTCACGCCGTGGGAGGTCATCGAAAAGCGGCTGGTCTGCGCCGCCCAGGGCGATTTCGCACTGGCGCTGTACAATCCTTCGTCCAAGGGCCGCCCGGACTATCTGCGCCGGGCCGTGGACGTCCTGCTGGCGAACGGCAAAGCCCCGGACACCCTCTGCGGTTCTGTGCGGAACATTGGCCGGGAAGGGCAGGAAAAGCACATCCTGCCTCTCAGCCAGCTCCGGGACACCGAGGTGGATATGTTCACCACCGTCTTTGTGGGCAGCGCCGCCACCCGCGCGCTGAGCGGGCGGATGGTCACGCCGCGGGGGTACCGCCGATGAACGTCGTCGTTTTCAGCGGCACCACCGAGGGGCGGGAGCTTTCCCGCCAGTTGGCGGCACTGGGCATCGAAGTCACCGTCAGCGTGGCCACCCCGCTGGGACAGGAAGAGCAGGGGAGCACCCCCGGCGTCACCGTCCGGTGCGGGCGGCTCCTGCCCGATGAGATGGCCGCGCTCTTGGGGGATGCCGCCCTCTGCATCGACGCCACCCACCCCTACGCAGTGGAGGCGACCAAAAACATCAAAGCAGCGGCAGAGAAGGCCGGGGTAGGATACCTCCGCCTGCTGCGCCCGGCCAGTCCGCTGCCGGAAAACTGTCTCGTCTTTGAGAGCGCAAAGCAGGCAGCCGAGGCGCTGGCTGCAGAAGAGGGGAATCTTCTGCTGGCCACCGGGGCCAAGGAGCTGGCGCAGTTTGCGGCCATCCCGCCCGAGCGGCTCTACCCCCGTGTCCTGCCCACGCTGGAAAGCATCGCGGCCTGCGAGGCGGCGAATATCCCACACCGCAACATTATCGCCATGCAGGGCCCCTTCAGCTTTGCCCTCAATCAGGCCATGATGGAGCAGTTCCATATCCGCTGGCTCGTCACCAAGGACGGCGGCGCAGCCGGAGGCTTCGACGAAAAAGCCGCCGCTGCCTCTGCTGCCGGGGCGCAGCTGGTGGTCATCCGCCGCCCGCCCGAGCAGGGCGAGACGGCTTCCGAGGTGCTGAAACGCTGCAAGGAGATGATAAGATGAACGTGACACTCATCGGCATGGGCTCCGGCCAGCCGGAGAACCTGACCCTTCAGGGCCTGGCCGCACTGCGGCAGGCCGACCTCATCCTGGGCGCACGGCGTCTGCTGGCAGTTCTGCCTGCCGGCTGCACCGAAAACCGAGCCGCCGCCTACCGCCCCGACGAGGTGGCAGAGCTGCTGCAGACTTCCGGCGCAGAGAACGCCGTGCTGGTCTACAGCGGCGACACCGGCTTTTACTCCGGCGCGTCCTCCATGATGGAAAAGCTGGAGAACCTCGGCGTCCGCGCCCGGGTGCTGCCCGGCCTTTCCAGTATCCAGCTGCTGGCGGCGGCGCTGGGCCGTCCGTGGCAGGGGTGGAACCTTGTTTCGGCCCATGGCCGCACCTGTGACCCGGTGGCCGAGTGTATGCAGGGCAGACCCACCTTCTTCCTCACCGGCGGCAGCGAAGACCCCGCCACCCTCTGCGCCCAGCTGGCGGCAGAGGGCTTCGGGGACGTGCAGGCTGTTGTGGGCCAGTGCCTCGGCACGCCGGAAGAGAAGATCTTCCGCGGCAGCGTCAAAGAGCTGGCCGCAGGCCGCTTCAACAGCCTGAGCGTCCTTCTCGTGGAGGCGGCGGAGGTGCTGCCCCGCCGCGCCCCGGGCCTGCCGGACGAAGCCTTCGAGCGGGGCGACGTCCCCATGACCAAGCAGGAAGTCCGGGCCGCTGTGCTGGCGAAGCTGGCCGTCCGCCCGGAAGACATCCTGTGGGACGTGGGGGCCGGGACGGGCAGCGTCAGCGTGGAGCTGGCATTGGCCGCGCCCCGGGGCCGGGTCTACGCAGTGGAGTGCAGGCCGGAGGGCTGTGCGCTCATCAAAGCCAACCGCGAAAAATTCAGGACCCGGAACCTCGTCCTCGTGGAGGGGCTTGCCCCCGCCGCGCTTTCGGACCTGCCCGCGCCGGACGCTGTTTTCATCGGCGGCAGCAAGGGTAGCCTTGCCGCCATCGTGGACGCCGCGCTGGATAAGAACCCCGACGCCCGCATCTGCGTGTCGGCCATCGCCCTTGAGAGCCTTTCGGCGGCGGTGGCCGCGCTGACGGCCAAAGGCCGGACCGTGCAGGTGAGCCAGATCGCCGTCAGCCGGGCCAGGGCCGTGGGCGGACTGCACCTCATGATGGCCCAGAACCCCATCTACCTCATCACAGGAGAATGACATGATACAGTTTCTGCTGGCGGCGCCCCGCTCGGGCAGTGGCAAGACCACCATGACCTGCGCCCTGCTCATGGCGCTGAAGCGGCGGGGCTGTGCGCCCTGCGCCTTCAAGAACGGGCCGGACTACATCGACCCCATGTTCCACCGGGCCGTGCTGGGGGTGGAGAGCCGCAACCTCGACCTCTTTTTTTCTGAGCCCGAGACGGTGCGCACCCTCTACGCGAAGGGTGCCGCCGGCCACGGTGCGGCGGTGTGCGAGGGGGCTATGGGCTTTTACGACGGCCTCGGGGGCGTCAGCGACAGGGCCAGTGCGTGGCATCTGGCCGACACGCTGGGTCTGCCGGTACTGCTGGTGGTGGAGCCAAAGGGTCAGAGTCTGACGCTGGCCGCAGAGCTGAACGGGCTCGTAAACTTCCGCACTCCCAGTCACATCGCAGGCATCCTGCTGAACAACTGCACGGCACGGATGCACGCTCTGCTGGCCCCGATGCTGGAAGAAGAGACGGGTCTTCCGGTGCTGGGCTTTCTGCCGAAACTCCCGGAGGCCGTCATCGGTTCCCGCCATCTGGGCCTCTACACGGCGGCGGAAGTGGAAAATTTACAGCAGAAGCTGGCCCTTCTGGCCGACGCGGTGGAGGAGCACATCGACTGGCCCCGCCTGCTGGCCCTCTGCGAAAAGGAGCCGCCCGTCCTGCCGGTGCAGCCGGAGACGCCTCCGGCCCGCGTCCGCATCGCCGTGGCGCAGGACGAGGCGTTCTGCTTCGCCTACGCTGAGACGCTGGAAGCCTTCCGGGACGCCGGGGCAGAGGTGGTCTTTTTCAGCCCCCTCCGCGACACGGCTCTGCCGGAAAACATCGGCGGGCTGTATCTGCCCGGCGGCTACCCGGAACTTCACGCAAGAGAATTGAGTGAAAATACCTCGCTTCTGCGCGAGATAAAGCAAAAAATCGAGTCCGGTCTGCCCACAGCGGCCGAGTGCGGAGGCTTCCTCTATCTGGGGCAGAGCCTCACGGACGCCGAGGGGCAGAGCTGGCCGATGGTGGGCGTTCTGCCGGGCGAAGCAAAAGATGCCGGACGTCTCGTCCGCTTCGGCTACGCCGCGCTGAGCGCAGACTCGGACAGTATGCTCTTCCGGGCCGGGGAGAGCTTTCCCATCCACGAATTCCACCACTGGGATTCCACCGCCAACGGCGTGGCTCTCGCGGCAAAAAAGCCGGTGGGCGGCGCAGAGTGGCGGTGCGGATCTGTAAACGAGCATTTCTATGCGGGCTTCCCGCATTTGTACTGGGCGGGTACGCCCCTGCCGCAGCGCTTTGCCGCCGCGGCTGAAAATTACAGGAGAGACCATGACTGAGACAGAACTCGCCGCCCTCTGTGCGGCCATCACGCCGCCGGACGAAGCCGCCCGGGCGGCGGCGCACGCCCACTGGGCCAGCCTTGCAAAGCCGCTGGGCGGGCTGGGCGGATTGGAAACGACCATCGAGGACGCCGCCGCCCTCACCGGCAGCGCAAAGCTGGATATTTCCCGCCGGGCGGTGCTGGTGCTCTGCGCCGATAACGGTGTGGTGGCCCAGGGCGTCAGCCAGACCGACAGCAGCGTGACCCGCGCCGTGGCTGAGAACCTCGCCGCCCGCCGCACCAGCGTCTGCCGGATGGCACAGACCGCCCGGTGCGAGGTGGTGCCGGTGGATATGGGCATCGCGGGCGACCCGGTCCCGGGCGTCCTCGACTGCCGCATCGCCCCCGGCACAGCGGACTTCACCCTCGGCCCGGCTATGAGCAGGGCTGAAGCTGTGGAGGCCATCGGCAGGGGCATCCGGCTGGTGCAGGAGCAGAAGAAAGCGGGCGTCGGCCTGCTGGCTACCGGTGAGATGGGCATCGGCAACACCACGACATCCAGCGCCGTGGCCGCTGTGCTGCTGGGCCAGCCCGTCGAAGTGATGACGGGCCGGGGCGCGGGCCTTTCGGACGAGGGACTTGCCCGGAAAATCGATGCTATCCATCGCGGCATCGCAAAAAATCAGCCCGATTCTGCCGACGCACTGGGCGTGCTGGCAAAGCTGGGCGGTTTCGACATCGCCGGGCTCTGCGGCGTCTTCCTCGGCGGTGCGCTGGAAGGTGTGCCGGTGCTGGCCGACGGTTTCATCAGCTGTGTGGCGGCGCTCTGCGCTGTCCGGTTCTGCCCGGCAGCGGCCAAGGCTGTTTTTGCAAGCCATTGCTCCACCGAGCCGGCCGCAAAGCTGGTGCTGGACGCTCTGAACAAAAAAGCCCTCATCACGGCGGGCCTGCATCTGGGCGAAGGCACCGGCGCGGTGGCCGCCATCCCGCTGTGGGATATGGCGCTGGCCGTCTACGATGGCTGTTATTCCTTTGAAGAGGGCGGCATCGAAGCCTACACGCCGCAGGGGGGTGCGGGATGCTGACGCTGGTGCTCGGCGGCGCGGCCAGCGGCAAAAGCGCCTACGCTGAGAGCCTTGTGCTCAAGACCGGCCTGCCCCGCTATTACCTCGCCACCATGCAGGTCTGGGATGCCGAGTGCGCCGCCCGGGTGGAAAAGCACCGGAAAATGCGGGCACAAAAGCAGTTCGAAACGCTGGAATGCCCGCTCCACCTCGACCGTCTGCCCCTGCCCGGCCGGGGGACCGTCCTGCTGGAAGACCTCGGCAACCTCGTCGCCAACGAGCTTTACAGCCCCGGCGGGGCAGGAAAGCACACCGCCGAGGCCGTTTTGACCGGGCTGGAACGCCTCGCCGCCGGGTGCGATCACCTTATCGTCGTATCGAACGAGGTGTTCAGCGGCGGTGCCGACTACGCAGGCGACACCGACCAGTATCTGCTGGCGCTGGCGCAGGTGAACAATGCCTTCGCCGCCCGGGCAGACAACGTCTGCCGGGTGGTCTGCGGCCTGCCGGTGTACTACAAAGGAGGAGAAAAGCTGTGACTGTTTTGCAGACCATCGCGGTGGCCTTTGCGATGTTTTCGGCCCTGCCGGTGCCGCAGTTCGAGTGGAACGAAAAAAATATGCGGTACGCCATGTGTGCCTTCCCCCTCATCGGGCTGGTGTGCGGCGGGCTGTGGTGCCTCTGCGGCGTCCTGCCCCTGCCGGGGCTGGCCCGGGCGGCGGCGTTCTGCCTCGTGCCGGTGGCCGTCACCGGCGGCATCCATCTCGACGGCTACGCCGACACTTCGGACGCCCTCTCGAGCTACGGCGACCGCGAAAAAAAGCTTGAAATTCTGAAAGATTCCCACTGTGGGGCCTTCGCTGTCATCCGGCTGTGCTGCTACTTTGTGGCTTACTTCGGCCTCTGCGGCAGTGTGCGGTTCACACCCCGGGCGGGCCTGTGCTGGACGCTGGCGCTGGTGCTGGAGCGGGCGCTGTCGGGCTTTGCCGTGGCGGCGTTCCCGCTGGCGAAAGACACCGGCCTCGCCCATACCTTCGCCACAGCGGCCGACAAGCAGACCGTCCGCCGCTTCCTCTGCGGCCTGTCGGCTCTGCTCATCCTGGCGCTGACGGCGCTGGGCGGCGGCGGGCTGGCGGCGGCGGCGCTTCTGGCGCTGTGGCGCTATTATTTCGTGGCCAAAAAGCAGTTTGGCGGCATCACCGGCGACCTGGCCGGGTGGTTTTTACAGCGGGCCGAGCTGTGGATGCTGGCGGCGCTGGCCGTCAGTCAGTGGGGAGGAGTGCTGTAAATGATGTTCATCACAGGGCCGCTCTACAGCGGCAAGCGCACCTTTGCGCGGAACTTCCGGGGCAGCATCATCGCCGATGTGCAGGACGCCGCCGCCGAGACTCAGACCCCGGAGCAGCTCGAAACGCTGGCCCGGGAGCTGGCGGAATATGATATTGTCATCGCCACCGAGGTCGGCGGCGGTGTTGTCCCGATGGATGCTGAGGAGCGCGCCGGGCGGGAGGCCGCCGGACGGCTGGCCTGCCTGCTGGCAGAGCGCGCCGACTGCGTGGTGCAGATGTTCTGCGGCATCCCGACGGTATTGAAAGGAGAATTACCCCAATGTTGATCTATCTGCTGCGTCACGGCCTGACCGAATACAATGCCCAGAAGCGCTATCAGGGCCAGCGCGACATCCCACTCTCGGCGGAGGGCCTGAGCCAGCTGCGCCGGGCCGACATCGACCCGAAGGTGGTCTATATCACCCCGCTGCAGCGGACGGCCCAGACGGCCCGGGTGCTCTTCCCGGAGGCAGAGCTCGTGGTCGTGAAGGACCTGCAGGAGATGTGCTTCGGCAGCTTCGAGGGCAAAAACTACGTTGAGATGGAGCACGACGCCGATTATCAGGCGTGGGTGCAGGCCAACTGCGAGAGCAAATGCCCCGACGGTGAGCGGAAGGACGACTTCTCGAACCGCATCTGCAGCGCCTTCTCTGCTCTGGTGGACAAGGCGCTGGCCGACGGCGAAGAGCTGCTGGTCATCCTGGCCCACGGCGGCACCCAGATGGCGGCCATGGAGCGGTACGCCCTGCCCAGGCGCGGTTATTATGCGTGGTGCGGCCCCAACGCGGGCGGCTATGTGCTGGATGCCGCCGACTGGGCCGAGAAGCGCCAGCTCCACCTCGTGAAGACCGTGCAGTACACGAAAGACGCGGAGGTCGGCGTATGATGACCACCTGGGCTGTGCTGGGAGGCTTCGTGCTGGATGCCATTTTCGGCGACCCGGCATGGCTGCCCCACCCGGTGGTGTACATGGGCAAAGCCATCTCCCGGCTGGAAAAATTCCTCCGCGCCCGCTTGCCCAAAACGCCTCAGGGCGAGCTGCTGGGCGGCGCGGTGCTGGCGTTCTGCCTGCCGGTGGGGACGCTGCTGTTCACGGGCCTTGTCTGCTGGGGCGCGGCGATGCTTCACCCCCTGCTGGGGCTGGCCGTGCAGATGTTCTGGTGCGGGCAGGCACTGGCCGCGAAGGGGCTGATGCAGGAGAGCATGAATGTCTATGCCGAGCTGAAAAAAGGCAGCCTGCCCGCCGCCCGGAAGGCTGTGAGCCGCATCGTGGGCCGCGACACGGAAGCTTTGACTGCCGAGGGCGTGACCAAAGCGGCGGTGGAGACGGTGGCCGAGAACGCCAGCGACGGCGTCATTGCGCCGTTGCTTTATATGCTGCTGGGCGGTGCGCCGCTGGCCCTGACCTACAAGGCCATCAACACCATGGACAGTATGCTGGGCTACAAAAACGAAAAATATCTCTACTTTGGCCGTGCCGCTGCAAAGCTGGACGATGTGGCGAACTATATCCCGAGCCGTCTGGCGGCGCTGCTCTGGATCATGGCGGCGGCGTTCACCCGCAATGACGCCAAGGGCGCGTGGCGTATCTGGCGGCGGGACCGCCGCAATCACGCAAGCCCCAACAGCGCCCAGACTGAGAGCGCCTGCGCCGGTGCGCTGGGTGTCCAGCTGGCCGGGCCGGCCTATTATTTCGGGGAATATTATCCGAAGCCCACCATCGGCGATCCGCTGCGGCCCATCGAGCCGGAGGATATTCTGCGGGCAGATCGGATGATGTATGTAGCCAGCGGGTTTGCGCTGGCGTTTGGATGTGCGATACGGGGGTTCTTGGGATGAAACAACTGGTCCACGGCGGTGACTGGATGGGCTACCGCGAACGCTTTGGCCGCGACGCGCTGGATTTTTCGGCGAACGTCAGCCCACTCGGTCTGCCCGAAGGGGTGGCGCAGGCCATCCGGGATGCACTGCCTCTGGCCGACCGCTACCCCGACCCCCTCTGCCGTACCCTGAGGGCGGCGCTGAGCCTAGCCGAGGGTGTGCCGCAGGAGCATATCCTCTGCGGCAACGGCGCGGCAGACCTCATCTTCCGGCTGGTCTGGGCCGTAAAGCCCCATAAGGCGCTGGTGACAGCCCCGACTTTTGCCGAGTACGCCTCTGCATTGGATACGGTGGGGTGCGAAGTGAAACGCTTCTTCCTCGATGAAACGAATGATTTCGCCCCGACGGACGCCCTCGTGGACGCCGTGGACGAGAGCATCGACATGGTGTTCCTCTGCCAGCCGAACAACCCGACGGGGCAGCTGGCCTCACCCGAACTGGTGAAAAAGTTGCTGCGCCGGTGCGGGGAGTGCCGCACGATTTTGGCCGTAGATGAGTGCTTTCTGGACTTTCTGCCCGACGCCGACGGGTGGACCGCGAAGCCTCTGCTGGAAAGTGGGAACCTCGTCATCCTGAAAGCTTTCACCAAGCTCTACGGCATGGCCGGCGTCCGGCTGGGTTACTGCCTCTGCGGCGACGAAACGCTTCTGGAAAAAATGCAGACAGCGGGCCAGCCGTGGGCCGTGTCCAGTCTGGCGCAGGCGGCAGGCGTCGCGGCCCTGAAAGAAACCGCTTATGTGGACGAGGTACGCGCCCTTATCGCCCGGCAGCGGCCCGTTCTGACGGCGGGCCTGCGGGCGCTGGGCCTGCGGGTCATCGATGGAAAGGCGAACTATCTGCTCTTCCGCGCGCCCGCCGACCTGAATGAGAGGCTTCGCCCGCTGGGAACACAGGTGCGCAGCTGCGCGAATTATCCGGGCCTCGGGCCGGAGTGGTACCGCACGGCGGTGCGCACGGCCCCCGAGAACGCCCGGCTGCTGGAACTTATGAAAGAGGTGCTGGGATGAGCAGGGCAAAATGCATCATGGTGCAGGGTACGATGAGCGGTGCAGGCAAAAGTCTGCTCTGCGCGGCGCTCTGCCGCATTTTTGCGCAGGACGGCCTGCGCGCTGTGCCGTTCAAGAGCCAGAACATGGCTCTGAACAGCTTCGTCACCAAAGACGGCCTCGAGATGGGCCGGGCGCAGGTGGTGCAGGCGCAGGCCGCCGGTGTCGAGCCGGACGTGCGGATGAACCCCATCCTCCTGAAGCCCAGCAGTGACGTGGGCAGTCAGGTCATCGTCAACGGCGAGGTGCGGGGCCAGATGAAAGCGTCGGAGTATTTCCGCACGAAACGGCAGCTGGTGCCGGACATCCTGAAGGCATATGACAGCCTCGCCGAGGAGGCTGACGTCATTGTCATCGAGGGCGCGGGCAGCCCGGCAGAGATCAACCTCAAGAGCGAGGACATCGTGAACATGGGCCTCGCCGAGATGGTGGACGCGCCGGTGCTTCTGGTGGGCGACATCGACCGGGGCGGCGTGTTCGCCCAGCTATACGGCACGGTGGAGCTGCTGGAAGAAAAAGAACGCCGGCGCATCAAGGGACTCGTCATCAATAAATTCCGTGGAGACGTAGAAATTCTGCGCCCCGGCCTTTCGATGCTGGAAGAAAAGACCCATCTGCCCGTGGTGGGCGTCGTACCGTACCTGAAGGTGGACATCGAGGACGAGGACTCCCTGAGCCAGCGCCTCGAGATGCGGGACGGCAAAAAGCCGCTGGATGCGGCGATCATCCGTCTGCCGCATCTGTCCAATTTTACGGACTTTATGCCGCTGGAACAGCACCCGCTGCTGGGTGTGCGGTATGTTTCGAACGCTCATGAGCTGGGCGCACCCGACCTCATCCTGCTGCCGGGCACGAAAAACACGGTGGACGACCTGCTCTGGCTGCGGCAGTGCGGGCTGGAAACGGCTCTGCTCAAGCTGGCCGCGAAAGGCACGCCGGTGCTGGGCGTCTGCGGCGGCTACCAGATGCTGGGCCAGACCCTCGACGACCCCACCGGCAGCGAGAGCGGCCGGCCGCAGACTCTGCGGGGGCTGGGTCTGCTGCCCACCCGGACCGTGTTCAGCGAACAGAAGCGCCGCGCACAGGTCAAAGCGACCGTCGCCGCCGCCCCCTTTGCGGGTGCAGAGCTGGAAGGCTACGAGATACACACCGGCGTGACCGAGGCGGAGGGCGAACCCTTCGCCCACTACCCCGACGGAGGCCGGGAAGGCTGTGTGCAGGGCAATGTATTCGGCACCTACCTCCACGGTCTGTTCGACACTGGCACGCTGACCGAGGCGCTGGCGGGCTGGCTCTGCCGCCGGAAGGGCATCGACCCCTCCGACGCGGCCCTCATCCCGATGGAAGAGTACCGCCGCCAGCAGTTCGACATCCTGGCCGACGGCGTGCGCGGGGCGCTGGATATGGACGCGGTGTATGCCGCGATGGGAATGGAGAAGCGCTGAATGGAACAGGGACTTTTGCATCTGTACTGGGGCGACGGAAAGGGAAAGACCACCGCCGCTATGGGTCTTGCGCTCCGTGCGCTGGGGTCCGGGAAGCGGGTGGTCATCGTCCAATTTTTGAAGGGCGGGAACAGCGGCGAGATCCCGCTTCTGGCCCAGCTTGGCGCGGAGCTCTACCGGGGCAAGGCCGGGCAGAAATTCGTCTTTCAGATGACGCCGGAGGAAAAGGCCGCGACCCGGGAACTGCAAAACCAGAACCTCGCCGCCGCCATAGCACAGCCTGCCGACCTGCTGATACTGGACGAAGCCGGGAGCGCAGAAGAGCTGGATATGGTGGACGTCGATCTATTAAAAAAGGCCGTTCTGGAGCGGCCTGCTGGGTGTGAGTGCGTTCTGACGGCCCACACGCCGCCCCAGTGGATGCTGGACGCCGCCGACTACTCCACCGAGATGAAATGCCACCGCCACCCCTACCAGAAGGGGATAAAAGCACGAAAGGGGATAGAATATTGACGCCGCAGCATCATTTACCTGCTGACATTGAGCGGACGAGCTTCCACATCATCACCGAAGAGCTGGAAATGATGGGCCTGACCCCGCCGCCCGAGCACGAAGCCGTGGTCAAGCGGGTCATCCACACCACCGCCGACTTCGACTATGCGCGGAATCTCCGCTTCACCCCCCGCGCGGTGGAGCAGGCCGTCAAGGCCCTCCACGCCGGGGCCGTCATCGTGACCGATACAAATATGGCGCTGGCCGGCATCACCAAACCCGGTCTGGAGAAGCTGGGCGGCACGGCCTGCTGTTATATGGCGGACCCCGAGGTGGCCGCCGCCGCAAAAGAGGCTGGCACCACCCGGGCCGTCGCGGCCATGAAGAAGGCAGCGCAGGAGCATCCCGGGGCCATCCTCGCCGTCGGCAACGCGCCCACGGCTCTGCTGACGATTGCAGAACAAATCGAAAGCGGCCTGCGGCCCGCACTGGTCATCGGTGTGCCGGTGGGCTTTGTGAACGTGGTGGAGAGCAAGGAACGGCTCTTCGCCGTCTGCGAAAAGCATGATGTACCGGCCATCGTGGCGATGGGCCGCAAGGGCGGCAGCAACGTCGCTGCGGCCATCTGCAATGCCCTCATCTACTCTGCCGCCGAGATGCTCGACCCCTCGGCGCGGGGGTGGAAGTGAGCGGCAAATTTTGGAGGAGCGCAATGAACCCTACAAGAAAGACCGATGAAAGCTTTTACCGGCTGTTTTCCGCGTCTCACACCGTTTCAGAGCATCTGACCAAGCGGGAGGACAGCGAGCTGCGCGATAAATACGACCACAACGCGTTCTGCTATTACAGCCAGCCCTCGGCAGATGAAGTCCGGGCCGCGCTGGCCTACCAGAAAGAGCGGGGAGACACCTTCCTCAAGCTGGAAGGGTACGAGCCGCTGGCCGATGCATTCGGCATGGAGTGCGAAGAGACCCTGACGATGGTTCTGCCCCCGGAAACAGACATCCGCAGCTGGAAAACGAACCCGGATGTTTCGATCAAGGCCCCGGACGCAGACCAGCTGGAACAGCACGAACTGAAATACTACGGCCCGTTGTACGGAGATGATTTTACCGTGCGGAACAACCGGAACCTCCGGGAAAAGCTGACCTACCTCGGCGCGTATCTGGGCGGGAAGCTGGTGGGTGATTGCTATATTTTCGCATCCGATGGGTATGTCTGCATGGACGGCCTGCTGGTGGACGAGGATTTTCGGCATCAGTACGTCGCCATGACCCTGATGAAGTATATTGCCGAAAAGGCGCAGGAGCGCGGAGAGATCCTGTATCTTCACGCTGACTCCGAGGATACACCGAAGGAACTGTATGCGAAGATGGGATTTCAGGCCGTTGACAAGCTCTATGAATATCTCTGCACCGATTTCTCGAAACTGAAAATATGAACGAATGCGCGCCGGATACGGCGATGGGCCTCCCAATGCGGGAGGCCTTTCTGTTACACCGTCGCCAGCACGGCGAGGATGCTCTGCCAGCGTTTGTTCTCGACCACAGGCGCACGGCGGACGGGCCGGGACTGTACAGGCTGAGGCCGCTGAGCCGTCTGGGGCAGGGGAGTGAAAAGCGCGGCCTGCCATGCGGCGGCAAGCTGCATGGCCTCCGGGCAGCTCTGCAGGGTGCGGCGCTCTGCCCCGGCGAGGTAGTCGCCCAGCCAGCAGAGGATGGCCGCGATGTTCAGCTGCTCGGCGGCGCGGGCACTCCAATAGCTCCAATGGGCGGGACGGCCCACGAACCGCTCCACCGTGATGAGCGCACCCTCCCGGGCGGCAGAGGGGGAGACTGTCCCACAACCACCGGCAGTATGGGCCAGAACATCCAGAATGCGCGCCATCCGACCACTGTCGAGGGCGTCGTCCCGGACAAAGGCGGAAAAATCTGTCTGGGCCAGCAGACCGTCGGCGGTGGCGGGGAAGCGCCCCGTCAGCTCGCCCGAGGCGTTGTGGCAGCTCTGCCACCCTTTGCGGACGAGCTGGAAGTTCAGCTTCTGACGTCCCATCGTGGAATAGAACACCCGGGCCTTGCCGCTGACCGGCTCCTGCCGCAGCTCGAGATAAGCGTCTGCGCCTCCGAGGTCTTGGACCTTGACGCTGAGCACAAGGTGGTACTCAGGCTTCTGGCTGGACATGGCAAGATGTATCTCTTCAAAATAACGTGCGGCATCCATAGCGGTTCTCCTTCCTGTGGGCGCGGGGTGATGTGTAGGTGTGCGGCCCTTCGTTGGTTGTAGTATATCATAAATTGCGCCAGAATACAACTATAAGTTTGCAAATAAACCAAAAAACTTTTTAATTCTTCTGTAATGCAAAACAAGATGGTTGTGAGTGACAACAAAAATACGGGGCCGCTGGCAGCAGATACAACTGCACAGCGGCCCCGTACATTATTATGATTCAGTCGCCCAGCTCCCGTATCTCGTTCTGGATGAGTCGGCCTGCGGCCCGGGCCAGCTGGTCCATGCCCCGGATGCGGGCCATGTTCTTGCCGTAGATGCGGGAGGCGTCGGCGGCGCTGGCGTCTTCGCCCATAAAGACGGCGGAGACCCGCAGACCCTTCCGCTGCAGCGCCCGCACCTCGGCGGCGGCGTCCTCCACGCCCGCGCTGCCGCCGTAGTCGCGGCCCAGCGGGTCATCGGGAGAGGGTGGGATGCGGCGGCTGTCGTTGGGGGAGGCGTCCGTCAGGAGGATGAGCAGATGCCGCGCGGCGGGGCCGGGGTCGAAGTCGATGAGGTCGCCTGCTGCCCGCAGAGCCAGACCGTCCCGGTTCCAGCCCGAGGCGAAATACTGGCAGATGCCCTGTAAGCTCTTCTCCTTGAAGCCCTTGAGCACCCGCAGGACGGTGTAGCCCCGCAGGCTGGAAAAGCAGCTCACCCGCACCGGGATGCCGCAGGCCGCGAGGCTCTGGGCGAGGATAGACCCCTGCGCCGCGATGACCTCCTGACAGTGGAGGCGGGAAGCCGAAGCGTCCAGCAGAAGGTCAACGGTGAAGGACGGGTGGTTCTCTTCCTCCGCACAGCGGAACACCCGGTCGTCGTCCATGACGGTGCGCCAGACCCGCTCCGGGTCGAGGTTACCGCTGCGGGCGACCCGGGCGTTGGGCTGCTGGTGGACGAGGATGCAGTTGCGTATCTGTTCGGTCAGCCGCAGCACGACGCTGCGGTGAAGCTCGAGATTTTTCGAATAATACGCCCGGTTCCGCTCAGCCTGAAGCTGGGCCTGTTCGGCCAGGTGCTTTGCCTCGGGGGTAGGGGCCTGCTCCGGGCTGGGGACGCCGGAGGCAAACCAGAGGTGACAGCCCAGATGCTCCCCGGTGCAAAGCTCCTGCTCGGCCTTCCGCAGCCGTTCGGGCGGGTAGAGCGACCGGCCAAAGCAGCTTTCGATGTAGGCGCGGTCTTCCTCGGCGCGCTGGCGCAGGGTGATGTGGGCCAGCCGCTTGTCGGCGTGGATGCCGCTGCCGGAGGCGTCCACCGAGCCGGAATGCTCCACCGTCACCCGGTCGGTCTTTATCATCTGGGTGGGCATGGTGCGGGTCATGAGCGACGCCAGCAGACCGTCCAGATGGAGATGCAGCCCGGCCTTCTGATGCACCGTGCCGTTGAACAGCTCGAATTTGGCGTAGACGGCCAGCAGTGCGGCTTTCAGCTCGTCCGGCTTCGGGGGCGTCTCGGGACTGAGGGCGGCGTCGAGATTCTTTTCGTAGGGGGTCATGACCGGCGGCGTGCGCCCCTGCACAGCCCGCCAGCGCGCGGCCTGCATGGAGTAGACCAGCTGGTTCTTCGCCATCCACTCCTGCCGCGAGAGCTTGTACTGGATGCCGAAAAAGTAGTCCGCATGGGCGCGGCGGAGGGCCGAAAGCACCGGGCGGCGGGGCAGTTCCAGCGCGTAGACCGCGCTCTCGAGGTAGAGCCAGGTCAAATCGTCCAGCATGGCCTGCCGGATGTCGCCCTCCCATGCGTCAAAGAGGCTGCGCACCAGCTCGTCGCCGTAGTATTTGTGGACCAGCCCCACGACGCAGTTCATGTAAAAATCAATGGTGCCGTCGGTGTTCCGGGCGAGGAACAGCGGCTCGAAGCCGTAAGCTCCTGCCGCTGCCCACACCTGATTGGCGGCCCGCCGCTCTTCGGCGGTGTAGCTCTGCGCTTCCATAAAAACGCCCCTTTTTTAATCGAAGAGCTTTGCGGCGGTGAGCTGGGCCGGGATGCGGGCGGCAATGGCATCCCGGATGAGGCCCTGTTCGTAGGAGTCGAAGGCTTTGTTGGTGATGCCCATGTCCAGCGCAGCCCCGGCAGCGACGCCCCGGCGCATCAAGCGCAGGGCGTCCAGCATACCACGCAGGTCGAGAGCTTTGGTGGAGATCTCTGCGCTGTCGCACTTTTTCTGCAAATCGAGGAAGAGCAGGGCAAACTGCCTGACATACTTGCTGTTCAAATCGGGGAACTGGGTGCGCAGGAGCTTTTCGAGGTTCTCCTCGGTGATGGTGGGCATCTGGATGACCACGAAGCGGGAGGTGAGGGCCTCGTTCAGCTCACGGGTGCCGGCGTAGCCGTAGTTCATGGTGGCGATGAAGCGGGTCTCCTCGGCCAGCGGGATGCGCTCGTAGCCCGGCACATCGATGGCGCGGCGGAAATCCAGCACCGCGTGCAGGACGGCCAGCGCCTCGTTTTTGGCCATGTTGATCTCGTCCAGAACGCCGAAGCCGCCGCTCTGGGCGCAGCGGTAGACCGGGCCGGGCCGGAACTTGACCTGTCCGGCCTCAAAGGTGTCCATGCCGATGAGGGACGCCGCGTCCATATTGACGTGGAACGAGATGTCCCACGCGGGGCGTCCGAAGGCGGCGGCGAGGTTTTCGGCCAGCACGTTCTTGCCGGTGGCCTTGCCGCCCGCCAGCAGCAGGTTTTCGCCGCAGAGCAGGGCGGCCAGCGCCTGCTCCCACACCTCTCTGCCGTAGTAGACGAAGGCAGGGGAGGGGATGCGGGGGCGCAGGGCCTCCGCCAGCGGGTGGGCGGTACGGTATTCTTCCACAGCGCGCAGCAGGTCGGGGGAGATCCCTTCCTGCCGCAGCGTATCCATTAGAGCAGATGTTTCAGACATCCATGACATCTCCTTGCGGTTGGCAGTGCCAAACCGAAATTTCACCCTTATCATAGCACAACCCGCGCGGTTTGTGTAGGGCTTTGACGGGCAAAAAAGTGGCAAAGAAGCAGAGAAAATAAAGGTGAAGCTATTTTAACAAACTTTCAGCCGGGACGTGCAGATTTCGCGTTCAAAGTAAATTGACAGGCCGCTTAAAATACGATAAAATAATTTTCGTTGTGTCAAAGTGAAAAAGAAAGGCGTAAAAGTATGCTCGAAACCATCACAGCCGTCAATCAGGCGGTCAACAGCTTTATCTGGGGCATCCCGGCGATGGTCTGCATCATCGGCGTGGGCCTGCTGCTCAGTGTGCGGACAGGCTTTTTGCAGCTCCGGAAATTCCCCTATGCCATCAAAACGACCATTGGCCGCATCTTCCGCAAAAAGGATGCCTCCGACGGCGCGATGACTCCGTTCCAGGCGGTGTGTACGGCGCTGGCCGCTACCGTCGGCACCGGCAACATCGCCGGCGTGGCGGGCGCGATCGCCATCGGCGGGCCGGGTGCGGTGTTCTGGATGTGGTGCTCGGCTCTGCTGGGCATGTGTACCAAGTTCTCCGAAGTGACGCTGGCTGTGCATTTCCGCGAGCGGAACAAAAACGGCGAGCTGGTGGGCGGCCCCATGTACTATATTAAAAACGGCCTCGGCAGCCGGTGGCAGTTCCTCGCGGTGCTGTACTCGCTGTTCGGTGTGCTGACGGTCTTCGGCACCGGCAACGCCACCCAGGTCAACACCATCGTCACAGCCATCGACTCGGCCCTGCTGGCCTACGGCAGCAGCCTGAACAGCATCCTGCCCACGGTCAACCTCGTCGTGGGCGTGGTGGTGGCCATGATGGTGGCTATGGTGCTGCTGGGCGGCGTCAAGCGCATCGGCAGCGTGACCGAGAAGCTGGTGCCGTTCATGGCACTGTTCTACGTCGTGCTGGCACTGGGCGTCGTGGTCATCAACTACCGGCGCTTCCCGGCGGTGCTGGCCTCCATCGTCGGCGGTGCATTTGACCCGCAGGCCTTCACCGGCGGTGCCATCGGCAGCATCTTCCTCAGTATGCAGAAGGGCGTTTCCCGCGGCATCTTCTCCAATGAGGCCGGCCTCGGCACCGGCTCCATCGCCCACGCCTGCGCCGACACCCGCAAGCCCGTCAAGCAGGGGATGTTCGGCATCTTCGAGGTCTTCGCCGACACCATCGTCATCTGCACCCTGACCGCCATGGTCATCCTGTGCAGCGGCGTGCCGGTGGGCTATGGCAGTGCGGCAGGCGCAGAACTGACCATCTCTGGCTTTACGGCCACCTACGGCGGCTGGTCGTCCATCTTTACGGCGGTGGCGCTCTGCAGCTTTGCATTCTCCACCATCATCGGCTGGGGTCTCTACGGCTCCCGGTGCATCGAGTTCCTGTTCCACACCGACAAGGTGGTCGGCCCCTTCCTCGTGGTCTACTCCTTCGTGTCCATTCTGGGCGCGACGGTCGATCTGGGCCTGCTGTGGAGCATCGCCGACACCTTCAACGGCCTGATGAGCATCCCGAACCTCATGGCCCTGCTCCTGCTGTCCGGCACGGTGGCAAAGCTCACGAAGGAGTTCTTCGCGGGCGAGGGCGCAGGAAAGTAAAGAATCATTCAAAGCGCCCTCCGGCCCGCGCCGGAGGGCGCTTTGCTGTCAACAAACCTTTGATTTTGTCTACTTTCTCTGCAAAAACTCAAAAAAGTATAAAAATTTCATGGAAATCATAAGAACTGATATTGAATAAATTTTAACAAAGTGGTAAAGTAAAAGCAAAGAGAGTCGTACCCGCCGCCCGGCGGGGCGCAAAATCAGGAGGTTTTACCAATGGCTGATCGTATCGTTCTGAATACTATTTCTTATCATGGCCACGGCGCTATCGAGAACATCGTTCCCGAGCTGACTGCCCGCGGCTACAAGAAGGCTTTCGTCTGCTCTGACCCCGACCTTCTCAAGTTCGGCGTCACCAAGAAGGTCACCGACCTGCTGGACGCTGCAGGCTTCGCCTACACCGTCTACAGCGAGATCAAGCCCAACCCCACCATCGCCAATGTGCAGGACGGCGTGGCAGCTTTCAAGGCCGCAGAGGCTGACTGCATCGTGACCATCGGCGGCGGCTCTTCCATGGACACCGCAAAGGCCATCGGCATCATCATCAACAACCCCGAGTTCGCCGATGTGCGCTCTCTGGAAGGCGTCGCTCCCACCAAGAAGCACGCCGTCTTTACCATCGCAGTCCCCACCACCGCCGGTACTGCTGCGGAAGTCACCATCAACTACGTCATCACCGATGTCGAGAAGAAGCGCAAGTTCGTCTGCGTCGATACCAACGACATCCCCGAGATCGCTGTGGTTGACCCCGATATGATGGCCTCCATGCCCAAGGGTCTGACTGCCGCCACCGGCATGGACGCTCTGACCCACGCCATCGAGGGCTACATCACCAAGGGCCACTGCACCATCTCCGATATGTTCCATCTGGAAGCCATCAAGCTCATCAGTGAGAACCTGCGCGGCGCTGTCCAGAACACTCCGGAAGGCCGCGAGGGCATGGCTCTGGGCCAGTACATCGCCGGCATGGGCTTCTCCAACGTGGGTCTGGGCATCGTCCACTCCATGGCACACGGCCTGTCCGCTCTGTATGACACTCCCCACGGCGTGGCCTGCGCTATCCTGCTGCCCGTCGGTCTGGAGTACAACAAGACCGTCGCCGGTGAGCGCTATCGTGCCGTCGGCAAGGCCATGGGCGTGAAGGGCATCGACGAGATGAACGACGCACAGGCCGCAGATGCCACCATCGCCGCTGTCAAGCAGCTGAGCGCTGACGTGGGCATCCCCGCAAACCTGAACGGCATCCTGAAGGAAGAGGATATCCAGTTCCTCGCCGAGTCCGCTTATGCTGACGCCTGCCGTCCCGGCAACCCCCGCGACACCAGCGTGGAGGAGATCGTGGAGCTGTACAAGAGCCAGCTGTAAGCTGAGTCGGAGCGATTTACCCTTATAAAAAATACAGGCCGCTGTAAAATAACCTCTCAGTCTCGCATTCGCTCGACAGCTCCCCTACCGAGGGGAGCCTCTGGCGAAAAGGCAAGGCTATCCGTCATGCCAAAGCCTCCCCTTGCTAGGGGAGGTGGCAGCGCGTTAGCGCTGACGGAGAGGTTTCTTACAGCGGCCTTTTTGCGTAAAAATCCCGTCTCCCTCTTGCGGACGCGGCCAAAACTGCATACAATAGCTCTATAACCGTTTATATGAGAAAGGAAACACGCAATGGAGCTGAATTTTTATACCCTCTGCGTCATCTATCTGGTCTACTCGTTCCTCGGCTGGGTAGCCGAGACGGTGGTGGCGACCATCAAGGGCCGCGCCTTCGTCAACCGCGGCGTGGCGTCCGGCCCGTTCTGCTTCGTCTACGGCACGGCGGCTGTGCTGATGGCGGTGGGCTTTGCCGACCTGCGCTCGACGCCGGTGGCCCTCTTCCTCGGCTGTGCGGCCAACGCCACCGTGGTAGAGTGGGTGACGGCCAAGCTGCTCGAGAGGATGCACCGCCGCCGCTGGTGGGACTACTCAGATAAAAAGTTCAATCTGGACGGCTACGTCTGCCTGCAGTACTCGGTGCTCTGGGGCCTGCTGGGCATGGCAAGCGTGCTGTGGGGCAACGTCCTGCTGCTGCGGCTCTGCGCCCTGCTGCCGGGCTGGCTGCTGCATGTCGGCGTCTGGGCGGCGATGACGCTGGCCGTCCTCGACCAGCTGGGCGCAGCGCTGGCCGTCAACCGGTACGCCGCCAGCCATCCGAGGCTGGAACAGCTCAACCTCGAGCTGGAAAAGCACTCGGACAAGCTGCGCCAGCGGCTCATCGCCCATGTGGAAAAGCGTATCCAGCGGGCTTACCCGGCCATCGTCCAGCCCGAGCCGACTGTTCAGAAAGAAAAGGCTCTGAGCTTCGGCGACCTTGTCTGGCTCTTTGTCATCGGGGCTTTCCTCGGCGACGTGGTGGAGACACTGTTCTGCCGGGTGACGGCGGGCGTCTGGATGAGCCGCTCGAGCCTCGTGTGGGGACCCTTCAGCGTGGTGTGGGGGCTGGCGCTGGTCATGGCGGCGGTCCTGCTGCGGGGCAGCGAGGAGCGGAGCGACCGCTCCATCTTCCTGTTCGGCTTCGTGATGGGCGGCGCATATGAGTATATCTGCAGCGCCGTGGGTGAGCTGCTGTTCGGCGTCATCTTCTGGGACTACAGCGGCTTCAAGTTCAATCTGGGAGGCCGTGTCAATCTGCTCTACTGCTTCTTCTGGGGCATCGCGGCGGTGGTCTGGATCCGGTACGGCTACCCCCTCGTTGCAAAGCTGATGGCAAACCTGAAAAAGCACATCCTGCCCTGGATGACCGTGGTACTGACGGTGTTCATGGCTGTGAACATGGGGCTTTCGGCACTGGCGCTGGCCCGGTACGACGCCCGCACCAGCGGCCTCGCCCCGGCGAACCAGCTGGACGTCTTCCTCGACGAACATTTTGACAACGCCCGGATGGAGCGGGTGTACCCCAACGCCAAAAAAACCGGCTGACCCGGCAGCCATAAACGCAAAAAAGCACTGCACCCGCCCGCTTTTGGGGAGTGCAGTGCTTTTGGTTTGTTCAGCCCTTACTGAGCGGCAAAGATCTTTACCTCGTCCTTGTCCATGAAGGCAGCACCGGCAAAGCCTGCTGCTTCCAGCTGGCCCAGCTGCTTGCCGAGCTTCTTGCCCTGAGGCAGGACGGTGACGTTGTAGGTATCGCGCAGGGCAGCGGCCTTGCTCAGGACGGCGGTGAAGTCGGCGTCCTTACCGTAGAGCAGTGCGATCTTCTGCTTTGCGCCGGGGATCTGATAACCCTGCTCGAGCAGGATGCCGCAGACGCGCTCGAAGCCGATGGAGAAGCCGACTGCCGGCACCTGCGTGCCGAGGAACTTGCCCACCATGTTGTCATAGCGGCCGCCGCCGGCGACTGCGCCGCTGAACTGCGGGCAGGTGATTTCGAAGACCATGCCGGTGTAGTAGCCCTGACCGCGCACGAGGCTGGGGCAGTAGGCCACCTGATAGCGGTCTGCGGCCATGGCGTTGGCAGTAGCGAGGACGTACTTGAGGTCGTCGGCGATGGCGGGGTCTGCGCAGCGGGCGGCCACAGCGTCCAGCGTTACCTCACCGGCGGCGATGAAGTCGGCCAGTGCGTTGACCGCGCTCTCGGGCAGCTGCTTCTCGAGAAGCTCAGCCTTCACGCCGTCGGCACCGATCTTATCCATCTTGTCGAAGGTGATGCAGACGGAATCCAGCGTGTCGGCGGCAAAGCCCATGCTCTCCAGCATCCCGCGCAGGATGCGGCGGTCGTTGATGTTGACGGTGAAGCCGTCGAAGCCGATGCCCAGCAGGGCGCGGGTGGTCACGTCGATGAGCTCGACCTCGGCGTTGGGGCTCTCGTCGCCCAGAATGTCGATGTCGCACTGGACGAACTCGCGCAGACGGCCCTTCTGGGGGCGCTCGGCGCGGAAGACGCGGTCGGTCTGGATGACCTTGAAGGGGTGGGGGAGCTTGTCCTTGTTGGCGGCGTAGAAGCGGCTCAGGGGCAGGGTCAGATCATAGCGCAGGCCCATGTCGGAGAGCTCTTTCGGGTCGCCGGAGTTCAGAGCGGCGGTGAGCTTGTCGCCGCGCTTGAGCACTTTGAAGATGAGGTTCAGGTTGTCGCCGCCGTCGGACTTGTCGAGGTTCTCCATATCCTCCAGCATGGGGGTGGAGATGCGCTCGAAGCCGGATGCGCGGTAAGTCTCGAGAATTTTGCCCTGAATGTAGTCGCGCAGGGTCTGTTCGTTGGGCAGAAGGTCGCGCATACCTTTTAAGGCCTGAGTTTTCATAATATAGTCCTCTTTCTGTATAGCCCTCTCAGTCGCGGATGGCAGATACTGAGCCTAACCTCTCAGTCTGCTTCGCAGACAGCTCCCCTACTAGGGGAGCCTCTGGCGAAGAGATAAAGTGTTCCGAAATGCCAAAGCCTCCCCTCGGTAGGGGAGGTGGCACGGCATCAGCCGTGACGGAGAGGTTTAGGCACAGAAGCAACGTGACGAAAGAGATGATTTTTATAATACCCTTCTAATTATAAAGAATACTGTCTTTTTGTCAATCGAAAAGGACACACTATTCTCTGAGGTGATGCACGAAATGCAGAAAACAAGACCCTGGGCCATCCTGGCGGCGGGCGCGGCCATCCAGGTATTGACAGGCCTGCCCGCCGCGTGGGGCGTGTTTCAAAGACCTGTCATGGAGGAATACGGCCTCAGCGAGCAGGGGGCAGGCTATGCCTTCGGAGTGCTCATCGCATTTTTCGGCATAGGGTGCGTCATCGGCGGCTTTCTGCAGGATAAGCACGGCCCTCGCTTTGCAGCTTTGTGGGGGACGGGTCTGCTCTGCGGCGGATTCTTCGCGGCGGCGGCTCTCCCGGCAGAGAAGGGGAGTGCTTTTTTCGGGGTGTTCAGCATCCCGGCAGGGCTCGGCACAGCCTTTCTCTATCCGTCCATCCAGTCCTGCGCCCAGAAGTGGTACAAGGGTCGGAAGGGCCTCGCCACCGGCGTCATCGGGGGCGCAGTGGGGTTGAGCGGAGCGTTCCTGACCGTCTTTGTCCGCACGGCGCTGCGGGGTTTCGGGCCAGTGCAGGGTATCCGGGGCGCGTTCTGGGCGCTGGGTGCGCTGACCCTGCCGGTCTGCCTCGCGGGCAGTGCATTGCTGACCGACCCGCCGCCCGAAAAGCCTCAGCCAAGCCAGCAGGGAAAGGCTAAAGCCGCGCCGCCCCTCGACCTCTCGCCCCGGCAGATGCTTGGCACGCGGCAGTACTGGCTCTGCGCCGGAGCGGTCTGCTTTTCCACCCCGGCGGTGCTGCTGTTCAGCCCCATCATCCTGAAACTTGGGATGGAGCGGGGGCTGGACGAGAGCGCCGCCCTCTGGGCCGTGGTGCTGGGCAGTGTGGGCAGTGCGGCCGGGCGGTTGCTGATGCCCCTGCTCAGCGATAAGATCGGCCGCCGCCCCACCGACCTCATCCTCTTCGGCATGTCGCTGGGGCTTTCGGCGGTGTTCCTGTTTGCCCGGGGATGGGCCGTCGTGGCAGTGTATGCGGGGCTGACGTTCTGCTACTCGGCGCTGGCGGCGGTGCTTCCCGCCCTCTCCACCGATCTGTTCGGCCTGCCCCACGCCGGGGTGAACTACGGCTTTCTGGCGCTGGGCCAGAGCGTGGGAAGCCTTTTGTTCCCCTGCATCGCTGATTTCTGGGGATTCGAGCAGGGGAGGCACATCCTCGCCATCGCGGGCGCGGCGGCGGGCTTCGCCTGCATCTGGGCCGTCACGCCGGTGCGGCGGGAGCCGCAGAAAAAACCGAATTGAGAAGTTGCGCTCCTGCGCAGAAAAACGAAAATGGCAAAAAGATTGCGAAAAATTTGTCAGAAATGACTTGCAAATTGGGCCAACGTCCTCTATAATAAAATTGTGCGTGGTAGTACCGGGAAAGGCGCTGAAAAGAGAGCGGCACGGCCCGGTCAATGCAAGGCGGCAGGGGAGAGAAGCTTCTGCCGCACGGCATCAATTTGTCAAAAGGAGAGTATGATTATGACCTATTCGCAGCAAGTACAGAATATGTGCCCGATCACCAAAGGTCCTAAGCATGGTCCGGCCCCCATCCCCGAAGAGGGCGCATGGGTCAAGGCCTATGAGATCAAGGACATCAGCGGCTACACCCACGGTGTGGGCTGGTGTGCACCTCAGCAGGGTACCTGCAAGCTGTCTCTGAACATCAAGAACGGCGTCATCGAAGAGGCTCTGGTGGAGACCATCGGCTGCTCCGGCATGACCCACTCTGCTGCTATGGCAGGCGAGATCCTGCCCGGCAAGACCATTCTGGAAGCTCTGAACACCGATCTGGTGTGCGACGCCATCAACGTTGCAATGCGTGAGCTGTTCCTGCAGATCGTCTACGGCCGCAGCCAGACCGCTTTCTCTGAGGACGGTCTGCCCATCGGCGCAGGTCTGGATGACCTGGGCAAGGGCCTGCGCTCCATGACCGGCACCATCTTCTCCACCAAGGAGAAGGGCGTCCGTTATCTGGAGCTGACCGAGGGCTACATCAACAAGCTGGCTGTGGATGCCAACGGCGAGGTCATCGGCTATCAGTTCGTCAAGCTGGGCAAGATGATGGAAGACATCCGTCACGGCAAGACCCCCAACGAGGCTTACGAGAAGAACGTGGGTACTTACGGCCGCTTCAGCAAGGAAGCAGGCGCTGTCAAGTACATCGACCCGCGTGAGGAATAAGAGAGGAGGAACAACTCATGGCAACTTTTGAATCTATGGATCGCCGCATGCCGAAAATCGAGGCATGCCTGAAGGCCAACGGCCTCGAATCTCTGGACGCCTGCAACGAGATGCTCCTCGCTAAGGGCATCGACTGCGACAAGATCGTCCGCGGTGTGCAGCCCATCTGCTTTGATAACGCTGTCTGGGCTTACACCCTGGGTACCGCGATCGCCGTCAAGCGCGGCCTGACCGATGCTGCCGAGTGCGCAGCCGCCATCGGCGAAGGTCTGGAAGCTTTCACCATCCCCGGTTCTGTCGCTGAGCAGCGTCAGGTCGGTCTGGGCCACGGCAACCTGGGCGCTCGTCTGCTGAGCGAGGACACCACCTGCTTCGCTTTCCTGGCAGGCCACGAGTCCTTTGCAGCTGCTGAGGGTGCCATCGGCATCGCCCGCACCGCAAACAAGGTCCGCAAGACCCCCCTGCGCGTCATCCTGAACGGCCTGGGCAAGGACGCCGCTTACATCATCTCCCGTATCAACGGCTTCACCTATGTGCAGACCGAGTACGACATCCCCTCTCAGACCCTGACCGTCGTCAAGGAGATCCCCTTCTCCGAGGGCGAGCGCGCAGCTGTCAAGTGCTACGGCGCCAACGACGTCATGGAGGGCGTTGCCATCATGAAGAAGGAGGACGTCCAGTGCTCCATCACCGGCAACTCCACCAACCCCGTCCGCTTCCAGCACCTGGTCGCCGGCACCTATAAGAAGTGGGCCATCGAGAACGGCAAGAAGTACTTCTCCGTCGCTTCCGGCGGCGGCACGGGCCGTACCCTGCACCCCGATAACGTCGCAGCCGGCCCCGCCAGCTACGGCCTGACCGACTCTCTGGGCCGCGTCCACGGCGATGCTCAGTTTGCAGGTTCCTCTTCTGTGCCTGCACACGTCGAGATGATGGGCCTCATCGGCATGGGCAACAACCCGATGGTCGGCGCTACTGTCGCCTGCGCTGTTGCTGCTGCACAGGCCAACGCCTAAATCCTTTTCCCAAGTTCGGCAGAGGGGGCTGCTTGTAAAAGGGCAGCTCCCTTTTTATGCTGATAGATGTTCGCAACCACAAACCACGAAGCAAGCAAGGAAGGAAAATCATGAAGAAAGCTCAGATCAAAAAGAGCGTGTCTGCACTGGCTATGGCAGCGGTCATCGCGGTCAGCCTGTTTGGCTACGGCTGCGGTGCAAAGCCTGCCTCTACCAGTTCTGACGCGGGTGTGTCCGGTGACTTCACCGGCACTGCCAAGGGCTTCGGCGGCGACGTTTCCGTCACCCTGACCCTGACCGACGGCGCCATCACCGGCTGCACCGCCGAGGGCAAGGACGAGACTCAGGGCGTCGGCTCTGAGGCCATCGCCAAGATGCCCGGCGAGATCGCCGAGAGCGGTAGCATCGCTGTGGACGGCGTGTCCGGCGCTACCGTCACCTCTACCGCCATCAAGGAGGCTGCTGCAGCTGCTCTGACCGCTGCCGGCCTGAACCCCGATGACTACGAGACCGCTGTGGAGAAGACCGGCTCCGCCGAGGACTCCACCGTTGACGCAGATGTCGTCGTTGTCGGTGCAGGCGGCGCAGGCATGACTGCTGCCATCACCGCTGCCGCTGAGGGCAAGAGCGTCGTCATCCTCGAGAGCCAGTCCATGGTGGGCGGCAACTCCGTCCGCGCTACCGGCGGCATGAACGCCGGCAAGACCGTCTATCAGGATGAGAACGAGTTCGGCGAGTCTGCCGGCGTCGAGAAGACCCTGAAGACTGCTGCCGAGAAGTACGCCGACAACGAGACCATCACCGCTCTGGCAAAGACCGTCTCCGAGCAGTGGGCTGCCTATCAGGCCAACCCCACCGGCTACTTCGACTCTGTCGAGCTGATGGAGCTGGATACCATGATCGGCGGTAAGGGCATCAACGACCCCGAGCTGGTCGAGACCCTGTGCGCAAACTCCGCTGACGCCATCGACTGGCTGGACGAGCACGGCATCACCCTGCACAACGTCTCCAGCTTCGGCGGTGCATCCGTCAAGCGCATCCATCGCCCTGTGAACGCAGAGGGCAAGACCGTTTCCGTCGGCTCCTACATGATCCCCCTGCTGCAGGAGAACTGCGAGAAGGCCGGCGTCAAGATGATGCTGGACACCACCGCAACGGAGATCCTGACCGATGCCAACGGCGCTGCCGTGGGCGTCAAGGCCACCGGTGCTTCCGGTGAGACCGTCACCGTCAACGCCAAGGCAGTCGTTCTGGCTTCCGGCGGCTTCGGTGCAAACCTCGACATGGTCGTCAAGTACAAGCCCGAGCTGAAGGGCTTCATGACCACCAACGCCCCCGGCATCCAGGGCCAGGGCATCGAGATGGCACAGGCCATCGGCGCTGCTACCGTGGACATGGACCAGATCCAGATCCACCCCACCGTTGAGGCCAACACCGCTGCCCTCATTACCGAGGGCCTGCGCGGCGACGGCGCTGTGCTGATCAACGCCGAGGGCAAGCGCTTCATCGACGAGGTCGGCACCCGCGATGTCGTCTCCGCCGCTGAGATCGCTCAGACCGGCAGCTACAGCTGGCTGGTCGTCGATCAGGCCATGGTCGATGCTTCCAGCGTCATCCAGGGCTACATCAAGAAGGGCTACACCGTCACCGGCGCTACCTACGAGGAGCTGGGCAAGGCTATGGGCGTCGATGCCGCTGCCTTCGCAGAGACCATGGAGAAGTGGAACGGCTACGTTGAGGCCAAGAATGACCCCGACTTCGGCCGCACCAGCTTCGCTAACCCCCTGAACACCGCTCCCTACTACGCTGTGAAGGTCACCGCCGGTGTCCATCACACCATGGGCGGCCTGAAGATCAACGCCAACACCGAGGTGCTGAACGAGAAGGGCGAGGTCATCCCCGGCCTGTTCGCAGCAGGCGAGGTGACTGGCGGCGTCCACGGTGCAAACCGTCTGGGCGGCAACGCTGTTGCTGACTTCACCGTCTTTGGCCGCATTGCCGGTGCTGCTGCCAGCGACTACGCTGCATGAGCATCCGCAAGCAGCCTGAGTCGGCAAAAGGCGCAAAACGCCTGAGCTGGAAGGCAAACCTCCTCTTCGCAGCCGTCGTCCTGGCGGCAGCTGTCCTGCTGGTCTTTCTGCTGCGTCCGCGCAGCAAGGCGGAACCGCTGGCAGCAGTCGTGGATTTCGGCGACGGCATCACCGAGGTGCTGCCGCTGGATAAGGACTACGATTACCTGTACGATGTGGGCAGCTATGTCGTTCATTTACAGGTAAAAGACGGCACCATCTCGTTTCAGGACAGCCAATGCCCGGACCATGTCTGTGAGCAGTTCGGCCAGCTGAGCGAGGAAGGTGCATGGGCGGCCTGCGTCCCTGCCGGGGTGTATGTGCAGCTGGCTCCGCTGAGCGAGGCCGAAGCCGCATCCTGATAGGATAAAAAATAAGAGACACCCGCATTGCTCTGAAAAGGGCGCTGCAGGTGTCTCTTTTTGCATAAAAACGGACATATATTTTGTAAATAAAGGGTGAAATGAAATTTGGACGCTTGAGTATTTTGGTGAAATGCGATACACTACCAATAACAGATTTTTCGTGCAAAGGGGCAACTATGCCCTTTTGCATCGACTAGGAGGAAAAGCATGATCTGGAAAAAGAAAAAGGATGCAGCGGCTCAGTCTGCTGAGGCTGCCGGGGAAATGACCGGAGCCAAGGGTAGGACCGGTGCAGGCGCATTTGCCAAAAAGAACTGGAAATGGCTCGTGCCGCTGGTCGTCGTGGCGGCAGCGGGCGCTGTCTTTCTCATAGGCGGCGGAAGGAATGGCGCTGCCAGCCGCGATGTGACCTACGCCGAGACGACGCCGGTCCGTCAGGATGTCTCCAATTCCCTGAGCGGCACCGGCACGCTGAACCCGGCCAATACATATACCGTCAAGTCTCTGGTGGACGGCAAGATCCTCACCGGCGGCTTTGAAGAGGGCGACAAGGTGGAGGAGGGCGATGTGCTCTACACCATCGACAGCTCGGACGCCTCCACCAATCTGGAAAAAGCCAGCATCGCCCTGCAGCAGGCCCAGCGCAGCTACGACAAGACTGTGGACCGCCAGTATGTCCGCGCAGAGGTGGACGGCACCGTCAGCAGCCTCAAGGTCGCAAAGGGCGACGAGGTGACCAGCGGCCAGGAGGTGGCAGTCATCCGCGACAGCTCCAAGATGCTGCTGAACCTGCTGTTCCCGGCGGCCGACGCCGCCAACTTCTCGGTGGGCCAGAGCGCTGACGTGGTGCTGGACGGTACCTTTGAGACGCTGAAAGGCACCATCACCGCCGTCACCGGCACCGATGAGCTGAGCACCGGCAACCTGCTGGTGCGCACCGTCACCATCCGGGTCAACAATGCCGGCGGTCTGACCACCGCCCAGGCCGCTACCGCCAGCGTCAATGGCGTCAGCTCCATCGCCTCTGCCACCTTTGCCTATCAGGCAGAGCGCACCCTGACCGCTCAGGCCAGCGGCACCGTTTCCGCCATCAATGTGCAGGAGGGCGGCGCGGTCTCCAAGGGTGACATCATCATCGAGCTGACCGGCGACGAGCTGACCGAATCCATCCAGTCTGCTTCCGAGTCCCTGCGCAGCGCTGAGATCTCGATGCAGAACCAGCAGGACAATATGTCCAACTACACCATTACCTCGCCCATCAGCGGCACCATCATTGAGAAGGACGCCAAGCAGGGCGACGCCCTGACCTCCGGCAGCACCCTCTGCGTCATCTACGACCTGAGCTATCTGGAGATGGTCATCAATGTGGATGAGCTGCAGATCGGCGCACTGTCCGTGGGCCAGAAAGTCCAGCTCACCGCTGACGCTGTGACGGACAAGACCTATGTCGGCACAGTCACCCGTGTGTCCATGAAGGGCAGCTCCAGCGGCGGCACCACGACTTACCCCATCACCATCCGCATCGACAACACCGACGGCCTGCGCCCCGGAATGAACGCCAACGCTGAGATCGTCGTGGCTGAGGCCAACAACGCCCTCGTCGTGCCGAATGCTGCCGTTATCCGCGGCGGCTATGTGCTGGTGAGCAAGAAGTCTCCCAGCGCAGCCAATGCGGTGGAAGACATGGACGCACCGGACGGCTATGTCTACGTCAAGGTCGAGACCGGCGTCAGCGACGACAGCTACACCGAGATCAAGAGCGGCCTGCAGGAGGACGACACGGTGGCCTATGACACCAGCTCCGTGATGGATGACTATTACAGCGACAGTAGTTACAGCGACAGTATCTGGTAAGGAGGTGCCCCATGAGTGCTCTGATCGAATTTGAGCAGGTGTGCAAGTATTATCAGATGGGCGATACGCTGGTAAAGGCCGCCGACCACATCACGATGAAGATCGAGAAGGGGGAGTTCGTGGCCATCGTGGGCCAGTCCGGTTCGGGCAAGTCCACCTGCATGAACATCATCGGCTGTCTGGACGTCCCCACCCACGGCATCTACCGGCTCAATGGCCGGGATGTGGGCAAGATGAACCGGGACGAGCTGGCAGATGTGCGCAACGAGATGCTGGGTTTCATCTTCCAGCAGTATAACCTTCTGCCCCGCCTCAACCTGATGGAGAACGTGGAGGTGCCGCTGATCTACGCGAATATCTCCCGCGCCGAACGCCACAAGCTGGCCAAGGATGTGCTGGAAAAGGTGGGTCTGGGCGACAAGCTCAAGAACCTGCCAAACCAGCTTTCCGGCGGCCAGCAGCAGCGCGTTTCCATCGCCCGTGCTCTGGTGCGCAACCCGGCGGTCATCCTCGCCGACGAACCCACCGGCGCTCTGGACTCTCACACCGGCCGCGAGGTCATCGGGATGCTCCAGCAGCTCCACAGGGAGGGGCATACCGTGGTGCTCATCACCCACGACAATTCCATTGCCGTGCAGGCGGAGCGTATCATCCGTCTGGAAGACGGTCAGGTGGTGTACGACGGCGACGCCCACGCGCCTGAGGCTGTCGTGCAGCCCACTCTGTCCGGCGGAGCGGCACAGGAGGAAGCGAAATAATGGTATTAGAGACTTTCCGTCAGGCACTGCAGAACGTCTGGAGCAATAAACTGCGCACGTTTCTGACCATGCTGGGCATCATCATCGGCGTCATGGCGGTCATCGTCATCGTCGGTCTGGGCAACGGCATGACCAGAAGCATGCGGGACAGCTTTTCCGCAATGGGAACCAACACCCTCTCCATCCAGATATGGGGCTATGGTTCCCGCACTGCGACGGTGGATGATTTGTACGACCTCGTCAAAAAGAACCCCGAACTGCTTTCCTCCATCTCGCCGCAGCTGGATTTCAGCGACAACACCCCCAAGGTGGGGACTACGACCTACCGCTACAGCGAGATGTACGGCGTGGATGAAAACTACATCGAGATGAAGGGCTACACCCTTGCCAAGGGCCGGAACATCCAGTATATGGACATCGCAGACAACAAGCAGATCTGCGTCATCGGCGATTACATCAACCGCACGGCCTACGGCGGAAATGCGGTGGGCCAGACCATCAAGCTTGGCCCCTATAAGTTCCGCATCGTGGGCGTGCTGAAGGCCAAGATCTCCAACCCCGACCAGCAGGAGGGCAGCGACGACGACAGCGTCTACCTGCCCTACACCACAGCCATGCGCCTTTCCAACGAAAGCTCGCCGGACTCCTACTCCGCCATCATGGTGGACGAGGGCCAGGCCAACGAGGCCAAGGCTGCGGTGGAGCAGGGACTGTATGACATCTTCAAGAGCGACAATGCTTACTACGTCTACAGCGCCAGCGAGTGGCTGGAAGAGATGAACAAGATGATCAACATGGTCATCGTCATCCTCACCGGCATCGCCAGCATCTCGCTGCTGGTGGGCGGCATCGGCATCATGAACATCATGCTGGTGTCCGTCACCGAGCGCACCCGTGAGATCGGCATCCGCAAGGCCATGGGCGCGAAGGAAAAGACCATTCTGGCCCAGTTCGTCACCGAGGCGGCCACTACCTCGGCTCTTGGCGGCACGCTGGGCATCGTCCTCGGCTACATCGTGTCGGCCATCGCCAATCAGGTGCTGCCCATGTTCACCGATGGCATGGACATCACGGTCAGCCCGTCCTTCAACTCCATCGCGGCAGCTTTCGGCATCTCGGTATTCATCGGAGTGCTGTTCGGCTATCTGCCCGCAAAACGCGCCGCACGGCTCAACCCCATCGACGCGTTGAGATATGATTAACCTCTCCGTCTGTGCCTTTGGCGCAGCCACCTCCCCTGACGAGAGGAGGCCTTGGCAGTACGGAAAGCTTTCTCTCTTCGCCAGAGGCTCCCCTCGGTAGGGGCAACAACGACGACCGCCGCCAGTGGCGGAAACAGGGAGTCGTTGCTGGGGCAGCGGCCAGCAAGACGCGCGCAATGCGCAGCGGATGCTGGGTGCCGCAACCCGGCCTTGTCGAGCGAAGCGAGACTGAGAGGTTTAACATTTTTTATAAGGAGATCACAATGAAAAAACGTCTTCTCGCATTTCTGCTGGCGGTCAGCATCGCGGTGTCGATGCTGGTGATGCCGGCATCGGCTGCGGGCAACAACACCGCCGTCCAGTTTGCCATCACGCTGGGTGCTATGGATTCCGAGCAGTCCGGCGCACTGAATGCAGCCGTGACCCGCGGCGCATTTGCCAGAATGCTGACCTCTTACTCTACCTACCGGGAGAGCGTCTCTTCTCAGGGGGCAGTGGGTACCCTCTACACCGACCTGCCCGGCTCCTCGGCATGGGCGCCCTATGTCCGCATCGCCGTGCAGCAGGGCTGGATGAACGGCTACACCGATGGCAGCTTCCGCCCGAACAACGCCGTCACGCTGGAAGAAGCATGCACTGCAGTGCTCAAGCTGATGGGCTATAAGATGACCGACCTGAGCGGCGCGTTTCCCAACGCTCAGCTCAACAAGGCCAGCGAGATCGGCCTGCGTGCCGGCCTCGACCGCCGTCAGGGCGAAGCGATGAACTACGAGGACTGCGCCGTCCTGCTCTACAATGCCCTCACCGCCAACAACGCCAGCGGCTCGGCCTACGGCACGACCCTTGGCTTTACTGTGAGCAATGGTCAGGTGGACGGCTCCACCATCCTGCTCAGCAGCTTGGAAGGCCCCTTCGTGGCTTCGGAGAGCACGGTGCTGCCCTTCGTCCCTGCCAGCGTCTACCGCAACGATAAGGTTTCCGGCTCCGCAGAGCTGAACAAATACGACGTCTACTACTACAGCGAGAGCCTCAAGACCCTGTGGGTCTATACCCGCCGTGCCGCAGGCCGCATCACCGAGGTGTCTCCCTCGGCCAGCGCCCCCGCTTCCATCACGGTGGCAGGCACGTCCTACACGCTGGGCAGCACGGCCATTGCTTCTCAGGTGTCTTCTCTCAACGGCGGCGGTGTCGGCCAGGTGGTCACTCTGCTGCTGGGCATGAACAATGTGGCTGCAGGCATCATCACCGGCGAGGAGGCCGACGAGGTCTTTTACGGCGTGGTGCAGTCGTCCGCCCGCAACCTCATCGACGAGGACAACAGTGCCGATGTGCTTCAGACCGTCAAGGTCCTGTGTACCGACGGCCTTGCCCGCGAAGTGAATGTAGACAAGAGCCTGAATTTCCCCGCTGGCTGGCTGGTGGAAGTGCGGGTCAGCCCCGAAGGCGAGAGCGTGGAAAAAATCGATGAGCGCTCCGTCAGCGGCACTGTGAACGAGAACGCCACCGCGCTGGGCGATATGGCTCTGGCAGATGACGTGCAGATCCTTGATACGAGTACAGGGGGTGTGGCTGGGACGGTTCGTCCCAGCCGCCTATCGGGGGTAAACTTAAAGGCTTCCGATGTCCGCTACTACACCACCAATCCGCAGGGGCAGATCGACACGCTTATTCTGAACGATGTGACTGGCGACCTGTGGTACTACGGTGTGCTGGACGATGTGAAGAATGTCGCCGCCAACTACAGCACCCTTCTCAGTGCCATCAAGGCTGAGCCGGGTAACGGCACCATTGACACCAATGCAGTCGTCAGTCAGGTGAAGAGCATCATGGTACCCACCACCACAGAGATCTTGTGGGGCGTTATCTCCGGCGACATCCTCAGCACGGCATGGGAGCGCCTGACCAGCAACACCGGCGCACTTCTGGGCCTCGGCTTCCAGCAGATCGCCCAGATCACCGGCACTCCCTTCAGCCAGATATTCAACTTCATCGGCAGCGGTGCGACCTATATCGGCTACGTCAACGGCCAGCAGGCCAGTCTGAGCACTTCCATCAAGTATCCTGTGCTGGCTGGCGGCATTGCGGTCTGTCAGGAGACGACCGGCTCTGTCCGCAACATGGTGCAGCTGATGCCCATGAAGATCGACAAGGTGGGTGCGGCCAGCGTCCTTTCCTCCAAGGGCGAAAGGTTTGAAATGGCCGATAATACGCAGGTCTACCTGTGGTACAAGGGTCAATATTACTACACCAAGCTCACTTCCGTCAACTCCGATGATTACTATCTTACCGGCTGGTACGACAACTTTGGCTGCGCCGCTGGCAAAAAGGTGCGTATCATCGTCGCCGTCAAAAAAGACTGATGGCAGGTTATTACAGCCGCCCCGCGCAGCTTGCCCGGCAGATGCGCCAGCTGCTTTTCCCGAGGCGGTGTCCCTGCTGCCGCAGGGTGCTGGGAACGCTGCCGCTCTGTGAAGTGTGTACACCGCGGCTGGAAGAGCTGCGCCGCGGCCCGGTCATGCGGCTGGACGTGAGCCGCCACTATCTGGGCGCTCTGGACGGGGCGGCTGCGCCCTACCGGTACGAGGGCGTCGTCCGCAGCGCCATCCTCCGTGCCAAATACGAAGGCGAAAGCTGGACAGCGGTGGAGCTTGGCGTGGAGATGACGGCCCGGCTGTTCGGGGCAGAGGTGGAGATGCACTTTGCAGAGCCGGTGCCGGGGCTGGTCCCCGGTGCGGCCATCGGTTATGACTGCATCGTTCCGGTGCCTGCCACCAGCCGTCGGCGCGGCTACAATGTGCCGGAACGGATGGCGCAGCCTCTGGCCCATGCGCTGGGTCTCCCGCTGCTGCCAAAGGCGCTCTGCCGCGTCCGGGCCGGACGTCATCAGGCAGGACTCTCGCTGGACGAGCGTCTGGCAAATGCGGCCGGTGCCTTCCGGGCACAGGGACCGGAACTCGTGGAAGGAAAGCGGGTGCTGCTGGTGGATGACGTCATCACCACCGGCGCTACCGCCGCAGCCTGCGCACAGGCACTGCTGGATGCGGGCGCCCACAGCGTCTTTGCCGTGGCAATGGCAGTCACCGAAAATGAAATGGACGCACCATCGAGAGCTTCTGGACGATGAGCGAAAAATCCAGAAAAAATCCAAGAAAAATAAAAAAAGCGCTTGACAAAACGGCCTATAGCGGGTATACTAATGGAGCTGTGAGCGATGAGCCACAACAAATATCCGGGTGTAGCGCAGTTTTGGTAGCGCGCTTGAATGGGGTTCAAGAGGCCGTGAGTTCGATTCTCGCCACTCGGACCAAAAATCCAACGATTTCATGTTAGAAATCGTTGGATTTTTTTGTTTATAAGCTGGCCTCATTTGGTTTTGACCACAATTTTGACCACAATGCCAAAGATTTTATC
>ENA-UOJR01000230-UOJR01000230.1-human-gut-metagenome-genome-assembly--contig:-C115P-NODE-230-length-86197-cov-21.962887_pt1 | contig 86197 bp, 78 predicted proteins | sample MGYA00242354_ERZ723901 | MGnify/ENA metagenome assembly ERZ723901
ACACCCCACTTATTAGATAGTATACCATACTGTCTAACAAATGGGGTGCAGTTCAGTTCTGCGCCGGGCGGCTGCTTTTGTTGTGAAAACTTACTTCAAAAATCCGTTTACAATCTGGTCCTCGGCTTCCTTTTCGGTCAGGCCAAGGGTCATCAGCTTGATGAGCTGTTCCCCGGCAATCTTGCCGATGGCGGCTTCGTGAATCAGGCTGGCGTCCACACTGTTGGCGGTCAGGGCCGGGCTGGCAATGACCGAGGCATGGTCCATGATGATGGCGTCGCACTCGGAGTGGCCCGCGCAGGCGCAGTTGCCGTTGATGTGGCTGATAAACTCCTGCTTGCTCACGTCCTTGGCCACGCTGCGGCTTACCACGTTGGCCGAGCAGCCCTCGCCGTTCAGGTCTACGTCAAAATCGGTCACAGCGTGCTGGTCGCCGGTGGTCATGATCTTCTCGTGGATGACCAGGCTGGCACCTTCGGCCAGATCACCGCTGGTTTTGCGCATGGTATCGTCGATACCGGCGATCTGGGTGGTCTCCATCTCCATCTGCGCACCCTCGGCCAGGTGCACGATGGTGGTGGGGTTCATCACCTGCTTGCCGCGGCCGTCGCCCTCGCCGTAGTGCTTTTCCACGTAGCGCAGCTTGGCGTTTTTGGCCAGATAGAAGGTATGGATGCCGTCGTGCTGGGCGTTGCCGCCGCCGCAGTTGTGGATGCCGCAGCCGGCGATGATGGTCACGTCCGCGCCCTCGCCGATGTGGAAATCGTTGTACACCAGATCGGTCAGGCCGGTTTGGCTCAGGATGACGGGGATGTGCACGCTCTCGTTTTTGGTGAACGGGCGGATGTAAATGTCGATGCCGGGCTTGTCGTCCTTGGTCACGATGTCAATGTTGGCGGTGGTGTTGCGGCCCGCCAGCTGGCCATTGGCGCGGATGTTGTAAGCGCCTACGGGCAGGCTGTCCAGGTCGGCGACCTCCCGCAGCAGGTTTTGTTCAATTGCGTCGATCATTTGCGCACCCCTTCCACTTTGTCGGCCAGCACACTGCAGGCTGGGCTGCCGGCGTCGGCACTGCCCAGCAGGGCGGGCAGGATGTCCGCACGGGCGCCCTCTTTTTCCACCTGGCCGTTTTTAATAACGACAATTTTGTCGGCAATGTTCAAAATGCGCTCCTGATGGCTGATGATCAGGATGCTGCCGCGGGTCTGCTCGTACATCTTTTCAAACACGCGGATGAGGTTCTGGAAGCTCCACAGGTCGATGCCCGCCTCCGGCTCATCGAAGATGGACAGCTTGGTGCCGCGGGCCAGCACCATGGCGATTTCGATGCGCTTCAGCTCGCCGCCGGACAGGCTGTCGTTTAGTTCACGGTCCACATAATCACGGGCGCACAGACCGACCTCGCTCAGATAGCTGCAGGCCTCGTTGACGCTGGTATTTTTGCCGGCGGCCAGGCTCAGCAGGTCCTTGACCCGCAGCCCCTTGAAGCGCACCGGCTGCTGGAAGGCGTAACTCAGGCCCAGGTTGGCGCGGTCGGTGATGGACATGTGGGTAATGTCCACGCCGTCCAGCAAAATTTGGCCGCTGGTGGGCTGGTAGATACCGGCAATAACTTTGGCCAGCGTGGATTTGCCGCCGCCGTTGGGGCCGGTGATGGCCACAAAACGGTCCTGCACAGTCAGGCTGACATCCCGCAGAATCTCTTTATTGTCGTCGGTCTCAAAGCCGACATGACGAAGCTCTAACATAAAAAGGTGATTCCTCCGTTAATAAATAATGCTCTGCGGTTTATTGTACCATGCCAAAACGCCCAAAACAAGATAAAACCCTATAAAAAGGTGGATTTTAGGCAAAATAAAATCCAAACGGTCTGTTAGCTAAAACTACCCAAAAACGCTTGACACGGCCCCAAAATGGTGCTATGCTTTAGCTGATAAAAGCGATGACCGGGAAAAGTACCGCCCAACATCCGCACAGAGAGCCCGACATCTGGTGTAAGCCGGGACGGGGACGGGGCGCGAAAGAACACCCGACAGCTGCAAACTGAAACCGCAGGGGAGTAGGGGAGGCCGCAGGCCGTGCGTTACAGCGGCAGCGTTTCAAAGGTGAACGTGTACGGAAAAAGTGACCGTATGCCATTATTTCGGCTGCGGTAATTTAGGTGGCACCGCGGATCCAAGACAGCGATTCGTCCTAATGCAGGGCGAATGGGCTGTCTTTTTTTATTGCCGTTCGGGGGAATAACAGGTGTTGGAAATCTAAAGGAGTGTCACCAAAATGTGCTGTATCATGGGTTATGCCGGGCATGATCTGCCCAAGGAAACGTTTACTGAGTATCTGCTGCGCACCACCAGCCGCGGCCCGGACGACCAGCGCGTCGCCGAGACCGAGTTCGGCCTGCTGGGCTTCGGCCGCCTGGCCATTATGGGCCTTACGCCGGAGGGCATGCAGCCCTTCTTCCGCGGTGCCGATTGCGTTGCCTGCAACGGCGAGCTGTACGGCTTCCGCCCCGTCAAGGCCGAACTGGAAGCTGAAGGCTACACCTTTGAGTCAGACTCCGACTGCGAGATCATCCTGCCGCTGTACTACAAGTACGGCCTGGACATGTTCAAGCATCTGGACGCCGAGTTTGCCATGATTCTGTACGACAGCCGCAAAAAGCTGCTCATCGCTGCCCGCGACCCCATTGGCATCCGCCCGCTGTTCTACGGCTACAGCGAGAGCGGCCATATCGCCTTTGCCTCCGAGGCCAAAAACCTCATTGGGCTGTGCAAAAAGATCTATCCGTTCCCCATCGGCAGCTACTACTGCAACGGCCAGTTTGTGCGCTACTGCGACATTGCCGATACCCCGGCCTACAGCCAGGATGAACTGCCTGAAATTTTGACGAACATCCGCGAAAAGCTGGTGGCTGGCGTGGATAAGCGGCTGGATGCCGACACCCCCGTGGGCTTCCTGCTTTCCGGCGGCCTGGACTCCAGCCTGGTTTGCGCCATTGCGGCTAAAAAGCTGGGCAAGCCCATCCGCACCTTCGCCATCGGCATGAGCGAGGACGCCATCGACCTGAAATACGCCAAGCAGGTGGCCGATTACCTCCATGCCGACCACACCGAGGTCATCATCAACAAGCAAATCGTTCTTGAAGCGCTGGAAAAAGTCATCGCCATGCTGGGCACCTGGGACATCACCACCATCCGCGCTTCGGTGGGTATGTACCTCGTCTGCAAGTACATCCATGAGCACACCGACATCCGCGTGCTGTTGACCGGCGAGATCTCCGACGAGTTGTTCGGCTACAAGTACACCGACTTCGCCCCCAGCGCCGCCGCCTTCCAGGCCGAGAGCCAGAAGCGCATCCGCGAGCTGTATATGTACGATGTGCTGCGCGCCGACCGTTCCATCAGCGTCAACAGCCTGGAGGCCCGCGTGCCCTTCGGTGACCTGGATTTCGTCAAGTACGTTATGGCCATCGACCCCGAAAAAAAGCTGAACACTTATGGCATGGGCAAGTACCTGCTGCGCAAGGCCTTTGAGGGTGATTGGCTGCCCGAGAGCATCCTCTGGCGTGAAAAGGCTGCCTTCAGCGACGCTGTGGGCCACTCGATGGTGGACGACCTGAAAGAATACGCCGAGACCGTGTATACCGACCGCGAATTTGCCGAGAAGTGCGGCCAGTATACCTATTGCCGCCCCTTTACCAAGGAAAGCCTGCTGTACCGTGAAATTTTTGAAAAGTACTATCCCGGCCAGGCGGAGATGATCGTGGATTACTGGATGCCCAACAAGGCCTGGCCCGGCTGCAACGTCGACGACCCCAGCGCCCGCGTGCTGTCCAACTACGGTGCCAGCGGCGTGTAAAGAAAATGTAGGGGCGGATGCTTGCATCCGCCCGCGGGAGCATATAGAATGCGCCCCTACAGAGGTAGGGCAGCGCCCGTGCGGCCTGTTTTGGCAAAGGCGTGCTTGCATTTCTATCCATTCCGTGTATAATAGGCTCGTAACCCAATATTTTTTCGCAGAGTAGGGACACGCGCGTAAAGTGCCTGACCAACGGGGAGTTGTGGCAGGACGAAAGGCCAAAGCGGCCTGCGGTGCGGGTCCCGCATCCCACTGCTGCATAAACGGTGTGCAACGGCGGGTGTGCCTGGCACACCTTATTATTGCCTCCTTGCTTGTGCGGCATCCGCATACGCAAGGAGGTTCTTTGTATGCAGGAAGCAAAATTGTCCGTCTTTTCACCAGCCTACTGGCGCAACGCCCGGGCGGAGTTCCGCAACATCCGCGTGCTGGCTTTTGCGGGCCTGGTCTGCGCCATGGCCATCGTGCTGGAGGGTCTGCCCATCTACCTGCTGGGGCCAAGCCTTAAAATTTACTTCAGCTTTCTGGTGGTCGGTCTGGGCTGCATGTGCTACGGCCCCTGCGTGGGCATGATGGCCGGTGCCATCATCGACTCGGTAGGGTTTCTGCTCTCCAGCTACGGCGAGCCGTATTTCCCCGGCTACCTCGTCACGGCGGTGCTGTCGGGCTTCATCTACGGCGTGCTGCTGTACAAGCGCAAACCAACGCTGCTGCGCATTATTGTGGTGCGGCTTATTATCAATTACGGCAGCAACGTGCTGCTGGGCAGCGTGTGGAAGGCCATGCTCTACGGCAAGGGCTATCTCTACTACCTGACCTCCGGCGCCATAAAAAACACGCTGATGCTGCCGGTGGAAGTCTTTTTGATGTGGGCGGTGCTCAACGCCGCCGTGAACTACGGGCTGGACCGCAAGTACATCCACAAACGCTAAGCAGCACACCCGGCCCCGGAGCAGCCGCAAAACAAAGCAAAAGATTAAACGGCAAGCAAACAGCAAAAGTCATACTTTACTTGTGCAAAAAGTATGACTTTTGCTGTTTTTGTTTGTGCGTCCTGCCTATTGGCGTGTGCGTGGGGGTAAAACATTTACGCCTTTCGCCAAAGTTTTTACAAAAATTTAAAAATCATTGCAAAGCGTTTGTAAAGTGGTTACAATGGGTCTTGCAAAGTAACGAAATGCGTCACTCCCCGGCAAAAGGCAGGAAGAATCGACGCATTTTTGCCGTTTTTATGCACACATAACAGGGAGGAACAACACACATGAAGAAACTGATGGGTATTCTGCTGGCCGCCTCTATGGTGTTCAGCCTGGCTGCCTGTGGTTCCACCGCTGACACTGCTGCCAGCAGCGCCGCCGGTACCACCGCTACTGCTGAGGGCAGCAGCGATAACCAGGCACCCGACGTCAAAGTCGGCGCCATCATCCTGGGCGATGAGACCGAGGGCTACAGCGCCGCGCACATCAATGGCATTAAGGAAGCCGCTGCTGAGCTGGGCATGAGCGACGACCAGATCGTCTGGAAGTACAAGATCCCTGAGGGCGGCAAGACTGCTGACGCCGCCGAGGACCTGGTCGGCCAGGGCTGCAACCTGATCATCTCCAACTCCTACGGCCACCAGACCTACATGGTCGAGGAAGCCGAGAAGTACCCCGATGTCAACTTCGTGGCCATGACCGGCGACTTCGCCGCCAACTCCGACCTCGATAACTTCTACAATGCGTTCACCGCTGTTTACCAGAGCCGCTATGTCTCCGGCGTTGTCGCTGGCATGAAGGTTAAGGAGCTGGTCGAGTCCGGCACCCTGACCCCCGAGACCCAGCCCGACAGCTTCACCGCTGATGGCAAGGTCAAGATCGGCTACGTCGGCGCTTACAACTACGCCGAGGTCGTCTCCGGCTACACCGCTTTCTTCCTGGGTGTCCAGAGCGTTTACCCCGATGTTGAGATGGAAGTCATGTACACCAACTCCTGGTTCGACATCGACAAGGAGGGCGCTGCCGCTGAGGCTCTGATCGCCAACGGCGCTGTCATCATCGGCCAGCACGCAGACTCCACCGGTGCTCCCGCCGCTACCCAGAAGCTGAAGGATTCCGGCAAGATCTGCTACTCCGTCGGTTACAACATCGATATGCTGGCAACCGCTCCCACCGCTGCCCTGACCTCCGCCACCAACGTCTGGAAGGTCTACTACAAAGAGCTGTTCGAGGGCGCCCAGGCTGGCAGCATCCCGCAGGATTGGTGCAAGGGCTACGAGGATGGCGCTGTTGCCATCACCGACCTTGGCCCCGAGTGCGCTGACGGCACCGCCGAGAAGGTCGCTGAGGTCGAGGCTGCTCTGAAAGACGGCAGCCTGCATGTCTTCGACACCAGCAAGTTCACCGTTGGCGGCGAGACTGTTACCACCGCTCCTGTTGACCTGACTTACTATGATTACAGCACCGGTTCTCCCGTTGCTGTTTACCAGGGCGAGACCAAGGAGGCTATCTCCGACGGTTACTTCCATGAGGGTGAGCTGCGCGCAGCCCCCACTTTCTCCCTGCGCATTGACGGCATCATCGAAGATGCTGACCCTGTTGCCTGATCGCTGACAGGTACCCAAGAGGGAAGACTGCGGCAAATCCGCAGCCTTCCCTCTTGGTGGTTTTATAAAATGTTTCTTCCTTTAAACAACCCTGAAAAAATAACCTGTGAGAGGAGCCTGCAGAATGGCGCAAACCGAATACGCCGTGCGTTTGCAGCACGTCACCAAGACCTTTGGCCCTGTGGTGGCTAACAAGGATGTCTCGCTGAGCGTGCGCCGGGGCGAGATCCTGGCCCTGCTGGGGGAAAACGGCAGCGGCAAGACGACCCTGATGAACATGATCGCCGGCATCTACTACCCCGATGAGGGCGAGATCTACGTGGGGGACAAGGCTGTTACCATCCGTTCCCCCCGTGATGCGCTGGATCTGGGCATCGGCATGATCCACCAGCACTTCAAACTGGTGGATGTGTTTACCGCCACCGAAAACATTGCCCTTTCCATGGGCGGCGGCAGGTTCGACCTAAAAAAGGTCCACGAAAAAGCCCGCGCCATCTGCGAAAAATACCAGTTTGCCCTGGATCTGGACCAGAAAGTCTACGAGATGAGCGTCAGCCAGAAGCAGACGCTGGAGATCGTCAAGGTGCTGTACCGCGGTGCGGACATCCTGATCCTGGACGAGCCCACCGCCGTGCTGACCCCCCAGGAGACCGAGCGCCTCTTCACGGTCATCCGCAACATGAAAGCCGACGGCAAGGCCGTCATCATCATCACCCACAAACTGCACGAGGTGCTGGCCATCAGCGACCGCGTGGCCATCCTGCGCAAGGGTGAGTATGTGGGCGATATTGCCACCAGGGACGCTGACGAAGCCACCCTGACCGCCATGATGGTGGGTGAAAAAGTGGAACTGAACATCGAGCGCCCCGAACCCGTGAACCCGGTCAAGCGCCTGGACATCCAACACCTGACCGTTCGCAGCGCCGACGGCATCACCGTGCTGGATGACGCCAGCTTTGATGTGTACGGCGGCGAAATCTTGGGCATCGCCGGTATCTCCGGCAACGGCCAGAAGGAACTGCTGGAGGCTATCGCCGGATTGCAGCCCACCCAGCGCGGTGCCAGCGTGGAGTATTACGCTCCCGACGCTTCCGCCCCGGTGCAGCTCATCGGCAAAAGCCCCAAGGCCATCCGGGAGGCAGGCATCCACCTGTCCTTCGTGCCGGAGGACCGCCTGGGCATGGGTCTGGTCGGCTCCATGGGCATGACCGATAACATGATGCTGAAAAGCTACGGCAAGGGCCATTCGCCCATCGTGGACCGTAAGGCTCCCCACGACCTGGCCGAGACTATTAAAAAAGAGCTGAACGTTGTAACGCCGGATTTGAACACCCCGGTCTCCCGCCTGTCCGGCGGCAACGTGCAGAAGGTGCTGGTCGGCCGTGAGCTGGCCGCCGACCCCATTGTGCTGATGACCGCCTACGCCGTGCGCGGCCTGGACATCAACACCTCCTACACGATCTACCACCTGCTGAACGAGCAGAAGAAAAAAGGCGTCGCTGTCATCTATGTGGGCGAGGACCTGGACGTGCTGCTGGAGCTGTGCGACCGCATCGTCGTGCTTTGCGGCGGCAAGGTCAACGGCATCCTGGATGGCCGCAAGACCACCAAGGAGGAAGTCGGCAACCGCATGACCAATCTGGTAAAGGAGGTTAAGGCATGAGTCAGTCCAGTACCGCAGTGCGTGAACCGCTGCTGCGTATTGCCAAGCGCGAGGGCACCACGATGCCCCAGAAGATTGCGGTGCGTGCCATTGCTATTTTGCTGGCATTGGTCGTAGATGCGCTGTTTATCTACTTCGTCACCGGCCTGAACCCGCTGGCCGTCTACGGCGTTATGTGGAGCGGCACCTTTGCCAACATGACTCGCTTCAGCTGGATGCTGCGCGACCTGTCCATCCTGCTGTGCGTCGGCATCGCGCTGGCGCCTGCCTTTAAGATGCGCTTTTGGAACTGCGGCGGCGAAGGTCAGATCCTGATCGGCGGCCTGATCGCCGCGCTGGTCATGGTCTACCAGGGCAACAACCTGCCCACGCCGGTGTTGCTTGCGGCTATGACCATCGGCAGTATGGCCGCCGGTGCGCTGTGGGGCTTTGTGCCCGCCTGGTTCAAGTCCCGCTGGGGTACCAACGAGACGCTGTTCACCCTGATGATGAACTACGTTGCCACGAGCATTGTTGCCTGCATGACCAACATCATGCGCGGCCAGGCCTCCAGCCTGGGCACCTTGAACAAGGCTACCAAGGCAGGCTGGTTCCCCATCATTATGGGCCAGCGCTACACCATTAACATCATCGTCGTCATCGTGCTGACCTTTGCCATGTATGCCTACCTCAAGTTCTCCAAGCAGGGCTATGAGATCAGCGTTGTGGGCGAAAGCGAGAATACTGCCCGCTATGCCGGCATCAATGTCCGCCGCGTTACGGTGCGCACCATGCTCATCTCCGGCGCGGTCTGCGGCCTGTGCGGCTTCCTCATCGTCGCCGGTAAGGACCAGACCATTGCCACCACCTCGGCAGGCGGCCGTGGCTTTACGGCCATCATCGTGGCCTGGCTGGCCAAGTTCAACACCTTCTATATGGCGCTGATCTCCTTCCTGCTCGTCTTTTTGGAGCGCGGCGCATCCGAGATCGCTTCGGCCTACTCGCTGAATGAGTATGCCGCCGACATCATCACCGGCATCATCCTGTTCTTCATTTTGGGCAGTGAATTCTTCATCAACTACCGCCTCATCCTGCGCGGCGCACATAAGGAGGGCAAGTGATATGCACAGCAGTTTAATTGCATGGATCATGCGCGCTATCCCCTTTGGCACCATCATTATGTACGGCGCATTGGGCGAGACCGTGACCGAGAAATCCGGCAACCTGAATCTGGGCGTGCCCGGCATCATGTATTTGGGCGGCTTTGCCGGTTTTGCCAGCGCCTGGGCCTATGAGAACACCGTCGCTAACCCCAATGGCCTGGTCAGCATCCTGATCGCCACGCTCTGCGCCATTGCAGCCTCGATGCTGGGCGGCCTGATCTACGCCTTCCTGACCATCTCCCTGCGCGCAAACCAGAACGTCACCGGCCTGGCGCTGACCACTTTCGGCAAGGGCGTGGCCAACTTCTTCGGTGTCTTTATCCTGGACGGTGCCAGCTACTCTGCTGCCCCTGTTGCCAACAAGGCCTTCGCCGCCAAGATCCCAGTGCTGTCGGGTCTGGGCACCGTGGGGCAGGTCATCTTCTCCTACGGCTTTCTGGTGTACGCCGCCATCGTGCTGGCGGTGGCCATGCACTGGTTCCTCACCCGCACCCGCGCGGGTCTGAACCTGCGCGCTGTGGGCGAGAACCCCGCCACCGCGGACGCCGCCGGCATCAACGTTACACTGTACAAGTATCTGTCCACCTGCATCGGCGCAGGCATCTGCGGCATCGGCGGCCTGTACTACGTGCTGGACTACAACCAGGGCATCTGGGCTACCACTGGCCAGATCGAAGCTTTGGGCTGGCTGGCCGTGGCGCTGGTCATCTTTACTACCTGGAAGCCGCTCAACGCCATCTGGGGTGCCTACCTGTTCGGCATGCTGTACTGGCTGTATCAGTTCCTGCCCACGCTGCTGGGCATCACGCTGGCCAGCTACATGACCGACCTGGTGCAGATGCTGCCCTACGTCGTCACCGTGCTGGTGCTGATCGCCGTTTCCATGCGCAAAAAGAAAGAGGACCAGCCCCCCGCACACCTGGGTCTGCCTTACTTCCGCGAGGAACGCTGAAACATTGCATGCAAAAAAGAGGAGCCTGCTGTCAGGCTCCTCTTTCTGTTTGCGGGCAGGGGATAGCTTAGTAGTTCTTGCTCTTCAGCTCAAAATAGCTCTGGGGATGGGCGCATACCGGGCACTTGAGTGGGGCGTGCTGGCCGATATAGGTGTAACCGCAGTTGCGGCACTGCCAGACCTGCTCGGTCTCGCGGGCGTAGACCTTGCCGGCCTCGATATTGGCGGCCAGCTGCTTGTAGCGTTCCTCGTGGTCCTTCTCGATAGCGGCCACCATCGTGAACAGCGCGGCGATCTGGGTAAAGCCCTCTTCCTTGGCTTCGGCGGCCATGCGCGGGTACATCGAGGTATGCTCCTCGTTCTCGCCGGCGGCGGCCATCTTCAGGCAGGTCAGGGTGTCGGGGATCTCGCCGTTTTCCATCAGCAGTTTGAACCAAATTTTGGCGTGCTCTTTCTCGTTGTTGGCGGTTTCGGTAAAGATCGCGGCCAGCTGCTCATAGCCCTCTTTCTTTGCCTTGGATGCGAAGAAGGTGTACTTGTTGCGGGCCTGGCTTTCACCAGCGAAAGCCTCCCACAGGTTTTTCTCTGTCTTGCTGCCTCTCAGTTCCATAGTATTGCCTCCGTTTATAATATTTTTTAATTTTTAGGAATTTGTCTTAACTTGCTTCTATTATACCGAATTTTCGGGGCTTGTCAAGCTAAATTTCAGGAATAATTATTGGTTGCTTTGCACAAAGCTTGACAGCGGCGCGGCTTTCGTGTATTGTATATTTAAGATGAAATCTTAATTTGAAAGGAGTGCTTTCCATGACCCGTCAACGCGCCCTGATCTTAGACATCATGCGCGAGAAAAGCCCCCAGCACCTGACGGCGGACGAGCTGTTTAATGAGGCCCGACTGCGGATGCCCCACATTGCCCGGGGTACGGTGTACCGCAACTTAAAGATGATGGAGCTGGACGGTGAGGTCGGCCACCTGGAAATGCCCGGCGGCCCCGACCGGTACGATTACAACCCCAGCCCCCACGGCCACCTGCTGTGCGACGGCTGCGGTCACCTGGCGGACCTGCCGGTAGTGGGCCTGATGCGGGAGGTGGAGTCGGCCATCGGCACCGAGGTGCGCGGCTATACATTGACCATCCACTACCTGTGCCCCAAGTGCCGCGCGGCCAAGCCTGCGGATGAATAACAAGAAAGAAGGCTTTGCTATGGCCAAACAGCGCGACCCTGTGCTGGACAGTATGCGCGGCATCGGCATTGTGCTGATGGTGCTGGGGCACGCGGGGTTCCCCGGTTCCAGCTTTATCTATTTATTCCACATGGCGCTCTTTTTTATGCTCAGCGGGTGGTTTTTCTCTCCCCACACGGGCGAAAGCGCCCATCGGCTGGCCCGCTTTGCCAAGCGCAAGGTGGTCACGCTGTGGCTGCCCTTTGTGGCGGCCAACACGGTGTACACCCTGCTGACCAACCTGTTTTTAAAAGTAAACATCCTGACAGGGGACGAGCGTATCCTCGATCTGCCCGGCAACCTTATCACCACGCCGGTGACCATCAAGGACATTATCGGCCGCACAGCCCACTGGAGCGTTTTTGACGGCGGCACCCAGCTGGGCGGCGCTATGTGGTTCATTCAGGCGCTGTTCCAGATATCTCTATTGTATGCGGGCGTAGAGTTTTTGTTGAAAAAACTGCTGCGCAGCGGCGATACGCTGATCCCGCAAGGGCTGCTTGCCGGCGTGCTGCTCTGGCTCGGCTGGCAGGCCCAGCGCATTGGCTGGAACGTCTGGGGCCTGGGCATTGCGGCCAGCTGCTACTGCCTGTTTTACTTGGGTGTTGTACTACACCGGGTGCAGCATCCCCATGGCCCGGCGCGCGGAGCGCTGTGCTGCGCCGGGGCCTTTGTGGTGCTGCTGGTGCTGGGGCAGTTCGGCAGCGTAGGCCTGGCGGGCAACAGCTACCCCGGCCCGCTCTACCTGCTGGCGGCCAGCCTGGCGGGCTGGATGCTGGTGTATGAGGGTGCCCACCTGCTGGCGCGCGTGCCCGCGGTGAGCGGCGCTTTCAGCGCACTGGGGCGCGCCACGATGCCCATTGTGATCTTGCATTTCCTGGCGTTCAAGCCCGTTACCTGGCTGGGCCTGCTGGCCACTGGCGGCGAGAGCTATCTGCTGGCGGCATTCCCCATCTACTTTACCGGCGGGGCCTGGTGGGTGGCCTACACGGCGGCCGGCCTTGCGCTGCCGCTGCTGGCTTACGCGGTGTGGGTCCGCCTGAAAAAGGCGGTGCGCCGTGGCTAAGCAGTATTACCAGGGCGAAACCTTTGACAATGTAGCGCCGGATTTTCTGCATGATGCCGAGTTCAACGACTGCACGTTTATCAACTGCCGCTGGAACGGTGCGCGCATTACGGCGTGCAGCTTTCTCGGCTGCACCTTCGACCGCTGTGCCTGGAGCGACGTGGTGTTCAGCTTTTGCCAGATGAGCGACGCCTGGCTGCTGCACTGTGCCTTCCGGTCCATTGCCTGGGGCGGCCTGCAGGGACGCAGTGCCCTGGTGCAGCCCTTTGGCAGGGCCGAGCAGTGCGAGTTCCGCTACAATGAGTTTTCCGGCATGGCGCTGAAGCAGTTTGATTTCAGTAAATGTACCTTTGGCGACTGTGTGTTTGACGATTGCAAACTGGCGGGCGCGGGTTTCCGCGGCGTGGCCCTGAGCAGCACGGCGTTCAGCCGATGCGATCTGCAAAAGGCGGATTTCCGCGAGGCCACCGGCTACCGCATCGACCCCAGTGATAACCAGATGAAAGGTGCGCGGTTCAGCTTCCCGGATGTGATCGCACTGCTGAACGGGTTTGGGCTGGTCATCGAATAACTTACCGTTTCTTATGAGAAAAGGTAAGCGAAAAGAATTTTAAACGAACTTAGAGCAAAAGAGGAGCCTGCTGAAAGGTTCCTCTTTTCCGTTTTTGTGCTGCAAAAAATGCGGAAAAAATCTTTCCCAAACCTGTTGACAAAACCCTAGCGGCATGGTATAGTATCATCGTTAGTTAAAACTAACCTATGACCCCCTACAATGAATCTCCTGCAACCATAGCCCGCACAGTGCGGCTCTCTCCCCGTGCTGTGCGGTTTTATGGGGGTTTCAGTTAGCAAAAGCTAACCAATGCGTTTTAAAGGAGCCGAGCCTATGCCTGCCCCCACTCACGTCACGGTCAGCCCCCGCAGCTTTGCCTGCGATCTTGCCACGATCTGCGCGCCTACCCTGGCAGGCCTCAAGCCCGCCAGTCTCTTCCGTTACCAGCCGGCCTCCGGCCAGGATGGTACGGCTATGGCGGTGGCCTGGCACGCCCTGCTGGCACCCCGCGGTGTGACCGTCCGTGTGCTGAAAGCCTGCCCCGTAACCGGCGCGGTGCTGGTCTATGTGTACCGCCCAACCCAGGTGGCTGCCATCTTGCAGCGCGGCGACGTGCAGGACTTTCTGCAAAGCGAGGGCTACACCCCCGGCGATGCTGAATCGATGCTGGCACAGCTCTCCCAGCGGCTTTGCTGTGAGGAGGACTTTCCCCACGAGATCGGCGTGTTCTTGGGCTACCCGCTGGCAGATGTCATCGGCTTCATTCAGAATCGCGGCAAAAACTTTACGGCCTGCGGCTACTGGAAGGTCTACACCGACCCCGCCGCCGCCCAAAAAGCCTTTGACCGCTATAAAAAGTGCGAGCGAATCTACGCCCGCTGTTATCACAACGGCACCCCGATCCGGCAGCTGACTGTGGCTGCCTGAACGTGGACATACTTACTATTAAATGTATAGTAGCAACGAAAGGAAGAAACGATTATGAGCAAGATCGCAGTAGTTTATTGGAGCGGCACCGGCAATACCGAGGCTATGGCTGACCTGGTGGCAAACGCTGCACAGTCCGCAGGTGCAACTGTGGACAAGATGACCAGCGCTGAGTTCAATGCGGCTGACGCTGCTAATTATGACGGCTTCGCCCTGGGCTGCCCCGCTATGGGCGCTGAGCAGCTCGAGGAGAGCGAGTTCGAGCCGATGTATCAGGATCTGCGCGGCTCCCTGTCCGGCAAGCCGGTCGGCCTGTTCGGCAGCTACGGCTGGGGCGACGGCGAGTGGATCCGCACTTGGGCTGAGGATGCTCAGGCTGCCGGCGCCCGGCTGGTGGCTGACCCCGTTATGGCCAACGGCGCACCCGATGGCGATGCCACTGATGCCTGCAACGCCCTGGGCACTGCCCTGGCCAACGCCTGATACGCAAAGCAGCCGAGGCAACACCGCACAATTTCCGCCTGACGGCTTAAGCACCGCTCCAGCGGCTGCGGCGCACCGTCTGCGTTGCCAAAATGCTCGATAATGTCGGGTTGCGGTACCCGCATCGTGCTTCGGGGACAAAAGCCCCTCGCACTCTGCGACCGCTGCCCCTGCTTCGGTTCGCTGTATCCGCCACCGGCGGCGCTCACCTTTGCAGCACAAAGTATTATCTGCGCTTTTTGCTTAGCAGCCGCCGCACCTCGCTCGCCGTATCGGCACTTAAAATTGTGCGGTATTGCCTCAAGTTTAAATTTTCCAACCATTGCCTTTCTCCTGAACATTGATCCCATATACAAAACCGGCGCACTGTGGCAGCAGCGCGCCGGTTTTGTTGTGGCGGGGCAGGGGAGTGGGCGGTATCCCCAAAGTGCCTGCTTGACAAAACCATGGGGTTAGTGTATTCTAAACACAGAATTAGCAAGTGCTAACTTGGAGGGAAGTATATCTATGGCAAATATTATTATTGTATTGATTTTGGTCGCCCTGGTCGGCTATGGCATTTACAGCTATGTACATCACCTGACCCACGGCGGCGGCTGCTGCGGCGAGCGTGACGCCGCCGCTAAAAAGGTCAAGGTCGAGGACCACAACAAGGCCCACTACCCCCACACCCTTGTGATGGGTGTGGACGGCATGACCTGCCAGAACTGCCAGCGCCATGTGGAAAACGCGCTGAACGTGATGCCCGGCACCTGGGCCGCCGTGGACCTGGCCGCCCAGAACGTCACCATTCTGACCAAGGACGAGGCTGACGAGGACGCCATCCGCCAGGCCATCCGCGATGCCGGTTACCTGCCGCTGCGCACCACCAGCAAAGTGTAAGGCTGCAACATTGTACCTGCGCCGCCGCCGAAAACGATGGCGGCATTTTTGTGTTTACGATAAAAGGAACTGCTTATGATGATCGACAAACGCCTCATCGGGATGATGGGAGACTCGAAACGGTACATCGCCAAAAACGTGGCGCTGCAATGGCTGGCTCTGGCCGCCAATGTGGCCATGATCTTTGCGGTCAGCCGTTATTTAGGAGCCCTGTACGACCAGCTGACCATCGGCGACACGATGGCCGGTGCCCCCAACCTGCCCTTGACGCTGGGCATCGTGGCGGCGGCGCTGCTGGTGCGTGCCGCCTGTACCCGCGGCGCGGCTGCGGCCAGTTACAACGCCAGTCGCACTGTAAAAAAGACGCTGCGCAGTGCGATTTACGAAAAACTGTTGCGCCTGGGCGGCAGCTACACCCAGGCTGTGCCCACCGCCGAGGTATTGCAGCTGGCAGGCGAAGGCGTCGAGCAGCTGGAGACCTACTTTGGCGCGTACCTGCCGCAGTTTTTCTACGCCATGCTGGCGCCTGTCACCCTGTTTGTGGTGCTGGCCCCGGTCAGTGTAAAGGCAGCGGTCATCCTGATGATCTGCGTGCCGCTGATCCCGGTTTCCATCGTGGCTGTGCAGAAATTTGCCAAGCGGCTGCTGGGCAAATACTGGGGCCGGTATGCCGCCCTGGGCGATAGCTTCCTTGAAAACCTGCAGGGCCTGACCACCCTGAAGATCTACCAGGCCGACGAAGCCCGCCACCAGGCCATGAACCGCGAGGCCGAGCACTTCCGCAAAGTGACGATGAAGGTGCTGACCATGCAGCTGAACTCCATCATCGTGATGGACATCATCGCCTACGGCGGTGCGGCGCTGGGCATCGGTATCGCTGCGCGGGAGCTGGCGGTCGGTCATGTCAGCCTGAGCGGCGCGCTCTGCATCCTGCTGCTGTCGGCGGATTTTTTCCTGCCCATGCGCGCGCTGGGGTCCTACTTCCATGTGGCCATGAACGGCATGGCCGCCAGCGATAAGATCTTTAAGCTGCTGGATCTGCCCGAAGCCGCCGGCAAGACCGCCGAGCCGGATGCCGATTGTGCCATCCACTGCCGTGACCTGCACTTTGGCTATGCTGCCGAAAAAGAGACGCTGCACGGCCTGAATCTCGACTTCTCCCGCGGCAGCTTCACCGCCCTGGTGGGCGAGAGCGGCTGCGGCAAATCTACCATCGCCGCCGTGCTGACCGGCCGCGCCGCGGGCTACACCGGCAGCGTGACCCTGGGCGGGCAGGAGCTTTCCGCCGTGAAGGAATCCGCCCTGCTCAGAAATGTAACGCTGGTCAGCCTGGGCAGCCACTTGTTCAAAGGCACGGTGGCCGAGAACCTGCGCATGGCCGCGCCCATGGCGGACGACAACGCCCTGTGGGCTGTGCTGAAGCAGGTGCGGCTGGCGGACTTCCTGCGCAGCGAAAACGGGCTGGACACCCAGCTGAACGAGGGCGGCAGCAATCTTTCCGGCGGTCAGCGGCAGCGCCTGGCCCTGGCCCGCGCCCTGTTGCATGACAGCCCGGTCTATATCTTTGATGAAGCTACGTCTAATATCGACGTGGAGAGCGAGAACGACATCATGGCCCAGATCCAGGCATTGGCAGGCAAAAAGACTGTCATCCTGATCTCCCACCGCCTGGCCAACGTTACGGCGGCGGACAACATCTACGTGCTGGACCATGGCAGCCTGGCGGAACAGGGGACCCACGAAGCCCTGCTGGCGGCGGGCGGCACCTACGCCCGCCTGTGGACCCAGCAGCAAGAACTGGAAAATTACGGAAAGGAGGAGGCATCCCATGCCTGAGAATAAGAAAAAGACCCGCGGCAATCTGGCCGTTATGGGGCGTCTGGTGGGGCTGGTCAAGCCGCTGGCCCCCGTGATGGTGGCCGCCGTGCTGCTGGGCGTGGCAGGCTTCCTCTGCGCCATTTTTATCACCGTGCTGGGCGCCTACGCGCTGCTGGACAGCATCCTGCCCGGCATGCCCATCAGCCTTGGCACCGTTTGCCTGCTGCTGCCGGTGCTGGCCATTGCCCGCGGCGTGCTGCACTATGCCGAGCAGGGCTGCAATCATTTTATCGCCTTTAAGTTGCTGGCCCTCATCCGGGATAAGGTCTTCGGCGCGCTGCGCCAGCTGGCCCCGGCTAAACTGGAGGGCCGCGACCGCGGCGACCTGATCGCCGTGCTGACGGCGGACATCGAGCTGCTGGAAGTGTTCTACGCTCACACCATTTCACCCATCTGCATCGCGGTCATCGTCAGCGCCATTATGGCGGCTTTTTTGGCGGGTTACCACTGGCTGCTGGGGCTGTATGCCCTGGGGGCCTACCTGGTCATCGGCCTGCTGGTGCCGGTGGCGGCGGCCAAGTCCGCCCGCCGCAGCGGCGAGGAATTCCGCGCGTCCTTCGGTGCGCTGAACGGCTTTGTGCTGGACAGTCTGCGCGGCGTGCGGGAAAGTCTGCAGTATGGCGACGGCCCCCATCGTCTGGCTCAGATCAACGCCCGCACTGATGAACTTTCGTCGCAGGAGCGCCGCTTAAAGCTGGCGGGGGGCACGGCCCAGGCTGTCACCGGCGGCATCATTTTGCTGCTGGACGCCGGCATGCTGGCGCTGGCGGCGGGCCTTGCCCAAAGCGGCACCATCGGCTTTGACGGCTGTCTGATCGCCGTGGTGGCGCTGATGAGCAGCTTCGGCCCGGTCATCGCCCTGGCCAACCTGGGCACCGGACTGCAAAACACCTTTGCCGCGGGCAACCGTGTGCTGGACGTGCTGGACGAGCAGCCCACCGTGCGGGAAGTGACCGGCGGCGAGGACATCGCCTTTACCGGCGCTGCCTGCCGCCGTGTGACCTTTGGCTATGGCAGGGATGTGATTTTGAACGACGTATCGCTGGAAGTGCCGCGGAACTCCGTCATCGGCATTACCGGCCGCAGCGGCAGCGGCAAATCCACGCTGCTCAAGCTGATGATGCGCTTCTGGGATACGGATCTGGGCAAAGTCGAACTGTCCGGCGTGAACATTAAAAAGATCAACACCGCCAGCCTGCGCAGCGCCGAGAGCTTCGTCGAGCAGGACACCGTGCTGTTCCACGACAGCATTGAGGAAAATCTGCGCATAGCCAACCAGAACGCCACCCATGAGCAGGTGGTGGGGGCTTGCAAAAAAGCGTCCATCCACGATTTTATCATGACCCTGCCCCAGGGCTACGATACGCCGGTAGGGGAGCTGGGCAGTACCCTTTCGGGCGGCGAGCGCCAGCGTTTGGGCGTGGCACGGGCTTTTTTGCACGATGCGCCGTATATCCTGCTGGATGAACCCACCAGCAACCTGGACAGCCTGAACGAAGCGGTAATTCTAAAGAGCCTGGCCGAGGAGCGCAAGGACAAGACGGTGGTGCTGGTCAGTCACCGCGCCTCCACCATGCGCATTGCGGACCGCACCTACTCGGTAGAGAACGGGAGGATGAGCTGATGGCCGCCAAAACACCCGCCCAAAAGCGCGAGCAGGAAAAACAGACCGTGGGCCTGATGATCGAGCTGTACTGCCATGGCCACCACGGTACCAGGGGGCATGCCCTCTGCCCGGACTGTGAGGCTTTGCGCAGCTATGCCGATGCCCGGGTGGACCACTGCCCGCACATGGAGACCAAGACCTTCTGCAGTGCCTGCAAGACTCATTGCTACAAGCCCCAGATGCGGGAGGCCATCCGCCAGGTCATGCGCTGGAGCGGCCCGCGGATGATCTTCCACCACCCCGTCCTGGCGATACGGCATTTGATCGAGACGAAAAAACAGAAAAAGTAATATGCCCCTGCAAATAGGCGGCAACACGGAAAAGGCTCCCTCACAGAGGAAGCCTTTTCTGTGTAATCGCGCAGCTTGCGTCAATTCTCCAAAAAGTTTTTGCAAATGCTATGGCAAACCCCTGCATAATATGGTATTATAATAAGCTGAAGACTTGTAGTGTGTCTGTATATAACTGTTGAGGAGTCTTTCTACTATGAACGAAACTAAAAAACTGCGCGTTGCGTTGTTTTTCGGCGGCGTATCCAGTGAGCACGAGGTCAGCTGTGTTTCGGCCTCGACCTGGCTGCGCGCCCTGGCACAGGCCCCCTGTGCCGATCGATACGAGGTGTTCCCCGTGGGCATCACCAAGCAGGGCCGCTGGCTGGCCTGCAGTCCCACGCCCGAGGCCATGGCTGACGGCAGCTGGGAGAAGGGTGCCGACTGCACCCCCTGCGTCCTCAGCCCCGACCGCACCGACCACGGCATCTGGCTGCTGAAGGACGGCACGGCCGAGCTGGTCCACATCGACATCTGCGCTCCCGTCATGCACGGCAAAAACGGCGAGGATGGCACCATCCAGGGCCTGTTTGAACTGGCCCGCATCCCTTACGTGGGCTGCGGCGTGCTGGGCAGCGCTGTCTGCATGGACAAAGCCGTTGCCAACACCATCATGGATGCCGCCGGTGTGCCCCACTGTAAGTGGGCCAGCGCCATCCGCGCCGAGCTGGAGGGCGACCACAAGACCCTGCTGGACAGCATTGAACAGCGCCTGGGCTACCCCATCTTCGTCAAACCCGCCAACGCCGGTTCCAGCGTTGGTATTACCAAAGCTACCGACCGTGCTGTGCTGGAGCAGGCCGTCGTGACCGCCCTGAAAGAGGATGACAAGGTCGTCTTTGAGGAGTTCATCGACGGCCAGGAGGTCGAGTGCGCCGCCATCGGCAACCCCGACGACCCCGCCACCGTCTCCACCACCCGCCCCGGCGAAATTCTGGCCGGTGCGGAGTTCTACACCTACGATGACAAGTACAAAAACGGTGTCTCTCAGACTGTCATCCCCGCCCATCTGAGCGAGGAAAAGTTGGACGAAGTCCGCACAGAGGCCCGCCGCGCGTACCTGGCCCTGGGCTGCGCCGGCCTGTCCCGTTGCGACTTCTTTGTGGAGCGCGGCACCGGCCGTGTGCTTTGCAACGAGCTGAACACCCTGCCGGGCTTTACCTCCATCAGCATGTACCCGAAACTGATGGAGCACGAGGGCCTGAGCTACGCCCAGCTGGTGGACCGCCTGCTGCAGCTGGCCCTGCACCGTCGGAAGGGGGCATACTGATGGACACCCGCCCTATCGGAGTGTTTGACAGCGGTCTGGGCGGCTTGACCGCCGTGCGCCAGCTGCGCCGCGTGCTGCCCGGCGAGGACATCATTTATTTTGGTGATACCGGCCGCGTGCCCTACGGCTCCCGCGGGCGGGAGATCATCCGCCAGTATGCCCGGCAGGACATCCGCTTTCTGCTTTCCCACGATGTAAAGTTCATTATTGCTGCCTGCGGCACAGTGTCTTCCACCTACCCGCCCGAGGAAGCCGCCCGTCTGCCGGTGCCTTTTACCGGCGTGGTGGGTGCTACGGCCCGTGCGGCGGTGGATGCCACCCGCAACGGCAAGGTGGGCATCATCGGCACGGCGGCCACGGTGCGCAGCGGTTCCTACGCGGCGGTCATCAAGGACATGAAGCCGGAGACGGAGATCATCGCCCGCGCCTGCCCCATGTTCGTGCCGCTGGTGGAAAACGGCTATGTGAACGACGGCAACCCCGTCACCAAGCTCATCATCGCCGAGTATCTGCAGGAGGTAAAGGATGCCGGGGTCGACACCCTGATCCTGGGCTGCACCCACTATCCGCTGTTGAAAAAGATGATCGGCGATTTCATGGGCGGCGATGTCACCCTGATCGATTCCGGAAAGGTCACGGCCCAGGCGGCCGCGGCGGCGCTGGCGGATCTGGGCCTGCTGAACGGCCGCATCGAGGGCGGCAACGCCCATTACTACGTCAGCGACACGCCGGATAACTTCGACGAACTGGAACATCGCTTCCTCGGCGAATACGCCGGCGGCCCTGTTGAGCAGATCGCGATTGAAACTTACTAAGGCAACACCGCACAATTCCCGCCTAACGGCTTAAGCACCGCTCCGGCGGATCTCCGCGCCAAGAGCCGCCGCAAGCGGCGGTTGCGCTCCGAAGCGCCTCGCTGCGGCTCGGTGTGCGGCACGGCACCTGCGTTGCCAAAATGCTCGATAATACACAAAGTATTATCTGCGCTTTTGGCTTAGCATCTGCCGCACCTCGCTCGCCGTATCGGCACTTAGAATTATGCGGTATTGCCCTAAATAAGCATCTTCTGCCCAAAGGCCCCCTCTGGGAGGGTGACTCCCCACAGCGTGGGGAGATGCCGCGTAGCGGCAGAGGGGTCCGGCCGCGTAAGCGGTCCTGCGAAGCGGGTGGGGGAGAGAGCCTACCCTTAAGCACAAACTTATATTTGTATAAGGAAAAACCATGCAGGAAAATTTTCTCATCACCATCAAAGGCACCATGGAGCAGCGCGGCGACAGCGACACCGTCGAATTGATGACCCGCGGCTCCCTCGTCCACAAAGAGGGTGCCTATTATATCGTTTATAAAGAAACCGAAGCCACCGGCTACGAAGGATGCACCACCACCGTCAAGGTGGCCGAAGATGCCCGTAAAGTATCAATGCTGCGGTACGGCAAGGTGCCCAGCCAGCTTATCATTGAGAAAGGCACCCGCCATCTCTGCCATTACGAGACAGGCTACGGTGCCATCAGCCTGGGCGTCGCCGCCGATGTCATCGAGCATGAACTGACCGAGGAGGGCGGCAAGCTGAAATTCAGCTATACGCTGGATTCCGGCGCCGAGAATTTCATCAGCCGCAACCTCGTGGACATCACGGTGGAAGCCCTGCCCGAAAACGCCGAAAACGCCGAAAACTAAGTCGTACAAAAGCAAAACTCCCACAGGAGGTAACCTATGGACTATAAAAACTACAACCCCCGCCAGGCCGCGCTGACCGAAGCCCGCGCCCTGCTGACCGATGCTGCCAAGGCCGCCGTGGCCGATGGCACCCTGCCCGCCGCGGAACTGCCCGATTTCATCGTCGAGATCCCGGCGGATGTCAAAAACGGTGACGTAGCATCCAACATTGCCATGGCCGGTGCCCGTGCTTTCCACAAGGCACCCCGCCAGATCGCTGAGGCTATCACCGCCAAGCTGGACCTGAACGGCACGCTGTTCTCCGGCGTGGACATTGCAGGCCCCGGCTTCATCAACCTGTTCCTGGGTCAGGATTGGTTCACCAGCGTTGTCCGCGCCGCCTGCGCCAACCCGGAATACGGCCGCACCGACGCCGGTGCCGGAAAAAAGTATAACGTGGAGTTCGTTTCCGCCAACCCCACCGGCCCCATGCACATGGGTAACGCCCGCGGCGGTGCCCTGGGTGACGGTCTGGCCGCCTGCCTGGATTGGGCCGGCTGCGATGTCACCCGCGAGTTCTATATCAACGACGCCGGCAACCAGATCCAGAAGTTCGGCAAGAGCCTGGCCATCCGCTACCTGCAGCTGTACAAGGGCGAGGAAGCCTGCCCGCTGCCCGAGGAGTGCTACCAGGGCGCTGACATCATTCAGCGCGCCAAGGAGTTTGCTGAGGTCCATGGCGACAGCTATGTCAATGCCGACTTCGAGGAGCTGAAAGAGGCTCTCATTGCCGACGCCCTGCCCAAGAACATTGCCGGCCTGCAGCGCGACCTGGGCAAGTATCGTATCGATTATGATGTCTGGTTCCACGAGAGCGACCTGCACAAGTCCGGTGCGGTCCAGGCGGTTGTGGATAAGCTGCTGGAGATCGGTGCCTGCTACAAGGCCGAGGACGGCGCTATCATGTACCGCAGTGCCCAGTACGCCGCCAAGTACGGCGTCGTCAACAAGAAAAAGGCTGACGACGGCAGCGAGGAAGAGGCTAAGGACGAGGTCCTCGTCCGCGCCAACGGCATCCCCACCTACTTTGCCGCCGACATCGCCTACCATTATAATAAGCTGGCCGTCCGCGGCTTTGACAAGGCCATCGACGTCTGGGGTGCCGACCACCACGGCCATGTGGCTCGCATGAAGGGTGCTATGGATGCCATCGGCCTGGACGGCAATCGCCTGGACATCGTGCTGATGCAGATGGTCAACCTGATGCGCGACGGCAAGCCCGTGCGTATGAGCAAGCGTACCGGCAAGGCCATCACCCTGACCGACCTGCTGGACGAGGTGCCTATCGATTCCGCCCGTTTCTTCTTCAACCAGCGCGAAAGCTCCTCCACCCTGGACTTTGACCTCGACCTGGCCGTGCGCAACGACAGTGAAAACCCCGTCTACTATGTGCAGTATGCCCACGCCCGCATCTGCTCCGTGCTGAAAAAGCTGGAGAGCGAGGGCATCACCTTCAACGGTGTGGACGGTGTTGATGCCTCCGTGCTGACCGACCCCGCCGAGCAGGCCCTGATCCGCCTGCTGGCCGCCTTCCCGGCAGAGATCGTGGCCGCGGCCGATAAGTACGACCCCGCCCGCATCACCCGCTACTGCATCGATGTGGCCTCGGCTTACCATCGCTTCTATAACGCCTGCCGCATCATGGGCACCGAGGGTGCTGTCCAGCAGGGCCGCATTGCCCTGTGTCTCGCCGTGCGCGGCGTTATCCGCAACATCCTGACCATGTTCAAAGTCAGCGTGCCGGAAACGATGTAAAAGTGTGAAAAAATCCCTTGACAAGGCACGGTTTCTATGGTAAACTATTGCCTGTAAAAAAAGCAGCAACCGGCAGTAGGCCGTCGGCTCACCTTGCGGGCGCAAAGCCCCGGGTCATACCAGATACGCACTTGGTGCGCAACTACGTATGTTCGGCGGCTGCTTTTATGGCAGCCGCTTTTATCATTTATCATACACTTGTGGGAGGTGTGTTCCAATCGCCAGCAACAGCAATTCCAAGGAACTGGAAATCAATGAGCAGATCCGCGATAAAGAGATCCGCCTGATCGGGGCGGACGGCGCGCAGATGGGCATTATGAGCCCGCGCGACGCACTGCGTATGGCTATCGACAAAGATCTTGACCTGGTCAAGGTTGCGCCGCAGGCCAAGCCGCCGGTGTGCAAGATCCTGGATTACGGCAAGTACCGTTTCGAGATGCAGAAAAAGGAAAAGGAAGCCAAGAAGAACCAGAAAGTGGTTGAACTCAAGGAGATCCGCCTTTCCCTGAATATCGACACCAACGACTTCAACACCAAGGTGAACCAGGCTGCCAAATTCCTGCAGCAGGGTCACAAGCTCAAGGTGAGCATCCGGTTCCGCGGCCGTGAAATGGCACATACCAGCCTGGGTCTGGAAGTGCACAAGCGGTTTGCCGATGCGTTGGCAGGCAAGGCCGTCATCGACAAGCAGCCCAAGCTTGAGGGCCGCAGCATGATGATGTTCATGTCCCCCGCACCCAACAAGTAAGAAGTAACTCTTTAGGAGGAAACAACAATGGCTAAAATGAAGCTCAAGACCCTTTCCGGCGCAAAGAAGCGCTTCAAGATGACTGCTTCCGGTAAGATCAAGCGCAATGCGACCAAGCGCCGCCACATCCTGACCAAGAAGACCACCAAGCTCACCCGCGGCCTGCGCATGCCCAAGTATGTCGACAAGACCAACGAGGCTGCTGTCAAGAAAATGATGCCCTACGGCGGCTAATCGCCCCGCGGCAAGGTCAGTTAACTTAAGAGTGTATAAAGGAGATATAAACCATGGCTCGTATTAAAGGCGCTACCATGACGCACAAGCGTCGTGCTAAAACTCTCAAACTCGCAAAGGGCTACTACGGTGCTAAGTCCAAGCACTTCCGCATGGCCAAGCAGGCCGTCATGAAGTCCGGCAACTACGCTTTCGTTGGCCGTAAGCAGAAGAAGCGTCAGTTCCGCAACCTGTGGATCACCCGCATCAACAACGCTGTTCGCGCTCAGGGCATGAACTACTCCAGCTTCATGAACGGCCTGAAGAAGGCTGGCGTCGAGCTGAACCGCAAGATGCTGTCTGAAATGGCTATCCACGATCCCGCCAGCTTCAACGCTCTGGTCGAGACCGCCAAGAAGGCTCTGTAATAATTCTTGCAAAAAGACTCACGCGCACGCGTGAGTCCTTTTGTGTTTAAAGGGGAAAGCTATAGCACAGCCGTTTTACGGCTTACTGTGGGTGGCTTTCCTGCATAGGGAATCCCTATCGTTCATAAAACAACATTGATTTTACGGGAGAGGGGCGCTACAATGGATATAATCACCAGCCGCGACAACGCAGGCGTAAAGTATGCCTGCACACTGCGCGATAGTGAGAAACAGCGCGCGGCAGAGGGGCTGTTTTTTGCCGAGGGGCCGAAGCTTTGCCTGGAACTGGCCAAAAGCTGCACCCCGCGCACGGCTTATGCCACCGAGGCGGCTATGGAAAAGACGCCTGCGTTGGAAAGATTGCGCCCCACGCTGATCGCGCCTCACGTGGCCGAAAAGCTGGCGGGCACCAAGACGAGCCAGGGCGTGTTTGTGCTGTTTGAACAGCCCGCGCCCCCGGTAGAGCGGCTGGACACCGCCACCCACATCCTGGCGCTGGAAGGCGTGCAGGACCCCGGCAATGTGGGTACCCTGCTGCGCAGCGCCGCGGCCTTTGGGTACGACCTGGTCCTGTTGGGACCGGGGTGCGCCGCACCGTTTTCGCCCAAAACACTGCGCTCCTCGATGGGCGCGGCCGGGCGGCTGCCGGTACTGCATGTGGACGACCTGCCCGCTACCCTGCAAGGCCTGCGCGCCCGGGGTGTGGCCTGCCTGGCCACCGCTCTGTACAACTCCCGCCCGCTGGGTGAAGCCGGGCAGGAGTTCCCGCAGGGACTCTGCGTAGTCATTGGCAGCGAGGGCCAGGGCCTGACGGATGCCACCGTGGCCGCCTGTGACCTGGCTGTGCGTATCCCGATGACAGACCAGGTGGAAAGCCTGAACGCCGGTGTGGCCGGCAGCGTGCTGCTGTGGCAGTTCCGCAATGTGTAAAAACATAGTATAATAAGGGAAGGGGAGACGCGCGTGGATAAGACACTGGCCTGGCTTTGGCTGGCGGATGCCGTTGGTTCTGCCTGCCAGAACGCCCGCGATCTGCTGGCGCTCTACCCCGACCCAGAAGCTTTATACGAAGCCCTGTGCGCCGGGCGGGAAGCACCGCCCTACTTTTTGAGCGACCACGCCGTCGCCCAGCTGTGCGACACCACCCCCTTTGATTATGAGGAGCGGCTGGACCACTGTCTGCTGACCGGTGTGGAGATCATCACACCCGATGATGCCGCCTACCCGGATCGCTTGCGGGACCTGCCGGATATGCCGCTGGTGCTGTACGTCACCGGCGAGTCCGCCTGCCTGAACGGCCACCGCTATGTGGGCATGGTGGGCACCCGCCGCCCCAGCGCTTACGGGCGGCAGGCGGCGTTTGACCTTTCGCTGGAGATGGCCAAACAGGGAGCCGTCATTGTCAGCGGTCTGGCGGACGGTCTCGACAGCGAGGGCCACCGCGCGGCGGTGGAAGCTGGCACACCCACCGTGGCGTTCCTCGGAACGGCCATCGATACGACCTACCCCGCCGCCAATGTCAAGTTGCGCCAGCGCATCGAGAAAGGCGGCGGCGCCGTCTGCAGCGAGTACCCGCCCGGCTACCAGGGTAAGCAAAAAGGCACCTTTCTGGCCCGCAACCGGCTGATCGCCGGCCTGTCGGAGGTGCTTTGTGTGGCCGAGGCTCGCATCCGCAGCGGCACGCTGAACACCGTGTCCCACGCCGAAAGCCTGGGCCGCCCGGTGCTGGCCGTGCCGGGCAGTATTTACAGCGCCCAAAGCCAGGGAACCAACGAGCTGCTGCGCTCCGGCCGGGCCGGGGTGCTGTGCCAGGCAGCGGATGTGCTGGCCTGTATGGGCGTGGAAAGTGAAAGCGCCGCGCCGGAGCAATCGGCCTTTGCGGTGGAACAAACCAGCCCCGACGCCCAGGCCGTCTATGCGGCACTGGGTCCCACGCCCAAAGGCGTGGACGAGTTGGCCGCTGCCACCGGCCTGTCCGCCAGCCGGGTGCTGGCCGCCTGTACCGAATTGGAGTTGTACGGCGGTGCACAAAGTCAGCCGGGACGGCGCTATGTCGCCCTGTAAAATATAGAGTTAAGTTGAGGTAACCTATGCCGAAATTAGTCATAGTGGAGTCCCCCGCCAAAGCAAAGACCATCAGCAAATACCTGGGCCGGGGCTATAAAGTTACGGCCAGCATGGGCCATGTGCGTGACCTGCCCGCCAGCCAGCTGGGCATTGATGTGGACAATGGCTTTGCGCCGAAGTATATCACCATCAAGGGCAAGCAGAAACTGGTCAAAGAGCTGAAAGCCGAGGCTAAAAAGTGCGACGGCGTCCTGCTTGCAACCGACCCGGACCGCGAAGGCGAAGCCATCAGCTGGCATCTGGCCAACATTTTGGGCCTGGACCCCGCCGCCCCCAACCGCGTGACCTTTGACGAGATCACCAAAAAGGGCGTCAAGGAGGGTATGGCCCATCCCCGTGCCATCAACATTGATCTGTTCAACGCCCAGCAGGCCCGGCGCGAACTGGACCGCCTGGTGGGCTACAAGCTCAGCCCGTTCCTGTGGCGCAAGGTCCGCCGCGGCCTCTCCGCCGGCCGTGTGCAGAGCGTGGCGGTGCGCCTGATCCGCGACCGCGAGCTGGAAATTGAAAACTTCAAGCCCGATGAATATTGGAACATCGACGCCGCGCTGTACCCCCAGAGCAACAGCAAAAACGGCTTTACGGCCCGCCTGGCCGCTACCGCTGACGGCAAAAAGCTGACCGTCACCAACAAAGAGCAGGCCGATACCATCGTGGCCGCGCTGGATGGTAAAAGCTACACCATCTCCAAACTGGAAAAAGGCAAGCGCCGCCGCCAACCCGCGCCGCCCTTTATCACCTCCACCCTGCAGCAGGACGCCAGCCGTGCCTTTGGCTTCTCGGCCACCCGCACGATGCGCGCTGCCCAGACATTGTACGAAGGCATGGACATTGCAGGCCACGGCACCGTGGGTCTGATCACCTACATGCGTACCGACTCGCTGCGCATCGCCGCCGAGGCCAGCGCCGCCGCCAAACAGTTCATCGCGGGCCGCTGGGGCGACAACTACGTCTGCAACACCCAGCGCAAGTGGAAGTCCCGCTCGGCCACGGCCGCCCAGGACGCCCACGAAGCGATCCGCCCGTCTATGCCGGAACTGACCCCCGATGAAGTGGAGCAGAGCATCAGCGGCGACACCGCCAAACTGTACCGCCTGATCTGGAGCCGCTTTATGGCCAGCCAGATGGCCGACTGCATCCAGGATACCGTCTCAGTGTCCATCACGGCAGGGGATTACCTCTTCCGTGCATCTGGCTTCCGCGTGTCTTTTGACGGCTTCACCGCCCTGTACGAGGAATCCACCGACGACAAGCAGAAAAAGGAGACCGCCCTGCCCCCGCTGGAGGAGGGCCAGACCCTCAAACTGCGCAGCCTGACGGCAGACCAGAAGTTCACCCAGCCGCCGCCGCTCTACACCGAAGCCACGCTGATCCACGCACTGGAAGAAAACGGCATCGGCCGCCCTTCCACCTACGCGCCCATCATCACCACCATCGTCGACCGCGGCTATGTGGAAAAAGACCAGAAAAAGCTGAAAACCACCCCGCTGGGTCAGGCCGTCAACACTGTGATGATGGAGCAGTTCCCCAACATTGTAGATGTGAAATTCAGCGCAGATATGGAGAAAAAGCTGGATATTATCGAGGCTGGCAAGGCTGACTGGGTCCAGACCATCGATGACTTCTACAAAGGCTTTGCCAAGAGCCTGGAGGACGCCGAGAAGAACATGGAGGGCAAGCGCGTCAAGGTCGAGGACATCCCCACCGACGAGATCTGCGAAAAGTGCGGACGCCCCATGGTCATCAAATCCGGCCGGTACGGCAAGTTCGTGGCTTGCTCCGGCTTCCCGGAGTGCCGCAACGCCCACCCGCTGGTCAAAGATACCGGCGGCATCTGCCCGGAGTGCGGCGGCCACATGCTGGTGCGCAAAAGCGCGAAAGGGCGCATTTATTACGGCTGCAGCAACTACCCCAAGTGCAACTTTATGACCTGGGACGAGCCTGTGCCTGAAAAATGCCCCCAGTGCGGCCAGACCCTGTTTAAGAAAAAAGGCCAGCTCTACTGCGCCAAAGAGGGCTGCGGCTTTACGAAGCCTATCGAAAAGAAGTGAAAAATGGCGGAATAACGCCGAAACTATAACGGAGTGACTATGCAAGTAAACGTGATCGGTGCCGGTCTGGCGGGGTGCGAAGCCGCGCTGTGGCTGGCGGACGCCGGTGTGCAGGTAGACCTGTACGAACAAAAACCGGGCAAGTTTTCGCCCGCCCATAAAAGTGCCGGCTTTGCCGAGCTGATCTGCTCCAATTCGCTGAAAGCCGAGCGCCCGGACTCTGCCTCCGGCCTGCTCAAGCTGGAAATGAAGATGATGGGCAGCCACCTGCTGAAGGCGGCCGAGACCGCCCGCGTGGCGGCCGGCGGTGCACTGGCAGTGGACCGGGATGTCTTCTCCGCCGCCGTTACTGAGATGGTGGAAAAGCACCCGAATATCACAGTGCATCGTGAGGAAGTGACCGCTCTCGACGAAAGCGCCCCCGTGCTGGTAGCCTCCGGTCCGCTGACCGAGGGAGCCCTGGCGGACGCCGTGGCCGGCCTGACCGGTGACCACCGCCTGAGCTTTTTTGACGCGGTAGCGCCCATCGTTACCGCCGAAAGCCTGGACTACGAGAAGGTCTTCGCTGCTTCCCGCTATGGCCGCGGCGAGGCCGATTACCTTAACTGCCCCTTTAACAAGGAAGAGTACGAGGCTTTCCACGCCGAGCTGATCGCCGCCGAGCGCGCGCCGCTCCACGATTTTGACGGCGATCTCACCGTCTACGAGGGCTGCATGCCCATCGAGGTCATGGCTGCCCGCGGAGCTGATACGATCCGCTTTGGCCCGCTGCGCCCGGTGGGCCTGCGGGACCCCCGCACCGGGCACCGACCCTGGGCGGCTGTGCAGCTGCGCGCCGAGAACACCGCCCGCACGCTGTACAACCTCGTCGGCTTCCAGACGAACCTCAAATGGGGTGAGCAGAAGCGGGTGTTCAGTATGATCCCGGGCCTCGAGCATGCCGAGTTCGTGCGTTACGGCGTCATGCACCGCAACACGTTTTTGGAAAGCCCCAGCGTGCTGACCGGGCAGCAATTTCTGAAAGAACACCCCAACGTGTTTTTTGCGGGCCAGATCACCGGCTTTGAGGGCTATATGGAAAGCGCAGCCAGCGGCTTGCTGGCTGCCCGCCAGATCTTGGCCCGCCTGCAGGGCCGTGAGCTGCCCCCGCCGCCCGCCAGCACGATGTGTGGTGCGCTGCTGGATTATATCACCACGCCCAACAAGGACTTCCAGCCCATGGGCGCGAACATGGGCATCTTGCCCCGCACCGAAGAAATCAACACCATCCGCGATAAGCGCGAGCGCTACGCCGCTCTTTCGCAGAACGCACAAAACGCCATGCACGCATGGGTGGAGGAATACAAATGAAAATTTTAGTAGATGCCATGGGCGGTGATAACGCCCCGCTGTGCGTTTTGCAGGGCGCTTCTCAGGCTGCGGCCGAGTTTGGCGACAGCATGGAGCTGGTGCTGCTGGGCGAAGAAGACGCTATCAAGGATTGCGCCGCCCAGAACAAAATTGACCTGGCACCATTCACCATTATCAACTGCACCGAGAATATCGACATGCACGACGACCCCGTCAAGGCTGTGCGCCACAAAAAGGATTCCAGCCTGGTCAAGGGCCTGACGATGCTGAAAAACGACGAGGCGGACGCCTTTGTCAGCGCCGGTTCCACCGGTGCACTGCATGTGGGCACCAGCCTGATCGTGCGGACGATCAAAGGTGTCAAGCGCCCGGCGCTGGCTACCCCGATGCCCGGCGCGAAGCAGAACTTTCTGTTGCTGGATTGCGGCGCCAATGTTGAGTGCCGCTCCGAAATGCTGAACGCCTTCGGCACCATGGGCAGCGTCTACGCCGAGAAGGTCATGGGCCGCACCGCCCCCAAAGTTGCGCTGGTCAATAACGGCGCCGAGGAGACCAAGGGCACGCCCATCTACCGCGAGGCCCACCAGCTGCTCAAAGCTAACCCCTGTATCCATTTCGCCGGCAACATCGAGCCGCGCTACATCATGGATGGCGAGGTGGACGTCGTCGTCTGCGACGGTTTCGTCGGCAACGTGGTCCTCAAGCTGACCGAGGGCGTCGCCAAAACGCTGCTGGGCATGCTGAAGAAAATTTTCCTGCAAAACCTCATCACCAAGCTCAGCTACCTGGGCATCAAAGGCGGCCTGGGCGAGCTGAAACGGATGATGGACTCTGAGGAAGTGGGCGGTGCGCCGCTGCTGGGCGCTGCCAAGCCGGTCATCAAGGCCCACGGTTCCAGCCACGCCAAAGGCATCAAAAACGCCATCCGCCAGGCCAAGCTGTGCGTCGCCAACGACCTGTGCGGCACCATGCAGACCGCCCTGGCCGCTGTGGCCGAAAAGGCTGAAGCCGAGAAAGCTGAGCCTGTAAAAGAGTAAACGCTATCGTACTGTTGTTTTAAGAAAGGCATGAGACAGATGGCAAAAAAACCGGAAGAACTGCAGCAAGTACTGCATTATACCTTTAAAAATCCCGCGCTGCTGCGCATTGCATTGACCCACACCAGCTTTGCCAACGAGAGCAAGGTCGCCACCACCCACAACGAGCGCCTGGAGTTTTTGGGCGACAGCGTGCTGTCCGTTGTGGTGGCGGACTACCTGTTCCACCAGTCCGGCCGGCCCGAGGGCGAGCTGACCCGCATGCGCGCCAGCCTCGTCAGTGAGGATGCGCTGTTCCAGTTTGCCCAGGAGATCCACCTGGGCGAGTACCTGCGCCTGGGCCACGGCGAGGACCTGGGCGGCGGCCGCAACCGCCCCAGCGTGGTGTCCGATGCGTTTGAGGCCGTCATCGCTGCGCTGTATCTGGACGGCGGCATGGAGGCCGCCCGCAACTTCATCCTGCCCTTTATCACCGAGGGCAAGACCGCCGAGGAAGACTACAAGACCCAGCTGCAGGAGGTAGTCCAACAGGACCCCAGCGCCGTGCTGCGCTATGAGGTCACCGGCGAGAGCGGACCCGACCACGCCAAGAAGTTTACCGTTTGCGTATGGCGCAACGGCGAAAAGCTGGCCGAAGCCCCCGGCCGCAGCAAAAAAGCCGCCGAGCAGCACGCCGCCAAATTGGCATTGGAGAAACTGCGGTAAAAATACGAATTCAACCAACCTACGCGAAAGGTTTTAACCATACATGCGCCTGAAAGAACTGGAAATCCAAGGTTTCAAATCCTTCCCCGATAAGACCAAGATTACCATCGGCGAGGGCATCACCGGCGTGGTCGGGCCGAACGGCTCCGGCAAATCGAATATTTCGGACTCGATCCGCTGGGTTTTGGGCGAGACCAGCTCCAAGCAGCTGCGCGGCTCCGGCAAGATGGAGGACGTTATCTTCGGCGGCACCCAAAGCCGTGGCGCCATGGGCTTTGCCTCGGTCGCGCTGACCATCGATAACAGCGACCACGGCCTGGACATGGATGCCGACGAGGTCACCATCGGCCGCCGCTACTACCGCAGCGGTGAGAGCGAGTACTCTATCAACGGCCAGAACGTCCGTTTGAAGGATGTCTACGAACTGCTGCTGGACACCGGCATCGGCCGCGACGGTTACGCCATCGTCGGCCAGGGCCGCATTGCCGAGATCGTCGGCGCCAAGTCCGCCGAGCGCCGCGAAATTTTCGAGGAAGCCTCCGGCATCGCCAAGTACCGCTACCGCAAAAACGAGGCGGAACGCCGTCTCGAAGCCGCCGAGGGAAACCTCGAACGCCTGCGGGATATTTTGGGCGAACTGGAAAAGCGTGTCGGCCCCCTGAAGCGGGACAGTGAAAAGGCCCAGCAGTTTTTGGAACTCTCCGAGCGCCGCAAGAGCCTGGAAGTCACTCTCTGGGTCGATGCCATCCGCCGCGCCAACGATACCGTGCGCGACCAGCAGCGCAAGTTTGAAGCCGCCCAGGCAGATTACGAACGCCTGAGCCGCCAGCTGGACGAGTTCGACGAAAAAAGCGCCGCCCTGCGGGAGGAAGCCCAGCAGCTTGTCCTGCAGGTCGAGCAGGCCAACGCCGACATCCGCGCCGTGACCGAGGCCAACGCGGGCAGTGAGAGCGAGATCGCCGTTTTGAAAAACGAGAGCGAGCACAGCCGCTTCCGCATCGACGAAGCCACCGGCGAGTTGGAGCGCGCCGGGCAGGGCCGCCAGTCCATCGAGACCGAGGCCGCCGGCCACAAAGCCGCCATCGAAAAACTGCACGGCGAGGTCGCTGCGCTGGACGCCCGCGTGGCAGAACTGCGCGCCGAACTCCGTGCACTGGAAGAAAAAGCTGCTGCCAGCGGCCAGCGCCGGGACGTTATCGACGCCGCTATTGCCCGCCTGCAGGACACCGCCACTGCCGCGAAAGTGCGCGCCGCCTCGGCCCAATCGGCAAAAGAAGCCGCCGCCCAGCGTTTGGATGAAGCAAAGCAGCAGGCCGTAGAGCAGGAAAACTCCGCCGCCGCTGCCGAGGAAGAAAAGCGCCGCGCCGAGCGCCGCCTGAAGGATGCCGAGGAGGCCGTCACCCGCAACGATAACATCAAGGCGGGCCTAAAGCTGAAACTGGAAAGCCGCCGCCGCCAGCAGGCTGAAGCTGCCGACGCGCTGCAAAAGGCCGACAAAGAGCGGTCCAACACCTCCCAGCGCATCCACATTCTGGAAGACCTGGAGCGCAACATGGACGGCTACCAGCAAAGCGTCAAGGCCGTCATGCGCGCCGCTGCGGGCCGTCGTCTGCGGGGCATCATCGGCCCTGTGGCGGGCATCCTCACCGTCGAAAAAGGCTATGAGACCGCCATCGAGACGGCCCTCGGCTTTGCTTTGCAGAACATCGTGGTCGAGGACCAGGGCTGCGCCCGTGCGGCCATCGGCTTTTTGAAGGACGAGCGCGCAGGCCGCGCCACCTTCCTGCCGCTGGATACCGTGCAGGGCTCCCGCTTCACCGGCCGCCTCACCGGCACCGCCGAGGTCGCCGCCGATCTGGTCAAGTGCGACCCGCGCTACCAGCACATCATCGATAACCTGCTCGGCCGCATCATCGTGGTCGAGGATCTGTCCGAAGCCTCCACTGTGGCCAAAAACCTGGGCTACCGCAACCGCATCGTCACGTTGGACGGCCAGGTCATCAACGCCGGCGGTTCGTTTACCGGCGGCTCCACCGCCCGCAGCGTGGGTGTGTTCAGCCGCAAGCAGGAGCTGGATGAACTGCGCACCCGTCTGGTCAAGCTGGAGAAAAAGCGTGCCGATGCTGAAAAAGAGCTGGAAGCCCGCAAGGCCGAGGTGGATAACCTTACCGCCCAGCTCTCCGGCGCCGAGGCCGAGGGCATGAATGCTTCCTCCGAACGGCTGCGCGCCTCGCTGGAACTCGATCGCCTGACCGCCGCCGTGGCCCAGCATGAGGAAAATACCCGCAGTCTGGCCGCCGAAATTGAGGCCCAGCAGGCCGCCGTGACCCAGAACGAGACCGCCTGCGCCGAAGCCGAAGCCGCCCAGGGCAAGGCCGAGGCCGAGCTGAACACCTACAATGCCGAACTGGCCGAACTGGGCGAGAGTACCGGCAGCCTGACCGCCGAGCGGGAGCGCATCACCAACGAATTGAGCGAAAACCAGATGCAGCGCCTGGCCAACGAGAAGGACATCGGCCTGCATGAGGCCGCTTTGGAAGGCCTGCAAAGTCGCACCGGCGAGGCCGAAGCCCGCGCCCGCGAGCTGAACGCCGCCATCGAGGCCGCCAAGGCTAAGATCGAAGCCAACGCCTTAAAGATCGCCGAGATCGAGCGCACCCGCGGCGAGAACAAAGAGAAGATCGCCGCCGCCGAGGAGACCATCCGCACGGCCAACGCCGCCCGCATGGAAAAGGAAGCCGCCGTGGCCCGCTTAGGACAGGAAAACCGCGCCCTGACCGATGAGCGCGAGCGGATGAGCGGCGAGATGGCCCGCCTGGCCGAACGCCGCACTGCCGCCGAAAACGAGCTGAACGACACCAACACCAAACTGTGGGAGGAGTACCAGCTCACCGCCGGCGAGGCAAAGGAGCTCTGCGTTGAGTTTGAGTCCCTGACCGAGCTGCGCCGCAGCGTGGCCGAGGTGCGCGGCAAAATTCGCGGCTTGGGCAACGTCAACGTCGGCGCCATCGAGGAATATAAGGAGGTCAAGGAACGCTACGACTTCCTGAAAGCCCAGGTCACCGACGTGGAAAAGGCCAAGAGCGAGCTGACCCGTATGATCGCCGAGCTGTGCAGCGAGATGGAAGAGCTGTTTACGACGAGCTTCAAGCAGATCAACACCCACTTCCAGCAGATTTTCAAAGAGCTGTTCGGCGGCGGCCACGCACGCTTGTACCTCTCCGACGAAAGCAACGTGCTGGAATCCGGCATCGAGATCGAGGTCTCGCCCCCGGGCAAGGTCATCAAGAACCTGAGCGCCCTTTCCGGCGGCGAGCAGGCGCTGGTCGCCATCTCGATCTACTTCGCCATCCTCAACGTCAATCCCGCGCCCTTCTGCTTCCTGGATGAGATCGAAGCTGCGCTGGACGACGTCAACGTGGCCCGCTACGCGCAATATCTGCGCCGCATGACCGACCACACCCAGTTCATCGTCATCACCCACCGCCGCGGCACGATGGAGGCCGCCGATGTGCTGTACGGCGTCACCATGCAGGAGGACGGCGTTTCCAAGATCCTGCGCCTTGACCTGGACAAGGTCAGCGCAGACCTCATTACCTGATATATAAGAGAGGCTTCCCATGGGATTTTTCAACTTTTTCAAGCGCAACATCTCGGAGCAGGAGTTCCAGGAGCAGCAGAAAATGAAGTACGGCCTGGAAAAGACCCGCACGGGCTTTTTCCAGAACATTGTCAACACATTGACCCACGCCCAGATCGACGACGACCTGTATGACACACTGGAAGAACAGCTGATTTTGGCCGATGTCGGCCCCATGTGCGCTGTGCGCCTGGTGGACGAGCTGCGGGATGCCGTGGAGGAAAAGCACCTCAAGAACGGCCAGCAGGCATTGGACGAACTGCGCCAGATCATCTGCCAGGAATTGACCCCCCGCTACCCGATGGAACTGGACGGTAAACCTGCCGTGATTTTGGTCATCGGCGTCAACGGCGTGGGCAAGACCACCACCATCGCCAAGCTGGCCCACCTGTATAAGGAAAAAGGCAAGCGTGTGATGCTGGCCGCGGGCGATACCTTCCGCGCCGCTGCCAGCGAGCAGCTGGAACTGTGGGCCGACCGCGCCGGTGTGCCGCTGGTGCAGGCCGGTCAGGGTGCCGACCCCGCCGCCGTCATCTTTGACGCGGTCAAGAGCGCCACCGCCAAGGGCTACGACATGGTCATTGCCGATACCGCAGGCCGCCTGCACAACAAAAAGGGCCTGATGGACGAGCTGGCCAAAATTTCCCGCAGCGTCAAAAAGGCCAGCCCCGAAGCCAGCCTGGAAGTGCTGCTGGTGCTGGATGCCATCACCGGCCAGAATGCCATCAGTCAGGCCGAGGAGTTCTGCCGCGCCGCCGGTGCCACCGGTATCGTGCTGACCAAGCTGGACGGCACCCCCCGCGGCGGCTGTGCGGTCTCTGTGTGGGAGAACCTGGGTCTGCCCATCCGCTTTATCGGTGTGGGCGAAAAGATCGATGATCTGATGGAATTCGACGCCCAGACCTTCGTGGAGACCCTGCTGCCCGAAGAAGCACTGCAGAAAGAGGAAGAAGAAAAAGAGGAAACTTCCGGGGAGGAACAGGCATGATCGTATGTGCCGCCAGCAACAACGCCGGCAAACTGAAAGAACTGCGCCGCATTTTGGAGCAGATGGGCCACGAGGTCAAGAGCCTGCGTGACTTATGTATAGACCTCGACCCCGAGGAGACCGGCACTACCTTTGCCGAGAATGCCCGCATCAAGGCCGAAGCGTTCTGTAAGGCCAGCGGCCTGCCCACCGTGGCGGATGACTCCGGCCTGTGTGTCGACGCCCTGCACGGTGCCCCCGGTGTGTACAGCGCCCGCTATGCCGGGCACCACGGCGATGACGCCGCCAATAACGCTAAGCTGCTGCACGAGATGGCCGACGTCCCGGCAGGGCAGCGCGGCGCCAAGTTTGTCTCGGCCATCTGCTTTATGCTGCCCGATGGCCGCGCACTGGAAGTGGCAGGGGAATGCCCCGGCTCCATCAGCTTCGCCGAGACCGGCTCCAACGGCTTTGGCTACGACCCGCTGTTTGTGCCCGCCCGTGTGGGCCTGCCCGACGGCACCACCACCGAGAACACCGCCTGCCGCAGCTATGCCGAACTGACCGACGCCGAGAAGGACGCTATCAGCCACCGCGGCCGCGCCATGGAAAAATTGGCCCGGGAGCTTCCGGTGTTTTTAAAATGAATGTCTGCGTTTTTACAGTAACCTATTTATAAAAAGGAGATCATTATGGCTTTAACCAGCAAACAGCGCGCCGCCCTGCGCAGCGCCGCCAATACCATTGACCCCGTTTTCCAGATCGGCAAGGGCGAGATCGACGATACCCTGATCCAGGGCCTTGCCGATTGCATCGCCGCCCGCGAACTGATCAAAATCAAGGTGCTGGAAAACAGCGAGTATTCCGCCCGCGAAGCCGCCGACACCCTCTGCGAAGCGCTGGACTGCGAGTGCGTGCAGGTCATCGGCCGTAAGTTCGTGCTGTTCAAGAAAAAGAAGAAAGAAAGCGCCTTCGACGCTGTTTTTGCAAAATAATGGGCACGGTGCAAAAGGTTTTGTTGTACGGCGGCACGTTTGACCCGCCCCACAACGGCCACATGAACAACCTGCGGGCCGCGCTGGAACTGGTGCGGCCGGATAAGGCCATCGTGATGCCTGCGGGCATCCCGCCCCACAAAAAGGCCAGCACCACCCCCGGCAAAGTGCGGCTGGCCATGTGCCAATGCTTTACGGCGCTTAGCCCGGCGGTGGAAGTCAGCGATTGGGAGATCGCCCAGGGCGGGCGCAGCTACACGGTACACACGCTGGAAATGCTGCGTGATGCCTACCCCGGCGCAGAGCTGTACCTTTGTGTTGGCAGCGACATGCTGCTGACCTTTACCCAGTGGTACCGCTGGCAGGATATGCTGGCCATGGCCGCGCTGGTGGTGGAAAGCCGCGAAGCGGGGGACGAACCCGCTTTGCAGGCGGCCGCTGCCGACCTGACCGCCCAGGGCGGCAGGGTGCTGTTTGCCAGGGCCGAGGCTTACCCCTGTGCCTCCAGCGACATCCGCAGCGGCAAGATCCCGCCGGAACAATGGCCGGAGGTTTTGCCGCCGGAGACATTGCGCGTGGTGCAGGAAAACCACTTATACAGCGCAGAAAAAGAGGTTTGATACCATGACCTGCGAAGAAGCCAAGAAGATCGTGAAGCCGCGTCTGAGCGAAAAACGCTGGACACACACCAAAAATGTAAAAAAAATGGCGGTAAAACTGGCAAAACAGTGGGGTGCAGACCCGGAAAAAGCCGCTGTGGCGGCAATTTTGCATGATTCTGCCAAAGAACTACCCAAATCGGAGTTGTTGCAGATTTTTGCCGATAATGCTATAATAGCAAAAAATGCCCCTGCGCGCCCATCGCCCGTGTGGCATGGCATCGCCGCGGCCATCCTGGCCGAGACCCAATGGGGTGTTACCGATCCTGAGATTTTGTCCGCCATCCGCTGCCACACTACCGGCAAGCTGAACATGACCAAACTGGACAAGATCATCTACTTGGCCGATATGACCAGCGCTGAGCGTGACTGGCCCGGCGTGGAAGACCTGCGCAAATTGGAGATGCAGGACCTGGATCGGGCATTGTGCGACGCTTTGAAGCGCAGCATTGATTTTGTAGAAGAAAAGGGCGGCACGCTGGACCCTGAAAGCGTGGCCGCATACGAGTATGCAAAAGAGCATTTGCAAGAACCGTAAGGGAAGCCAAAGTGCTGCTGCCGTATCCGCGGTATGTTGTTTTGTGGCTGTTCCCACCAACTCCAAAAACAGGGAGGAAACATAATGAGCGAACCGCGTAAGCTCAATACCGGCAGCGCGTCCGGCGGATTTGACCAGTCCCAGTACGAGGCTGCCCGCCGCCGCGCCCAGGAGCAGGCCAACCAGAACGCCCGCCGCCGTATCATCCAGCAGCCCATGCGCACCCAGCAGCAGGCCCGGCAGATCCGCCAGCAGGCCCCCGTACAGGAACCGGTGCAGGAAGCCCCGCAGCCGGTCCAGCAGGCCTCCGTGCAGGAGACACCCCGTGAGCTGACCCACGCCCAGCGCCAGGCCATGGCCTACCGCGCTGCAGCCGAACGCAAGTACGGCAACACCGTGCAGTTCCCCACGCGGGAGATCCAGACCCGCCGCCCCAGCCGGCCCGCGCAGCCGTCCCAGCAGCGCACCATCCACCGTGATGGTGCCGCCCAGACCGGCCGCCCGCGTGCGCAGGTGCAGCAGCTGGATGTGAACAAGGTGCAGGGCAGCCGCCCCGCCTTTAATTATGACGAGGCAGCCCCCGCCGCCGGAGGCATCCAGATGGAAGAAACGCCCCGCACCCACAAGGCCCACCATAAGGACGAAGCCGCCCCCCGCACCCATCGCGCCAACGGCGGCGGCCGCAAGCCCCCGCGTGACGGTGCCCCCGCCGACCCCAAGCCTCACGGCAAAAAAAGCGGCAAGGGCAACGGCGGCAAAAAGAAGAAAAAGAAGGGCACCTGGTGGAAGATCCTGCTCATCACCCTGCTGGTGATCGTGCTGATCTTCGGCGGCGCGTATGCGCTCATCATGGGCGCTATCGCCCCCAAGGGCGGCAGCATCAAGCTGAACCAGCTGGTCAACACCCCCAAGGAATTCCAGGATAAAGAGCTGAATGTCCTTGTCACCGGCGTGGATCGTTCCTCCACCGGCGACCTGTCCGCCGGTGCCGCCAACGACTCCAATGTCAACGACGGCATGACCGATATGATCCTCTACGTCCATTTCAACAACGAAACGGGCGAATTGAAGATGCTGCAGATCCCCCGTGACACGATGGTCACCACCGACACCAGCGTCTCCGGCAACTACCGCATCAACGGCGTGGCCAAGACCCAGGGCAGCGATAACAACAACAATATGGCCGCCCTGTGCGAGCTGGTCGCCGACCAGTACAAGATCCACATCGATGGTTATATCACCATCCGCCTGGAAATGCTGACTGAACTCGTCGACCTGTTCGGCGGTGTCGAGATCAACGTCCCTGTGGACGTGGATTACTCGGCCATCGGCCAGGGCGCCAGCGTTATCCACGCCGGTTACCAGACGTTGGACGGCGCGGCTATGGAGTTCCTGCTGCGTGCCCGTAAGGTCTACCCGGACGGCGACATCGGCCGTCTGAACATGCAGCGCCAGTTCTACGCCGCTCTGTTCCGCAAGCTCAAGAGCATCGGCAACATCTGGGACGTTGCCAGGCTGACCCCCGCCGTGCTGAACTATATGGAGACCGACCTCAACGCCTCCACCCTCATCAGCTTCGCGGTCAGCATGCTCAAGATCGATTCCAACAAAATCATGATCGCCCAGATGCCGGTCATCAGCGGTCCGAAGTATCAGGGCCAGGCGCTGCTTTACCCGGCACGGCAGGAGGACGCCGACCTGCTGAACCAGTATTTCCGCGAGAATACCGGCCCCGTGGATGCCAGCCAGCTGAACCTGTGCGATAACGTCGTTGACCTGTCCGGCTACTCGGCCACCGACCCCAACATTCAGGTGATGGGCGGTCTGATGAGCGAGGCCGACGATGCCCAGAAGAACAATAACCGCGACGGTTCCAACCAGGTTACGGACGTTATGGAAAATGATTCGGCGACTACGACATCGGACTCCGGATCCACCAGCGAACCGGCCGCCTAAATAAAAGGAGAACCTATGGAAAGCAGAGAACTTGCCATCCGTCTGGCCCGTGCGCTGGACGCCAAAAAGGCTTTCAACATCCATATCCTGGAGGTTGAGGACCTGACCACCGTTACCGAGTATTTCGTCATCGCCACCGGTAACTCCACCACCCATGTAGGTGCCCTGGCCGATGAGGCCGAGTTCCAGCTGGGCCGCGAGGGCGTCCAGGTGCTGCGCACCGAGGGCCACGACGGCAAGCGCTGGGTGTTGCTGGATTACGGCAGCGTCATCGTTCACGTCTTTACCCAGGAAGCCCATGACTACTACGACCTGGAGCACCTGTGGGCCGATGCCAAGCCCGTGCCCGCCAGCGAGTGGATGCCGGAAGAAGCCGAGACCCCGGCCGAATAACCTTACAGAAAAACCCATTTAAATTATCAACGTGGGGAGAAAAGATAGAGTATGAAGTACGATTTCAAAACCGTTGAGGCCAAATGGCAGAAGGTCTGGGAGGATGAAGATACCTTCCACGCTGACATCGACCATTCCAAGCCCAAATTCTACGCCCTGGTCGAGTTCCCGTATCCCTCGGCCGCTGGCCTGCACGTCGGCCATCCGCGCAGCTACACTGCGCTGGACATCGTCGCCCGCAAAAAGCGCCAGTGCGGCTACAACGTCCTGTATCCCATGGGCTGGGACGCTTTCGGCCTGCCCACCGAGAACTACGCCCTGAAGAACCACATCAACCCCGAAATCGTCACTGCCCAGAACGTGGCCCGCTTCAAGAGCCAGCTGAAAGCCTTGGGCCTGTCCTTCGATTGGGATCGTGAGATCAACACCACTGACCCCGAGTACTACAAGTGGACCCAGTGGATCTTTATCCAGCTCTTCAAAAAGGGCCTGGCTTATAAGAAAGAGACCACCGTCAACTACTGCACCGGCTGCAAGGTCGTGCTGGCCAACGAGGAAGTCGTCAACGGCGTTTGCGAGCGCTGCGGCAGCCCTGTTGTGCAGAAAAACAAGAGCCAGTGGATGCTCAAGATCACCGCTTACGCGGACCGCTTGATCGACGACCTGGACGATGTGGACTACATCGACCGCGTCAAGACCCAGCAGCGTAACTGGATCGGCCGCAGCCATGGTGCCGAGATCAACTTCGACACCACCGCCGGCGACACCCTGACCGTCTACACCACCCGCGCCGATACGCTCTTCGGCTGCACCTACATGGTCATCAGCCCCGAGCATGCCTTCATCAAAAAGTGGACCGACGCCGGCCTCATCAAGAATGTCGACGCTGTCTCCGCTTATCAGGAGGAAGCCGCCCGCAAGTCTGACTTCGAGCGCACCGAGCTGAACAAGGAAAAGACCGGTGTTGTCATCGAGGGCGTGCAGGCCATCAACCCCGTCAACGGCAAGCAGGTGCCCATCTTCGTGTCTGACTACGTTCTGGCTACCTACGGCACCGGTGCCATCATGGCTGTCCCGGCCCACGATACCCGCGACTGGGAGTTTGCCAAGAAGTTCGGCATGCCCATCATCGAGGTCGTTAAGGGCACCACCGAGAGCGACCTGGACAAGGAAGCTTTCACCGATGTTGCTGCCGGCACGCTGGTCAACTCCGGCTTCCTGGACGGCCTGTCTGTCGAGGATGCCAAGAACAAGATGTACGCCTGGCTGGAAGAGAACGGCAAGGGCCACAAGCAGGTCAACTTCAAGCTGCGTGACTGGGTCTTCAGCCGCCAGCGTTACTGGGGCGAGCCTATCCCCATGGTCTACTGCGACAAGTGCGGCTGGGTGCCCCTGCCTGAGAGCGAGCTGCCCCTGCGTTTGCCCGAGATCAAGGACTTTGAGCCGGGCGAGAACGGCGAAAGCCCGCTGGCCCGCCACACCGAGTGGGTCAACACCACCTGCCCCTGCTGCGGTGCCCCCGCCAAGCGCGAGACCGACACTATGCCCCAGTGGGCCGGTTCCAGCTGGTATTTCCTGCGTTACTGCGATCCCCACAACCACGATGCTATCGCCAGCAAGGAGGCCCTGGAGTACTGGAGCCCCGTGGATTGGTACAACGGCGGCATGGAGCACACCACCCTGCACCTGCTGTACAGCCGTTTCTGGCATAAATTCCTGTACGACATCGGCGTAGTGCCCACTAAGGAGCCCTACCAGAAGCGCACCTCCCACGGCATGATCCTGGGCCTGAACCCCCATGCCTTCGAGAACCAGCCCGATGCCGAGCGCAAGCGCCTGCTGGCCGATTACGGCGACGAGAAGGGCGCCCGCAAGGCCCTGGTCGAGAAGTACGGCGAGATGGCCGAGCATCCCATCGTCAAGATGTCTAAGTCTCTGGGCAACGTTGTCAACCCCGATGACGTGGTGAACGAGTACGGTGCCGACACCCTGCGCCTGTACGAGATGTTCATCGGAGACTTCGAGAAAGCCGCCCCTTGGAACACCTCCTCCATTAAGGGTTGCAAGCGTTTCTTGGATAAGATCTGGTCCATGAGCGAGAAGTTGGCGGACGGCGACGGCATCCGCCCCGAGCTGGAGGCTGTGGCCAACCGCACCATCAAGAAGGTCGGCGAGGACATCGACGCCCTGAAGGCCAACACCGCCATCGCCCAGCTGATGATCTACGTCAACGCCCTCAGTGACAAGGGCGGCGCCACCAAGGACGAGTACGAGGTTTTGTTGGAACTGCTGAATCCGTTTGCCCCCCACATGACCGAGGAACTGTGGCAGCAGCTGGGCCACACCGAGCAGCTGGCCTACCACGCATGGCCCACCTACGATGAGGCCAAGTGCACCGAGCAGACCATCGAGATCGCTGTCCAGGTCAACGGCAAGGTCAAGGCCCGCATCCACGTGCCCGCCGCCATCGAGAGCGCCGATGCCATTGCCCAGGCCAAGGCTGAGCCCGCTGTGGCCGAAGCCATCGCCGGCAAGACCATCGCCAAGGAGATCTACGTTAAGGGCAAGCTGGTCAACATCGCCGTGAAAGGCTAAGACTCTGTTCTTTCTTTGAAAAGAAAGAACCAAAGAAACTTTAGGCAATACCGCATAATTCTAAGTGCCGATACGGCGAGCGAGGTGCGGCAGATGCTAAGCCAAAAGCGCAGATAATACTTTGTGTATTATCGAGCATTTTGGCAACGCAGATGCCGTACCGCAGCCGCCGGAGCGGTGCTTAAGCCGTTAGGCGGGAATTGTGCGGTGTTGCCTTTAATCAAAGGCAGGACGCAATGGTCCTGCCTTTTTGTTATGCTTTGTAGGGGCCGCTGCTTGCATCGGCCCGTGGGGTATCGACCTATATTTCCATTGTTTACAAAAGGAGAAAAGTACGATATAATAAAAGATACAAATTTGTCACGAAAGCAGGTCACAAACCATGCTCATCAGTCTGATCGTACCTTGTTATAATGAGGAAGAGGCGATGCCTCTGTTTTATAAAGAGGCCAGCCGTGTGGCGGCCGAGATGAAAACCAGCCACGGCGCGGATTTCGAGTTCATCTTTGTGGATGACGGCTCCCGCGATGGTACCCTGCGCGTGGCCCGCGAGCTGCACGCCCAGGATGACCGCGTGCGGTACGTTTCGTTCAGCCGCAATTTTGGCAAGGAGGCTGGCATCTACGCGGGCCTGAAAGCCGCTAAGGGTGACTACATTGCCACCATGGATGCCGATTTGCAGGACCCGCCTGCGCTGCTGCCCCAGATGCTGGATACGCTGCTGACCGGCGACTACGATTGTGCCGCCACCCGCCGCACCACCCGCAAGGGCGAGCCGCCGCTGCGCAGCTGGTTCGCCCGCAAGTTCTACCAGATCATCAACAAGATGTCGGACACGGAAATTGTCGACGGCGCGCGTGATTTCCGCCTGATGAGCCGCAAAATGACCGACGCCGTCCTCAGCATGGCCGAGTATAACCGCTTCAGCAAGGGTATTTTCAGCTGGGTCGGCTTCAAAACCAAGTGGTTCGATTACGAGAACATCGAGCGCGTGGCCGGCACCACCAAGTGGAACTTCTGGGGACTCTTTAAATACTCCATCGAGGGCATCGTCGGCTTCTCCACCACGCCGCTGCTCATCGCCGCCGGAGTGGGCGTGCTGTTCTGCATCCTGGCGTTCATCGGCATTATTTTTGTAATTGTCCGTGCGCTGATGTTTGGTGACCCAACCTCCGGCTGGCCCAGCATGGTCTGCATCATCCTGCTGTGCAGCGGTGTACAGCTGTTCTGCACCGGCATCGTGGGCGAGTACCTGGCCAAGACTTACCTGGAAGTCAAGCACCGCCCCATCTACATTGTGGCCGAGACCGAGGAAGATCAATAACGCCTATGCGTGATATGACAAAGGGTGCCCCGCTGGGGCACCTGTTCTTTTATGCGGTGCCGCTGCTGCTGGGCAACTGGCTGCAGCTGGCCTATAATGCGGTGGATTCCATCATCGCGGGCCGCTTCATCGGGCAGGACGCCCTGGCGGCCGAGGGCATTGCCGGCCCGGTGATGAACCTGGTCATCCTGGCCGTCAGCGGGCTATGCATCGGCGCCGGTGTGCTGATGAGCGAGGCCTTCGGCGCGAAAAATGAGGAACGCCTAAAGGAAACGTTGGCTACGACCCTGCTGTTCGGCGCAGCGCTCTGCTGTGCCGTGGCACTGCTGGGCGTGGCCGCCGCGCCGCTGATTTTGCACAGCCTGGCGGTGCCCGATGAAATTTTGCATAGTACCGGCATTTATCTGCGCATCACGTTTTTGGGCGCGCCGTTTACGTTTTTCTATAACGCGCTGGCGGCGGGCCTGAAAAGTGTGGGTGACTCCAAAACGCCGCTCAAATTTCTGGCGTTTTCCGCCGTGCTCAACGCCGTGCTGGACATCGTGCTTATCGGCGGACTGGGGTTTGGTATCGTTTGCAGCGCCGTCACCACCGTGGTGGCCGAGGCCGCCAGCGCCATCATAGCCGCCTGGTACATGATGCGCCATGTGCCGCAGCTTTGCCCGGCGCACAGCCAGTGGCGCATCCGCCCGGCGCTGCTGGGGCGCATTTTGCAGTATGGCGCTGTCACAGCCTTACAGCAGGCGGTACAGCCTGTCTGCAAGGTGCTGATCCAGGGACAGGTCAATGCGCTGGGCGTGCAGGCCATCGCTGCGTTCAACGCTGTCACCCGCGTGGATGACTTCGCCTTTACCCCGCAGCAAAGTATTGCCGCCGCTATTACCACTTACATTGCCCAGAACCGCGGCGCCAACCAAAAGGAGCGCATCCGCCCCGGCTTCCGCGTGGGCATCCGGTTGGAGTTGTGCTACTGGCTGCTGGTGGGCAGCCTGACCTGGCTGCTGCGCGCGCCTGTCGTCAGCCTGTTTGTGGCAGGGGAGGGCGCCGCCGAGATCGTGACCCTGGGCAGCCAATACCTAGGCTATATGGCGCTGTTCTACGCCCTGCCTGCGCTGACCAACGGCTTCCAGGGCTTCTACCGCGGCATGGGCAAGATGACCACTACCCTCATCGGCACCTGCCTGCAGGCCGGCCTGCGAGCCCTCGGAGCTGCTTTGCTGGCCCCCCGCATCGGCCTGCCCGGTATCGCCTATGCCTGTGCCTTCGGCTGGTGCGTCATGCTCTGTTTCGAGATACCATACTACTTTTATACTTGCAAAAAGCAACAGCCATAAAAATTACAGCCCCTTTATTGTCATCTGGTACCTGACAATAAAGGGGCTGTTTTACTTGACCTTACATGTTCATCTACAATTGTATCGTAAATGAAACAGCCGCTTTTGAGCTGGTTTGGGGCGATTTTTTACAACTATATCTTAAGGCAACACCGCACAATTCCCGCCTAACGGCTTAAGCACCGCTCCGGCGGCTGCGGCACGGCATCTGCGTTGCCAAAATGCTCGATAATTCATCAAAGAACAGCCATGTTTTGTACTCTGTAATATTTCCGCTGTCAAATGGGAGAGCGTTTTCTGCATTATTTATAGTGATTCCCTTTACTGGTTCCGTGTGCAATGATTTTTTTACAGTGTGAGTAGGTAGAAACATCTCTTTAGCAAAAATAAATAGACGCCTTTTGCGGAACGGCCGAAGTGGTGTACATCTTAATGTGATGTTTGTATTTTGATGTTCATTTACTCGCTCTTTTTCATGCCAAATATCGTTATGTACTTTCACAATTACACTGTTGAGGTAGGAATCGAGTTCGCCAAGGGTACATCCGTTTCGACCTTGCAGACGGTCCTCTTCGATGGCAAGAAACTCATCCCGAAGTTTTAACATCTTTTCGCGGCGGTCATTGGCTTCTATATCCATGATAACCTATCTCCTCGGCCATGCGTACTTCTATGTGTGATAGATGCTATATTAGCATTCATCGCAGGAATAAGCAAATATGATATTTGATTACCGCGTGATTTTACCACCTTGCTTGAATGCGGCTCGTCCTGCTTTTGGCTGGTTCTTGGCATTATAGTCAGCAACAAACGCAATATCTTCTTCCCAGCAAGCTATGGCGTTCGCCATATCAGGGTTACCTCGGCGCAGCTTAATGAATTCAGAAATTTTTTCGGTAATCTCCCACTTGGTTGCCTGACCGCTGTCAAGTAATTCAGCAAGAATGACTTGGCGTTTTCTTTGAGAAACCGAAGCCTTAACAGAATATCCTGCTCTGCTGAGGAAGGAATCGTCGGCAAAGCCTATATTGGCACCTCGGCTAATGTAGCTGCGGTCAAGCTCACAGTTGAATTTCAAGCCACCGTATTTTCTATTATAGCTCTCAAATACTTCGTGGTTCATAAAAAAGGTGGAACAGCCACTGCAATACTGCACTGTTACAGGTACAACATTGCCTCGTTTAGTAGAAACGTAAGCCGTGCAGTCTACGATTGTGTCTTGACTAAACTTCTTTGCGCACTTGTAGCAGTGACATTTTTGGCTATACAGCATGATTTTTTGATTTGCTGAAAGTTCCGAAAGATTCACCTTACTGTGCCAGACATTGTCCGATTCATAATGTCTTTCGTGAGGAAGGTCCTTTTGTAAAGGGAAGTCTTTCTTTGGTAAATCGACTTTTTGCGTTAGGTTTGAGTTAGATGTTGTCGATGTTTTGAGAGCAGAAATGCGAGCCTCTGTGATAATTGCATCACGGAATTTGGAACGATTATGAACATCAAGTTCGGCCACAGGGTCAGTTTTAAATTTACTATGGATGTTTCCGTTGTAAAAAGCCGTATATTGAATAAGGCTCAATGAACCGTCATTTCTTACAAATTCCACGGCATTGATAATTGTTATATTCTTGGTTTCTATAAAGTATCCCTGTAATGTTTTAAATGATTTTTGCTGATTTTGTATAGAAATGTTTTTAGTTGTATAGTTGTAATGGCTACTGGGAAGGTATTTACCAATTGCTTCATAAGTTTTTGCAGTAACCAAACATACCTTTGCCGACTCGCGTGCTGATTCGTGGATTACAACAGAAGTTTTGGAAGACGATTTAACTATCTCAGAAAAGCCTACTTCGGTTTCATCATCTGGTGATGGTGATGGCATTATTGTTGACTGTTTATCAATTTTACAATACTGTATATCTTCAATAGATGGAAACGAAAGGGTCGCATAGCAATATTCAGAATAATTCAGTTGAACAGGCCAAAAATGATTGAAAGATGTGTATCTGTTGTTACTTGCGGTAGTAATATAAATATTTGTTCCGCTTATTCTGATACAAGGAATAGATACGACTTTTCCTCCCCCAGTAAATTGGATATTTACACAGGTTGCATTTCCGCTTTGTTCATTTAGACTTCTCAATAATTGATATTGTGCTTTAGGTACAACATATATTGCCGTCTTATTTATTACGGAATGGTTATTTAGGCTGATTTGTAGGACATCATTTGGAAATGCTTTGCTGTGAATAGAACTTATCTCTATCTGGGAGTTTTCCTTGGCCTCAGAAAGGGCGTAATGTTCTCTGCTAAAACTATGAATATCACGGCCATCTTTGTCATAGCTATTAGCACCAAATCCTTTGCGATTGTAACCTTCTCGGTCAAAACCATCACGATTATAACCATCATTGCTATATCCTTGCCTATTAAAGCCATCGACATCAAACCCGCGCCGATTGAACCCATAGCGGTCATAACCCTGTGCATTAAAACCTTCAACGTCAAAACCATCATGGTCATATCCGTTTCTATCGTAACTATCAACGTTATAGCCCCGTCTATCAAAACCATCATCATCAAAGCCGTAAACGTCATATCTGTTATCGACCGCCATAAGCCACAACCTCTCGACAATAAGGAATGTTTATATTCATTTTACCATGTAATGTATAGGCAAACAAATGACTTTTTGCACAAAAAGATTTCTACGGTGTTGTATATCGTGTCGATGCAGAAACGGTCCTTATTTAAATACCAATGGTTCGATGAGCCTGTAACGCTTACCCCAAGCATGATTGATGCACTGTACCACAACACACATGGCATTATCGACCAGTTTATCGGCCTTTGTATGTATCTGAATCTTGATTACATTTCCTCTAAGAAGAGGCCGACAGTTGACGAATCCTACATAAACAAAACAGCCAAAAAACATTACCGTGGTGTTCAGCAGTTGCTTGACGAGCTTGATGACCCGCTTAAAGAGCAAAAACGCCAGAAAATTGTGGATGATGCAAACCGAAAACTTGATAATCTATTGCAGGAAACCAAACAAGCCGATTTTGCTACGACGATTTTGGAAAAGGGTGCCGAAGCAGATAAGAATCTCTCCCTAAAACGCAAGGTCATCCGCAATATACGGGTTGTCACCCTCGATTACAGCGAAAACAAAATTGCCGCTTGCGTAGACGAAGTTTTACATACCGCGCCGGATTCAGACGAAGCGGTTCTTATCAGAGCGGTAATGAAACTGCTTGCTGTCAAAAAGACTACAACATCCACAAAGAAAACCCCATCCAAAAACATAAAGCTGAAATCCCAAAGCATGGTAAAGTACATCATGGAATAAAAAAGAGCGCCGCCTCCACAGACTCGTGGGAGCGGCGCTTTACTGCTATCGTTGTTTTTCATTAGCGATAGACTTGTAATTCGTTAACGAAGAGTTGTAGATTTACAATTACAAAAAATGCTGTTTACAGATGCAGCACGCGGTCCTTGATCTCGGCGGTGCGGCCCTGGTTCCAGAACTGGGTGCCGATGTAGCCGCAGGTGCGGCGGGCAACGTTCAGCTTGTTCTGGTCGCGGTTGTGGCACTTGGGGCACTCCCAAACCAGCTTGCCGTCCTCCTGCACGATGCTGATCTCGCCGTCGTAGCCGCACACCTGGCAGTAGTCGCTCTTGGTGTTCAGCTCGGCGTACATGATGTTCTCGTAGATGAACTGCATCACCTTGATGACAGCCTCAAGGTTATCCTGCATGTTGGGCACTTCCACGTAGCTGATGGCACCGCCCGGGGACAGGCGCTGGAACTCGCTCTCGAACTTCAGCTTGGTGAAAGCGTCGATCTGCTCGGTCACATGGACGTGGTAGGAGTTGGTGATATAGTTGCGGTCGGTGATACCGGGCACCAGGCCGAAGCGCTTCTGCAGGCACTTGGCAAACTTGTAGGTGGTGGACTCCAGCGGCGTGCCGTACAGGCTGAAATCGATGTTGTGCTGCTCTTTCCACTTGGTGCAGGCATCATTCATGTGCTGCATTACGTGCAGGGCAAAGGGCTTGGCGGCGGGGTCGGTGTGGCTTTTGCCGGTCATATATTTGCAGCACTCATACAGGCCTGCGTAACCCAGGCTGATGGTGGAGTAACCGCCGTACAGCAGCTTGTCGATGGGTTCGCCCTTCTTCAGGCGGGCCAGGGCGCCGTACTGCCACAGGATGGGGGCGGCGTCGCTCAGGGTGCCCTTCAGGCGGTTGTGGCGGCACATCAGGGCCTTGTGGCACAACTCCAGGCGCTCGTCAAAGATCTTCCAGAACTTATCAAAGTCGCCGCCGCTGGACAGGGCCACATCCACCAGGTTGATGGTGACAACGCCCTGGTTGAAGCGGCCGTAATACTTGGGCTTGCCGTTCTCGTCCACGTAGGGGGTCAGGAAGCTGCGGCAGCCCATGCAGGTGAAGCAATGGCCCTCGCCGTTTTTGTCCACCTTGTACTCCAGCATCTTCTTTTCGCTGATGTAGTCAGGTACCATGCGCTTGGCGGTGCACTTGGCAGCCAGCTTGGTCAGGTAGTAGTAGGGCTGGCCCTCGTAGATATTGTCATCCTCCAGCACGTAGATCAGCTTGGGGAAGGCGGGGGTGATCCAGACGCCGGCCTCGTTCTTGACGCCCTGGTAACGCTGGCGCAGCATTTCCTCAATGACGATGGCCAGGTCGGACTTCAGGCGCTGGTTTTCGCCGGCCTCGTTCAGGTACATGAACACGGTGATGAACGGAGCCTGGCCATTGGTGGTCATCAGGGTGACGACCTGATACTGGATGGTCTGCACGCCGCGCTTGATCTCCTCACGCAGGCGCTTTTCCACGATCTCAGAAATTTTCTCCTCGCCGGGATCGATGCCCAGATCGCGCATCTCGGCCTCGACATCACGGCGGATCTTCTTGCGGCTGACGTCCACGAAGGGGGCCAGGTGGGTCAGGCTGATGCTCTGACCGCCGTACTGGCTGGACGCCACCTGGGCGATGATCTGGGTGGCAATGTTGCAGGCGGTGGAGAAGGAATGGGGCTTCTCAATCAGCGTGCCGCTGATGACGGTGCCGTTCTGCAGCATGTCGTCCAGATTGACCAGGTCGCAGTTGTGCATGTGCTGGGCGTAGTAGTCGGCATCGTGAAAGTGGATGATACCTTCCTCATGGGCCTTGACGATCTCCGGGGGCAGCAGCATACGCATGGTCAAGTCCTTGCTGACTTCGCCGGCCATGTAGTCGCGCTGCACGCTGTTGACGGTGGGGTTCTTGTTGGAGTTCTCCTGCTTGACTTCCTCGTTATTGCACTCGATGAGGGAGAGGATCTTGTCGTCCGTCGTGTTGTGGGTGCGCTTTAGGCTCTGCACATAGCGGTAGGTGATATATTTACGGGCAACCTCAAAGGCGCCGGTCTGCATGATCTCATCCTCGACCAGGTCCTGGATCTCCTCCACGTTCATGGCGTGGCCGCGGGACAGGCAGCTGGTCTGCACATGGTCGCTGATCTCGATGATCTGCTCTTTGGTCAAACGCTGGCTTTCCGGCACGACATGGTTGGCCTTGGTAATGGCTGCAATAATTTTTGTAATGTCGAAGACGGCCTCACTGCCGTTGCGTTTGATGATTTTCATGCTGACACTCCTAACACTGATCTATCTGAAATATACAAACTGTATACAAGTTCCAAACGTACAAACTCCGTTTGGCGAGCAAATCTATCTTATCGCAGCGGGGGAAAAAAGTCAAGGGAGAAAACCACTATATATAGTGGTGCTAAATTTCGACACGACAAAATATTGCATTTCGAACGTTCCAACGATGAAAATGCTGCGGCTACAACCGCGTAGAAAATAAGCCTGTTTTTTTGGCTATTTTGGGGAGATGTTGCCAATTGACAGGATTTGCGTCGATGCAGCGCGAAATATCGCGCGCTCTGCGTCGGGGCGGGGCTTGCAGTGGGCGGCATAAGCTGGTATACTGTTAGCAGATATTGAATCACCCTGGCACAAAAACACAAGATGTTGAGACGATACTGCATGTGCCGTTTATAAGGAGAGCCTTGCCCCATGAACTATGCAACCATCAAATACTGTGACATCGCCAACGGCGAGGGGGTGCGCACCAGCCTGTTTGTTTCGGGCTGCCGCCGCCACTGCCCCAATTGCTTTAACGCCGTGGCGTGGGATTTTAACTATGGCGAGCCTTTTACCAAAGAGGTGCGCAACAAAATCCTGGAAAGCCTTGCCCCGGGCTACATCAACGGCCTTTCGCTGCTGGGCGGCGAGCCGTTCGAGCCGGAAAACCAGCGGGAACTGCTGCCTTTCGTCAAAAACGTCAAGGCGCTGTACCCCAGCAAGACAATATGGTGCTATACCGGCAACCATTTTGAGCAGGAAATTTTGCGGCCCGGCTGCGGCCGCTGCGAGGTGACCGACGAGTTCCTACAATATATAGATGTGCTCGTGGACGGCGACTTCGTGCAGGACAAGTATGACATCAGCCTGCGGTTCCGCGGCTCCAGCAATCAGCGCATCATTGATATGAACCGCACCCGCGCTGCCGGTCATGTGGTGCTGTGGCAGGATGATCCAATCTTCGCAGACCACAAGATGTAGTACATACAAGCTCGTATAGCAAACGGCCCCCGCCAGGAATCTATCCCGGCGGGGGCCGTTTTATGCGCAGATTAAGGCAACACCGCACAATTCCCGCCTTACGGCTTAAGCACCGCTCCGGCGGCTGCGGCACGGCATCTGCGTTGTCAAAATGCTCGATAATACACAAAGTATTATCTGCGCTTTTGGCTTAGCAGCTGCCGCACCTCGCTCGCCGTATCGGCACTTAGAATTGTGCGGTATTGCCTTTATGCTTTTTCTTTCAAGGCTTCTTCTTCATCCTGGATGAACATGAAGCAGAGACTTACCAGCAGTAGTGCGCAGCTGAACCAGATGGTCCGGTTGCCGAACACCGCTACGGCCTGGGCACCCAGCCCGGCCCCGACGGCAAACAGCAGAATCACGCCGAAGTAGTGCAGTGCCTTGTACAGGATCTTGCGGTCGTGCAGGTGGAAGTACACCACCAGCGATTCCATGCCGCTGCGCATATTGCCGATGCACATGGTGCTGGCAAACGGGTAGCTGTGCACCTTGCGGAAGGCCTGTACCTGCATGGCACAGGCAAACGAAACCAGCGCGTTGGCGGCCAGATCCAGCGTGTTGGGCAGGAACCCTACCCAGAACAGCAGCAGAATTTCCACCACCAGCACCAGCTGCCGCCAGTGCAGGCGCTTGGCCTCGCGGTAGCGGATATGGATGGCCTCGGCCGCTGCTACGCCCAGCGCAAAGGAGAGCAGCGGCACCAGATAGTGCAGCACCCGCGCCAGGTCCCCGTCAAAGGCAGCCTGGCTCATCAGCACGATGTTGCCGGTCTGGGCGTTGGCAAACACTTTGCCGCGCCCGATATAGGTGTAGGCGTCCTGTAAGCCGCCGGACGCCGAAAGAAACATCACGGTGCGGAAAGCTTCGCTCATCTGCCCGTGGTGATGCCATACTTTGTGTGCCATGGATAACCCCTCTTACCTTTTTATATATACAACAGGTACGCTGCCCATTATAGCGCGGCGGCCGCGCAGTGTAAAGCCGCAAAAAACAAAATACACAAGCTGTACCAAAAAATAAACGGAAGGCAGGGAACTGCCCAACCGCTTGTCCACAGACGGCGATAACTTTTGTACAAAACGCAGAATCCTGAAAAAGGGTATTACACGGCGCGTACATTTGCGGTATACTTGCTTCACTTTCCAACGCAGTGAGACAACAGCCGCCAGGGCGTCGCAACGAGTTGAGCGACACCCCGGCGGCTGTTTTGCTTTTGGAAAAACCGTATCTACTTTTTATAATAGAGGAGTAATCAAGTATGCCGCAAACGAAAAAACAGGAAATCGTCTACACCGTCATGATGGTCTGTGTCATGGTCTATGGCATGGTCTGCTACAATATCGCTTTGGATGTGGGCGGGATGCAGAACTTTATCTTTCTGGCTGCTTTCAGTGAACTGCCCATCATGGGGGTAATTGCCTTTTTGCTGGATACATTTCTGGTGGGCCCCGCAGCCATGCGCATTGCTACGGGCTGGTTCACCCCCGGCAAGGATAAGCAGGTGTTTCTGATCATGGCCATCTCCTGCCTGTCGGCTTGGATGATGTGCCCGCTGATGAGCTTTTTCGCCACGCTGCTGTTCAAGGACAGCCACAACGCCAACTTTGTGGCCATCTGGGTGCAGACCACCATGCTGAACTACCCCGCTGCGTTCCTGTGGCAGCTGGCAGCTGCCGGCCCGCTGGTGCGCACGGTGTTTGGCGCAGGATTACGCTGCATCAAGAAAAAGTGAAACGCAGAGACATATTGTTAAATTTGTACTAATAAAACTGCACAAAAGAGACTTGCCATCTTTGGTGAAAGTGCTATAATACGGGACGAAACCCGGAAAAATCCCAATTCCAGAAATGAGGTGCATGGGATGAAAGATGTGAACGATCTGATGCAGGCGATCCTGGAGATGGACGCCGCCCAGCGTAAGGCCAGTGAGAAAGCCAAGGCCGAGCGCACGGCGCGGCTGGCCGCCTTGGATGCCCGCAAGCAGGCGATCGCTGCCGAGTGCGACGCCAAAGCCCAGACGGATGCCAAAGCTGCCGCCAAAGCAGCCGACGACGCCAACGCCGAGGCCCGCGCCGCCTTAGACAAAGAATGTGAACAGGCTGCCGCCGCTATGACGGCCGCCGCCAAACAGCATGAGGCCGAGTGGACGGCAGAACTGGTACGCCGCGCCCTGGCCCAGGAGGCTGCACAATGAACCACGCGAGCGGCAAAGCCAGCAATGCTGTGCTGGCAAAGGCCCGAGCCCTGTATGGCCGCCGCCTGCGCGCCGAGGATTACCGCCGCTTAACGGATTGCCATACAATGACAGAGCTGGCCAACGAGTTGAAAGCTCTGCCGCTGTACGCCAACACGCTGGCCGAGGTAAACCCCACCTACGCCCGCCGCGCCCAGCTGGAGAACCTGCTGCGGCAAAGCCAGTACGAACGCTTCGACAGCCTGTGCCGGTATGACCGCAGCGCAGGCAGCAGCGTGTACCAGTACTTAACGCTTTGCTGTGAGGTCGACGAGCTGACCGCCGCCCTGCGGTGCCTGGATGCAGGCCGCCCCGGTGATTACCTGTACCGCCTGCCGGACTTTTTGGAGCAGCGCTGCAGCATTGATCTGTACGCGCTGGCCAAAGCTACCGATCTGCAAAGCCTTTTGGCTGCGGTACAGGGTACGCCCTGGGCTAAGGTTCTGGCCCCGCTGGCCAACGCTAAGCCGGACCGCGGCCTGACCGCCCAGGCGGAGCCTCTGATGCAGGAGTACCGCCACCGGGCGCTGGTCGCTATGGCACCCAAGCCCGCCAAGCAGGGCGAGCAGCCCGGCCTGCGGGAGCTGATCGAGCTGGAGTGCGATACCTCGGCGGTGTCCAACGCCGCGCGGCTCATCCGCGTAGGGGCGCCTGCCACCACGGTGCGCAACGCCTGCCGCCGAGATTGCAGCGCCCTGACGGCCGCCGAGTGGGACTACCTGCTGGCCTCGCCGGATCTGCCTGCTTTCAAGCAGCGGTTTGCCCAAACCAGTTACGGCCCGCTGTTGGCTCACCACGATTACACCGTGCTGAAGGAAGGCTTCTTCCGCTACCGCACCGATTGGTGCCGCAAGTGGCTGCGGTTCTCCACCGAGCCCACGCTGGTCATGATGTGCTACATCTGGCTGGCCCAGTGCGAGGTGTGGAACCTGAACCACATCATCGAGGGCGTGCACTACAAGCTGCCCGCCGAAGAAGTCCTAGCCCTGCTGATCGGCTACGACGAACACGATTGAAAGGAGTGTGAACGGATTGGTTGAAAAGATGAAGCTGGTGCGGGTACAAGGCACCCTGCCCCAGCTGAACGATTTCCTGGATGCCTGCTGTATGGACGGCCGGTTTGACCTGGAACCTGCCACCCGTTATATGTCGGATTCGCTGGGATACGCCGCCCTCAACGAGGAAAACCCCTATCCCGCCACCCGCGACCAGATCGAGACTATGGCGAAAGAGGCTGGCGTGGAACTGCATAAAGAGCAACGCCACACCGACCCGCCGGACGAGGAAGCCAAAGCCTATTTGAGCGACCTGCTGGAGCAGATCGATGACCTGTGTGCCGAGCGCCAGGGCCTGCTGGACCAGCAGAAGCTCTGCGAGGACGGCATCGCCCAGTACAGCCACTTCCTGAACCTGAAAGTAAATGTGGATGAGATCCTGGATTGCCAGCACGTCAAGGTGCGGTTCGGCTTCCTGCCCACCGAAGGCTACAACAAGCTGATGAGCAACTACGCCGATGATCCCTATATTCTGTTTGTAGAGTGCACCCAGACCAAGACCGGCTACTGGGGCATCTACCTGACCCCCCGCGAGAAAGCGCTGGAGACCGACGGCATCTTCTCGATGCTGTATTTCGAGCCGGTGCGTGTGCCCGGTGCGGCCGGTTCCCCTGCCGAGATCATCGAGCATTTTAAAGAGAACCTGGAAGTTGTCAAAAAGTCTGTGGATGATGTCAACGCCCGCATCGCGGCTTTGTGGCATGACCACGAAGCCAAGGTGCAGATGCTGTACGACACGGTGCGCTACTACGCCGCTATGTACGACCTGCGCCGCATGGCTGCCGTGAAAGGTTCCCATTTCTTCTGCGTCGGCTGGGTCCCGGCGCCGGATGTGGAGGAGATCGCCGGCAAGGCGCGGGCCGTTAAAGACCTGCGCGTTACCGTGGACGGCCCCGAGGCCGCCGGTAAGATGACGCCCCCCACCAAACTGAAGAACCCCTGGTGGAGCCGCCCTTTTGAGTTTTTCGTCGAGATGTACGGTCTGCCCGCCTATGGCGAGACAGATGTCACCGGCTTCGTAGCGCTCACCTTCACCGTGCTGTTTGGCATGATGTTTGGTGATGTCGGGCAGGGTATCGTGCTGGCGCTGTTCAGCACCTTTATGTGGAAGGTCAAGCACAACGACCTGTTCCACCTGATGATCCCCTGCGGCATCTCCAGTACGATCTTCGGCCTGGTCTATGGTTCCTTCTTCGGCTATGAGGATGCCCTGGACCCGCTCTACCACGCCATTGGCATGGCAGGCAAGCCCGTTTCGGTCATGGATTCCATCACCGGCATCCTGATGGTCGCCGTTTACATCGGCGTTGTCCTGGTGTTGGCGGCCATGGTACTGAACATGTACACCCACGCCCGCCACAAGGAGTGGGGTGAGTTCATCTTCTCCCCCAACGGTCTGGTGGGTGTCATCACCTACCTGTGCGGTGTGGATCTGGCCAGCGCTTACATGGGAGCGTTTACCTTCCTGCCGCAGGTGGTGGCCGCCATCGGCATGGTAGCGGGCCTGGTCCTGCTGCTGTTCGCTGAGTTGCTGGCCCCCATGGTGGAAGGCAAGTCCTGGAAACCTGTTGGCGGCATGGGCAACTACCTGATGCAGAGCGTGTTTGAACTGTTGGAGACGGTGCTGAGTTACCTGTCCAACACGATCTCCTTCCTGCGTGTGGGCGCGTTTGTCATCGTGCATGCCAGCATGATGATGGTCGTCTTTACGCTGGCCGGCACGCCCAACAATATGCTGGTGGTCATCCTGGGCAACATCGTGGTCATCTGCCTCGAAGCGCTGCTCTCCGCCATCCAGGGCATCCGTCTGGAGTTCTACGAGATGTTCAGCCGTTGCTACAAAGGCGGCGGTCGCAAGTTTACCGCGTTTAATATCAAAAAGGCGTAAATATCCGCATTTGTCTGTAGGGGCGGGTGCCTGCATCTGCCCGCGGGTCGATGCGAGCATCGATCCCTATATAGAGGGAATTTCACAAAATAAAAATCATGGAGGGTATTCTTATGAAAAGCAAATTCAACAAGCTGTTCGTTACCATTCTGCTGGTTGTGGCTGTGACCTGCTGCGGCGCTTTCGGCGTCCTGGCTGCTGACAACACCGACGAGGCCGCTGCCGCCGCTTCCACTACCGAGACCACCGAAACCAACACCGACAACGACCACAACTCCTCCCTGAGCATCGGCCTGGTGGCTGCTGCTTTGGCAACCGGTCTGGCTGGCATCGGCGGCGGCATGGCTGTTGCTTCCGCTGCCCCCGCTGCTATCGCTGCTAACAGCGAGAACGAAAAGACCTTCGGTAAGAGCCTGATCTTCGTGGCCCTGGGTGAATCCATCGCCCTGTACGGCCTGGTCATCTCCATCATGATCCTGAGCAAGCTGGTGTAAGGCCATGCGGTTCTTTCTCATCAGCGATAACTCTGACGCCATGAACGGTCTGCGTCTGGCCGGTATCGAGGGCACCGTGGCCCGCAGCGAAGCCGACCTGCGCCAGGCGCTGGAAAACGCCGCCAAGCAGCCCGACATCGCTGTGCTGCTGGTGACCGAAAAGATCGCCGAGACCTACACCGAGGTGCTGGACAGCGCCCGTGCCAAAGGTACGCCGCTGCTTATCACTGTGCCTTCCACCGGCGGCGGTGCTGCCGGTAAGGACCGCCTGACCCGCTATATCCGCGAGGCCATCGGTGTTAAAATCTAAGAGGTGTGACCATGAATGAATTAGATACCCGCGCCGAGCGGTTCCTGGAATCGATCCGCGCCGAGGGCGAAGCCGCCTGCGCCGCCATCCGCACCGAGACCGATGCCGAGATCGACCGCCAGCTGGACGAGGCACGCCAGGCCCAGCAGGCCAAGGCCGAGCATACGCTCCACTTTGAGACAGAGCGTGCCCGCACCCGCGCCAACCGTGAGTTGAGCGCCGCCCGCATGCAGGCCCGCGCCAAGCTGGCCGCTCAGCGCCAGCAGATCGCGGCCGATGCCTTCGCCGCCGCCCGCACCCAGCTGGCTACCTTTGCCGCCGGCAAGGACTATGCCGCCTGGCTGGTCAAGAGTGCTGCCGCCCTGGCCGAGACCATGGGCGAGAGCGGCACCCTGTACGCCCGTACCGCCGACCTGCCCCTGCTGCAGGGCAAGCTGCCCGCCGGTGTGGCCCTGGCTGCCGATGACACCATCACCCTGGGCGGCCTGCGTGCTGCCAACCCCACCACCGGCCTGGCTGCCGATGATACGCTGGAAGCCCGCCTGGACGCCCAGCACGACTGGTTCCTGCAGAACGCAGGGCTGGAGATCACGATTTGAGGGGCAAAGCTATGGAAAATAAAATTTACAGCATCAACGGCCCCGTTGTTACCATCAAGGGCAAAACCGACCTGGCTATGATGGAAATGGTCTATGTGGGCAAATCCCGCCTGGTAGGCGAGGTCATCCGCATGAACGATAAAGAGACCACCATCCAGGTTTACGAGGAGACCGGCGGCCTGAAAGCCGGCGAACCTGTCGAAAGCACCGGCGGCCCGCTGTCCGTTACGCTGGGCCCCGGTATCCTGCGCAATATCTACGATGGCATCCAGCGCCCGCTGCCCGCCATCGAGAGCCATATGGGCAGCTTTATCGAGCGCGGCGCACACGAGCCTTCTCTGGATACCGCCGCCAAGTGGGATGTGACCGTCAACGTTAAAGCAGGGGATACCCTGACCGGCGGCCAGATCTACGCCACCTGCCCCGAGACCCCGGCCATCCAGCACCGCTGCATGGTCCCGCCGGAGGTTTGCGGTACCGTGACCTGGGCTGCCGAGAACGGCAGCTACACCGTCAACGACCCCATCGTCAAGCTGACCGACGCCAAGGGCAGGGAACACACCCTGACCCTGTGCCAGAAGTGGCCTATCCGTACCCCGCGCCCGGCGGCCGAGCGTATGACCTCGCCCCGCCCGCTGATCACCGGTCAGCGTGTTATTGATACCATGTTCCCGCTGGCCAAGGGCGGCGCCGCTGCCATCCCCGGCGGTTTCGGTACCGGCAAGACCATGACCCAGCACCAGATCGCAAAGTGGTGCGATGCCGACATCATCATCTACGTCGGCTGCGGCGAACGCGGCAACGAGATGACCCAGGCCTTGCAGGAGTTCAGCGAACTGGTGGACCCCCGCACCGGCAAGAGCCTGATGGACCGTACCGTGCTGATCGCCAACACGTCCAACATGCCCGTTGCCGCCCGTGAGGCTTCTATCTACACCGGTATCACGCTGGCCGAGTACTACCGCGACATGGGCTACCACACCGCCATGATGGCTGACTCCACCTCCCGTTGGGCCGAGGCTCTGCGTGAGATCAGCGGCCGTCTGGAGGAGATGCCCGCCGATGAAGGCTACCCCGCCTACCTGCCCAGCCGTCTGGCAGAGTTCTACGAGCGTGCCGGTTATGTCAAGACGCTGAACGGTGCCGAAGGTTCCGTCTCCGTCATCGGTGCTGTCAGCCCCCAGGGCAACGACTTCTCCGAGCCTGTCACCCAGAACACCAAGCGTTTCACCCGCTGCTTCTGGGCACTGGATAAGTCCCTGGCTTACGCCCGCCACTATCCGGCCATCAACTGGAACGATTCTTACAGTGAATACCTGGGCGACCTGGGCAGCTGGTACTACGATAACGTCGGCCATGACTTTATGTCCTGCCGTGAGCGCGTCGCCAACCTGCTGCTGCAGGAAAATAACCTGATGCAGATCGTCAAGCTGATCGGCTCGGACGTGCTGCCCGACGACCAGAAATTGACCATCGAGATCGCCCGTGTTATCCGCGTCGGCTTCCTGCAGCAGAACGCTTTCCACGCCGTGGACACCTACGTGCCGCTGGAAAAGCAGCTGAAGATGATGGAGACCATCCTGTACCTGTACGATAAGTGTGCAGCGCTGGTCGCCAAGCAGGTGCCGGTCAGCCGTCTGCTGGCCACCGGCCTGTTTGATGAGCTGGTCAAGATGAAGTACGAGGTGCCCAACGACGACTTCTCGAAGCTGGACGCCATGCAGAAAGACATCGATGCCAAACTGGCCGCTGTGGCCCAGGGCTGATGAGGAGGGAATAACATGATTCTGGAACATATCGGACTTTCCCAAATCAACGGCAGTCTGGTCGTGCTGGACGGCGTAAAAGGCGTGCAGTATGACGAAATGGCCGAGCTGCATCTGGATGACGGCTCCACCCGCGTGGGCCGTGTGGTTGAGGTCGAAGGCGACCGCTGCATCATCCAGGTGTTCGAGGGCACCCGCGGCTTAAGCCTGGTCAACAACCGCACGGTGCTGACCGGCCATCCCATGATGATGGACCTCAGCCCCGAGCTGCCCGGCCGTGTGCTGGACGGCCTGGGCCGCCCCATCGACGGTCTGGGCGACATTTACCCCACCACCCGCCGCGATGTCAACGGCGCACCCATCAACCCCGTCAGCCGTGTGTATCCGCGTAACTACATCCACACCGGCATTTCTTCCATCGACTGCCTGGCCACGCTGATCCGCGGCCAGAAGCTGCCCATTTTCTCCGGCTCCGGCATGAAGCACAACGAGCTGGCCGTCCAGATCGTCCGTCAGGCCAGCGTGGCCGATGGCTCGGACTTCGCCATCGTCTTTGCCGCTATGGGCGTCAAAAACGACGTTGCCGCCTACTTTCGGGAGTCTTTCGAGAGCTGCGGCGCGATGGAGCGCGTGGTCATGCTGCTGAACCTGGCCAACGACCCCATCATCGAGCGTATCATCACCCCGCGCGCCGCCCTGACGGTGGCCGAGTACCTGGCCTTTGACCTGAACAAGAACGTGCTGGTCATCTTGACCGATATGACCAGCTATTGCGAGGCTCTGCGCGAGTTCTCCTCCTCCAAGGGCGAGATCCCCGGCCGTAAGGGCTTCCCCGGCTACCTGTATTCTGACCTGGCCAGCCTGTACGAGCGCGCCGGTATCATCAAGGGCAGCAAGGGTTCTGTCACCCAGATCCCCATCCTGACCATGCCCGGCGACGACATCACCCACCCCATCCCCGACCTGACCGGTTACATTACCGAGGGCCAGATCGTGCTGGATCGTGGTATGGACGCCACCGGCCTGTATCCACCGGTCTCCGTGCTGCCCAGCCTGTCCCGTCTGATGAAGGACGGCATCGGCGCCGGTTACACCCGCGAGGATCACGTCACCCTGTCCAACCAGCTGTTTGCCTGCTACGCTAAGGTGCAGGATGCTAAGGCTTTGGCCAGCGTTATCGGCGAGGAAGAACTTTCCGAGTCCGACAAGCAGCTGATGGCCTTTGGCCGTGCCTTTGAGCAGGAGTTCATCGGCCAGGGCAACACCGACCGCACCATGGAGCAAACGCTGGACCTGGGCTGGGAGCTGTTGGCTGCACTGCCCCGCGCCGCGCTGGACCGCTGCGATGATGCTACGCTGGACAAGTACTACGAGCCTGCCAAGGCCCGCATTGCCAAGCACGCAAAGCAATAAAAGGAGTTTACCATGGCACAGCAGGTTTTCCCCACAAAATCAAACCTGATGGCTACCAAGCGCAGCCTGGCGCTGGCGGAGCAGGGCTATGACCTGATGGACCGCAAGCGCAACATCCTTGTGCGCGAAATGATGCAGCTCATCGACCGCGCCGCAGGCATCCAGGATCGCATCTCGGCTGCCTACGCCGAGGCGTATGACGCCCTGCAGAAAGCCAACATCATGCTGGGCTCGGTGGGGGAGTACGCCGGCGGCGTGCCCGTAGAATGCGGCCTGCGGCTGAGCACCCGCAGCGTCATGGGCGTGGAACTGCCCACCCTCTCGCTGCAGACGACCTCGCCTTTGGGCATTTATTATGATCTGGAGTCCACCAACGGCACGCTGGATGTGGCCTACCTCAAATTCAACGAGGTCAAGACCCTGACGGTGGAGCTGACCGAAGTGGAGACCAGCGTCATCCGCCTGGCCGAGGCCATCCAAAAGACCCAGAAGCGTGCTAACGCCCTGGGCAACGTCCAGATCCCCCAGATGCAAAAGACCATCAAGTCCATCGACGAGGTGCTGGGCGAGCGCGAACGCGAAGAATTCAGCCGCCTGAAAGTCATCAAGGCCCAAAAAGAAAAACAGGCTGAAGAAGCCTGATTTTCCCTGATTTTGCAGATAAAAAGACCGCCCGATTTTGCGCCGGGCGGTTCTTTTTTTGCTGTTTTTTAAAAACCGCCAAAATCTGGCAAAAACCTCTTTCCAAAGGCATAAAAACTTGCTATAATCAGGAATGTTCGCCCCAATGCGGGGGTGTTGTGTAAGGAAAAATTGAGGAAATCGGAACCATGAAAAATGCAAAAACCCTGACCGAGGGGCCGCTGGCGAAGCAGATCCTCCTCGTCAGCCTGCCGCTGGCCCTGTCCAACCTGCTGCAGGTGCTGTTCAACATGTCAGACGTGGCGGTCGTCGGGCGGTTTGCTGGGTCTACGGCGCTGGGCGCGGTGGGGTCCACCAGTATTTTTGTCACGCTGTTCACCGGCTTTTTGATCGGCCTGAGCAACGGCATCAACGTGCTGGTGGCCCGCTTTTACGGCGCCAAGCACCCGGGCGATGTCAAAAAGACCGTCCATTCGGCACTCATCATCAGCTTTATTGCGGGTGTCATTCTGCTGTTTGTCGGCCTGCTGGGGTCGCCTGCGCTGCTGGAACTGCTCAACACCAAGCCGGACCTGCTGCCCGGTGCTATTTTGTACCTGCGCGTGTACTTTTTGGGTATGCCCGCCCTGGCGCTGTATAACTTCGGCAACGCGGTGTTCAGTGCTATCGGTGACACGAAAAAGCCGCTGGTCTACCTGTCTATCGCCGGTGCGCTGAACATCGGCCTCAACTTGTTTTTCGTTATCGTCTGCCAGCTCAACGTCATGGGCGTGGCGCTGGCCAGTGCCATCTCCCAGTGCGTGTCTGCCGGGCTGATTCTGCGCGCACTGACCAAAGTGCAGGATTGCTACGCACTGGACCTGCACGCTATCAAGCTTGACCTGGGTATGACCAAGCGCATCCTGCTGCTGGGTGTGCCTGCCGGGTTCCAGAACGCAGTTTTTGCCATCGCCAACCTGTTCATCCAGGCGGGCGTCAACTCCTTTGACTCGCTGATGGTCAAGGGCAACTCGGCCGCTGCCAATGCCGACGCCATGATCTACGACGCTATGGCCGCCTTCTACATGGCCTGTGCCAGCTTCATGAGCCAGAACTACGGCGCGGGCAAGGTCGACCGCGTGAAGAAAAGTTACTTCATCAGCCTGGCCTACGGCTTCGGTGTGGGCCTGGTGCTGGGCGGCGGGCTGCTGCTCTTCGGGCGGCAGTTCCTCGCGCTTTTCACCACCGAGCCGGACGTCATCGATGCCGGCATGAAGCGCATCATGGTCATGGGCCTGGCCTACTGCATCTCTGCCTTTATGGACTGCACCATCGCCGCCGCCCGGGGCCTTGGCAAAACCGTGGTACCGACCATCATCGTTATTATGGGGTCCTGCGTCTTCCGCGTGGCGTGGGTCTACACGATCTTCGCCTGCTTCCACACCATTCCGGCGCTGTATCTGCTCTACCCCTGCTCCTGGGCGTTGACGGGCTTTGCCGAAATTATCTACTTCATCCACTGCTACAAACAATCGATGAAAATTTTCGATCAGCGGCCGGTGACGGCGTAACAACGCATATTGTAAACAAGTCAAACAGGGCTGGCATCGCACAGGCAACGCCAGTCCTGTTTTGGCAGATGTTGTCTTTTTCCCCCGGCGGGAGTATAATCGGGGGTGTATTTTGTTGCCTTGGGGAGGTCGTCTATGAAAAAAATCTTGCGGTATCTGCGCAGCAGCCTGGGGTACCTGTATGTCTGCTTTAAATGGGTGATCCTGGCTGCGCTGGTGGGCTGTGTAGTGGGGCCGTTTGGCGCAATGTTTGGGCTGGCGCTCAACAAAGCGACCGCCCTGCGCACGGCTGACCCGCGGTTGATCTATCTGCTGCCGCTGGGCGGCCTGGTCATCGTATTCCTGTACCAGCATTTTGACCCTGATGGCGGCGGCTCCACCAACCAAATTTTTGTCGCGGTGCGGGAGCATAAGCCGCTTTCCCTGCGTACTGCCCCGCTCATCTTTGTAACCACCGTCATCACCCATTTGTTCGGCGGTTCCAGCGGCCGTGAGGGCGCTGCCCTGCTGCTGGGGGGTTCACTGTCCGGGCAGATCGGCAGGAGACTGCAGCTGGAGGCCCGGGACTGCCGCCTGATGACCATGTGCGGCATGGCGGGGGCGTTTTCCGCTGTATTTGGTACGCCGCTGGCCGCTACCGTATTTACGCTGGAAGTCGTCGATGTCGGCTCCATGCAGTACGCAGCGCTGCTGCCCTGCCTGATCTCGGCGCTGATCGGCGTGTGGATCAGCAGCGGTATGGGGCTGGCCCCCACCGCCTTTGCGGTGGCCGACTATGCCGCCCCTACGCCGGGCAACCTGATCCGTGTATTGCTGCTGGGCCTGCTGCTGGCCGCGTTGAGCATTGCTTTCTGTGAGGTGATCCACGCCGCGCCGAAGCTGTATAAAAAGCTGTTCCCCAATGCCTATCTGCGGGTGGTGGTCGGCGGTGCGCTTATCATCGCGCTGACCACCCTGCTGGGCACCACCGATTACAACGGCGCGGGCGCCAATGTTATTGCAGCCGCCGTCGCCGGGCAGGCGGTGCCGTATGCTTTCCTGCTCAAGATGCTGTTCACCAGCATCACACTGGGGGCCGGGTTCAAGGGCGGCGAGATCGTACCCATCTTCTTCACCGGCGCGACCTTTGGCTGCGCGGTGGCCCCGCTGCTGGGGCTGGCCCCCGGCCTGGGCGCGGCGCTGGGCATGGTGGCACTGTTCTGCGGCTGTACCAACAGCCCGCTGGCGTCCTGCTGCCTGGCCATCGAGGTGTTCGGCGGGCAGAACATTGAGCTGTTCGCCCTGGCCTGTGCCGTCTCCTACATGATGTCCAGCTACTTCAGCCTGTATCGAGAGCAGCACTTCCTCCACTCCAAACTGCGTGTGGTGGGTGTGCAGCGCGTCCACGGCAAATGGTCGGAGACCGATTCCGACGCGGAAAACTGATTTTCTGTCATTGTACAGCCAGGGAAAGTGTGATATAATAAATCTTTAAAGGGTAGGACAGGGAGAATAGGCTATAAAGGGGTGAATGGATATGAAGTTTGAAAAACATTGCTGGGCTGAGATCGATCTGGATGCACTGCGCCACAATTTCGCATACATCAGGCAGGCGGTCGGCGGGCCGGTCTGCGCCGTTGTCAAGGCCGATGCCTACGGCCACGGTGACGTAGCCACCGCCAAGGCGGTACAGCAGGCAGGCGTTACCGGTTTTGCGGTAAGCAGCTTGGGCGAGGGGCATCATCTGCGCCACCATGGCATTACGGTACCCATCTTGATCTTGGGTTATGCCGACCCTGCCCACGCTGCAACGCTGGCGGAGGATGATATTGCCACCGCCTGCTTCTCTACGGAGTACGCCCAGGCGCTTTCGGCCGCTGCTGTGCAGGCCGGGGTGCGGGTAAAGGTTCATATTAAAATCGACACCGGTATGGGTCGCATCGGCTTTGCGGTACGCTCGGGTTTCGAGGAGACCATCCGTGAGGTCGAGGCGCTGTATGCTTTGCCGGGCCTTGCGATCTGCGGCATCTTCCAGCATTTTGCCGTGGCAGACAGCGATGCACCGGATGACCTGGCCTATACGGAGGAGCAGTACGACCTGTTTACCCGCGTGGTGGATCGCCTGCAGGCGGATGGCTATGCCACCGGCACGGTGCACTGCGCCAATTCGGCCGCGCAGCTGCGCCACCCGGAATGGCGGCGGGATATGACCCGCGCAGGCATTATCCTGTATGGGCTGGATCCCAGCGAGGATGCCCACTTCCCGGAGCTGCAGCCTGCCCTTTCTCTGCATTGTATCGTCACTTTTGTGAAAGAGCTGCAGCCCGGCCAATGTGTGAGCTACGGCCGGACCTTCACGGCGGACCACCCCATGCGGGTGGCAACGGTTTGTGTCGGCTATGCTGACGGCTATCCCCGCGCCCTGTCCGGTGGGCAGGGCCAGGGCGTTATGAGCATCCACGGCCGTCCCGCCCCCGTGGTGGGCCGTGTCTGCATGGATCAAACGCTGGTGGACGTTACCAACATCCCGGAGGTAAAAATGGGGGATGAAGTGGTGGTATTTGGCCCCGGTGCAGGGGATACCGCCGACACCATCGCGAAAAAGACCAACACCATCAACTATGAGATCGTATGCGGCCTGGCACGCCGCGTGCCCCGCGTATATAAAGAAAACGGCACCGTCTGTAAGATCTGGAACGATTTGGAGGAAACCTGATGGCCCGCAAAAATATCCGAAATTTCTGCATTGTTGCCCACATTGACCACGGCAAATCCACCTTGTCTGACCGCATGCTGGAGTTGACCGACAGCGTCGACAAGCGCACCATGACGGACCAGGTGCTGGACAACATGGAGCTGGAAAAGGAGCGCGGCATCACCATCAAGGCCCGCGCCGTGACTATGCGCTATAAGGCCGACGACGGCGAGACCTACGAGTTCAACCTGATCGACACCCCGGGCCATGTGGACTTCCAGTACGAGGTCAGCCGCAGCCTGGCCGCCTGCGAAGGCGCGGTGCTGGTGGTGGACGCCAGCCAGGGCGTGGAGGCGCAGACGCTGGCCAACTGCTACCTGGCGCTGGACCACGACCTGGAAGTGGTGCCCATCCTGAACAAGATCGACCTGCCCAGCGCCGACCCCGACGCCGTGGCAAAAGAGGTTGAGGACGTCATCGGTCTGCCCTGCATGGAAGCACCCCGCGTTTCGGCCAAGCTGGGCATCGGCGTTAAGGACGTGCTGGAATGTGTAGTCCGCGATATTCCCGGCCCCACCGGCGACCCCGACAAGCCACTGAAAGCACTGATCTTCGATTCCATCTATGACAGCTACAAGGGCGTTATCGTCTACGTGCGCGTCTTTGATGGCACCGTCAAGCCCGGCGATACCATCCGTCTGATGAGCACCGGCGCGGAGTTCCAGCTGGTGGAAGTCGGCCGCATGGGTGCCACTCAGCTGAGCCCCTGTGAGAAGCTGGAGGCTGGCGAGGTCGGCTACCTGACCGCCAGCATCAAGACCGTGCGGGATACCCGTGTGGGCGATACCGTTACGCTGGCCAATAACCCCACGCCGGAGCCGATGCCCGGTTTCCGCACCGTCACCCCGATGGTGTTCTGCGGCATCTACCCGGCAGACGGCGCCGACTACCCAGACCTGAAGGACGCACTGGAAAAACTGCAGCTCAACGATGCATCGCTGAGTTTTGAGCCGGAAACCAGTGCCGCCCTGGGCTTTGGCTTCCGCTGCGGTTTCCTGGGCCTGCTGCACATGGAGATCATCACCGAGCGGTTGGAGCGTGAGTTTGACCTCGATCTTATCACCACGACGCCGGGCGTCCAGTACCGCCTGACCCTGACCGACGGCACGGTAGAGGTCATCGATAACCCCTCGGCCTACCCCGACCCGACCCGCATCGTCAAGTCCGAGGAGCCGTTCGTCAATGCCCACATCTACACCCCCAACGATTACGTCGGCCCGCTGATGGACCTCTGCCAGGCCAAGCGCGGCGTGCTCATTGACATGAAGTATATGGATGAAACGCGCGTGGACCTGCATTACCAGATACCTTTGGGCGAGATCGTCTACGACTTCTTTGACGCCATCAAGTCCCGCAGCCGCGGCTACGCCAGCTACGACTATGAGTGGGAGGACTGGCACGAGAGTAAGCTGGTTCGTCTGGACTTTTTGCTCAACGGCGAGGTGGTGGACGCGCTGTCCATGATCGTTTTTGCTGACAACGCCTACGCCAAGGGCCGCCGCATCTGCGAGAAGCTGAAGGAGAACATCCCCCGCGCGCTGTTTGAGATCCCCATCCAGGCGGCCGTGGGCGGCAAGGTCATTGCCCGCGAGACTGTCAAGGCCATGCGCAAGGACGTGCTGGCCAAGTGCTACGGCGGCGACATTACCCGCAAGAAGAAGCTGCTGGAAAAGCAGAAGGAAGGCAAAAAGAAGATGCGCCAGCTGGGCAGCGTGACCCTGCCCAGCGAGGCCTTCACCGCCGTACTAAAGCTGGATTCGGATTCCTGATTTTCATAAAGGCAATACCGCACAATTCTAAGTGCCGATACGGCGAGAATTGTGCGGTGTTGCCTAAACATAGCAAAGGGAGCTGCCCCGACGGGGCAGCTCCCTTTGCGTTACATTTTGTTCTTTAATTCTTCCAGAAGCGCCACGCACCCTTCGGTCACATCCCGCCAGGTGGCGTCAAAATCGCCGGTGTACCACGGGTCGGCCACGTCGCCGGGGCGGGCGGTGTGGTCCATCAACAGGCTCACCTTTCCCGCTGGGTCGCTGCCCACAAACCGCTGCATGTTGCGCAGGTTGCTGCGGTCCATGGCGATGAGATGATCGTAGTGCTCGTAGTCCTGCCGCGTCATCTGGCGGGCGGTTTTTCCCGCGCAGCCTATGCCATGCTCGGCCAGCTTGCGCCGTGCAGGCGGGTAGACCGGGTTGCCGATCTCCTCGGTGCTCGTCGCCGCAGAAGCGATCTCAAATCGTTCTGCCTGCCCGGCTTTCGCCGCCATGTCCTTCATCACAAACTCGGCCATTGGGCTGCGGCAGATGTTGCCGTGGCAGATAAAAAGCACTTTGATTTTCTGTTTCATCGCTTAAAGTCCTCATGTTTTCGTGATTTTGTCAAGCGGCACGCAGGCGTCTTAACGCTTCTTGTACAGCACCAGTTCCGGGGCTTCGCCCTCGGGACCGTAGGTGGAGATCAGGATAAAATCCATCCCGGCCAGCACGCCAAAGCAGCGCTCACCGCCGAACTCCGATTCCAGCTGGGTGCCCAGATAGGTCGTCTGGTCGTTCAAAAAATTTGCCGCCGCACCGCTGGGCAGCGGATAGGCCAGGTTCACATACCGCCCCACCAGCGCGTTCAGCTTTTCCACTTTGGGCAGGCCCTCCACGTGCAGGTCGTTGATCTCCTGTATCAGCTGGCGCTTGAACGCCTCAAACTGACCGTTGTCGCTCAGCTCGTCGTAGCGTTTCCAGTAGTCCAGCGTGGGCAGCAGGTCCCGCATGTAGGCGCGGGCCTGTTCCTCGGTGAAGTGTTCGTTGGTCATGTGCCGGACACATGCGTCGATCAAATCGTCCATGCTGCTGTAGGTGTAGGTGCCGTCGGCGTAGCACCATTTGCAGTAGTCCTCGTTGGGGGAGCCATCCTTGTTGTGGCTGATGATGGCATCCTCCAAGGGCATGCCGCAGCACTGGCACACCAGCTGCCGCGGTGTGCCCAGCAGCGTGTTGATCGATACATCGAACTCTTTGGATAGGAGCTTCAGCGTTTCGGTGTTGGGCACGGTCTCTCCGTTTTCCCAGCGGGATACCGCCTGCCGGGTCACCAGGATGCGCTCGGCCAGTTCGTCCTGGGACAAGCCTTTTTGGGTGCGCAGCTGTAAAATCACATCTTTTGTTTCCATCAGGGTCACCTCCGTTGCTTTTATTATAGCGGAAAGGCGGGCAGAGGAAAAGCAACCCGCTGTTTCCCCGCTTAGCTGCTTTTCCCTTCCAGTATGCTATAATTGCCCCCGCGCGTCAAGAGGTGCGAACTGTTTATAAAGGAGTTTACGGACCACGAAAATATGGAACAAGATCCTGTGCGCTACTACGAAGCCGCAGAGCCTCCTATAAGGGCTGCTGTTGGCGGCAGTGACTTTTTACGGGCAGTGTCAAATATAGGGCAACACCGCACAATTCCCGCCTTACGGCTTAAGCACCGCTTCGGCGGCTACGGCACGGCATCTGCGTTGCCAAAATGCTCGATAATGTCGGGTTGCGGTACCCGCATCGTACTTCGGGAGCAAAATCCCCTCGCACTCTGCGACCGCTGCCCCTGCTTCGGTTCGCTGTATCCGCCACTGGCGGCGCTCACCTTTGCAGCACAAAGTATTATCTGCGCTTTTGGCTTAGCAGCTGCCGCACCTCGCTCGCCGTATCGGCACTTAGAATTGTGCGGTATTGCCATAGACCTTACGGATGCGCTGAAAGAAGCGCGGCCTGATGCGTATAATGATTTAGTACACAGCTTGCAGAGAAAATGGGCAAGTGTGTACTAAAGTGTACTTGAAAAAGAAAATGCCATAGATTCTAACGAATCTATGGCATTTTGCTGGTCGAGGTGACAGGACTCGAACCTGCGGCCTCGTGGTCCCAAACCACGCGCGCTACCAACTGCGCAACACCTCGGTGTGTATGCCGGGACGAACCCGGCTCTCTTATTATAATACCGGCGGCGGGGTGCGTCAAGCATTTTGGCGGCTTTTATGTGGCGGGGTGCTTTCTTTTTGCGGTGGGGTGTACTATAATGGATGACGGTGTGAGATAACAGCAATTCGGCATCACCATCGCCCGGCCCGGCCATTTAAACCCCTATTACACCTACGGCGCGATTTTGCTGGCAGCGCCCGGATGGGCTGTGGGGACGGCGCTGGGCATTGTGGCCGCCTGGCTGGGAGCAGGGCTGTTTCCGGTTTCGGTTCTTTGCTGCGTTTTGGTGTTTGTGATTGAGCTGTTTGTTTGAATTCTTGATTTTATTTTAAGGGTCTGCCTTGCGGGCGTCACCACCATGCGGTGACGCCCTTTTATAATGGCAGGATGCCGTAATAAAAAGGCCCTGCCGCAGGGTGGGCAGGGCCGGGGTGGCAGCACATGATCCAAACAAACTTCAAACAAACTCCCGCCAGGTCTCCTCGGCCGACGATTGGAATTCGCCCAGTTCCTGGCAAAGCTTCCTCGCACCGGGGCTGGCGGCGGGATAGTCTTTTTCGGCCCGTTTGCAGTCCAGCACGCCCTGGCCGCTGCCTTCGGCCAGCATGGTGGCCAGGTTGCGGGTGGACTTGTCCATCATGGTGCGGGTGCGGATGCCCATGCTCACGCTCATGCGGGCGGCAGCGCTCTGGCCCTGGGCCTCGGCCCCGATGGCATCAAGTGCGGTGTGGGCCGCCTGGTTGATGCGCCGATACTCCCGCTTCTGGCGCATCATCTCGTCTTTCAACCGCTGGTCATGGGTCAGGCCCATCAGCTCGTCCAACGTGTTTTTGCCCATCTCGGTGTTCTGCACGATCTCCTGGAGCATTTTTTCATTATCGGTTTGCATAACAAAATCCCCCTTGTGTACGTGGTGGTCGGTCAACCATAGTATGTACACAAGGGGGATGCTTTTATGCAAAGATCACAGGCGCTGCTGGGCCAGAGAGAACATCATGTCCCAGGCCGGGGTCTCGCCCCATTCGGCGCTGGCCAGCTGCACGGTAAAGCTGCCGCGGCGGGACAGGCTGATGCTGAACTCCCGGCGGGAGTTGTCCAGCGCGTCCTGCAGTTTGCGGGCCACCTGGGCGGCGGGGGTACCCACCGTTACCACGGCGAACAGGCCGTCTTCCAAACGGGCCAGCACGGCGGCCTTGTCGTCGGTGCCGACAGACAGCTGCAGGATACCGGCGGCCATGTTCAGGCAGCAGTCGGCCGCATTGGCGGACTCGTTCTGGCGCAGGCTCCAATACTCGTTCACGCGGGCCATCACCACGCCCACGGGCTTGCCGGCCTGGGCCTGGGGCTCGGCGTAGCGGCGGTACTCGGTGTCCAGATAGCGGGCATTGTACACGCCGGTCAGGTAATCGCGGCGCAGCTCTTCCTGCATCTGGGCCAGCACACGGTTAAAGGAATTCTCGGCCCCGGCAGAGGATTGCAGATTGTGGGGCATGCAGCAGTGGAAAGCCAACACGCAGGGGCGGGCGTCCGCCTGGATGCCCTGGTACAGCACCAGCTCCGGGCCGTCATCGGCCTGGACCAGCTGCACGCCGCGGCCGGTCTCATCCAGCGCGGTCAGTTCCTCGGCTTTATCGGTGGGCTGCAGGGTGGCAGGGTCCAGCACGGTGCCCAGGTAGGGGTCCAGTACACTGACCTTGCCGTAGACCTGCTCCAGCGCGGTGATCGCGGTGGACAGTTCAGCGAGGGTATACTCAAATTTCATGTCAGTTCCTCATTTTTAAAACAAAAGATCCCTATTAGGAAAATAACTTTCAAGTACCAAACTATTGTATCACAAAATACGATTGCTGGATAGTTCTGCCTTGCACAAAGAATTTGCGCACCACAGCGCAAAACATTGTTTAGGTTCACAAAAAAAGCAGATGCTGCGTTATAGAAAACACCCCGCACGGTCCCTGGCTGGATACGCGGGGACCATGCGGGGCTGTTATGTGATTATTTCCGGGTGGCCGGTGCGCGGAAGTACCGCACGGTCATGGCCTTGATCTCCCTGGCCAGGGCGGGGGTGAGCTTCTTCTCATCCACGCGCCACTGCCAGTTGCCCTGGGCCACGCCGGGGGTGTTCATGCGGGAGGCAGACGGCTCCTCCAGCCAGTCGGCCATCGGGATGATGGCCAGGGCGGCGGTGCTGGCCATCACGCCGCGCAGCATGCCGCGCAGTTCGCCTTCGGCCTTGTTCAGGGCAAAGTATTCACGGGCCTGCTGGCGGTATTCGGGGGGCAACTCCTCGCCAAACCAGCCGGCCAGCGTATTGTTATCGTGGGTGCCGGGGTAGGCCACGCAGTTGCGGGGGTAGTTGTGGGGCAGGTCGACGCTGTCCTCGCCGGTAAAGGCAAACTGCAGCACCTTCATGCCGGGGAAACCGCTGTCGGCCAGCAGCTGGCGGACCGAGTCAAACATCTCGCCCAGATCCTCGGCCACGATGGGCAGCTCGCCCAGGGCGTTGTGCAGGGTGCGGAACAGGTCCATGCCGGGGCCGTTCTCCCAGCGGCCGTTGCGGGCGGTGCTTTCCCCAGCCGGGATAGCCCAGTAGGTGTCGAAGCCGCGGAAGTGGTCGATGCGCAGGATGTCGTAGATGAACAGGGCGTGGCGGATGCGGCGGATCCACCAGGCGTAGCCGGTGCGGCGGTGGTAGTCCCAATCATACAGGGGGTTGCCCCACAGCTGGCCGTCGGCGGCAAAGTAGTCCGGCGGGCAGCCTGCCACGCGGCGGGGCTTGCCGTCGGCGTCGGTCTCAAACAGTTCGCGGCCCGCCCAGGCATCGGCGGAGTCGGCGGCAACGTAGATGGGAATATCACCCATGATGGATACGCCTTTGCTCTTGGCATAGGCGTGCAGGGCGCGCCACTGGCGGTCGAACTCGTACTGGACAAACGCCCAGAAGCCGACCTCCTCGGCGTGTTCCTCTTTAAAAGCAGCCAGGGCGGCGGGGTCGCGCAGGCGCAGGGCCTCGGGCCACTGCTGCCAATCCACCATGCCGTTGTCCCGCTTGATGGCCATGTACAGGCAGTAGTCGGGCAGCCACTCGCAGCTCAAAAACTGGAAGCGGTACCAGTCATCGGGGTAGGGGGTGTCGTAGCCGGGCACGGGGCGCTGCTTTAAAAAGTTGGCGTAGGCCTTGCGCAGCACGTCGAAGCGCTTCTCGTACAGGGTGCCGTAGTCGATGTGGGCCGCGTCGCCGCCCCAGTGGATCTTGGCAAAATCCCGGCGGGTCAGCAGGCCGTCCTTGACCAGCTGATCCAGATCAATAAAGTAGGGGTTGCCCGCAAAGGCGGAGCAGCTCTGGTAGGGACTGTCGGCATAGCCGGTGGGGCCGACCGGCAGGATCTGCCAGATCGTCTGCCCGGCGGCAGCCAGGAAATCCACAAACTTACGGGCGGGTGCGCCCATGCTGCCGATGCCATAACCGCCCGGCAGGCTGGAAAGCGGCATAAGAATACCGCTGCAACGTGCAAAACCCATTTGCTATCCTTCTTCTCTTTCGCTAGTATTTTTAATGTACTCTTTATTCTGCACCCAGGGCTGCCAAAGCGGCCTGGGTAAAGGCAGTGCGCTCGGCCTTGCCGCGTGTGCCGCCCTGCAGGGCCTCCTCGTTGGCCGTAAGGGCCTGGGCCGCTGCCGCCGTGGGCAGGTCGATGCCCGGCAGGATGGCGGTGTTGACCTGCTCCACCTGCATCGCGCCCAGCGTGGTGGTGTCGGACGCGGTGTTCCACGGGGTGATGACGCCCAGCGTGTTGGTCAGGGCTTTTTCGCCATCGCCGCTGGAGTACAGCCAAAGCACGGCGCTCTCGGCGGATTTCAGTGCGGCGGCATCGCCGGTGTCCTGAAGGGCGAAGCAGCCCGCATTGGCCAGGATGGGGTAGTCCAGCAGGCCGGTGAGGTTGTACTCCTCGGTGGTCAGATCGCTGTCCTCCAGGTTGGTTTTGAAGGGGATCAAAACCAAATCCTGGCAGGCGTCGGCCCCGTAGGCGGCCAGCAAGTCGGTCAGCCTGGCCCGGCGGAACAACCCGCCCTCGGCACTGTCGGCCATGGCGTCCCATTCCAGCGAGACGGCGCTGTAGATGCCGTTCAGCGGGCCGGTCAGGGCGTCGGCCGTATACTGGCCGTCCGCCGCCAGCACGGCCACAGTGTAGCCGCTGGTGCGGTCCAGCGGCGGGGCAAATACGCCGGTGGCGGTCAGGGCTTCGGGCCGGGCCTCCGGCAGGGTGCGGTCGGCGCCGTTTAAGGTGACGGTGGCGGCTTTCGGCTCGGCCAGCCAGTCCTGTAGGGTCTCCACAAAGTCGCTCCACTCGTCCCAGCTGGCATTCTGCAGGGCTTCGGCAGCGCCATCACCCAGCAGGCTGTTCAGCAGACTGCCGCTGACCCAGTAACCGTACAGGCTGCGGCCTGCGGGCAGGGAGGCGGCACTCCCGGTAATATTGGCGCGGGCGGCGGCTGCGGTCAGCAGGGGATCGCTGGTCACATCCAGGGTGGTGCCGTCCGGCTGGTGGTCCAGCGCCAGCAGGCTGGCGGTGCTGGCATCGTCCGTCCAGTTCAGGGCCACGCCCTGGGCATCGGCATAAGCCTGCAGGGCGGGGGCCAGCCCGTCAGCGGCATAGGCGGTAAGCACCTGAGGAGCAGGCTCGGGGGCCGTCTCCACCGTGGCAACGCTTTCCACCGGGGCCGCCGTGCAGGCGGTAAGCAGCAGCGCCGATAACGCCAGCGCCGCCGGGGTGATTTGTTTTTGCATAGGTTTGAAGTTCTCCTGGTAGGAAATGATGGGCACAACAGGGAAGTGACCTACTTGTAGAGGGCGAGCCCTCCTAAATTTCAGCCCATATATTTCTTATTATATAGGAAATGAAAGGTTTTTTCCACACCTGTTTTGTGTTATAATAAGAAAAATCTGATTTTTTTGAAAGGAGTCTCCTTTCTGTGACGCAAAAGTTATACGAAACAGACGCTTATGTGCAGGAATTTGCTGCAGCCGTGCTCTCCTGCACCCCGGCCAAGGGCGGCTATGCGGTCGTGCTGGACAGGACTGCCTTCTTCCCTGAGGGCGGCGGCCAGCCCTGTGACCTGGGCACGCTGGGCACCGCGAAGGTGACCGACGTGCATACCGACGGCGCCACCATCACCCATACCACGGACGCTCCGCTGGAGCCGGGCACCGCTGTGACCGGCCGCATCGATTGGCCCCGCCGCCTGGATGCCATGCAGCAGCACACCGGCGAGCATATCCTCAGCGGCACCCTCCACCGCCTGTTCGGGGCCGAGAATGTGGGCTTCCACATCGGCACCCCCTACGTGCGGATGGACACCAGCATCCCGCTTTCCGCCGCCCAGCTGGCCCGGGCCGAAGCCGAAGCCAACGCCGCCGTGCGGGCCGACACTCCCGTACACTGCTACATCCCCGACGCCGCCACCCTGGCCGCCACCGAGTACCGCAGCAAAAAGGAGCTGGACGGCCCCGTGCGGCTGGTGGAAGCCGGCGGCGACTGCTGCGCCTGCTGCGGCACCCATCTGGCCCGCACCGGCGAGGTGGGGCTGATCAAAATCATCTCTGCCCAGCACTACAAGACCGGCATGCGGCTGGCTGTGGCCTGCGGGCAGCGCGCCTATGACGCCGTGGCCGCCATCTGTGCCGACGCCGAAGCCGCGGGGCGCGTGCTCTCTGCCCCCGCGGGCAGCCTAACCCCGTCGGTGGAGAATCGCCAGAACGGCGAAGCTGTCCTAAAGCAGCGCATTGCCGCGCTGCAAAACGCCCTGGCGGATGCCTACGTGCAGGCTGCAGCGCCCGACCGGCCCGCCGTGCTGTGGGCCGAGGGAGCCGACGGCGACGGCCTGCGCCGCATTGCCATGGCGGTCTGCGCGGGCATAAATCAGGTCGCCTGCGTCCTCGCCCCCGGCGGGCAGGGCCTATCCTACGCGCTGGCCGCCCCCGATGGCACCGACGCCCGCGCCCTGGGCAGGGCACTGAACGAAGCCTTTGCAGGCCGGGGCGGCGGCAAGCCTGCCTTCTGCCAGGGCAGCCTGGCTCAGCCCGGCCTTACGCCCGATGTCGTCCGCGAGAAACTTTCTACATTATTATAACAGGAGACACTCCCATGAGAATGCGTTTTAAACCCTACGCCCGCCCCGAACTGCTGGCCTGCGACTTCCATGTGCACGAGCCGCTGACCCACGGCGGCCACTGGCACGAGACCTACGCCCGCCCCGACCAGCCCTGGCACCTGGAGCTGGGCTGTGGCAAGGGCGGTTTCCTGGCGCAGCTGGCCCCCCGGCACCCGGACATCAACTACCTGGGCATCGACATCACCGACAAGGTGCTGATCCTGGCCAAGCGCAAGGTCGAGGCCGCCTATGCCGAGCGCGGCATGATTCCTGATAACGTCAAGATCGCCAGCATCGACATCGAGCGCCTGGGCAATGCCTTCACCCCTGCCGACCGGGTGGACCGCATCTACATCAACTTCTGCAATCCGTGGAGCAAAAACGCGGGCAGCAACAAGCACCGCCTGACCCATCCCCGCCAATTGCTGCAATACCGCCAGCTGATGGATGAGGGCGCGGAGATCTGGTTCAAGACCGACGACGATGACCTGTTCCGGGATAGTTTGCATTACTTCCCGGCGGCAGGCTTTGAGATCACCTGGCAGACCTTTGACCTGCACGCCAACGAGCCGGATTGGAACCTGCGCACCGAACACGAGGGTATGTTTACCGAGATGGGCATCCCCATCAAGGCGCTGATCGCCCGCAAAGGCCCCGACAGCACCGTGACCTGGGTGGAGCCCAAGACCCTGGCCAAAGAGCTGGAAGCCGAGGAAGAGGAGGAAGCCGCCGAAGCACCCGCCCCGCAGGAGGACGCCGAATGACCCAGACAGAAATCTTTTCATTTGTCGTACAAACGCTGTATTGGTTCTTCCTCTACGGCTGTATCGGCTGGGGCGTCGAGGTCGTCTACGCCGCCATCAAGGAGCGGCGGCTCGTCAACCGCGGGTTCCTCTGCGGCCCCATCTGCCCCATTTACGGCTGCGGCATGGTGGTGCTGAACTGGACGGTGGCCGCGCTGGCCCCCTCCGGCGAGGGGAAAAGCGTCAGCACCGTGGCGGTGTTCTTTGTGGGCATGGTGCTCACCACCGCCATCGAGCTGGTGGGCGGCTGGACGCTGTTCAAAATTTACCACATCCGTTGGTGGGACTACTCCAACATGAAGTTCAACATCGGCGGCTACATCTGCCCGCAGTTCTCGCTGCTGTGGGGCCTGGGCAGTGTCATCATGGTCAAGGTGGTGCACCCGGCGCTGGCCAAGGCCAGCAGCCCGCTGCCCATGAAGGTGCTGGTGCCTGCCGAAGCCGCCGTGCTGGCGCTGTTTGTGGTCGACCTCATCGTCTCCGCAGCCGCCGCCACCGGCCTGAACAAAAAGCTGAAGGAGATCGACGAGGTGCGCGCCCGCCTGCGTGTGACCAGCGACAAGCTGACCACCGTGCTGGGCGTCAGCGCCATGACCGCCGATACCATTTTGGACGAGCAAAAGCTGCAGCTGGCCCTGGCCAAGCTGGAAGGCCGCGAGAACGCCGCCGAGTTGAAGCTGGAAATGCTGCTGCGTGCCAACGAAATGCGCGCCAAGCTGCGTGACATCAGCGTGGATAAGATAGGCACCCGCCGCTTGCTGCGGGCCTTCCCGGATATGAAGAGCCTTACCTACGCCGAGACGCTGGCCTCCACCCGCGCCGGCGTCCGCCGCCTGAACGAGCTGGCCGCTGCCGCCAGGACCGCTGCCAAAGAGATGGCCCAGACCGCTAAAGAGACCGCGCAGACCGCCGTGGGTACAGCTGCCGCCGCCGCCCAGACGGCAAAAGAAACGGCTGCCAATGCCGCGCAGTCTGCGGCCCAGACCGCCAAAGAGGCTGCCGCCTCGGCGATCCAAACGGCCCGGGAGACCGGCATCAGCACGCCCCAAAGCACCAAGCCCGCCAAAGACGAACCGGGCCAATAAAGCCAATAAGCATGCGCTTCGCCACGCCCGGCGGGGCGCATCTTTTTTGCGACGGTGGTTTCTGGCAAAAACAGCCACCCCTTTATCAAAACTGCGGAACTACGGAAGTACTTATATAAATTACATAGATATGTTAATTATAACTACTTCCATAACTCCGGAAGTAGTTGGAAACACCAGGGTGCTTCCGGAGTTCCGCAGTATATATACCGGACGGAAATACCCGGAAGTAGTTCTTTGACTGCCGCAAAATCCATGCGCTGCGGCACCCCTATCGGCAGCAAAAAAGCAGCAGGGCTTTCCCGACCCTGCTGCTGACCTTATATACTTTATAAATAAGCTGGCATCCCACTCGCTGGGACACCTCCTGGATGGCCCCCTCTGGGAGGGGGCTCCCGCGAAGCGGGTGGGGGAGAGAGCCTGAGATTTGGTAGCAGTTAATTTGCTTGTCTCTCCCTCAGTCTGCGCTTCGCGCAGCCAGCTCCCTCGCAGAGGGAGCCTTTTTACCTATAATCAGTTCAACTTCTTTCCAAAGAATTCCAGCTCCGGCTTGATGACCTTCATCAGGGCGTCGAACTGGTCGGGCGTCAGGCTCTGGGCGCCGTCGCTCTTGGCCTTGGCCGGGTTGTTGTGCGTCTCAATCATCAGGCCGTCCGCGCCCACGGCCACGGCAGCCTGGGCCAGCGCGGGCACCATAAAGGCGATGCCGGCAGCGTGGCTGGGGTCGATGACCACAGGCAGATGGGTCATCTTTTTCAGCATCGGCACGGCGGAAATGTCCAGCGTGTTGCGCATGCTGGTCTCAAAGGTGCGGATGCCGCGCTCGCACAGCACCACGTTAGGGTTGCCCTCGGCCATGATGTACTCGGCGCTCATCACCAGCTCCTCCAGGGTGGAGGACAGGCCGCGCTTCAGCAGCACAGGGGTCTTCAGGCGGCCCACGGCTTTCAGCAGCTCAAAGTTCTGCATATTGCGTGCGCCGATCTGGATCATGTCCACGTGGGCATCCTCAAACAGGTGGATGTGCTCGTTGTTCATCAGCTCGGTCACGATGGGCTGGCCGGTCACAGCGCGGGCCTCCTGCAAAAGCTCCAGGCCCTCGGCACGCAAACCCTGAAAGCTGTACGGGCTGGTGCGGGGCTTGAACGCGCCGCCGCGCAGGATGCTGGCACCCGCGGCCTGTACGCGCTGGGCCACATAGGTGATCTGCTCCTTGCTTTCCACGCTGCAGGGACCGGACATCACGGCAAAGTACCCGCCGCCGATCTTGTGCCCGCCCACGTCCACGATGGTGTCGTCCGGGTGGAATTTGCGGTTGGCTTTCTTGTACGGCTCGGTCACGCGGCGGCAGGTCTCCACCACCGGGTTGGCCAGCACCCAGCTTTCGGCCAGGGACTTGGTGTCGCCGATCAGGCCCAGGATGTGGGTATCGCTGCCCACGGAATCGTTGATCTGGTAGCCCATATCCTCCAGCTCGTGGCAGAAGGAGTCGACCTGCTCGGCCGGGGCGTGCTGTTTTAATACGATGATCATAATGTATCTCCCATTTCTCTATTTCCTTTTGGATTCCTGGCGCAATCGCCGCCAGCGTTCGTGTTTTTTATCGAATGATGATAGTCTAACACTTTAAATCGCTAAAGTCAACCCCTCTTGCCAAAATTTTGCAGGGGACGTATAATGGACATATCTTAAGGCAATACCGCATAATTCTAAGTGCCGATACGGCGAGCGAGGTGCGGCAGATGCTAAGCCAAAAGCGCAGATAATACTTTGTGTATTATCGAGCATTTTGGCAACGCAGATGCCGTGCCGCAGCCGCCGGAGCGGTGCTTAAGCCGTTAGACGGGAATTGTGCAGTGTTGCCTTATATAAAGGGAAAAGCACAAACCTTTGTAGGGACCCGCTTGACGGCCAAAACGAAGGCCGCCAGCCAGCAAAGCTGGCCCGCTCGTGCGGATCAATGCCCCGCAGGGGCATTGGTCGCTGCGCGACCCCGCAATGCTTGCATCGGCCCGAACCCTATACTATATAATAAAAGAGGTCATCTCAAATGGCAAAAGAAGCAAAAACCAACGCCATGCGCATGCTGGAGCGCGCCAAGGTCAACTATACCGCCCACGAATACCCCCACGAGGAAGGCCAGGCCGTTGACGGCGCCAACGTCGCCCGCCTGACCGGCCAGGACCCGGCCCGCGTTTTTAAAACGCTGGTCACCCAGGGGGCAGACCATAACTATTATGTGTTTGTCGTGCCCGTGCTGGCCGAGCTGGACCTGAAAAAGGCCGCCAAGGCCGCGGGCGTCAAAAGTGTGGCTATGATCCACGTGGCCGACATCAATAAAGTCACCGGTTATATCCGCGGCGGCTGCAGCCCTGTGGGCATGAAAAAGCAGTTCGTCACCGTCTACGATGAAAGCTGTCTGGCCCAGCCCACCATCATGGTCTCCGGCGGCCGCATCGGCACCCAGGTGGAGTGCGCCCCTGCTGATCTTATCAAGGTGACCCGCGGCAAAACGGCGGCCATCACCCAGGAGCACCAGGCATGATGCGGCTGGATAAGTACCTGGCCGAGCGCACCGGCATGACCCGCAGCGAAAGCCGCAAGGCCATCACCAAGGGGCGCGTGATGGTCGCGGGCAAGATCTGCCGCAAGGCGGATACCCAGCTGGACGAGACCGCCGCGCAGATCGCGCTGGATGGCGCGCCGTTGGCAGGCGAATATAAAAAGTATGTGTATATCATGCTCAATAAGCCGGAGGGCGTCGTCAGCGCCAGCCGCGACAAGCGGGATACCACTGTGGTGGACCTGGTGGCCGCGGACTACCCCCGGCGGGAGCTGTTCCCGGCGGGCCGCCTGGATAAGACCAGCACCGGCTTTGTACTGCTGACCGATGACGGTGCCCTGGCCCATGACATCCTGGCCCCGGCCCACCATGTGGACAAGCAGTATTTGGTTACGCTGGACACTCCGCTGACCGAGGAGATGCGCCGCGGTTTTGCGGCGGGCGTCACCCTGGCCGACGGCGAACACCTGGCCCCCGCCGAGGCCGAACCGGCCGGGGACGACCCCTGCACCGTGCGCGTCACCCTGCACCAGGGCGTCCACCACCAGATCAAGCGCATGTTCGGCGTCTACGACGCCGGCGTCAACACCCTCCACCGCCTCTCCATCGGCGGCGTTGCATTGGATGAGACCCTTGCCCCCGGCGAGTACCGGGAACTGACCGAGGAAGAACGAAAACAATTGCAGAACTAAGGCTGCCCTAGAGTGGTGACTCCCCGCAGGGCGGGAAATTTGAGCAAATTGTCAAGCGAAATGTCACAAAATCAGGCAGGCATTTTTGCGCCCAGCGCGGCGCACTCGGCGGCCATGAGGTCGGCGGGGCGCTGCCAGCCCAACAAGCGGCGGGGGTAGTTGTTCATCCACAGTGTTATATACTCGGCATGGTCATCCGTAAGGGTGGCCATGCTTTTTCCTTTTCGGCAGAAGCGGCGGATCAGCTTGTTCTGGTTCTCGTTGGTGCCACGTTCCCAGCAGCTGTACGGATGGCAGTAGTAGATCGGGGTCAGCTGCTCCATCTCCTTGGCGGCGGAGAACTCGCAGCCGTTGTCGCAGGTTATGGCGCGGAAGATCTTGCCGAAGTCCTCGCCCAGATTATGCCGGAGTGTATGCAGCACCCGCAGTACCTCGCGGGCAGTTTTGCTTTCCAGTACGCGGACGATCTCGTAGCGGGTCTTGCGCTCGGTCAGCACCAGCAGGCAGCGGCTCGGCCCGGCGCTCTTGCCGACTACCGTGTCCATCTCCCAGAAGCCGACATCCTCGCGGGTCTCCACCTCGGCCGAGCGTTCCTCTATGCTGCGGTCGTTCTTGTGGTTTTTGGCGATGTACTGCTCGTTCTGCTTTTTCTTCAACTGGTAGCGGCCGACCGGCAAGTCCAGGCTGCACAGGCGGAGGTATCCCCGGTAGATGTATCGGTAGGCCGTGTTGGTGGAAATTTGCGGTAATGCCATACCTTGCAGCAGGATCTCCCGCACCGCAGCGGCAGGGCTGTAATGGCGCTTGCCTATGTAGTCCTCAAGATGGGCGGCCAACTGCGGGCAGAGCTTGACCGGGCGGCCCTTGTGCAGGTCGCGCATCTGATCGGCCCGGTTCTGCGATTTCTGGGCGGAGTAAATCATATAGGTTTTAGAAGTTCGGTGGTTCAGCTGCTCACACAGGCCGCGCTGCTTTTCGCGGTAGATGGTGCGCTTGCTGCACCCAATCACCGCCGCAATTTGCACTGTACTGACCTTGGCCTTGAGCATTGCCTCGATCCTGACCCGGTCGTCCCGTGTGAGATGCTTTCCACCCATTCCAAAAACCAACCCTTTTCACATCTGCGCGTATTCGATTTGTCGTTCCTGCCGTTCCCGGCGTTCTTCCTGTGCCGAACGGACCAGCTCTGTCTGCCGGTCGTTTAGCGAGGACATCCGCACACCCTGCAGCAGCGGTTCAAGGTCACCGTCCATGATGGTGAGGTATGCCTTGATGCTGCTGCCGGCCTGATGGAAGATGTAGCGGGAGAGAGAATCGAAGTTGTAATCTTTACCGGCATCATAGGCCATGTGGATCTGTCCCGCGTCCCCCAGCAGACGCTCCCACCAGGGGGCTGTAGTGGCTCGGTCCCGGTGAATGCCGTCGTACTGGGTTACGTAGAGCAGTTGGTTGCGCATGATGCCCATGAAAGTATCGCCGATACTTCCGCTTGCCTGCCAGGAGCGGACGAAGGATGCTGCAGCATCATTGCGGAGCTGGAACTCGCAGCGGACCCAATTCTTAGGCACTTTGTCGGCGTCGATGCTGCCCTTGACCTCACGTTCCAGGGTCTTATCGTAAATGCGCAGGCGGAAGTCCGACTTACTGCTGCCCCAGATGACGGCCATTTCGGAGCTGCCCTCCTGGATCAGGTAGGTCTTCCAGCGGCTTATGTAGTTGCGCTTGCGCGTAAACGCCTGGACCGTGCGGAGCTTAAGCATGCCGAAGGTATCGCAGGCAATGTCGATACGGCTTATATGCAGTGTGGCATAGGTGGATTGCAGTTGTTTTATCCACCGTTCCCAGGCCAGGCCGGGGTGCGTGGTCTCCCAGGTGCGGCAGCCGGTGCCGGACATCTGGATGTAGATGGTATTGTTGCCGCCCCAGGCGTAGACGATACCATCATACCACCGGGCATAGGCGTAGCCATACATACCCTTGCGTTCCTGGAATTCCAGCCCGCGCAGCATAAACTTGCGCTCGATGCGGTCGGCAGTGTAGACGGCCTTTTCATCGGTGATGTCATGGTCGAAGAACTCACTGACAGAAATGGTAAAACAGAAGTAGTCAACAAGGATTCTTGTTGCATCATGGGGGCCGGATTTTTGTGTTCTTTGCTTCGACATTTTGCACCTCTCAAAATTGACGTTGCTGAAAGAAAAAACGGCAGATTGTGGCAAGGTTCTCGGTGAGTTGTACCCCCGTGCTACATCACGGGGGTTCAGGCGGGACGCGAGGCCCCGCAAAATGGACAAATGCGCCGTAGGCGCATTTGAAAAGCTGATAAAGAAACAAACTGCAGGCGGTGGGAAGGCCCGCATCTTGCCCTTGCGCGGGAAAAGCGGCAGTTATGGCAAGAAAGACGCCGCGCAGGCGCTGCCAATACCTCGGGCGGGGCCTTCGGTCTCGTTACCGGGGACTCTCTAATTACGGCAGCGCTGCGGCGTAGGCGAAAGCCGACACCCCCCCCCGCCAGCCGGGGGGCCGTGTTTAGCGGGGTCGTGCCAGCCGAGCGGGGCGTATTAGTGAACGCCGGCGGT
>ENA-UOJR01000234-UOJR01000234.1-human-gut-metagenome-genome-assembly--contig:-C115P-NODE-234-length-85908-cov-44.667350_pt1 | contig 85908 bp, 82 predicted proteins | sample MGYA00242354_ERZ723901 | MGnify/ENA metagenome assembly ERZ723901
GAATTATTCCATTTTCAGAAATTTCCTATACTTTTGACCCCGGCATCATGTCATTAAGTTAAGCAAATCCGCACACACGAAAAAATGCCTACCTCGAAAAATCGAGGTGGGTATTTTTTGCGCTTTCGTTATGTGGTTTGATTGTGCTTACTTCGCGGGCAGGACGATGACTTGACCCTCGTAGACTGTATAGAGGGTTTCACCGCTGGCGGCAGCAGGAGCGTTGATGCGGGCAACCTTACCCAGCGTTTCGGGCAGAACAAGCGTTGCGCCCTCCGTCAGCTTTGCACCCTTGTTGACCTCGTAAAGCTGTTTCCACACGCCGTAGGTGCCGTAGTTGTTCAGCCTTTCATTTCTTTCAAACTGGAAGTTATTCTTTCCTTTTTATACGCCCCTCCTTTCTAAGCAGCGACCATATCCCCATCGCCAGAACGACTATGGCGGGCAAGTCCATTAACTCGAAATCTCCAAAAGGTCCACCCATAACTTTGAGTCTCACATAGACCGCCAGCAGAATGACCAGCCCTGCCGTACCCAGCCTGCGCGGGAGTTTCCCACCGTAGGTCAGCCAGCCCAAAGCACACCCCGCCGCTGGGGCAATGCACCAGCATAGGAGGATACCGCCCCCCAAAGTGTCCCAGCCGCTGCCCACAAACCCGAAGAAGTAGGCCGCTCCGACCATGGCCACAAGGAACAGGGTACAGAGGGGGAGCCAGCGGGTCCATCGGACATTTTCCAGCCGGCATAACCACAACTGCAGGAAGAAAACAGGGACGGCAGAAACGGAAAGCCGCAAGACAGATCGCAGTTCGCTCAGTTCCAGAGATGCGTCCCAGAAAAACAGGAGGACATACAGCATCAAAGAGGTGAAACAGCCCACCAACAGGCCAATATGGTTTTGGTTCTTCATAAGAGGAGCCTCCTTCTGTTCTACAAATCACAGATTTGCCGGTTTCTTTCACCGCTGCCAAATCCATCATATCATGCGTTTCCATACAGATGACTTTTGATACATGGGCGGGACTTGTTGAGATTTTCTTTGAATAATTTTGCTTTCACGGTTCGCGGCGGTTTCTGTTGACTTTTCTATCTTTGCGCGGACTTGTTGTGTTGTCGGTCAGCTTTTCTTCTGATATGCCCCTATGCGTCGCTCGAATCTTTATATTCTTATTCACAAAATTATAGCATAGAACTTATGAACAATGCTATCTCAGCATTGTAAAATATAAGTGAAGTCCAAATGACTTCTCTGCCTACACTTCCTCCTTTCTGCTTGTGCTTTTGGCACAAGCTCTATTTCTTTTCTTGTACCGGCGGCGTATTGTCTTTGCCGCAGAAAACGCTAAACTTTAATCAGAAAAAGGAAAAAGAAAGAAGATGGCGTTATGAGTACAAAGTTCATGCGCATCCTGAATGTTGCGGCTGGTGTGCTGCTGATTGCCGCAGGCATTTACTGCTTGTGCAATCAGGACGTGGCGGTGCTTTCGGCGGGACTCCTGTTGGGCGTGTTCCTGCTGCTGGCAGGCATCGCGGAGATCGTGGTGTTTGCCGCGGCGAGCAGCGTGATGCTCGGCTCCGGCTGGCTGTTGCTCGACGGTGTTCTGACGGTGATTATGTCGCTGTTCCTGCTTTTCAACCAGTGGTTCACGATGCTGTCGCTGCCGTTCCTGTTCACGCTGTGGCTGCTGTTTTCCGGCGTGTCGCAGTGCGTCAGCTCGTTTGACCTGCGTGCCCTCGGTGTCCGCGCGTGGGGATGGATCCTTGCAGTCGGCATTCTTTTGACGCTTGCCGGTTTCATTTGCCTGATGGATCCGTGGGTCAGCGTGGCGGCCATGGGCATGACGGTCGGCATCGTATTTCTGCTGGAGGGCGTCAGTTCCATTGTCTGCGCCTGCATTTCCAGAACAAAGGACATTTGATCGGCAGGCACTGCTGCGGCGCGGCTGATACCACGCCGCCGCGCTTCCCGCATCATTCTAATTTGTCAGTTCATTTCGAATGGAGGAATTGTTATGTTACCCAGCATCTATGGTGAAAATATGTTTGATGACTTCTTTGGCAACGGTTTCTTCGGCGGTCACGATGCGCTGTTCGGCAAGCACGCAAGAAACCTCATGAAGACCGATATCCGCGAGACGGACGACGCCAAGGCTTACCGCTTTGCGGTGGAGCTGCCCGGCTTTGAAAAGGACGAGATCCATGTAGACGTGCAGGATGGTTACCTGACCGTCAGCGCGGAGAAGGGCCTCGACAAGGGCGAAGAGGACAAGAAGGGCCGCGTGCTGCGTCAGGAGCGTTACTCCGGCGCATGCTCCCGCAGCTTCTACGTCGGCGACGTGAAGCCCGAGGACGTGAAGGCCAAGTACGAGTCCGGCGTGCTGACCGTGCTTATCCCGAAGGAGGAGCCGAAGAAACTCACCTCCGGCAGCAAGATCGCCATCGAGTAAGTCAATAGAAAAGGCGGCCTGCCTTCCGCAACAGGAAAGGCAGACCGCCTTTTCCTTTCGCGAGGAGGATATGGCAGTATGGTGAAAACACTGTTTCAGGCGTCTACATGGAACGCGTTGGAGGCTGGCAGCTTCGATGGGGCTGTCAGCGTGCGGGAACTTCTGCGCTGTGCCGAACACACGATCTCTTTGCGGCAGACAGAGTGTCGGAAAACAGGTGAAACGATCACCGCCGCTGTCTACGAATATCTGGTAGACAACGACGGCGAATGGGGCGAGCTTCGGTTTGATTTTGAGAACGGCACAGCGGAGATAGTAAAGCTGGCGGATTGGGATACGGTAAGGAGCAATATTTTTGCAAAAACGGCGCTCCGGTACATACAGGGATTGCCGGAGGCGAGATTGCTAAAATCTGTGGTCGTGCCGTTTGAGATTGATAGCTCAGAAAACCCAGTGTTTCCAGCCGAAAGCATTGAAGGTTACTCCCTCATACATAATTTCCATGTAACAGGCGGAGTATCCGAACCCGTGTAATGACCATGCCGAAATGCTTCAACTTACACCCCCGACTGTAATCCGCTTCTCTCCCGTATCCCACTGCTGTCCTTGCTACACAAGGTGCTATTTCAGAACGGTTTCCGAAAGAAGCTCGCAAAAACTATGTCTTGTGATACGGACACACAAGGGAAAATACCCTTGAGAAGATTCAACACATGATGTTCATCTGAACATAAAATAAGAAAACATTGCGGCGTAAGCCGGTGCTTCTGACCACACTTGTGGTAGGGTAAACTCCATGCGGATGCGGCAGAGCGGCGTTTGTATTGTCCCGCAGGATCGATTGCAAGACATTGCTATTCTTTATCGGGGTGCTTGTGGCGGTGTCCGATTTGCAGCGCCCGGTCTAATGCCTTTATATCGCGGCTGATGACCTTTTCCGATGAGACCAGCAAAACAGTATAGCAGCCAGCACCACTGAAAGGGTGGAGATTATCTGTGATACAGACATGCCCAGCAAAAAGCCTCTATAAGCATCACCTCGTATAAACTCAAGAGCAAAACGCATAATGCCATAAGCCAACAGATAAACGGCAAGCATTTTCTTGCCGTCTGCCTTTTTTGCTCCCATATATGCTAAACCAGCGAATAGAAGCAGTGCGCCTACGGCCTCATAAAGCTGCACAGGCAGCAGCGGCACATCATGCGGCGCAATCTCAGACCGGAAAAAGTATATGCCCCATCTTTCTGAGTATCTCCCGTAACAGCAGCCGGCGCAGAAACACCCTATGCGTCCCATACAGTGGATCAGCGGAAGCACGGGAAGCAGAATGTTCAACAGTCTTTGCGCAGACACCTTAGCCACTCGGGCATATAGACAGACTGATAACACTGCCCCATACAGCCCGCCGTAAAAAACAAATCCGGCATATAGATATGTCTCTAAAAACGCTGCTGTTTGCGTGCGTAAGTAGTGAAAGTCCGCCCAAAAGTCAGGGAAAACCGTGACTAAAAACAGAATCTTAGCACCCACAAAAGCCCCCACTATGCCATAAACAAAAGCCAGTTCCACATCTGCTTCTAACTCCGGGTATCGCTTTTCGGCGTATTTTAAATATAGTACGGCTAAGAGAACCCCCACTCCAGTCGTGATGCCGTACATGGGGATTTCACGGGATAAAACATGAATATAGGGCAGCATAAAATACCTCAAAATAAAAGCAGATACGCCGCACCACAGCACAGCGTATCTGCCCATCCTAGTTACATATTATTAAAGGCATCGTAGGTGCCGGCTGCGCCGATAGCGCCCACGCAGGCAATGCATGCTACGAAGAAGATTGCACCGCCGATCAGTCCAATCAAAGACAATACAAAACCGGCTGTTTGAATACCACCGACAAAACCGGCTTTCTTGGCATTGCCAGCCAGGATTAAGCCAACAATACCTAAAATGACAGACACCAAAGCGGAGTAACCAAAAAACCACAGCACAACAGAAATAATGCCCAGCACCATACTGGCAGTTGCAGCCCCTTTACCGGGAATCTTATCATTGTTTTCCATTTTCTCGTCTCCTTTTTCTCTGTTTTGCAACTAAATGCAGATAAATTATAAGTGCTTTTTCTACATAACATAAGTCAAGAGCATAAGCTAAGAGATAACAAGAATCCACAATTATAGCCAAATGCTGCTCATCATATGTTAGATGTGCGCCATTCTTGTGCGCTGGAAAATTTTTTGACCAAAAAGCAGGGGGAGTTTCTCAGTCTTGCGACAGCTCTGCACACCTGAATCCATCGGCTAACAGTAATAAGTTTAATTAGTTCCTTATCACTGTTAAGCCAGTAGCTTCAAGGTTTTTTTGCTGCCCTGAAACGGATTTTAGCCTTATTTTGACCCTTTATAGATTGAGAACATTTGTAATGAAGCCCCGCCATCAGGCGACGGATCAATGCAAAAAGTCCCGCGCAATTTTGCGCGGGACTTTTTCTGCTTGCTGATATCGGCGCTCCGACAGACGGGAGAAAGAGGAAGCGCTCACTCGATGCCGAAGAGGCGCTTTCCGTTTTCGCTCGTCAGCGCGATGACTTCATCAACTTCCATTCCCCGCAGCTCGGCGAACTTTGCCGCGATGTGGAAAACGTTGCGCGAGTCGTTGCGCGTGCCGCGCACGGGGACGGGGGACATGTACGGGCTGTCTGTTTCGAGCAGCACGCGCTCAAGCGGGACGATGCGCGCGACCTCGACGGTCTTCTTCGCATTTTTGTAGGTCAGCGGCCCGTCAAAGCCCAGATACCAGCCGCGCGCTATAAGCTCCTGCGCGATTTCGGCGCTGCCGGAATAGCAGTGGAACACGCCGCGCGCATCCGGGAATTCCTTCACGATGGCAAGGCTGTCGGCGTGCGCGTCGCGGTCGTGCACGATGACGGGGAGAGAAAGCTCCTGCGCGAGCGCGAGCTGCGCGCGGAAGACCTCCTGCTGCCACTCCCGCAGCGGGTTCTGCTCCCAGTAGTAGTCAAGGCCAATCTCGCCGATGGCAACGACTTTCGGACTCTTCGCCCACGCACGCAGCGTGTCGAGACTCTCGCTCGTGTAGGGTGCGCAGTTTTCCGGGTGCCAGCCCACGGCGGCGTAGACGTGGGGATATTGTTCCGCGATCTCCACCGCGCGGCGCGAGGAATCGAGGTCGCAGCCGGGGTCGACGATCAGCCCCACGCCGTTTTCGGGCATGGACGCGAGCAATTCCTCACGGTCAGCGTCGAACGCCTCGTCATCGTAGTGGGCGTGGGTATCAAAGATCAGATTCATGTTGTCTCCTTCTAAAAAAGAGGGCCGGTTTCCGGCCCTCTTCTCTTTGACTTTTCAGCAGAGCTTTGCGCCCGCGGGGATCTTGTCGTCCACCATGATGAGGTTGAGCCTTTCTTCGCCCTTTTCGGTGTGGACGGCGGAGAGCAGCATGCCGCAGCTCTCGTGGCCCATCATCTTGCGCGGGGGCAGGTTGACGATGGCGACGAGCGTCTTGCCGACAAGCTCCTCCGGTTCATAGAACTTGTGGATGCCGGAGAGAATCTGACGGTCGGTGCCGGTGCCGTCGTCGAGCGTGAAGCGCAGGAGCTTTTCGCTCTTTTTCACGGCCTCGCAGGCTTTGACCTTGACGGCGCGGAAGTCGGACTTGCAGAAGGTGTCGAAATCGACCTTTTCCTCCGCCATCGGCTCGAACTCCATCGCGGGGAGAGCGGCCTTCTTCTGCGCCTCCTGAATGGCTTCCAGCTCTTCAAGCGCCTTCTGCGCGTCCACGCGCGGGAAGATGGCTTCGCCCTTGTGGACGGTGACGGTGGCGCTCAGGCTGCCCCACTTCGCGGCGCTGTCCCAATCGCGGCAGCACGCGCACGCGCCGATCTGCGCGAAGATCTTCTCGCAGGAATCGGGGATAAACGGGGTGAGCAGCACCGTGCAGATGCGGATGCTCTCGAGCAGGTTATACATGACGGAGGCAAGGCGGGGCTTGTTGGCCTCGTCCTTGGCGAGCGCCCAGGGGGCGGTCTCGTCGATATACTTGTTGGCGCGCTGAATGCACTTGAAGATGAGCTCAAGCGCGTTCTGGAACTGGAACTTCTCCATCTCGGCTTCGTACTTGCCGCGCAGGGCCGAGAGCTGAGAGATGAGCTCGTCGTCGAGCGCATCGGCCTGACGGCTTTCCGGCAGCGTGCCGCCGAAATACTTTTCGACCATCGCCGTCGTGCGGGAGACGAGGTTGCCGAGGTCGTTGGCGAGGTCGACATTGATGGTGTTGATGAGCAGTTCATTCGAGAAGTTGCCGTCCGAGCCGAACGGGAACGTGCGCAGCAGGAAGAAACGCAGCGCGTCCACGCCGAAGCGCTCGGCGAGCACATAGGGGTCGACGACGTTGCCCTTGGACTTACTCATCTTGCCGCCGTCCATCACGAGCCAGCCGTGGCCGTAGACATGCTTGGGCAGGGGCATATCCATGCTCATGAGCATGGCGGGCCAGATGATGGAGTGGAAACGGACGATCTCCTTGCCGACAAAGTGGACGTCGGCGGGCCAGAACTTATCGTAATCGTCGTACTTGTCGTTCATGAAGCCGAGCGCCGTGCAGTAGTTGAAGAGCGCGTCGACCCAGACGTAAACGACGTGGCCGGGGTCAAAGTCCACGGGGATGCCCCAGGTGAAGCTCGTGCGGGAAACGCAGAGGTCTTCAAGGCCGGGCTTGATGAAGTTGTTGACCATCTCGTTCACGCGGGAGGCGGGCTGGAGGAAATCGGTGTCCTCAAGCAGGTGCTGCACGCGATCTGCGTACTTCGAAAGCTTGAAGAAGTAGGCCTCCTCCTCGGCGTCCTCCACGTCGCGGCCGCAGTCGGGGCACTTGCCGTCGACAAGCTGGCTCTCCGTCCAGAAGCTCTCGCAGGGCTTGCAGTACTTGCCCTTATAAGTGCCCTTGTAGATGTCGCCGTTGTCGTGCATCTTCTTGAAGATCTTCTGAACGGCCGCAACATGATAGTCGTCCGTCGTGCGGATGAAGCGGTCGTTCGAAATATTCATGAGCTTCCACAGGTCGAGAATTCCCTTTTCGCCGCAGACGATGTTGTCGACAAACTGCTGCGGGGTCACGCCCGCGTCGCGCGCTTTGTCCTCGATCTTCTGGCCGTGCTCGTCCGTTCCGGTCAGGAACATGACGTCGTAGCCCGTCAGGCGCTTGTAGCGCGCCATCGCGTCGGTCGCCACGGTGCAGTAGGTGTGGCCGATGTGGAGCTTATCGGAAGGGTAATAGATGGGGGTGGTGATATAGAATCTCTTCTTGTCCATTGGTGCTTTCCTCTTTTCTGCCCGCGCCGAATGAAAGCGGGGCGTAATTAGCTACAGTTTACCACCGTTATGGCGGTATTTGCAAGGCCTTTACAATAATTCCCGTCCGCAGACGGAAAAGGCATCGCAGATTTTGCCGCCCGCAGACGGTGAAAGAAATAGAAGCGTCGCAGACTTTGTGCCGCGCACGGCGCAAATGAATTTCAATCATTTTTTCTGACGACATGTGCGTCAGAAAAAATACTTCTTAGCCCGCAAACGTGCGCGCCTACGGCGCGTGCGCTGCAGCGGGCGGCAATTCCCCTCAAAAAAGCGGCAAAGCCGCTTTTTTGAAGTTATAGCGAGTCGTCCTCGTCGATCCATTTCTGCACGGGAACGATGTCGAATTCGGTTTCCGTGCGGCGAATAACGACCTCGTCGAGTCCTGCGTTGATGATCATGCGGCGGCACATGGGGCAGCTCGTCGCGTCGTGCAGCAGCTCGCCGCTGCGCGCGTCGCGCCCGACCAGATAGATGCTCGCGCCGACCATGTCGCGCCGCTGGGCGGAGATGATGGCGTTCGCCTCGGCGTGGACGCTGCGGCAGAGCTCGTAGCGCTCGCCGCGCGGAACCTTGAGCTGCTCGCGCGTGCAGTAGCCGAGGTCGACGCAGTTCTTGCGTCCGCGCGGCGCGCCGTTGTAGCCCGTGGAGATGATCTCATCGTTTTTGACGATGATCGCGCCGTAGACGCGGCGCAGGCAGGTCGCGCGCTCGAGCACGGTCTGCGCAATGTCCAGATAGTAATTCCGCTTGCTGACACGCTCCATATCGAGTCCTCCTTGTTGTTTTATCGAGAGATATTTCGATTTGTTATCAAATTTTGTTTCCCTGGGTGACCGTTCGCCGCTCAGACGCCCTGCAAGTCAAAGATCGGCGTGTATTCCTCTTTCGCGCTCGATCGCTCCTGACAAAAGCCGTCGGTCAGGCCGCAGTCGCGCATGTACTGCACCGCTGTGCGGTACTCGCGCTCATTTAAGCGCCGCGCGAGCGCGCCGGTCGCGCCGCTTTGCGGCGTATACTGGCTCATGAGCGAAAAGAGCACAGTCTTTGGCGGAAAATGCGTCGAGACATAGTCGATGACACGCTTGGTGTTCTCCATCTGCCCCGGCAGGACGAGGTGGCGCAATATGACGCCGGACTTCATCAGCCCGTCCTCGCCGATCTGATACGGTCCGACCTGACGCACCATCTCGTCGATGGCCGCGGCGGCAACTTCAAAGTAGTCCGGCGCGGCGGAAAGCGCGCGCGCGGGGCGTTCCATGGCGTATTTTAAGTCGGGCAGATAGATCTGCACCTTACCCTCAAGCGTTCTGAGGGTTTCGACGCGCTCGTAGCCGCCGCTGTTCCACACAACGGGGACGGGGAGCGGCGGATCCAGCGCTTCGAGCAGCCAGGGGGTGAAGTGCGTGGGCGTGACAAGATCGATGCAGTGCGCGCCCTGCGAAACGAGGCCTTCCATGATCTCGCGCAGGCGCGCGGGCGTAATGACTTTGCCAAAATTCTCGTGGCTGATGCGCCCGTTCTGGCAGAAGACGCAGCCTAAGTTGCAGCCGGAGAAGAAGATGCAGCCCGCGCCGTTTGTGCCGCTGAGCACGGGCTCTTCCCAGAGGTGCAGCATGGCGCGCGCGACAACGAGCCCCGCGGGCATGCGGCACACGCCGCCCGATAATTCCCCCGTGCGCTCTGCGCCGCAGCGGCGGGGACAGATCTCACAGCGCATCAGTCGCCCGTGCCCTGACCGTTGAAGTCGGGGCCGAGGTCGCCGAGCATCCAGTGCTTGCGGCAGAGGCCGATGTACTGGTCGTTTGCGCCGATGACGACCTGCGCGCCCTGCTTGACGACATGGCCCTGCGCGTCAAAGCGCGCGTTGAACGCGGCCTTTTTGCCGCACCAGCAGATGGTCTTGACCTCTTCCAACTTGTCGGCCATGACGAGCAGCTCATAGCTGCCGGGGAAGAGGTCGCCCTTAAAGTCCGCGCGCAGCCCGTAGCAGATGACGGGAATGCCGCAGTCGTCGACGAGGTGGACGAGATAGAGCACTTCCTCCTTCGTCAGGAACTGCGCCTCATCGACGATGATGCAGGCATTTTCCTTGAGCTTGTCCTCGTCCATCTCGCGCATCTCGTGAAAGTATACGCAGGGGTACTCTAAGCCGATGCGCGAATGCACCATGTGGTCGCCGTCGCGCGTGTCGAGCTGGGGCTTGCAGAGAAGCGTTTTCTGCCCGCGCTCTTCGTAGTTGAAGCGCGCCATCAGCGCGTTGGCCGTTTTGCTCGAGCCCATCGCGCCGTATTTGAAATAAAGCTGTGCCATGCGTCAAATCTCCCTCTTTTATTGCAGCCGCGCGCGAACGAGCGCGGTGTATTTCTTGAATGCCGTGGGCAGCGCGAGCGCGTCGAACGCATCGGCGTCCACCCAGATGAGATCGTCGTTTTCGCCCGCCACGTCGGCAAAATAGCCCTTCATATCCCACTCGATGTGGGTGAAGATGTGCTTTGCACTGCCCGCGGGGGCAATGGATTCAGCCGACAGCCCCATCTGCGCGAGCGCGAGCGAAACGCCCGATTCGTCGAGGTTTCCCAAAATGCTCGGAAATTCCCAGAGCGAGGCGAGAAGCCCGCTGTCCGGCCGCTTTCGCAGCGCGACCTTTCCCCCCTGAAAGAGCAGCAGCACGGTGCGCTCCTCGACCCTGCGCGATTTTTTCTTCGCGCGCACGGGTAAGACTTCGGTGAGACCGTTTTTGTATGCCTCGCACACGGTACGTGCGGGGCAGATCTCGCACTTGGGCGCGCCGTTCGGCAGGCACACGGTCGCGCCGAGATCCATCATCGCCTGATTATACGCGCCGGGACGGTCTGCGTCGATGGCCGCATCGAGCCTTTGGCGGAAAAGACGGCGCACCTTGGCATCCATGATGTCCTCGCCGCAGCCGCTCACACGCGCGGCGACGCGCAGGAGGTTGCCGTCCACCGCTGCGACCGGCTCAGAAAAGTTGATGGACGCGATGGCGGCAGCGGTATATTCGCCGATGCCGGGGAGCGACAAGAGCGCATGATACGACTGCGGCAGCGCGCCGCCAAAGTCGGAGACGACGATCTTCGCCGCCCTTTGGAGGTTCCTTGCGCGCGAGTAGTAGCCAAGCCCCTCCCAGAGCTTCAAGAGCCGTTCCTCCGGCACGGTGGCTAACGCCGCGGCGTCGGGCAGCTCTGCCATAAAGCGCTCGAAGTACGGAATGACGACACTCACGCGCGTCTGCTGGAGCATGATCTCCGAGACCCATGTGCGGTACGGCGTGACGACGCTGCGCCACGGCAGCGTGCGGCCGTTCAAATCATACCACGCAAGAAGCGGCGCGGTCATCGCAGTTAAGTTTTCCCAGTGTTCTCTCATAAGTCTTATTTATTGAAGCGCACGGCAAAACCGCAGCGGCGGCAGAGTTCTTCGGCGGGTCTTCGCTGCGAAAAGCCCTCGCGCAGCGCACACGCGCGCGGACTTTCGAGAATTTCCGCAAGCGGCTGGGTGAAGAGATTCCCCAGCGGAATGTCGCCCTCGTGGTCGAGGCAGCAGGGTACCACGGTACCGTCGGCAAGGATCCCGAGCTGGTCGCGCAGGCCGTAGCAGAACTGTGCGCCGGATTCGCCGGCGCTCAGATCAGGCCAGTCGAATTTGCCCGCGCGCTCCAAATACAGGTGGTCGCGCAGAAGAAAGCTGCCGTTGCGCATTTCGGGCCAGTCATTTCCCGTGCGCGCGCGCAGAAAGTCGAGGATCTCGCCGTTGCGCGCGTCCGCGCCGCCGTCGTTCCAGAGGCGCAGCGCCACGATGACGCCCTTTTTCGCGGCCTTTTCCGCAAAGTCCCAGACTTGCTCAAGATAGGCAAGCTCCTGCTCAACCGCGCCGTCGTTGCCCTCAAAGCTGTGGAGCGAAACGCTGATCTTGTGCAGGCTCCCGGCATTCAGCAGCTCGTCTGCGCGCTTTTCAAGGAGCGTGCCGTTCGTCGTGATGCACACCTTCATGCCCCGCGCCCCGGCAAGGGTGAAAAACGAGGAGAGCTCCGGGTGCAGCAGCGGCTCGCCCATGAGATGGAGGTAAACATACTGCACATACCCTTCGAGCCGGGAGAGGACGAGGTCGAATTCTTCGGCGCTCATCGTGCGCGGCGCACGCCGCGTCTTGGGGCAGAAGGAGCAGGCGAGATTGCAGCAGTTCGTGATCTCAACATAGGCTTTTTTCAGCATCGCGCGGCTCCTTTCTGCGAAGATAGAACATTCGCTGTTAAAATTGCAGATATTTTACCACAACCGCGCACGTTTGAAAAGCCTTTTCCCTTGCGTTGCGCCCGCGCGTCTGTTATAATCCTACGCGCAAAGCCATATCCCGCGCGCGAAAGGAGAAGCACATGACCGTCACCTTCATCGCCCACAGCGCATTTCTTGTCGAGTGGGACAAGTTCTACACGCTGTTTGATTATACCTACGAGCCGGATTATACCGGCGCGCTGCCGGAACTAAGCGGCGATAAGCCCCTGCTCGTCTTTTCGAGCCACAGCCACGAGGATCATTTTGACGCGAAGGTCTTTACGCTTTTGGAAAAGTACCCCGGCGCGCGCTTTTTTGTCTCGCGCGACACGCGCCTCACCGAGCGCAAGCGCCAGTGGCTCAACATTTCTGACGCTGCTTTTGCCCGCACGACCGTTCTGCGGCCCGACAGCATTTTGCTCACCGACGTCGCGGGCGAGGACTTGAGCATCCGCGCCATCAAGTCAACGGACATCGGCAACGCGTATCTCCTGCGCTGCGAGGGGAAGATGGTCTATCACGGGGGAGACCTCAACTGGTGGGACTGGAAGAGCGAGGGCGAGGCGTATTGCAATAATATGGCCGCCCATTACCGCGCGGCGATCGAAAAGCTTGCCGCGGCGGTTGAAAACGAGGCGACGGACAACGCCATCGCGCCCGAGATCACAGCGGCGATGGCGCCGCTCGACCCGAGACTCGGCGAGGGGAGCGAGGGGCTTGGCATCGAAGAGCTGATGAGGCAGATCAAGGTGCAGCACGTCTTCCCCATGCACATGTGGAAAAAGTATGAGGTCATCGACCGCTACCTTGCCGCGCACCCCGCACAGAAGGACGCGATCGCGCGCATCACGCGCGAGGGCGAGTCGTTCGTGATTTGAAACTGAAAATGAGATGAGGAAAGCTCCCTCCGCCGAATGGCGGAGGGAGCTTTCCTTTGGAATGTGACAAGCGAGAGGAGAAACCTCTGTGCGTTTTTATAGCCTTTCTTACATCGCGGGGAGCTTGAGAACCTGACCGACGTAGATGAGCTCGGAACTCTTGACGGTTGCGCGGTTGAGTTCATAGATCTCAATCCAGCGGCTGCCGCTGCCAAGACACTTGCTGGCGATCTTCCACAGGTTGTCGCCAGAGACAACGGTGTAGGTGCCGCCGCTTGTGGGCTGGGAGGGCTCCTCAGCGGGCTTCTCAGGCTGCGCGGGCTCGGCGACGGTGCCGTTGCTTACAAGCGTGGTGCGCGGGTCGTTGCCCGTGTAGCGGTAGAGCGGGAAGTTCATGGTCTTTTCATCATACTTAAGCAGACCGTTCTGATAGATTGTACCGTTGTAGCGCGCGCTGTCGCCAACGTCAGGTTCCATCAGCATGCCGATGATCGTGCCGCTCTCCTGATCCATTGGGATCACGTAAGCGCCCTTTTCGAAGGTGACCTTTGCGCTGCCGCGTAGGTCGGCGATGCAGCTCTTGGTGCCATCGGCCTCGATGTAATAGTACTGCTGGAGCTCAGCGCTGGAACCGGCATTGAGCTTATAGTACTCTGCGCCGTGGTGGTCGAGCGTGTAGAGGAGCTTGCCGATCCACTCAACGTCTGCGGGGACGACATAGGCGGTCGGACGGGGGCGGCTGCGGACAATGGTGTCCTGCAGGCTGATGGCGTTGGCACCGATGCTGTTGATGTTGCCGTAGATATCGGCGACATACTGATGCAGCGGGGTCGGGCTCTTAACCTTGCCGGAGGCGCTCTGCTTGAGGACGAGAATATCGGATTCGTCGTAGGTTTTGCCGGCCTCGGCGATCTTGGCGCGGGCGGTGTTCACTGTGCCCATAACGGTCTTGGCGTTGGCGGCGGTGGTGTCATAGATGGACTTGGTCGCAACGACCTGACCGTACACGCGGCGAGGCATGGCGAACAGCGCGCCGTCAGCGCCGTGACTCTCAATCAAGATGGAGATGGCGTTGCCGAGACCGTAGTAGGCGCGGCCAATGGGGTTATTGCTGGTGATGCCGTAGTGGTAGGCGCGGAAACCGGTGTCGAGCAGGTCCTTGTGCATCTTGTCGACGACAAGCTCGGTGGTCAGCTTGGTTACGGCGGGATCGTCGTTCAGGCTGGAAGCGCCGGTGATCTGGAAGTCATTGAGCTCAAACTTCTCGGGATCGTTATTGTAGTTGCCCATCTCGGAGAAGAAAAACTCGTGGTTGTCGATCACAACGTGCGGCATGAACTTGTAGTAGGTCTCGTGCAGCATGGCCGTTTCCTTGGAGTTGATCGCCATGTGGTCGCGGTTCATGTCGATGCCGTCATAATCGGTGCGGACGAAGAGGAATGCGCCCTCCACATTGATGCGGGGAATCATCACGACATCGATTTTGTCGAGAATGCCCTCGCCGTACTGACCACAGAGTTCCTGAATCATGACGAGCGCGCTCTCACCGGCGGCAGGCTCATAGGGGTGGATCTGGGCCTGCTGCCACACGATGGGCTTGCCGCCCTCGCGCAGGATCTTGGCCGCGTCGTCCATGGTGGCGTTTGCGGGAATATTTTTCTTGGTGAACACGAGCACTGGGTAGTCGTAGCCGTAGTGGGCGGTCTTACCAGCGCTGAAAACGTGCATGTAGTTGCTCTTGGCCGCGTATTCCTTGATGAAAGCAGTCATTTCTTCGTTGGTGGTGGCCTGATAGAGCGCGCGGCCTTCTTGGAAGGCGGGAGTGGTGAAGGGCTTGTAGCCGACGAGCTCGTCCGTGCCGAGCAGGTACTCCATCTCATCGGTTCCCTCGATGGGAACACCGTAGCCAACGCCCTGGTCAAAACCTGAGGGGGCCTTTTTCACCGTTCACGCCGACTGGATTATTGTTACTGGTCTCATAGCCGGTACCGGCGATGGGCGCAGTTTTGACGGGGAGCGTCTTCACACCAGCCTTCAGGTCGGCCTCAGTGACGAGGAAGAGCTTGACGATGCTGTAATACTTGCTCTCGACCTTGCCGCGGACGAGATAACAGTAGCCGCCTGCCTCGGTAAGGGTGTACTTACCGTCCTTGTCCGGTTCAATGATTGTCAGCTTGGGATAGTTTTCGCTATTAGGCTCGGTGAAAGCCTTGACAATCCCTTCGACGGTTTTTGCTTCACTTTTCTGATACCATGCGGGGATACCCTTAAACATGGTTACGACTACGTCGTTTGCGGGAACATCCTTAGGATATTCAAGCGTGATCTTCACGCTTTTCTCTGCTGCGAGCGTGCTGGTCATCAGCAGTGTGACGACCATTGCGAGAGTCAGCAGACAGCTCAGGGATCGCTGCATCATTTTTTTCATAGCTTCTTTCTCCTTCTTATAAACTGTCGGCACCGAAACAACATGCATAAACGAAAGAGAGTTTATCCGCTGATTTCTGTTGACAATACCGATTTGAATAAGTAAAATGTAACTGTTAAAGCCGCCTTTAAGTCAATAGGCTTTCGCACGGTCATCTTACCAGTTTTTTTGAGGAGCTTTTCGTATGACTTACACAATCGGCGAAGTTGCACGAATGATGAATATCGCCGCGTCGACCCTGCGCTACTACGAAAAGGAGGGACTGCTGCTGCCTACCTCACGCTCGCAGAACGGACAGCGAGTGTACACGGACGACGATATTGCAACGCTTTCGATCATCGAGTACCTTAAATTCTGCGGTCTTCCGCTCAAGGAGATCCGCTCGTTTCTGCCGCTCATTCAATCCGATGGGGAGACGCTCAGCGCCCGCCGCGAGATCATGGCCAGAGAGCGCGATAATGTCCGCGCACAGATCGCGGCGCTGCAGACAAAGCTCGAACGGCTGGAATTCGGCTGCTGGTATTATGAGACGGCGCAGCAGTATGGGTCAGTCCTGCCGCTGTATGAATTTTCAGAGGAGCATTTTCCGCCCGAGTACCGCAGCGCCCTGCGGGATGGCTTCTGCCTGCCGCTGTCGCATGTGCGCAAAAAGCTCAAATGGTGATAAAAAGGAACCCTGAGACGGTATGCCTCAGGGTTCTTTTTCGCCGATGGCTACTTCTTCTTGTTTGCCGTGCTCCAGGGGTGATACTGATAGGACTGCTCCTTACTCATGCCAAAGTAGCGGAGATCCGTCCTGCCGTACTGATCGCCCCAGGTGACGTCGATGTGATACGTCGTGCCGTCCAGCTCTGCGAGCGTCCAGATGTGGCTGTCGTTGAAAAGCGCGGTGCAGTCGATGCCCTCGAGCTTTAAGAGCAGGTTGTACGCGCCTGTGTAGCCGTCGCACACGGCAAGGCCGCCCACGAGCGCGCCGTAGGCAAGGTGGCTGGCGGAATCATCGCCGGCGGCGCTGTCGTAGCGGCAGTTGTCGCACAGCCAGAGATAGTAGGCCTGCGCGATCTCATACTGGCTCATGCCGTAGCTCAGCGTGCCGCTCTCCCAGAGGGAGTCGTGCACGCGAATGGCGGCGGCGAGCGTTTTGGCGCGGTAGGATTCGAGCACTTTCTCCGCACAGGCAGTGGAGGAGAAGGTGAACACGACGCGCCCCGTCGCATACGAGCGGCAGGAGACCACGTTGTACATCTGCTCGCAGTAGGTTTTGACGCAGGAGGTGAATGCCTGTGTCAGCGCATTTGCCGTGGCAGCTGAGAGCGCCTTGGGGTATTGGAGCGTGATGCTGTGCTCGCCGCGCGCAAGCATGCCGCGCACGAGCGCATCGATGGCGGCGGTATCCTTCGGCGAGGCGGGCAGCGCTGTTTTCTGCGGCGCTGCGACGAGCCCTGCGAGCGTTGCACCGGCGGCGGAGTGGTAGGGCGCGACCGTCCAGGTGAGCGTCAGGCGTGTTTCCGGTTCGACAACGCGCGTGAGCAGCGCCGCGATCTCCGCGCGGCTGACGCTGCGCTCGGGCGCAAAACTGCCGGCATCGTCCATGCCGGAGAGCAGTCCGCGGCGATACATCAGGAGGATCTCGCTGCGATAGGGGGTCTTGTCCGTCACGTCGGCGATGAAATCGCCGCTTGCGTAGGCGGTGGTGACGAGCAAGGCGTTCGGCTCATCGTACCATTCGGCGGGCAGAGCAAACGCAAAGATGCCCGCCATCTGCGCGCGCGAGGCGGGCAGGTGATAAGCGCCTTCAAAGCGGTTGTCGAGCAGGTTTTCCGCTTTGAGGTAGTCAACGTAGGGCTGATACCAGCTCTCTTCGAGCGGCGCGGCGGGAATGACCTCCTCGTCGCCGGTGGTATAGATGGCGCGCAGGCGCGCGGCAATGGTCAGCATCTCGGCGAGCGTCACATTGTCGCCCGGCGCGAACGCACCGTTCCCACGCCCGGAGAGGAGACCGTATTCATAGGCGGAGACGACCGAGGGGGCGAACCAGTCGCCGCTTTTCACGTCGGCAAATTCGCCCGCATACGTGCGGAGCGGCGCGAACGGCGACGCCTTTTCGGCGGTTTCTTCCTGTGCGGGAGCGGGCGCCTCCGGCGCGCCTTCGCCGCTGTTTGCAAGGGCGTTGACGCTCAAAACGAGCATGAGCGCCGCGGTGAGCAGCGCGAAGCGGAACTTCAATGGCATCGGCGATCCTTTTCTCACTTTCTGAAAATCCTGCGAAAATTACGGGACTAAGATGTTCTGGTCGGCCGCGGTGATGTCCGCGGCGTAGGGGTTGAGCATGGAGTTGGTCATTTCCAGCACCTGCGTGGGGTCAAGGGCGTAGACCGACATGCCCTTGTACCAGCCCGTGCCGTCACCGGGGAGGGTGGCAAAGCTGATGGCGTCCATTCCGCCCATACCCAGCGCCTCGTTGGCAAGCCAGACGAGGTTGCCGAGTGTTAAGTCGGTCTTGACGTACTTTAAGAATGTTTCCGCCATCGCGGGGACGTTTTCGAGCTTCATGAGCTTCTGCGCCACGGCCTTCAAAAATGCCTGCTGTGTGCCGATGCGGCCGATGTCCTGCCGCCCGCCGTAGCCGGTGTTGTCGTTGTTGTGGCGGAAACGCACGACCTCCATGGACTGCTGGCCGCTGAGGTGCTGCAATCCCTTTTTGAAGTGAATGTGCAGATCCTGATAGGGGTCGTCGTAGTCCATGTCCTCAGGCACGTCAAAATCCACGCCGCCGATCTGGTCGATCAGCGCGATGAAGCCCTTGAGGTCGACGGAGACGTAGAAGTCCACGGGAATGCCCAGCATGTCTTCAATGTTGCTGCGCAGCTTTTCCGTGCCGCCGTTGTTATAGGAGGAATTGAGCTTGTGGCCGTTGCTCATCAGCGTGTCGCGCGGCAGGCTGACGATGTCGATTTTCTTGCCCTCCGCGTCAAAGCGCATGAGCATATTCGTGTCGCTGCCGCCGGCGTCGTTGTCCACGCCGTAGACCAGAATGGTGTAGCAGTATTTTTTGCGCTCCTTGCCATTCGCGATCGTTTCGATGGCGTCAGTGTCCTCGTCCTGCGTGCCGTCCTGTTCGGTCTGCACGCTCTCCTTGCCAGCGTCCGGCTCGGGCGCGCGCACGACATACTTGACCGTTGCCACGGCGGCCACGGTCAGGAAAAGCAGCGACAAAAGCGTGACGACCACGCGCTCGCCGCGGCTGCCGGATCTTTTCTTTTTGCGCTTTTTCCCGTTTTGGCTGCGGGCGCGGCGGGGGGCATCGTCATAGCCGCGCTCATAATATTCCTGATCTCTCATCGTATCGCTCCGTTTTCTCTTTTGGTTTACAATAATGCGTTGCTTGCATTCTACCCTGTGCGGCAGAATTGTGCAAGAGTATTTTTGAGGTGCATCGACGCATTCTTCCCAATTAGACGCAAAATGTCGAAAAAAGTTTCAGAATCCTTTGTACTTTTTCCGCGTGGCCAGGCCGCCGCGAATGTGGCGCTGGGCCTTGTTGACCTCCAGCACCTCTTTGACCTGAAGGTAAAGGCTGCGGTTGAACTGCGGCAGGCGATCCTGCAAGTCCTTGTGGACGGTGGACTTGCTCACGCCAAACTTTTTTGCCGCGGCGCGCACGGTGGCGCGGTTTTCGATGATGTAAGCGGCCAGCGCGCAGGCGCGCTCTTCCATGTTACCCTTCATGCAGCACACTCCTGACTGATGTTGCTCCATCTATATGCATCGGAAGGGAGAATATGCAAAAAAAGCGGTGCGGCCGCCGCAGACGGCCGCACCGCTATGGCGCGGAAAGTTATAACATGAGCATCAGCACGGGAATGACGACAAAGCTTGCCAGCGTGGACAGCGCCGCGCCCTGCGCGGCAAATTCCTCGTCCGCACCGTAGTCCGCGGCGGCGACGACGGTCTGCGTTACGACGGGCATGGCCGTTTCCACGAGCAGCACGCTGCGCGCGAGCCCCTCAACGCCGAAGAGTTCGCACAGGACGAACGCCGCCGCCGGCACGAGCAGAAAGCGGAAGATCAGCACGACGGCGAGACTGCCGTCGAGCTTCAGGCTTTTCAGCCCGAGCTCATGGATAATATAACCCGTGAGCAGCAGGGCGAGCGGTGTGACGAGGTTGTTCATATACTTGCAGTAGCTCATCACGAGCGGCGGCAGCCTGAGGTTGAACCACACGAGAAAAAGCCCAAGGAAAACGCCGAGAACGGCGGGCGTGGTCAGAAACTTTTTGAGCATTCGGCGGTCAAAGCCGCCGCTCTCGCCTGCCCAGCGCACGAGCGAGAGCCCCACGAGCTGAACAAAGCTTGTATTGACAAGGTAGTAGAGCATCACATAAGGCGTACAGATCTCGCCAAAAAGCTCGGTGCACATCGGAAGGCCGATGAAGATGGCGTTGGACACCGAGCACATCATCATAAAAACGCCGAGCCGGCGGCGCGGCAGCTTCAGCAGCATGCCGACAAGCAGCGAGAGCAGAAACGCGCCGACGGTGGAGAGAAAGGGAACGAGCAGAAAGCCCGGCGACTCCGCGAGCAGCTCATGCGTGAGGTTGTTCGTCAGCCCGTAGACACACATGCAGGGAACGGCGACGGACATCGTGAAGCGGCTGATAAAGCGCTTGGCCTGCGGGCTCATCCAGCCCCTGACCGCGCAGAAGTAGCCTGTTGCCGTGAGCAAAAGAATGATGGTGACGGAAGTGACCGCGTGCAGAAACGATTCCATGGCGCACCTCGGGAAGTGAAGATGATTTTACCAGTATATCCATTCCTGCGGCAAAAGACAAGAGCGGAAAAGACGGTTGCAATGTCTCGTGGGATAAGCTATGATGGGGAGACAGCAAAATCCCTTTGAACAGATCAGAGAAGATTGAGAGGAGTTTAATCGTATGAAAGCAGCGCTGGTCATTATGGCGGCGGGCATGGGCTCGCGCTACGGCGGCAGCAAGCAGGTGGACGGGATCGGGCCGAACGGCGAGATCCTGATGGAATATTCCGTGTTCGATGCGCTGCGCGCGGGCTTTACGAAGGTGGTCTTCATCATCAAGCCCGAGATGCGGGAGCTGATGGAAGAGCTTGTGGGCAAGCGCCTTGCGAGGCGCAAAACGGCGGACGGCGAAAATGTCGAAGTCTGCTATGCGTATCAGGATTTTTCGAGCGTACCTTCCTTTTATCAGGTACCTGAGGAGCGCGTCAAACCGTTCGGCACGGTGCATGCGCTGCTGTGCGCAAGAGAGTGCGTGAGCGAGCCGTTCGTCGTTATCAATGCCGACGACTATTACGGCGTAGATGCGTTCAGGACGATCTATGCGGCGCTTTCCAAGCTCGCCGAGACCGGCGAGGGCACGATGGTCGGCTACGATCTTTGCAACACCGTGAGCGAGCACGGCACGGTCACGCGCGGCGTGTGCCACGTGAATGAGCTGGGAATGCTCGACCGCGTGGTGGAGACGTTCCATTTAAAGCCCTGCGACGACGGCAAGATCCGCGACATTCAGGAAAACGGCGACGGCCCGGTCTACGCGCCGGAAACGCCGGTTTCGATGAACTTCTGGGGCTTTACGCCGTGGCTCTTTGAAAAACTCGACGCGTACTTCAAGGATTTCCTCCGCGCGCTGCCCGCGGACGAAAAGAAGGCCGAGTGCCTGCTGCCAAGCCTGATCGGATTGCTCATCGACCGCGGCGAGCTTACCGTCTCCGTGCTGAGATCGAGCGCGCGCTGGTTCGGCATGACCTATCATGAGGATAAGGACATGGTGCAGCGCGAGCTGAAAAAGCTGCACGACGCGGGCGTGTACCCTAAGTCGCTGCGCGAGTGAGAAAAATGCATCACCTCCGGACATACTACGTCCGGAGGTGATCTTCTTGATGAAACGCAAAGACCCCGGTGCACCGCACGACCTGACGCCGATGCTCAAAGCGCGCTTCGGCCAGCCGGAGGACTGCGCCGATCTTGTCAATCAGTACGGCACCTACAACATTCAGCCGACGGCGGACACGGAAAATCTCTTTCCGCTGATCGCTCCGGGGCTGCCGGACGAGTGGAAGCGCATGGCCATCGGCAAGAAGGATCTTGAAAACTTGCAGTGAGCAAAAGTGAGAAAAGAGGGCGCTCCAATGCGCCTTCTTTTCGCTTTATTGCGGCGATATGGTGGCGTAAAAACGGAATAATCCGGAAACATCGTGGAAAAAACCGTGCAGATTTGACAAAAAGGCAGATGGCAAAATGGAGAAATTTATTACTGGTATACAAATTGCAAACATTACTGGTACTTGCGTTGTTGCTAAATTCGTATTAAAGTAAAGGCAGAGCTATCTGCTGGGGAAGCGGCTGCGAGAGAGACGGCTTTCCGGCGAGATCGCAAATTTGAAGGAGGAGAGAGAATGGAAACCAAAAGTAACGCAAAACTGAAAGCCATGTTTATTATCCCGTCGATCACTGGTATCATCCTGTTTATGATCCCGGTGAAGAATGCTGCCGGCGAATGGACCGTCGTGGTCAAGATCCTTGCCGACATCATCTCTGGCGCCATCGGCGGCTTCCTGCCGCTGCTGTGCGTGCTGATCCTCACCGTTTCCGCGGTGATGTCCCTCGTTGCGCTGGCAAAGCCCAAATTCATTATGAATAGCGACATCATGAAGGAATGCTTTGCCTGCAAACCCATCTGGGTCGTGATCCGTGTGCTCGCTGCCATCTTCGTGTGGCTCACCTATCTGGGTGTCGGCGAGGACGGCGTGGGTCTCATCGGTATGATCACCGGCGGCGGTCAGGGCGGCTTCGTCCTCTATGACCTGCTCACCACGCTCGTTATCATCTTCGTCATCGCGGCCCTGCTGCTGCCGCTGCTGCTCGACTTCGGCCTGCTCGAATTCGTCGGCGCGCTGCTCACCAAGGTCATGCGTCCCCTCTTCAAGGTTCCCGGCCGTGCTGCAGTCGACTGCATCACCTCCTGGATCGGCGACGGTACGCTGGGCGTCATGCTCACCTGCAACCAGTATGAGGGCGGCTACTATTCCGCCAAGGAAGCAAGCATCATTGCAACGCTGTTCTCCGCCGTTTCCATCACCTTTACCCTTGTCGTTCTCGATACGGTCGGTATGCTCGACAAGTTCGGCATCTACTACCTGATCGTCTGCTTCGTCGGTATCGTCTGCGCGATCGTGTGCCCGTATCTCTATCCCCTGCGCAAAAAGCCCAACACGTACTTAGTCGAAGGCAAGGCCGCTCCCGACACCCTCCCCGAGGGCTACAAGAGCAACGTCCAGTACGGCATGGATCTCGCCATGAAGCGCGTTTCCGAATTTGGCGGCATCGGCCAGTTCTTTAAGAGCGGCGGTAAGAATGCTTGCAGCATGTGGTTCGGCGTTCTGCCCTCCGTTATGGCCATCGGCACTGTCGCCCTCATCCTTGCCAACTACACCCCCATCTTTGAATGGCTCGGTATCCCGTTCCGTCCCCTGCTCCAGCTGCTGCAGGTGCCCGAAGCGGATGCTGTCGCCTCCACGATGATCGTCGGCTTCACCGATATGCTCACCCCCGCCATCCTGATCGCGGAGTGCACCAGCGAGATGGCCAGATTCATCGTCGCTGTCGTCTCTGTCACGCAGGTTCTGTACCTCTCTGAGGTCGGCGGTCTGATCCTCGGCTCCAAGCTTCCTCTCAACATCTGGGAGCTGTTCGTCATCTTCCTTGAGCGCACCATCATCAGCCTGCTCATCGTCTGCCCGATCGCACACCTGATGTTCTAAGCGCGAAATGACGCTGCTTGAAAAGTAAATTCAACCACCAAACAAACAGCCGGAGGCGTCCAGAGGGACGCCTCCGGCTTTGCTATTTCTGGATTTATTGCAGATGCACAAAAATGACTGTACAACCCGTGCGGTTATATGATAAAATGCAAAGAACGACAATGATACCCTTGTAGTATCAACGCACGGTCTTTCCGCGCCGGTGAACGCGCAGCGGAAAGTGAGAGGGAGAAGACGGCATGAAAATCAGTATCGACAAATCCTCCAAGGTGCCGGTCTATTTGCAGATCGCCGACCAGATCAAAGCGCAGATCATCAGCGGTGCGCTGCCGCGCTCAAGCGCGCTGCCGAGCGAGCGGGCGCTCGCTCAGATTCTGGACGTGCATCGCAACACGGTGGTCAAGGCCTACGGTGAACTGAAAAGCGACGCGTGGATCGAGTCGCGTCAGGGCGTGGGCTACCTTGTGGCCTCGGCGAGCACGGAAAAGGAGCCGGTCGGCGAGAGCGGCGAGGGCGTGCAGATGGGGCGCGTCAACTGGGTCAACGAGGTGGCGGATAAGTACCTCGACATGGAAAAGACCTTTGACGACCTGTTCCAGCGCTTTACGGACGAGAGCCATTTTTCGCTGGGTAGCGGCGTTGCCTCGCGCGAGGTATACTCATCTGAGCGCGTCGCGCACGACATTGCCGGCCTTTTGACCGGCAGCGGCCCGAGCCAGTATTTTTTCAGCCCCTACAAGGGCGACCGCTTCCTGCGCCAGAAGCTGGCGTCGTTTCTCGGCACCAAGGGCGTGAGGGCCTCGTCGGGCGAGATCCAGATCCTTTCGGAGACGAATCAGGCGCTCGATTTTATCGTCACGCTCCTCGTCAAGCCCGGCGACAGCGTGGTGATGGAAGAGCCGGTGCACCCCGACATGTACCGCGTGATGGAGCTGGCCGGCGCCAGGATCCTGACCGTCCCCGTGGACGAGGACGGCATGAACTGCGATGTGCTCGAAAGTCTGCTCACGCAGACGCGCCCACGGCTGATCTTTGTCAACTCAAGCTTCCACGACCCCACGGGCTGCATTCTGTCGCTCGAGCGGCGCAAGAAGCTCGTGGAGCTTTCCAGCCGCTACCGCATTCCGATCGTGGAGGAGGACGCGGCGAGCGAGCTCGTCTACGACGGCGATAAGCTCCCGCCGATCAAAGCGTTTGACACAACGGGAAATGTCATTTACATCTATTCGTTCTCCCTCACCTTCATTCCAGGGCTGAGCCTTGCCTTCGTCACGGGCAACCGCGATTTCGTCCGTGCGCTGAGCTATCTTGTCTCTGTGCGGCTGATGGCCTCGGACTGGATGACGCAGAAGCTCCTCGGCATGTATCTGGACGACGGGAGCTACTATAGCTCGCTTGCCACATTCCGCGAGATCTACAGCGGCAACCGCGACCTTGTGTGCCAAAAACTCGATGCGCTCGCGCATCTCGGCGTGCGCTATGAAAGGCCGCGGGGCGGCGTGTACGTCTGGTGCCGCCTGCCGGACGGCGTGGACAGCAAGCACTTTATCAACCGCGCCTACAATATGGGCGTTACGCTCATTCCGGGGCACGTATTTTACCCCTATAAAAACGGCGGACGCGACTATATCCGCATCAATTACTCCTACGAATCGCGCGAGCGTTTGGCATGCGGCATGGACGTGTTGCACAAAGCGCTGGAAGAAGAGCTGGAGGAGTAACTGGCACATAAAATTGCAAAATCACTGATACATTACAAGCTTCCGCCGGAAGAGTATACTTTAAGGCATAATAACGGAAGTAGGATCCGTCGCGCGTTCGCTTTTGTGCGGTACGCAGAGAAATAAATCACAGCGGGGTGTATGGGCGGTCGATGAGAGAGCCGCCGGCATCCCGGGAAAGGGAGCAAAACTATGTATCCAGGCATCCATAATTTCTCCGAGATCGGAAAGCTCAACAAGGTGCTGCTGCACCGCCCCGGCAAGGAGCTGGAAGCGCTGACCCCTGCCACGCTCGAACGTCTGCTGTTCGACGATGTGCCCTATCTCAAGATCGCGCAGCAGGAGCACGACAACTTCGCCCGCGTGCTGCGCGAAAACGGCGTTGAGGTCGTTTATTACGTCGACGAGGTCGCCAAGGCGATCGCCGATCCCGCCCGCCAGATCCAGCTGGTGAACGACTTCCTCAACATCAGCAAGATCCACGCCAAGGGCCTGCGCGCGTCCATGACGAGCTACCTGCTCAACATGCCGCCGAAGGAGATGGTCACCGAGCTGATCGCCGGTATCAAGCGCAGCGAGGTCGCCACCAAGGAAGCCACCTCCCTTATGGATCTTGTCGACGACGACTATCCGTTCGTCTCCGACCCCATGCCCAACCTCTACTTCACCCGTGACCCGGGCGCCTGCGTGGGCGAGGGCATCAACATCCACCGCATGCACACCCCCGCGCGCAAGCGCGAGAGCCTGCTCTTAAAGTACATGTACCTCTACAACCGCGACTTTGCCACGCCGGAGAACAAGATGTGGTACGACCTCTCCGACAGCTACTCCATCGAGGGCGGCGACGTGCTCGTCCTCTCGAGGGACATCGTGGCCGTCGGCCTGTCCCAGCGCACGACCGTTTCCGGCGCGGAGAACTTTGCGCGCAACCTGCTGCAAAACTCCGGCTTTAAGAAGGTGCTCGCCTTCGACATTCCCGAAACGCGCGCGTTCATGCACCTTGATACCGTTTTCACGATGGTCGACTACGACAAGTTCACCATTCACCCCGAGATCGAAGGCCCGCTGAGCGTTTACGAGATGACGCTCGACGACCATGGCGAGCTTCAGTTCCGCGCGCTCAAGGAAGAGCTCAAGGACATTCTCGCCCTCGAGCTCAAGCTCCCCGCGGTCGACCTGATCCGCTGCGGCGGCGGCGACCTGCTGGCCGCGCAGCGCGAGCAGTGGAACGACGGCTCCAACACGCTGTGCATCGCGCCGGGCCGCGTCATCACCTACGACCGCAACTATGTGACCAACGAGCTGCTCGACAAGAAGGGCATCGACGTCATCTCCATTTCGTCGGCGGAGCTTTCCCGCGGCCGCGGCGGCCCGCGCTGCATGTCCTGCCCCGTCAACCGCGACGATCTGTAAGATCCCGGACGAGCTGAAAAGAGTCCGGATAAAGAAAGAGGGAAGAAGAGAAGAAACCCGCTTCGGCGAGCGTCCGGGCGGGGGAAATGGGAGAGAAGATCATGAAGAGCAAGCGGCAGGAGAAAATACTTGAGCTGATCGCCAAGTACGACATTGAGACACAGGAGGAGCTGATTGCTCACCTGGCCGAATGCGGCATCGAGAGCAAGCAGACGACTGTCTCGCGTGACATCAAGGAGCTGTATCTTTACAAAGAGCCGCTCGGCGGCGGACGCAGCCGCTATGCTGTTTCGAACAAGGCCGACCACATCGACAACACGAAGCGGCTCAAGCTGATCCTGAACGAATGCTGTGTGAGCGCAGACTGCGCGGGCATCGTGGTGGTGCTCAAAACGCTGCCCGGCCTTGCCGACGCGGCGGGCGCGGCGCTCGACGCGATGCGTCTGCCCGATATGATGGGCTGCATCTCCGGCAACGACTCGGTCGCCGTTATCGCCCGCAACGAGCAGGACGCAAGCCGTCTCTGCGGGGAGCTGCGCCGGTACTGCAAGTGAACACATGAGAAAAGGACGGGAGCACGAAGTGCTCCCGTCCTTTTATGTTTTTTTGAAGCGGTCTGGACCGATCAGACGTTGCCGATGGTGGCGACCATGACGGCCTTGATGGTGTGCATGCGGTTCTCCGCCTCGTCGAAGACCTTGGAGTTCGGGGAGAGGAAGACCTCGTCCGTGACCTCGCGGATATCGTAGCCGAGCTCCTTCTGGGAAGCGGCCATGGTGGTGTCGAAGTCGTGGAAGGAGGGCAGGCAGTGCAGGAAGATGCAGTCGGGATTCTCGGTGGCCTTCAGCACGTCGCCGGTGACCTTGAAGGGCGTGAGCAGCTTGACGCGCTCGGGGATCTTGTCCTCTTCGCCCATGGAAGCCCAAATGTCGGTGTAGAGCGCGTCAGCGCCCTTGAGCAGCTCCTTGTCCTCGCCGTACTCGACGATGGCGCCGGTCTCCTTGCCGACCTCACGGCAATACTCGACGACATCAGCCGCGGGAGCAAGCTCCTTCGGGCCCCAGCCGACATAGTGGATGCCGAGCTTGGCGCAGATGTACATCAGGCAGTAGGCGACATTGTTGCGCGTGTCGCCGCAGAAGACGAGCTTGCACTTGCTCAGAGGCTTTTTGGTGTTCTCCATCAGCGTCAGGATATCGGCAAGCGCCTGCGTCGGGTGGTCGACGTCGGTCAGGCCGTTCCACACGGGAACGCCGGCGTTGGCGGCGAGACCCTCGACGACCTTCTGGTCGTAGCCGCGGTACTCGATGCCGTCGTAGAAGCGGCCGAGGACCTTGGCGGTGTCGACCATCGTTTCCTTCTTGCCCATCTGGGAGGACTTGGAATCGAGGAAGGTGACGTTCGCGCCCTCGTCGTAAGCGGCGACTTCGAACGCGCAGCGGGTGCGGGTAGAGGTCTTTTCAAACAGCAGCACGATGTTCTTGCCGGCGAGCAGGTTGCCGCGGATACCGGCGCGCTTTTTCGCCTTCAGGTCAGCGGCGAGATTCAGCATATAGCGGATCTCATCGGGGGTGAAGTCTTTCAGCGTCAGGAAAGAACGGCCTTTCAGATTGACGGGCATTGGGAAATCCTCCTTTGTATTTCATAAATCTCTCGTGTAAAGCATCCAAATAATGCTATGATGATTATATCATTCTTAGTTAAAAAAGCAAGGCATTTTCCGCTTTTGCTTTGCGTTGCGAAAGCGACTGGACTGCGGTGAAAAAAGCAAGCTGGACTGCGCACTCTGCGCCTGCGGGCGAGAAAATGAGGATTTTCCTTTCCGGTGAGATATGATATACTGAGGAAAAAGGGGGGAGAGCGATGAGCATTGCGGGGCTTTTGATTCGCTGCGAGCGCCTTGCGCGCGCTTGGAGCCAGGAGGGGCTTTGCCGCGGGATCTGCGGTACGTCGTATCTTTCCAAGATCGAGCAGGGAAAAGCGGCGGCGTCGGAGGAAGTTCTCGCGCTGCTGTTTGCGCGGCTTGGCCTTTCATGGACCGATGACGCAGACGGCGCGCTGCACGCGCAGACGGAAGCGTGCATGGAGGCACTGTTTGGGGGGGACGCGCCGGCGTTTGCCGCCGCGTTTGCGCGCTTGCGCGCGCAGGAGCGGACGCTGCTTTGCAGCCCCTGCGCGGCAGACTATCTGCTGCTGCGCGAATTTGCCTGTGAAGCGGACGGGGAACGGCGTCCACTGGACGCGAAATTTGTTTCGTTTCTGGACCAGCGCCAGCTCGCGCTTCAGCGCGTGCTGGAGGGACGGCATGAGGAGGCGGCGCTGCTCTATCCCGCGGCGGCGATCCGCTTGTGGCAGGGGGCGCACCTCTACGCGCGCGGGCGCTATGCCGACGCGACCGAGGCGCTGCGCGCCGCCTATGACGCCGCGGCCGCCGAGGGCTATGCCCACATCATGATGAACTGCCGCGTATATCTCGGCAACTGCTGTTCCGATTCGGGCGACCCAAAGCGCATGCAGCAGCATTATGCGGTCGCGCAGCGGCTTGCTGAGGCGCTCGGCGATCAGAAGATACTCTCGACGATCCGCTACAACGATGCGGCGACGAAGATCGAGTGCGGCGACTTTGCGGCGGCGTATGCGTATTTTTCTGCGCTGGAAGAGACAGATGCGATGTCGCTGCACAAGCTCGCTGTTTGCTGCGAGGCGTTGGGACGGCGGGACGAGGCGCTCACCGCGCTTGCGCGGGCGGAGGCGATGCTTCCTGAGGGCGAAGCGCACGCACCCGAGCGGCAGATGCTCGCGCTCGTGCGCTGCCGTCTGGAAACGCCGGACTATCTGCACGACGAGCGCTACGGCGAACTGCTGACGAATTGCTTTGCCCTGCTGCGGCGCGAGCGCGGTGCTGGCTACGCGCGCTTCCACCTCAAGTGGATGCTCGAATGGTACAAGGCGAACCGCCGCTACCGGGAAGCCTGCGCGCTGCTGGAGGACTTTCCTGCGGAAAAGTGAAAAAAGGCTATTGAACGGTATCTGAGGGGAGAAAGTTTCCCACAGATACCGTCTTTTTTGCGCTGACGCACTGTGCCATAATAAATGGCGAGGTGAGAACTATGACAAAAACGCTCTGGACAAAGGATTTTATCCGCATTACGCTCGCGACCTCGCTCGGCGCGGCAGGCGGCATCATCAGCGGCTTTGCACTGTCGTTTCTCGTTTTCGACGAAACGGGCAGCACGCTGGCCTCGGCACTCGTGGTGGCGATCCAATTGCTGCCGGGGGCGGTGCTGCCGCTTCTGATCGCGCCGCTGATGGACCGCTATCCGCGAAAGCCCTTCCTTGTCGGCGGCGACACGGTGAACGCGCTGCTCTATGCGCTCGCGGGCGTCTACCTGCTGCGCTGTGAGTTCTCTTACACGGTGTATCTCGGCTTTTCGCTGCTGCTTGCGTGCCTGAGCGCCTTTGACGAGCTGGCCTACAGCAGCTTTTACCCGCTCATCCTGCCTGAGGGGACGGAGGAAAAGGGCTACACGGTTTCCTCCATGCTCTATCCCGTACTCAAGGTGCTGATGATGCCCGTGGCCGCCGTGCTCTTCGATACGCTGGGCGTGGCGCGGCTGCTGCTCGTGCAGTCGGCGCTGTCGCTGCTCTCCGCGCTCATCGAAAATAAGATCACGGTCGCAGAAACGCCGCGCGGCGGCGAACGCTTTTCTCTGCGCCTCTGGTGGGAAGATCTCCGCGAGGCGGCCGCCTATCTCAAGCGGGAAAAGGGCTTGCGCGCACTGTATGATTATATGGCGGTGACCAACGGCATGGCGGCGGGCTATTCGCCGCTGCTCATTGCCTTTTTCCGCACAGCGCCCGGCTTTACGGCGGCGATGTACTCCTTTTTTTCCGTGGCGGAGTTTGCCGGGCGCTCGCTCGGCGGCGTGGTGCGCTACCGCTATACTCTGCCGGAAAAGAAGCGCTTTCCCTTCATCTTCGCCGTCTATCAGATCTATGAAATGATGGACGTGCTGCTTTTGTGGCTGCCGTATCCGCTGATGCTCGCCAATCGCGCTTTCTGCGGTTTTCTCGGCATCAACAGCGCAACGATCCGCCAAGCGGCGGTGCAGCGGTATCTTCCCGATCCTCTGCGCGCCCGCATCAACGCCTATGAAAGTGTGCTTATCACGGCTGCGAGCGCGGTGCTGTCGCTCGCGGTGGGGGCGCTCGGCGAGGTGATGGATTACCGGCTCTGCGTCAGCCTCTGCGCCGCGCTGACGCTGCTCTTCTGCTGGCTTTCCGTCTTTCGCAGCCGCGGCGCGGTCAGGGAAGTGCTGCGCGGCAAGGAGGCCGCGTGAGCAGATTTCTTGCACTTTCCCTTGTTTTCTGCGGATAAATATAGTATAATTTCGAAAAAGTATCCCCATGGGGCGATTTCGGGCGAATGTGCCGCGCCGACTGGGTAAAACCGCAATGGATAGAGGAGATTTTGCTATGAATATGATCCGCAGCGCAAAGAACCAGATCGCCGAGCTGACGGCGGCGGCTTACCGCGCGGCTGTGCAGGAAGGCCTCCTGCCCGAGGGCGTTACCACCGTTCCCGCCGTGGAGATCCCCAAGGATACCGCCAACGGCGACTATACGACGACCTTCTGCCTGGCCGCTTCCAAGGCCATGCGCAAGAATCCCCGCGAGGTCGCCAAGATCCTGACCGAGCACATGGATCTGAGCGACACCTACTTCACCTCCGTTGAGATCGCAGGCCCCGGCTTTTTGAACTTCCGCCTCGGCGAGAAGTGGTATGCCGATGTGATCTCCGCCGTGGAAGAAGAGAAGGAAAACTACGGCCGCGACAACTGGCTGGACGGCAAGAAGTATATGGTCGAGTTCGTCTCCGCGAACCCCACCGGCCCCATGCACATGGGCAACGCGCGCGGCGGCGTGCTCGGCGATACGCTCGCAGAGGTGCTTGACTGGTCGGGTGCAAAGGTCTGGCGCGAGTTCTACGTCAACGACTTCGGCAACCAGATCGAAAAGTTCGCCAAGAGCATCGAAGCGCGCTACATCCAGCTCATCCGCGGCGAGGACGCCGTTGAGTTCCCCGAGGACGGCTACCACGGCGACGATATCCGCGAGCTTGCCAAGGCGTTTTACGACCTTCACGGCGAGAGCTACCTTGATAAGCCCGTCGAGGAGCGCCACGCCGACATGGCTCACTTCGGCCTTGAGCGCAACATTCCGAAAATGAAGAGCGATCTTGAGCGCTACGGCATCAAGTTCGACGAGTGGTTCTTCGAATCCAGCCTGCACAACAGCGGCTTTGTGGCCGACACGGTGGAGGAGCTGCACAAGCTCGGCTGGACCTACGAAAAGGAAGGCGCGCTCTGGCTCAAGACCGCCGAGATCATGCGCGAGCAGTACCGCAAGCAGGGCAAGAAGGACGAGGACATCGACAAGCTCGACCTCAAGGACGACGTGCTGCGCCGCGCCAACGGGTTCTACACCTACTTCGCCGGCGACATTGCCTACCACCGCAACAAGTTCGCCGTGCGTCATTTCGACAAGGTCATCAACATCTGGGGCGCGGACCATCACGGCCATGTGGCCCGTATGAAGGGCGCGATGGACGCGCTGGGCCTCGACGGCACCAACCGCCTCGATATCGTGCTGATGCAGCTCGTCAAGCTGGTGCGCGACGGCGAGGTCGTGCGTATGTCCAAGCGCACGGGCAAGACCATCTCCCTTTCTGACCTGCTCGATGAAATTCCCGTCGACGCCTGCCGTTACTTCTTCAACGCCAAGCCCGACACGCAGATGGAATTCGACCTCGGCCTCGCCGTGCGCGAGGATAGCGAGAACCCCATCTACTATATCCAGTACGCGCACGCGCGCATTTGCAGCCTCCTGAAGGCACTCGAGGAAGAGGGCCACAGCGTCAAGTCCGGCGCGGTGGATCTCTCCATTCTCTCGAGCGAGTCTGAGCGCGCGCTCATCAAGGAGCTTTCCTCCTTCGCAGAGGAGATCCGCATGGCGGCGCGCGACTACGACCCGAGCTATATCAACCGCTATCTCATGCGTCTTGCCGCGGCGTTCCACAAGTTCTACAACGCCTGCCGCATCAAGGGCGAGGACGATGCCGTCATCGACGCGCGCCTCAAGCTTGCCGCTGCGACGCGCCAGGTGCTTGCCAACGGCCTCCAGGTCATCGGCTGCTCCGCACCGGAGAAGATGTAAAAAACATCATACCGACAAGAAAACAGGCGTCCGGCCAGTGGCCGGACGCCTGTTTTCGCCGTCATAGAACTTTTGCAAGAAAAGATTGCAGTCTTTCGCTCTGCGGGTAATCGAAGAGATCGGCAGGGGAGCCCTCTTCGATGATCGCACCGTCCGACATAAAGACCACGCGGTCGGCGACCTCGCGGGCGAAGCCCATCTCGTGCGTGACGACGACCATCGTCATGCCGTCATGAGCGAGATCGCGCATCAGATCAAGCACCTCGCCGACCATCTCAGGGTCGAGCGCGCTCGTCGGCTCGTCGAAGAGCATGACCTTGGGCGCCATGGCAAGCGCGCGCACGATGGCGATGCGCTGCTTCTGCCCGCCGGAGAGCATCGCGGGATATTCGTCCGCCTTGTCGGCAAGGCCGATGCGCTCGAGCAGCGCCATGGCCTGCGCGTCGGCATCGGGCTGCGATTTGAGACCTAGCTTCACGGGGGCAAGGGTGATATTTTTCTTCACCGTCATGTGCGGGAAGAGGTTGAAATGCTGAAAGACCATGCCCATCTCGCGGCGGTGGAGATCCAAATTGACCTTTTTGCCGTTGAGGGCAACGTCCTTGAAGTAAATGGTGCCGGAGGTCGGCTGCTCCAAGAGATTGAGGCAGCGCAGCAGCGTCGATTTGCCGCTGCCGGAGGGGCCGATGATCGCCACGACCTCGCCCTTCTTTACGCTCAGATTGCAGTGGGAGAGCGCGTGGACGCTGCCGCCGTTGTATTCCTTGGACACGTCCACCACGCGAATGAGAGAATTAGTGCTTGTCGCCACGACGCATTCTCCTTTCCAGTGCCTCGATCGCCTTGCCGGCGGGGTAGGTGATGCAGAAATACATCATTGCCGCCAGCACATAGGGCGAGAGGGAAATGTAGGTGGCGGTCGCCACCGTTTTGGCCGCAAACATCAGCTCGACCATGCCGAGTGTGGAGCAGATGGACGATTCCTTGACCATGGTGACGACCTCGTTGCCGAGCGCGGGCAGAACGTTTTTTACGGCCTGCGGCAGCACGACGAGCTTCATCGCCTGCACGGAGGAAAGCCCCAGCGAGCGCGCGGCCTCGGTCTGCCCCGCGTCTACGGCAAGGATACCCGCGCGGAAGATCTCAGCGACATAGGCGGAGCTGTTGAGCGCCAGCGCCACAACGCCGGGGATGAAGCGGGAAATGTCGATAAAGCCGAAGAGGTACAGGCGCGGGATGGAGATCGCGCCAAATAAGCCAAAGTAGATGATCGAGAGCTGCACGAGCAGCGGCGTGGAGCGAAAGACCGCGATATATGCACCCGAAACGGCGCGCACAAGACGGTTTTTGCTCAGACGCATGAACGCCAGCAGCAGCGCCGGAAGAACTGCCAGTGCAACCGACACGACCGCGAGCAGGAGCGTATATCCGAGCGCCTGCAAAAAGTACACGCCGTATTTCGGCAGGAAGGAAAAGTTGATAAACGACGCCGGAGACATACCGACAAAGAGGCTGCTCCACCGTGTGGCAAGATCCATGGGAGAGATCTCCTTTCAAAAGTGAGAATACGATGCGTATTTTTGCCGTAGATGCGCCAAAGAGCAAAGCCATGGGGCTTTGCTCTTTGGCAATGAGAGATGGGAGAGAGGAGAGCAAAAGAAATGAGAGAGGAACCCTTTTTCAGGCTGCGGAATCGTCTGCCGTAACATCGACGGCCTTGCCGCTCAGCTCGTTGGCTGCGGTAATGAAATCGGCGAGCTTATTTTCAGACTGCATCTTGGCGATGGCCTCGTTGATGGCGGGCAGCAGCCCCTTAGGATCACCCTTAGCAACGGCGATGCAGTAGGGCTGCGCCTCGCCGAGCTCGGAGGAAGCGGGTGCAATGGCAAGGTCAGGGTTGGTCTCGGCATATTCCTGCGCGACCGCACCGTCGAGCACGACCGCGTCGACCTTACCATAGACCAGTTCGTTGACAAGATCGGTCACAAGGGAGAGAGAGACGAGGTTTGCGCCCGGGAGCTGATCGGTTACAACGGTTTCCTTGGTGGTGGCTGCCTGCGCGCCCACGCTCTTGCCGTCAAAGTCAGCAAGCGTTGCGTACTGCGCGGCATTGTCCGCCTTGACGAGGATCATCGGGGGGATATCGGTGTAGTAGGGATCGGAGAAATCAGCGGAGGCGAGACGCTCGGGCGTGGCTTCCATGGCCGCCATGACAATGTCATAGTCACCCTTGGCAAGGGAGGTGAGCAGGTAGTCGAAACTCATATTTTCGATCTGCAATTCCTTGCCCATCTCGTCGGCAATGTACTGCGCGGCAGAAATGTCGATGCCGGCATACTGCATCGCGCCGCTCTCGTCGGCATACATGAACTCAAAGGGGGCGTAGTCGGCGGAGGTGCCGAGTACCAAGGTGTTGGATCCCTCCTGATCGCTGCTGCCGTCATCGGTCTTGCTGCCGCAGGCCATCAGGGAGAGGCTCATCAGCAGAGCCAGGGTCAGTGCAATGTACTTTTTCATGTTGAAAGCTCCTTTTTGTGCGTTCCATCTTGTGTAATATCTGAATACGAAATGAATTTTCATACGCTTCAGAAACGATAGCGTCAGTATAGATGTTTACTTATTCATTGTCAACGAGTAAAAGTCCAAAAAGTGAAGAGAACGGCGGAAGATTTTCTATGCAACCTGTACAAATATACGAAAAATGCCAAGAAAACTGAATATAATCTGCAATTATGCATTGTAGAGCGAATAATAAGGCGGGCGGCGCACAGACGAAACAGAACAGCCGCAGAAGCACATCGACTTCTGCGGCTGTTCTGTTCTTCTTATCGGGAGAGGGATCCTGATGCGCTGCGGGCGCGCTTTGACGGTTTCCTGTAAGCGAAATAATAAGCGATCGCGCACAGCGGCAGCGCGGCGAGCACATCAAGGACGGAGTGCTGCTTCATAAAGACGGTGGAAATACAGATGAGGAAGGCCGCGATGGCCGAGGCGATGCGCCATTTCTTTGCGGAAAAGACCGGCGCATACCAGAAGGCAAAAAATGCCGCGAGCGAACCGATGACATGCAGCGAGGGGCAGACGTTCGTGTTCGTATCGAACACGTAGAACCCCGCGATGAAGCGCGTGAGGAGGTTATCGCGTGGGAAGACCTCAGGCCGGAGCATCTGACAGGTGGGAAAGAGGAAATAGATAATGAGCGTCACCGAGTAGGTGATCATCACGAAGCGCATCATGCGGCGAAAGCCCGGCACGTCGAAAAAGAACGTGTAGGCCACCGCGCCGATGAGGTAGACGAACCAGAAGAGGTAGGGAATGAGAAACCATTCGTTGAAGGGAATGAGATCATCGAGCGCGCAGTGCATTTCAAAGTAATGCGCGACGGGATAGAACCGCTCTGCGTAGGAAAAGAGCAGCCCGAAGGCGGGCCAGAACAGCAGCAGCCACACGTGGGAAAACTCCGGCGTATTCAGCTTGCGGAGGCGGAACTGCCGGTAATCAACACTGGGACAGATCATGCGAGATCCCCCTCCTCTTCCGCTGCGCTCATTTCCGAGAGAATGTTGGCCGCGGCATTTTGCGGCACGGCGGCACCGAGCGCGTCGCCCATTTTTTCAAGAGCAGGCTCGTTGCTCAGAAGCTTCAGGCTCGTGCGTGCGATCTCGCGGGGCGTTTGCCCCGTGACTGCGCCGCCCGTGCGCAGGAAGAAGTCCTTGTTATATTCCTCGCAGCCGGATACCGCATCGATAAACACCATGGGAAGGCGCATGGACGCGGCCTCGGTCACGCTGATGCCGCCTGGCTTGGTGAGGTAGAGGTCGGCGGAGTCCATCAAGAGTGCCATGTCCTTCACGTAGGAGCGGATATGGACGTTGTTCACGCCGCAAAAGCGACGGGAGAGACGGCCAAAGAGCTGCTTGTTCGTGCCGCATACGATCGTGAGATCCTGATCGGCGGGGAGCGCACGGGCAATGCGCCGCGCGATGCTCATGATGGGACCGCAGCCCATGCTGCCGCACATCATCACAAGGTGGCGGTGGTCGACGGGAATGCCGAACGCACGCTTGGCGTCCTCCTTGCGCACGCCGGAGCGGAACATCCGGCGCACCGGAATGCCGCAGGCGCGCAGCCGCTCGGGCGTGATGCCGCCGCCGAGAAAGTCGCCGGAAAGCGATGCGGCGGGAATGAAGTAGCGGTCGAGCGCGCTGTCCTTCACGCTGGGCGAGCAGGTGTAGTCGGTTGCGATCAGGCAGGTTTTGAGATGCGGCAGCCGGGTCTTTACAACCTCGCTGACCATGAGGGCGGCAAAGGGGTGTGTGCAGATGACCGTATCATACCCGCTGCCGGCGATGAAGCCGCCGAGCGTTTCCGCACCCTGCGTGAGATAACGGTAGAGCGTGGAGCTTTCGTGAAACTGCTCGGGGTGCTCCTCTGCCGCGCGGTAGCCCACGCGGAACAGCCCCGGTGCGTGGCGGTAGATGCGCACGTGCCAGTTGGAGATGAAGCGCGAGACCTCGGGCGAGATGAAGCGCAGCGCGTCCTCGGTGTCGCAGGGGATATTTTCATGGCGGCACTCTTCCTCGAGTGCCGCGGCGCAGGCGTTGTGCCCCTCGCCGGTGTTGCAGCTTAAAATCAAAACTTTCATAAAAAGCACCGATCCTTTTACTCCGGTTGTTTGGTTTCCTTCGCACTCCAGCGCTGCTGCGCGGCAAGCAGCCGCTGAAGCCGCGGGCGGTTGTAGCGCTGAATGATGAGAAACGGCAGGTTGCCGAGGAGAATGTAGACGGCAGTGAATACCGCGCCGCCCGTCCCCGGCCAGAGGCGCAGGGCATAGAAGCCGAGCAGGATAAGCAAAAAGTGAATGAACTCCGCCACGCAGGTCTCCTCGATCATGCGCGGGAGCTGCTTGCGGAAGTTGCCCTCGAGCTTTTTTGCGGGAATGAGCTTCGGCACGATCCTGCTCATATCGGGAACCTTGCTTTGCCAGTCATGCACGCGCAGCGCGCGGTAGAGCGCCGGCTCCCAGCTGGCGCAGCGGTAGGGGAAGCTGTCGCCGCGGAACCAGGACTTTGGCAGCAGCCGTCCGAGAACGAACGACGCGACGCCCAGAAAAGCGTAGTAAACGCAGCAGCGCAGAAAGCCCATCGTCATCTCTCCTTTCCCGTGATAAAAACCCGACGCAGGGGAACTGCGCCGGGGAAGCGGTGGCCTGATACAACCAATAAAAACAGTGTAGCACAAAGATTCGAACAAATGATGAAGAGAATCTCAACTTTTGTTGAAAAAGGCGCTCATGTTTCCATCGGCAGGCGCACGGCAAAGCGGCAGCCGCCGCTCGCCGGATCCTCGAGCCAGACTTCGCCGCCGTGAATGGCAATGATCTTGCGCACGAGCGCAAGTCCGAGACCATTGCCCTCGGACTCATGCGAGCTGTCGCCCTGATAGAATTTGTTGAAAATGCGGGCCTTATCCTTCTCGGAGATGACAGGGCCTTCGTTGTCGATGGTGAAAAGTACGCTGCCCGTTTCCTGCACGAGCCGTATTTGAACGAGCCCGCCGCGCGGGCCGAATTTTACGGCGTTGTCGATGAGGTTTGTCCACACGTGCTGCAAAAGACCCTCGTAGCCGGTAAAATCCACGGAGTCGAGGTCTACGTCGAAGTCGACCTCTTTTTCCGTCCATCTGCGCTCAAGCGCCAGAATGCACTGGCGCACCTGCTCGTCGAGGCGGAAGCGCGAGCGCCGGGGACGAATGGACTGGCTGTCGAGCTTGCTCAGCAGCAGAATATTGCCCGCAAGGGTGGAGAGACGGCGCGTGTTGAAGAGGATCTTGTCGATATACTCCGCCTGCTCCTCGCTCGACTGCTGGTGCTCCTGCAAAAGTGAGGCGTAGCCCTCGATCGCACTGATGGGCGTTTTGAATTCGTGCGAAACGTTGGAGATGAAGTCGGTTTGCAGCGTTTCGGTGGCATTCAGCTCGCTGACCATGAGATTGAAGTTGTCGTAAATGTCGCGAATGTCACGAAAGATGCTCTTGGTCTCCACGTGAACGTGGAAGTTGCCGCCGGCGACCTCCTTCATGCTGTGCGAAAGGCGGGAGATGGGCGCGAAGAACGCGACGGAGAAGCCCGCTGCCGTGGCGCTGCCGAGAAGCAGCGTGAAAATAAGCACCCAGACGAACATCGGCACATCGACGCCGAGGTGCTCCAGCCCCCAGCCTGCGAGCGCGGCCAGAAGCGCCACGACGACAAAGCCTGCCATGCAGATGAAGAAAAACTGCACGCGGATATCAAGAAATCTATTGCGGCGCTGTTTCATGAGCGCACCACCTTATAGCCGACGCCGCGCATCGTGACGATCTTGAAGTCGGAATTGTCGCGGAAGCGCTCGCGCAGGCGCGCGATGTGCACATCAACAGTGTGGGTATCGGTGCTGGAATCGTAGCCCCAGATGTCGTCCATGAGCTGCTGGCGCGTGAAGATGCGGCCGGGGAAGGAGGCCATCTTGTAGAGCAGCATGAATTCCTTCTGCGGCAGCACCATGCTCTCGCCGCCGACGGTGACGCTGAGCGAGTCGCATTCCATGACCGTGCCGCCGATGACCTGCCGGCGCTCGCTCGCCATCTGCGCGCGGCGCAGCAGCGCGCTCACGCGCAGCACCATTTCGCCGATGTTGATGGGCTTGACCATATAGTCGTCGCTGCCGGAGAGAAAGCCAAGACGCATATCGTCAAAGGCGTCCTTGGCGGTGATCATCATGATGGGAATGGACGAGCCGCTCTCGCGGACGGAGCGCACCAGCTCATAGCCGTCCATCTTCGGCATCATAATGTCGGAGATGATGAGGTCGTAATAGCTCTGCTCCAGCGCGGCAAGCGCCTCCTCGCCGTTGGAAACGCCGAGCACCGTATAGCCGTTTTTGGTGAGCACATGGGCGAAAAGCTGGCGCAGCTCGCGGTCGTCCTCGGCGATGAGTATTTTGAACATGGCGCTCCTCCGATCGTTTCCCGCCGTGCGCGGCAGGGTCAGCGTATTTGATGCGCACAGTATAGCATAAGCAAGCGAAAAATGCACGAAAAGCGGCGCATTTTTTGCAGGAAGCGGAAATTGCGCAAAAAAAGAGCCGTTCTGCCGAACGACTCTTTTTTGAAAAACGGACTCAGCCGCCGAGGTAGGCCTTGCGCACCGCGTCGCTTTCCATCAGCTCCTTGCCGGTGCCGGAGAGGGTGATGCGCCCTGTCTCGAGCACATAAGCGCGGTCAGCGACGGAGAGCGCGGCCTGCGCGTTCTGCTCGACGAGCAGGATCGTTGTGCCTGCGGCGTGCAGTTCACGAATGATGTCGAAGATCTGCTCGACGAGAATGGGCGCAAGACCCATGGACGGCTCGTCGAGCATCAAAAGCTTGGGGTGCGACATGAGCGCGCGGCCCATGGCGAGCATCTGCTGCTCGCCGCCCGAGAGCGTGCCGGCGATCTGGCGGCGGCGCTCCTTCAGGCGCGGAAAGCGCTCGTACACATCGGCAATGCCCGCGGCAATGCTGGCATTCGGCTGGGTATAGGCACCCATTTCGAGGTTGTCCTCCACGGTCATCTGCAAAAAGACATGGCGGCCTTCGGGAACCTGCGCAAGACCGCGCTCGACGATCTTGTGCGCGCTCACGCCCTTTAAGTCCTTGTTCTCAAAGACGACGCTGCCGGACTTGGGATGCAGAAGGCCGGAAACCGTGTTCAGCACGGTCGATTTGCCCGCACCGTTCGCGCCGATGAGCGTGACGACCTCGCCCTGATTGACTTCAAAGGAAACACCCTTGACGGCGTGAATGCTGCCATAGTAGACGTGAAGATCGTTCACCTGTAAGATCAGACTCATCGTCAGGCCTCCTTCTTTCTGCCGAGGTAGGCTTCAATGACCTCGGGATTGTTCTGAATATCCTCTGGTGTACCCTTGGCGATGATCCGGCCGAAGTTCAGCACGGCGATGCCCTCGCAGATGTTCATGACGAGGTTCATGTCGTGTTCGATGAGCAGCACCGCGATATGGAAGGTATCGCGAATGGAGAGAATATTTTCCATCAGCTCGGCCGTTTCGCTCGGATTCATGCCGGCGGCGGGTTCGTCGAGCAGCAGAAGGCTCGGGTTGGTTGCCAGCGCGCGCAGGATCTCAAGGCGGCGCTGCGCACCGTAGGGCAGCGAGCTTGCTTTGGCGCCGGCGAGGTGCTCCATGTGGAAGATGGAGAGAAGCTCCATTGCGCGCTCGTGCATGACGCGCTCTTCCTTCCAGAAGCGGGGCAGACGGAAAATGCCCTCGGGCATCGTGTAGTGCATCTGGTTGTCCATCGCAACGGTGATGTTGTCCTCCACGCTCAGTTCACCGAAGAGGCGAATGTTCTGGAAAGTGCGGGCGATGCCTGCGCGGTTGACCTGCGCGGTGCTGAGGTCATGGATATCCTTGCCGTTTAAGAGGATCGTGCCGTGGGTGGGCTGGTAGACCTTGGTGAGCAGGTTGAAGACCGTGGTCTTGCCCGCGCCGTTCGGCCCGATGAGGCCGGAGATCTCCGTGCGGCCGATGGTCACGTTGAAATTATCCACCGCCTTGAGTCCGCCGAAGGTGATGCCGAGGTCGATGCACTCGAGCACGGGGGATTTGTCCGCGTCGCGCTCGGTCAGCAGCGCCGGTTCACGCAAAACGGGGACGAGCTTGGTTTTCTGCTTTTGCGGCATATTCTGAGTCATGGTCAGTCCTCCTTTTCAGCGGCGGCGCGGCGGTGGGGCAAGAGCCTGCCGAAGAACGCCTTGGCCTGCGGATTATTGGTCGCGAGCATGACGAAGATCAGTACGATCGCATAGATGAGCATACGGTAGTCGTGGAGCGGGCGCAGTGCCTCGGGCAGGATGGTGAGCGCGGCGGCGGCAATAAGCGAGCCCCAGATGTTGCCGAGCCCGCCGAGCACCACGAACACCAGCACGAGAATGGAGAGGTTGAAGTTGAACTTCGTGGCCTGGAGAGAAGAGTAGTTCAGGCCGAAGAGCGCGCCTGCCGCGCCCGCGAGGGCGGCGGAGGTGACGAATGCCAGAAGCTTGTACTTCGTCAGGTTGAGGCCAATGGCCTGCGCGGCGATGTGGTTGTCGCGGATCGCCATGATCGCGCGGCCCGCGCGAGAGCGGGTCAGGTTCAGCACGACGATCAGCGTGATCATCACGAGGATAAAGCCAGCGGTGAAGCTTGCGATGGTGGCGGTGCCAGTCGCGCCCTGCGCGCCCTTGATGATGGCCGTGCCGTTCGCACTCAGGCCGAGGTCATCGACCGTTTTGTTGCCGGAGAGATTGAAAACGAAGTGCAGGCCCTTTTCATCGCAGCCAATGATGAGGCAGTTGATAAGCTCCTTGATGATCTCGCCAAAGGCGAGCGTCACGATGGCGAGATAGTCGCCCTGCAAGCGGAGCACGGGCGTGCCGATGAGAAGGCCGACGAGCGCGGCAAGAAGCGCGCCGATGAACATCGAGAGCGCAAGGCGCACGGGGCCATTCGGAATGAGTCCCGCAAGGCTCTGCGAGACGACGATACCGGAGAACGCGCCAACGCTCATAAAGCCTGCGTGGCCGAGGCTCAGCTCGCCGAGAATGCCGACCGTGAGGTTCAGCGAAACGGCCATGGACATATAGCAGCAGATCGGCACGAGAAGACCGATGACCGAGCGCTTGAGAGAGCCGTTGCTTTGCAGCACCGTCACGATGACGAAGGCGGCGATCACGCCGAAATAGGTCGCAAAGTCGACCCTGGTGGTTTTCTTGAGGGAGTTGAACTGTTTCATTTTCTTTGTCATTCCGGCCACCTCACACTTTCTCCGGCACGTACTTGCCGAGCAGTCCTGCGGGCTTGACGAGCAGCACGACGATCAGCACGGCAAAGACGATGGAGTTTGCAAGGTTCGTCGAGATATAGGCCTGGGCCATGGCCTCGATGATGCCGAGCAGGAGCCCGCCGAGGAATGCGCCGGGAATGGAGCCGATGCCGCCGAACACCGCCGCGGTAAAGGCCTTGATGCCGGGCATGGAGCCGGTGGTGGGCATGAGGGAGGTGTTGAACGAGCAGAGCAGCACGCCCGCGATGGCCGCGAGCGCCGAGCCGATGGCAAAGGTCGCGGAAATGGTCGCGTTGACGTTGATGCCCATCAGCTGTGCCGCCGCCTTATCCTCCGAGCAGGCACGCATAGCCTTGCCCATCTTGCTCTTGCTGACAAAGAGCGTCAGCGCGATCATGATGACGACGCAGGCGGAGATCGTGAGAAGGGAGATGTAGGAAACGGTCAGCTTGCCGCCGAAGATCTTCACAGCGCCCGTGACCACGGGGGGATAGGAGCGCGCGGCGGCCTTCCAGATGAGCAGCGCGGAGTTCTGGAGGAAATAGCTCACGCCGATGGCGGTGATGAGCACCGCGAGGCTCGGCGCGGAGCGCAGGGGCTTGTAGGCAAGACGCTCGATGACGATGCCGAGGACGGTGCAGACGACGACAGCCATCAGTACCGCCACGATGTTGGGAAGCCCCAGATAAAACATCGCGCAGAAGGAAACGTAGCCGCCGATCATAATGACGTCGCCGTGGGCGAAGTTCAGCATCTTGGCAATGCCGTAGACCATCGTATAGCCGAGGGCGATGATGGCGTACACGCTGCCGAGGCTGATGCCGCTGATGAGATAGGATAAGAATTCCATAGGATGGCACCTCTTTTTTTCTCGTTGGAGTTGTGGGGAAACGTCTGTGGCAGAAACAAGGGCAGAGAGGAAGGGCGCTGCCTTCGTTTCCGCCATAGAAGCAGGGCGCAGGCCGCCGGGAGGTTTTTTCCTCCCGGCGACCCTTCGCTCCGTGAGAGAGAAGATAAACGGTCTATTTGGTATCTTTGCGGGGATCAGCCCTCAACGTACTGGCCGTCCTTGACGACGTAGGCGGTCGGGGCCTTGGAGACCTGACCCTCGGCGTTCCAGGACATGTCGGTACCGGTGAGGCCGGTGAACTTGAGGGAGGTGATGGCGGAAACGAGCGCGTCGCAGATCTCTTCGTTGCTCATATCGGCGGTGCAGCCGGCCTGTTCGAGCGCGGCCTTGACGATGTACACACCGTCGTAGGCGTCGGCGGCGAACTGGTTAGGCGTGGTGCCGTAAGCGGCAGTGTAAGCGTCGACGAAGCTCTTGCTGGATTCAACGGTGGCGCAGAACGGGGTCATCAGCACGAGGCCCTCGGCGAGAGTGGTGTCAAAGCCGGGCATATCGAGGATGCCGTCCATGCCGTCCACACCGAAGAAGGTGGGGGCATAGCCCATGGCCTTGGCCTGCGCGAAGATCACGGAAGCGGGCTGATAGTAGATGGGAAGGAAGACGAGGTCGGCGCCGGCAGTCTGCGCAGCGGCGAGCTGAACGGAGAAGTTGGAGGAGGTATCGAGTGTAAAGGTGCCCTGATAGACGATGGAGAGGCCCTTGTCGCCCGCTTCCTTCACGAAAGCATCGCGGATGCCCTGAGAGTAGGCATCGTCGTTGCGGTAGATGACGGCGATCTTGGCATCGCCGTAGTGCTCAGCCATGTAGTCGGCAGCGCAAACGCCCTGGTTGGGGTCGGTGAAGCAGACCTGGAAGACATTGTCCTTGCCCGCGGTCACGTCAGTGGAGGAGGCGGAGGGGGTCAGCATGAAGGTGCGGTCGGTGTAGCAGGCATCGGCAACCGCGATGGAAGCGCCGGTAGTCGTGGGGCCGACGAGGACCTGCATGCCGTTATCCATCATGTTGTTGTAGGCGTTGACAGCCTTTTCGCCGTCGGCCTCATCGTCCTGAGAGAGGAACTCGAACTTGATCTTGCTGTCGCTCGCGTTGATCTCGTTGACGGCCAGCTCCACGCCCTGCTTGACGGCCACGCCGTAGATCGCGTTGTCACCAGTCAGCGGGCCGGAGGTGCCGACCGTAAAGGTCTGGACCTCGCCGGTCTCGGTGCCGTCGGTGCTGGCATCATTGTTGCTGCTGTCGTCGCCCTTGGAGCCGCAGGCGGCCATCGAGAGCGTCATGGCTGCTGCCATGAACATGCACATAAACTTCTTTTTCATCGTTTTGTATCTCCTTTGATTCAAGAATTGACAGGTTTGTTTATACAAAAAAGCGGTTCCGCCAATCCCGGCAGAACCGCTTTGCTGTATCGCTTGGAAAAAGTGCTCAGCAATCGCATCTTGTCGGGGTGACGCACGAAAGAATGGCCAGAAGAACCAGTACCAGAATGGAAATGACAATGATGGTAATCTGGCGGAAAATAATAATGGACGCCATCATAATGGCGCCCATAACGATGCAGTTGTAAGCGGAGGAGCGAGAGGTGCAGCAGGAAGCGGCCTCTGCGCAGGTGGCAGAAGCGGAAGCGGTATTCTGATTTGCATAAGCAAAACGGAACATAGCATGACGTCCTTTCATGTATCTCTCATATTTGATGGGCTAATTTTAGCGCGCGAAGCGGAATATGTCAATATCGCATATTACCCAAATAGAAAAACCGGAAAAAGCGGTCATTTCTACGATATTGACAAGATATACAGCCCGGAGGGGAAATTCTTCCCTCTGCATGCCGTTCTACCTTGCGGAGAGCGGGGAAAAGAAATGAGGAAAATGCCGGGAAACGACGATGATTCGACGTTAGCACTTGAAGCACGAGAGTGCTAAAAGTTCACGGAACGGTAACAAATGGCGGGGAATATCTGCTATACTTGGGTTCAAATATCATTCAGAGAGGGATGCTTTTATGGCAAAAAAACAGTTTAAAGCAGAATCCAAGCGTTTGCTGGATCTGATGATCAACTCCATTTACACGCACAAGGAGATCTTCCTGCGCGAGATCATTTCCAACGCGAGCGACGCCATTGACAAGCTCTGCTATGTCGCGCTGACGGACGACAAGGTGGGCATGAATCGCAGCGATTTCGCCATCACCGTGTCGCTCGACCGCGAAAACCGCACGCTGACCGTTTCTGATAACGGCATCGGCATGAGCCGCGAAGAACTCGAAAACAACCTTGGTGTGATCGCCTCCTCGGGTTCCTATAAGTTCCGCCAGGAGGCGGAGGAAAAGGACAAGAAGGAGGCCGACATCGACATCATCGGTCAGTTCGGTGTGGGCTTCTACTCCGCGTTCATGGTGGCCGATGAGATCACCGTCCGCACGAAGAAGTACGGTTCGGAGCAGGCCTATGAGTGGAAGTCCTCCGGCGCGGACGGCTACACCGTGACCGAGTGCGACAAGGAAACGGTCGGCACCGAGGTCATCATGCACATCAAGCCCGACACGGACGAGGAGAAGTACAGCGAGTATCTCGAGCCCTACCGCCTGCACGCGCTCATTAAGAAGTATTCCGACTATATTCGCTATCCCATTCGCATGATGATGCCCGAGCAGAAGGTCAAGGAGGGCAGCGACCCGGAGAAGCCTGAGTTTGAGACCGTTGAGGAGCTCAAGACCGTCAACTCCATGGTGCCGCTCTGGCAGCGCAAGCGCAGCGAGGTGACGGACGAGGAGTACAACAAGTTCTATTCCGAGCTGACGCGCGAATTTGACAAGCCCCAGCGCACGATCACCGTCTCCGCCGAGGGCAGTGTCACCTATAAGGCGCTGCTGTTCGTTCCCTCCGCGCGTCCGTTCAACTTCTACACGGAAGGCTACGAGAAGGGCTTGCAGCTCTACAGTGCGGGCGTTCTCATCATGGATAAGTGCGACTCGCTCCTGCCCGACTATCTGCGCTTTGTGCGCGGCGTGGTCGATTCGCCGGATCTGAGCCTGAACATCTCCCGCGAACTGTTACAGCACGACCGCCAGCTCAAGGTCATCGGCCAGAACCTTGAAAAGAAGGTGCGTGCCGACCTGGAAAAGTTCCTCAAGGACGACCGCGAGGGCTACGAGAAGTTCTACGCGAACTTTGGCCGCCAGCTCGGCTACGGCATCGTGAGCGACGGCGGCGAAGCGCGCAGGGATTCGCTCAAGGAGCTGCTGATGTTCTACTCCTCCACGGAGAAGAAGCTCACAACGCTCAAGGAATACGTTTCGCGCATGAAAGAAGACCAGAAGTGCATCTACTATGCCGCCGGCGAGAGCGTCGCGGCGGTGGATAAGCTGCCGCAGACCGAGCTTTTGAAGGATAAGGACTACGAGATCCTCTATCTCACGGGCGAGACGGACGAATTTACGCTCCAGGCGCTGATGAACTACGACGAAAAGCCCTTCCGTTCCATCGTCGACGGCGACCTTGAGCTTGGCGACGAAGAGGAGCAAAAGGACGACGGCGAGAGCGCGGAGCTGATGCAGTTTGTCAAGGAAACGCTTGGCGACAAGATCAAGGAAGCCAGAGTTTCGCACCGCTTGAAGACCCACCCCGTCTGCCTGACGGCGGGCGAGGGCTTCAGCTTCGAGATGGAAAAGTATTTCAAGAACTTTGAAATGCCCGAGCCGATCAAGGCGGAGCGGATCCTCGAGCTGAACGTCGCACACCCGGCGGTCAAGGCGATGGCCGCGGCGATGGCGAGCGACCGCGACAAGGCGGCGCTCTACGCCAAGATCCTCTATGAGCAGGCGAACCTCATCGCGGGACTGCCGCTTGAAGATCCCGGCGCATACACCGACATGGTGGCGCAGCTGATGCAGTAAAATGAATAGGGAAAGAGCGCGGAGAGTATCTCCGCGCTCTTTTTTCACGCGCTGCCTGTCCCGCGCCTATACTGGCATACAGGCGCGCTTCCGCCTGACAAACCGTAAAGGCGATGAACTGATATGCTCCGACCTCTGATGCTGGCATGGCTCGGCACGTCCTTTACCTTCCTGATGACGGCGCTGGGCGCCGCGACGGTATTCTTTTTTGCCCGTGCGGTCTGCGAGCGCGCGCAGGGCGCGCTGCTGGGCTTTGCGGCGGGCGTGATGACGGCGGCGAGCGTGTGGAGCCTCATTCTGCCTGCCATCGAGCAGACGGCGGCGGAGGGGCGGCTGCCGCCGTTTCTGCCTGCGGCAGCGGGTATCGTGCTGGGCGCGCTGCTGCTGGCGCTGCTTGACGAATTCACGCGGCAGCGGGGCGGCGAGCGGGTCACGCACAGCGATTTTCTGCTCCTGTCCGCCATCACGCTGCACAATATCCCCGAGGGCATGGCCGTCGGCCTTGCGTTCGCGCTGGCGGCGGACGGAGAGGGGCTTGCGGGCGCGGCGGCGCTGGCGCTCGGCATCGGCGTGCAGAACTTTCCCGAGGGCGCGGCGGTGGCGCTGCCGCTGTATCAGTCCGGGCAGTCGAAGCTGCGCGCCTTTGTGACCGGCGTGCTCTCCGGCGCGGTGGAGCCGCTGTTCGGCGTGCTGGTCGTGCTGGCGGCGGCGCGTGTGCATGCGCTGATGCCGTGGCTTTTGAGCTTTGCGGCGGGGGCGATGCTCTACGTTGTGGTCGAAGAGCTGCTGCCGCGCGCGGGAAGCCGCCGGGGGACGTGCGGCTTTTTCGTGGGCTTTCTTTTTATGATGGTGCTTGATGTTGCGCTGGGATAAAATTTTTTTGCCTCCTGTTGCACCCGAACGTCTCACAAACGGGTTTACAGCGATAAAGCTGTAAACGGTTCGCGGCAAGGCCGCGGGCTGCACAAAAAAGGAGGAGCAGCATGCACAATTATGACCAAAATCCAAGAACGCAGATCGAGATCTGCAAGCATCTGGCGCAGATGAAATTTGACAACCCCATCGAAAAGGCCCAACGCGCGGCGGACGAGCGCGTCTACCGCTTTGCGGGTATTGACGAGGCTGTCGCGGTGCTGAGCGTCGTGCGCCGCACGCGCTGAGAGGGGGGGATCGACATGAAAAAAACCGACAACTATTCCCTCCCGCAGTGGGAGAAGCAGGACTTCATCAAGATGGAGGACTTCAACGACGCTTTCGGCAAGACCGACGCGGCGCTCAAGGCGAATGCCGACGCGACCGCGACCGGGCTGAACGCGGAGATCGCCGCGCGCGGCGAAGCCGTCGCGGCAGAAGCGGAGAACCGCAGCGCCGCGGATGCGGCGCTGCAGGCGTCGCTCGCCGCCGCCATCGGCAGCGGCGGCAAGACCTGCCGCATCTTCACCGGCAGCTACACCGGCACGGGGACAAGCGGGAGCGACGCGCCTGTGGAGTTGGTCAGCGGCTTCAAGCCCATGCTGCTGATGCTTGTTCACGGTGATCTCAGCTTTTTCCGCACCCGTCGCGGCGAGGGCAAATACAAAGAGCAGGAATTCACCGGTACCGGTGGCAGCAGATTTTATATCACATGGGAGGATACAAAGGTTAGTTGGTACAGCACGGCGACCCCCTCGGCCGCCGGTGCGGAAGGACAGGCAAACACCACTGGCGAGACATACTATTATCTGCTGCTCGGCTTCAGCGAGAACGCAGAGGGTTGAAAAAGCAATAACGCAAAAAAACAGCCCCGAGGCAAAGGCCTCGGGGCTGTAAAACTATGCAGTTTTAATGCACTGTTTCAGTGATTAGCCGTCGTTCTGGACGTCCAGATAATCGGACTCGCAGATCAGCTGGTTAGCCGCATTGTAGACGCAGACCTTGTAAGAACCAGGCTGACTGATGGTAATCGTAGTGGCAGCGCCAACCTCGGTGGTAGTACCGACGGTGTTCTCAACACCATTGTTCAGGCGGACAAACTTGATCGTGGCAGCATCCTTCTGAGCATCAGCGCTAAGGGTGGCAGTCAGAACGTTGTTATCCTCGGACAGGGTGACGCTGTAATCAGCATCAGCCCAAGAGAAGGTAACGGTGAATTCCGCCTTGCAGACGGTATCGGTGCCCGCCAGAGTAACCTTAACGACGACTGTCTGGGTGTCGGCAGTAACGTTTTCGGTGACGATCTCACGGCTGCCCCACTCGCAGTTGGTCATGGGGTAAACGTTGACCATCTGTGCTGCGGTGAGCGCAGTAAAATCGGTGCCGTAAGGAACGGTGGTGGTGTAGTTGCCGTCGGAACCCGCAGTAAGAGCAACGTTAGTAACCTCGTTCTTAACGCCGTACTCGATAGCCTTGTGCTCCTTAACGCTATACTCACCGTTAGCAGCAAACGCGAACTTAGCATCGTTAGCGATCAGCTCAGTCTTGCCAGCCTTATCAGTGATGTGATACTTGGCGGCTGCGTTGAACGCGTTGTCCAGCTCCTTGAGGGTGTACTTGATGGCATCGCCAGTCTCGGTCTCGATGGGATACCAGTAGGAATCACCATTGATCTCGAACTTGCCATACTTCACGGTATCGTCGACAACGAACGCGCACTCGACGATCGCAACATCGTTGTTATCGTCGTTGTGATCCTTGTAGACAACTGCGGCCTGAGCGGTCTTATCCCAGTAGAACGTGTAGACGGGAGCAGTCTTGCCGACCTCAAGTTTGTCGGTATCGGTCAGGTCATAAACGACGTTGGCGTTCATGAAAGTATCCCAATCGGTGTTCTTGCCTTCCTCGCGGGCCTTGACAGTATTGGTGTTACCCATCAGCTTCAGGGAGGAGAGAGTGCTGTCATACTTGCCAAAGTCGTACAGGTCGTTGTGATCCTTCGCGTACCAGACGACGTTGCCAACGACGTCCTTGCCGTTGATGGCATTCTGGCCGAGCTGCTTGTAAGCGGAGAACTCGATGACCTCGCCGTTGAGGTTCACACCGTAGTAGGTGTAAATGTCGAGCTTGGAGCCGGTCGTGGTGGTCTTGGTATAATCATAGATATAGGCGTAATCATCATACCAGACGGCGGGCAGGTAACCGAGAACAGCTGCCTCGAGAACCTCGTTGTCGTCCTTGTCGGTCTCGAGATAATCAACATCAACGCCCTCATAGTAGCCCGGGATACCGGTCTCGTTGTTCTTGGCGTCATACTTGCCGACGTTCACACCGTAGTGGGCGGTGAACTTATCAGCAGCGGTCTCTTCCTTGCACTGATAGAAGACGATGGAACCATCGGTGACGGCGTAATTCTTGTTGGCGATCTTCATGGTAGCGGCGCCCTGAACGTAGGCAGAAGAAAGCTCAGCGCCATCGGTCTCAGCGGCGTCGGTCAGCGTGTAGACGCCGTCCTTGACGGTGTACTTCACGAGAACGCCGAGGTCAATGTAGTTACCGGTGGCCTTGGGGGAGCCGGTATAGTTCTTGTTGTAGTTGACGAGAGCAACATTGGTAAAGCGGACGGCGCCATCGTACTTGTCGTGGTCGACCTGAACGTAACCGGTCTCGGTGCCGTCGGTCAGGAGAAGGTTGACATAGTACTCGATGTCATCGTGCTTATCGCTCAGCACGCTGTAGGCGTCGATGACCATGGCATACGCAGCCGCAGCCTTGTCCCAGCTGGTGTAAACGACGAAGCCGCCACGATCCACATAGATGTAGCCGTCCTTGTCGAAGGTGCTCTTGATCTTGGAGAAGAGACTGGCCTCATCACTCGTGCCCTTCAGGCCGGACTGCTCATAGTCCTTGCCAGCAAAGGTGATGTAGTTGTGAGACTCACCCTTCTTGGGCTCGGTGAAAGCGGACTTCTGGCCGGCGATAGCCGTGAGCTCCTCGAAGTAACGGACGCCGTCAACCATGTCAACATAGGTGAAGACATCGTCCTTGGCGAGCTCCTCGTAACCGGAAACCTCGTCCTTGTCGAAGGTCTTGCCCTGGATCTTGACCTTGTCATTCTTGGCAAGGTAATCAGCCGTCATAACATCAACGATGGGGTTGATCACGATAACGGTGTCGATGTCACCATCGGCGTCGATATCATACAGAGCCTTTTCAGCGCCCTTGACAGCAAGAGCCTTCTCGATATCGGAAGCCTTCGCGTCCTCATTGCCGTTCAGGAAGTAGTTCATGTCGCCTTTCTCGGCGATGAAGTCGGTCTTGTTCTTGGTGATCCAATCGGTGTTCCAGCTCTCATACTTGGTGGCGAGCAGGCTGTCATCATAGAACACGTCGGTGATAGCAGTGGTCTTGGTGGCCCAGACGTGACCGTAACGGCCGGCATCGAACACGTCCTGATCAGCAACCGTGACGATGACATCGTCAGCAGTCTTCTCACCCTTCTCGGTGAGGACCATGGCTTCCTTCTTGGCGTTATAGGTGATGTAGCCCTTGTAGGAAGCGAGATTGAACGCATCGCCCAGAGTCTTGTTCTTGGCGAAGATCTTGTTGTCAGCCTTCTCGTTCAGGCTGACGTTCTGATAGCCGAACGCAGCGGTGTAGGTGACCATCGGGACCTGGATAGCCTGGAACAGCAGCTCGGCAACCACTTCACGGGTAGCGGGAGCGTTGAGGTCCACGCCCTTGACGTTGTCAAGGATGCCCTGACGCTCAGCGATCTCAGCAACGTGGAGCGCCCAGTCAGCGCCGGTGAACTCGTTCTTCTGATCGTAACCGACAGCGCGGAGGATCATGGCAAGAACTTCATAACCGGTGACCTTGCCGGAGGGGACGAAGGTGCCGTTGGGATAGCCCTTGACGAGAGCAGCGTTGGCGCAGTAGCCGATGTAGCCCTTGGCCCAACCGGCGCCGGCCATGTCACCGAACTTGTTGTAGGTCTCATAGTTCTTGACATAGGTGTCCTTCACGTCCTGGGTGTAGATGCGATAGACGATCGCAGCCACCTCGGCACGAGTGATGGCGTTCTTCGGCTGGAAGCTGAAGGTGCCATCTTTCTCTTCGTAGCCCTTGAAGACGCCAAGACCGTTGAGAACGGCAGCAGACTCGGCGTAGGTCTCGTCGATGTCCTTGACATCCTTAAAAGCTGCGTTAGCGCTGACGGCCAGGGACAGAGTCATGACCAGAGCCAGCACCATTGCGAGTAACTTTTTCATAGATGTTACTCTCCTTTCATAAATTTCCATCTTTCCGGAGGCGATTTTCCGCAAAATCGCGTCCTTCCCGCGGTAGCCGGCAAAATCCGAAACCTTGTCAAAAGTTGCAAAACTTGCTGATTTGGTAGCGGTTCTTGCCGAAAAACACTTGAAATCGTGCAATTTGGTGGATATCGTATCCCCTTAGGAAAATTGATTTTCCTTGCCGCGCAAGGCACGGCGGCGTTTCCTGGTAGCGGTTTGGTAGCGCTCCAAAAATTTAAAGTACGGTTTTCTCTTTGGCTGCAAGGCTTTGCGGAAGTACTACCATGGTAGCGGTCCCGTTTTACTTAAAAAAAGACGGTGCAGAAAAACTGCACCGTCTGTGGAAATTCATGATAGATTTTCTGTATGTTTACACGTTGAAGCGGAAGTAGATCATATCGCCGTCCTTAACGACGTACTCCTTGCCCTCGCTGCGGAGAAGGCCCTTCTCCTTCGCGGCGGCAACGCTGCCGCAGCGGATCATATCGTCGAAATTGATCGTCTCGGCACGGATAAAGCCGCGCTCGATGTCGGAGTGGATCTTGCCGGCGGCCTGCGGCGCCTTGGTGCCGTTTTTGATCGTCCAGGCGCGGCACTCGTCCTCGCCGTAGGTGAGGAAGGAGATGAGACCGAGCAGGGCGTACGAGCACTTGATGAGGCGGTCGAGGCCGGACTCCTGAATGCCGAGCTCTTCAAGGAACATCGCGCGATCCTCACCGTCCAGCTCAGCAATGTCCTGCTCAAGCTTGGCGCAGATGGGCAGCACCTGTGCGCCCTCCTTTTCGGCGAGCTCCTTGACCTGCTGGAGATACTGGTTGCCGTCCTGATTGGCAAAGCCGTCTTCGTCCATGTTCGCAGCATAGATGATGGGCTTGAGGCTCAGAAGATCGGCCGTCGCGATCAGCTCGGCGTCGTCCTTGGAAACCTCGAAGGTGCGCGCGCTCTTGCCCGCGTCGAGGTGCTTGGCAAGGTCGGAGAAGAGCTCGACCTCGTGCAGGAACTTCTTGTCGCCCTTGGCCATCTTTGTAGCCTTTTCCACGCGGCGGTTGACCATCTCAAGGTCCGCCATGATGAGCTCCAGATCAATCGTTTCGATGTCGCCGAGGGGATCGACGGGAACGTTTGTATTGGCGTCGGCCACGACGTGCATGATGTTTTCATCGTCGAAGCAGCGTACAACGTGCACGATGGCGTCGGTGCGGCGGATATTCTCAAGAAACTTGTTGCCGAGACCCGCGCCCTGGCTCGCGCCCTTGACAAGACCTGCGATGTCAACAAATTCGATAACGGCGGGGGTCTTCTTTTTGGGGTTGTACATCTCGGCGAGCTTGTCGAGCCGCTCGTCGGGCACGGCCACCATGCCGACGTTCGGCTCGATGGTGCAGAAGGGGTAGTTGGCGCTCTCCGCGCCCGCGTTGGTGATCGCGTTGAAGAGAGTGGACTTGCCGACGTTGGGAAGTCCGACGATACCTAATTTCATTTTTATCTTTACCTTTCCGAAAACCCTTTATTTATGCGGGTTTTCGCCTTTCTCTATATTTTTATTACACCCTTTTTACACCCTTTTTTCAACTGTGGGTGTAGCTGCTTCAAATTGCTGAACAGCTTTTGCAAGGGACTCGTCCGTAACATGGACATACCTGTCCATTGTTGTTTTAATACTTGCGTGTCCTAATAGTTGCTGTAAAACTTTAGGTTGTACGCCGCGTTCAATCGCGCGTGTAGCATAAGTGTGTCGTAAGGCGTGCATACAAAAACGCTTAATACCAGCTTCATCACACAATTTATATAAATGTGTATCGTAGGAACTGTTTTTAGCAGGTTCTCCTGTTCGCCAGTTGATAAATACCAAATCCCGCATGACAAGACATTTCTTTTCTCCCGTTCTGCTGTCTGTGTACTCCAAAATCTGTGAAAGCATTTCAGACTCTTTCCGGGTATCTTTTTCATCATAACAACTTTTTAGGATTGTATATGCGCGTTCTGTAAGCGGAATAGTACGATAACTTTTTTTCGTTTTAGGCGGACCGGCACGCCAATATCTCCGGCTGTGTCGATACTCTAAACTCTTATTTACAGTTAAAGTACGTTTTTTCCAATCGATAGCGTCCCATGTCAGACCAATCAATTCAGCCGTTCTCAAACCCGTTTCTAATAACAAAGCATACTGTCTATAATTATGAGAACGCTCTGCGGCTTCAAGAAACTTTTCCTGTTCCTCAACGGTTAAGTATTTAATATCATCTACTGCCCGGACTGGTTTCGTATATCGAACACCATTCATAGGGTGCTTTGCAATAATATCATTCATAACTGCTGATTTGAACATAGTTCCCATTGAAATATAGGTCTGCCGGATTGTTGAGCCTGCATATTCTGTTTCCATTCGATTTAAGACAGCTTTACAGTGCATAGGTTTTACATCAGCTATACACATAGTTCCTATCAATGGTTGAATATTTTTTTCGTAACGCTCACGATAATTTCTTATCGTATTTGGCGCAAGGTCACAAATGATATTATCAATCCAATAATTGAACCATTTGTCTACTGTCATATCAGGCGCAGTAACGATTAGATTATGTGTATCTTCATACTTTGCGTCAGCAAGCCATTTTTTTGCTTCGGGCAGCGTTTTGAAATATCCATTTTGACGCGCACCATTTTTAGCATAAAATCTTGCGAAATACAAACCGTCCTTTCTTTGACAAATACCTTTTCCACACTCTTTGCCTTTTAAATTTTTTCCCATGACGGACTCCTTTCACGTTTAAAAAAAGAGTCCAACGCAAATATAAAGTATATCACAAGGACTCCGTTTTTTCAATCTTAACAGACAAATATTTCAGCTATTAAAGGCTATATAATCAATTCTCGGCGAATGTATTCCTCAAATTCTTTACGCTTCACTAACTTTCGTGTTCCAACATATAAAACAAAAGGGCAGTTTGGCTGTTTTAACATGGAGTCAATCTTATTGATACCTATGTTGCTATATTCAGCCGCTTCCTTTATTGTTAATGTTATTTTCAAATGAATAGGAACTTTTACTTCTGTTTCCTTATATAAATGCAGTTCTTTTTCTTCACTGCTATTTGATTTATTCATTAGAATTTCCCCCTATCTTTTTTCAATTTAACAAAAAATAGGCTCGTCAGACGGTCTTAGCAAACCTCACAAGAATTTCACTTCCGCATGGTTCTCATGCAGCTCTACCCGTTGCCTGCGACGCTTCTAACGCTCGGACTACGGCGGTAAAGGAGTATCATTATACCGATATATGGATTGTGGCGGCAGAGTTGCTAAGTCTGCTTTGGAACACTGATAATTCTCGCTCGTTTTGTCCCTCCTTTCGGTCATGGCGTATCAGCCCAACGGCTCCCCATATATCGAATGTATCCGATTTGCCTTATACTGCGTCGCCGTTCTATTGCGCCGCTTTCTTTGTCAAAGAGCAGGGGGCTGTTCTGCGATATGGAACGGAAAAGGGGGAAGCGTTCCAATACCGCGTTGCTTTATTCAGCCCTAAATGTGAGGATTGCCCTCATTAGTTTTGCTTGCAGCCTTTCACGTATTTCTTCGTCTACTCCAAAATAAACATTTCCTCGCTCATCATAGAGCTTCCGCATGGAAAGACTTGCTATGTAGCCGCTGAAATGCTGCAATACAATCTTCATTGCATCCGGGTCGCCTTTGCTCGCCGCCAAAATAACGGGATAGGGAACAAGGGCATTTTCCGGGTAGTCGTTTTGATTACCATTCAATCCATTCATCAGCGTTTTCCTCCAAATATTTTTTTAACTGCTCAAAGGAGCTTGTCCGGCGATACTGTACCGTACTTCTTGAGATATTGAGCTGCTTTGCGATTTCTATATCAGTCAATCCCTCAAAGTAATACAGCAGTACAATTTTGCGCCGTTCTTCGGGTAAAGCCCGGATAGCTTCAAGTAGCAGTTTTGGGGTTATTTCTTTTCCTGCCATTTGATAAGACGGCTCTGCTTCTTCATCTTGAAAATACTTATCGACGGTATAAAGCTGCCGTTCCTCATACAAGGCAAGGTCGGAAAAAGTAACTTCCCGAACTCTGCGCCGACGAATTTCTTCATGGGCGTTGCACGCTTCATTGTGCAGCACTGATTTACAGAACTTTTGAAACGTACATTGTTTTTCAAATTCCCTGCGATTAGGTGTCATGGTGTTCACCTCCTTTCTGCCGAAAGGCGGTAGTACCTCCCCTTTTCGCGGGATAATACAGGCGACTTTTTGCTTTGCCAAAAAGAGGGCAAAGTTTTTGAAAAATCTTCTGTAAAATGCGAAATGCGCCTGCCTGCAAAATGCAGACAGACGCATAGGAAATAACAGCAGTATTTAATTGATTTGATAGTTCATCTACATAGCCGGAATACCCCGTCGGTGGATAATGGCTTTTTTTGATAGTAACCCATTAGGGTATAGAAAAAAGGACATGGCGATACCTCCTTGATACCGTCGTGTCCCCAAATAGCAGGATTTTAATATGTCCTCTGTTTTAGATTTTCAAAAGAAAACGACGGTTTTGATTGTTATTTCAAAACCGCCGTTAGAATGGCATGAGAACTTTCTACTTCATAAGCGGTTTTTTTTATTTCATGCTTATGAAGTAGAGAGTTTTTACCTTATCGTAAATTCACAAGATAAATTATATGTATCGTAATCCCAATCTCTTTCACTTTCAAAGAACGCAAATTGTTTAATCAAACGATAGTGTCCAGCAGGCAATTCTCCATAAAAACTTTTAACATCAATTTCTAATGTTAATCGTTCGTTAGGCTTAATAAAGCAATCCTTTTCATTGCTCTTTGAGGGGTCATCAAGCTGTTTAAGTTGATACCAAGTGCCGGATTGTTCAGCTTCTATTTCAAAATAATCTGGTGAATATTGGTATTCTTTATCAGAAGTATTTTCTATTAGAAATGAAAGGTGCTTTAAGTCTAAATCCTTTTCTGTACTCATTGAAATCTTCAAATCGCCCAAAGTGTCAAGCGCTTCTTCACTTCCATAAGGAGAAACCTCATATTCTTCGGAATAATCTTGTACTACATGATTATCACTGTCCTTTGCTTGACTACACCCAACAATACACACCAATAACAATAAGGTTAGAAACATACATATTATTTTTTTCATTTGTCCTTATCTCCTTTCTTTTAAATTTATAATAGCAATAAAATGTCTATTTTCAATCAACTTTCATTGCAATTTATTTTCACTGTAACACATGCTCCCCCTGCTTTATTATTAGCAATTTGGATATTTCCGCCATGTCTTTCACTTAAAATCTTACTAATATTCAGCCCTAACCCCAAATGTTCAGTAGATATATCTTTTGATGATTTATAAAATGGTAATGTTGCTTTTTCAATCTCAATATTTTTAAACCCGCAACCATCGTCTGAAACAGATATAACCAAATTATTATTCTCTATTACTACGCTAATAGCAATATCACTTTTTGCATATCTAATACTATTAGAGAGTAAATTTTCATAAATCTGCATGACTGTATCTAAATTGATAAACAAGGTTATATTATCACCGCTTGCAGTAATTGAAAAATGTTTGTCATAACAAAGTGCTTCTGCTGTGTTATTAAAATTATCAATAAGTGAATGAAATGTAATCTGTTGTCGTGGAATATCAATATCCTCTAACCTGTATAAGTTCGTCATAGCATTTACATATTTTTCAAGACGTGAAATATTTTTTGACATTACTGATATTTCATCTAATATTTCTTGTTGTGATACTAAGCCTTTGGGAATAAAGGAAAGCAACATAGTAGCATGACCCTTTAGTAAAGTCAAAGGAGTGCGTAAGTCATGCGAAAAAGCAGCATTTAGACGGCGCTGTTCAGCAAATTGTCGAAACATAGTTTCATTATTTTTCGACAAACAGTCTTTCATTTTTTCAAAGGCATGACAAAGTTTCCCCATTTCATCATTTAATGGATATGATAACGTAAAATCTAAGTCATTTGCTTCAATTTTATGATACGCATTAGTTAATAGCTTAATAGGTTTCGATAATTTTTTTTTATAAAAAAATGTTACACAACATATCATACTAATAGATAATACGATAGGAATAATTGCAATATTTAATGAACCTAAAGCACTGTCAATAAGCCTATCCCGGTTTGTAAAATTAGGTAAAACTTCGATATATGAAACATGGTTCGGATAGACATATTCGTGTACTGGGCGTTCTTTTTGATAATCAACATTGAACTTGCATATCTCGTTTCCTTTCGTGTCAAATATTGTGTATTTTGTTTGGTCATTACTATAAGTGGCGGTAAATGAGCCATTTTCCGGTATATCATACCTCGTTGACAGATTTTCATACTTATAGTTTAAATTTATTCTGTATCTGTCAACCATTGAAATTAAAAGTATACAAATAATTATTCCAATCAACAACGAAAACAAAGCATAAAGAACAAAGGTCATTCTAATACTCATGCTATTTAACCGATTGAACAATCTGCTTCTCTTTAATTTTTCCATCTATATCCGCACCCCCAAACAGTTTCAATGTAAGGTCTATCGCCTAAAGATAAAAATTTTGCCCTAATACGTCTGATATGTTCTGTAACAACTGTATTATCACCAATGCCGTCTAATCCCCAAACTTTTTCATAAATAGTTTCCCGGTCAAAAACAATTCCTTTGTTTTGCGAAAGGAAAGATATTATATCAAATTCCTTTTTGGTAAAAGCCATATCCTTATTATGATAAAACACAATACGTGAGGAATAATCTATAACCATATCTTCATCAAATTGCACCTTTGAAGATATATTGTGTCTTTTTTCTCTGCGAAGATGTGCTGCAATGCGAGCTTCTAATTCATCAACAGAAAATGGTTTTATTACATAGTCGTCTGCGCCAATAGAAAATCCTTTTATTTTATCACTATCTTCAATGCGTGCTGTTAAAAAAATTATAGGGCATGAAACATAATCCCGTATCCTTTCGCAAACAGTAAATCCATCTATATCTGGCATATTGACATCTAACAAAATAATGTCAGGTTTTTTTTCTACTTCTTTTAATGCAGCATTTCCTGCTGTTGCAGTATATACCGTATATCCAAGTTTGCTGAAATAGCAATACAGCATTGATACAATTTCTTTTTCATCGTCTACAATTAAAATACTCTGCGCCATAAATATGCCTCCATTGTGAATATCTGATTTAAGATTATCAAACAAAAATCTATTTCTAATCAATTTCTTTAATTTTCGATGTCATTAGATATTATATATGGCAGTATGAGTGATAGCAACCTTACTCTGCACGTTTTATGCTCTATTACTATCAATACTATGATATGTGTACTCATATCTTGAAAGAAAGGTGAACGGTAAAATGTAACTGGGTGAAATGATTATGAAGCAGAGTAAAGAGAAATTTGATTTTAAGGCTTTCGGACAAGCCATTAAAGCAGCAAGAAAAGCAAAGGGAATATCACGCAATCAGTTAGCCGACACGCTGAATATTGCGCCCCGATATATCGCGTCCATTGAGAACAGCGGGCAGCACCCAAGTTTACAGATTTTGTATGAGCTTGTAACCCTGCTTGACGTATCAGTAGACCAGTTCTTTTTCCCGGAACGGGAACAGGAGAAGTCCACACGCCGCCGTCAGCTCGATACCATGCTTGACACTATGAGCGAAACGGACTTAAAAATCATGTCTGCTACTGCAAAAGGCATAGAGGAAGCCAACAACGACAGGACGGGGGAATAAAGTTCCCTCGTTTTTGTCTGCATAAAGTGATTGAAGCGTCGCAGGATTGCGGCGTTTTTCTTTTGCACTTTTTTTGGCATACTGGAAGTTTCGTTGTAGTGGTAAGTGAGGAAAAAACTTTCTTAGCAAGCATAGGAAAAGAGTACCCTTTTCCGTATTTTCGCCCTCCCGTCCTGCGGTGCGTCGGTTGAAAATTGCTTGTTGGGAAGTGTCCCAAACCCTCGGAATGGAAAGGAGCGATTGCATGAACGGACGCAAAAGAAAAATACAAATCAAATTCTATGTAACAGAGGAAGAAAGGACATTGATTGAACAGAAAATGAAGCTCGTCCCCACCCGGAACATGGCGGCGTATCTTCGCAAGATTGCCATTGACGGGTATATCATTCAGACAGACCATAGCGACATAAAAGCCATGACAGCAGAGATACAGAAAATCGGGGTCAACATCAATCAGATTGCAAAGCGTGTCAATGCGACAGGCAGCGTCTACCAAGAGGACATAGAGGAAATAAAGGGGGTGCTTGCGGAGATATGGCGGTTACAAAGATTAAGCCTATTAAAAGCACGTTGAGCAAAGCCCTTGACTATATCCAAAACCCGGATAAAACAGACGGGAAAATGCTTGTGTCCTCCTTTGGGTGCAGCTATGAAACGGCAGACATTGAGTTCGGATTTACGCTTGCACAAGCCATAGAGAAAGGGAACAATCTCGCCCACCATTTGATACAGTCCTTTGAGCCGGGAGAAGTAGACTATGAGAAAGCCCACGCTATCGGAAAGCAGCTTGCCGACGCGGTAACAAAGGGACAGCATGAATACGTCTTAACTACCCACATAGACAAAGGGCATATCCATAACCATATCATTTTTTGTGCGGTCAATTTTGTTGACTACCATAAGTACAATTCCAATAAGCGCAGCTACTACGGCATACGGAACATGAGCGATAAGCTGTGTCGGGAAAACGGGCTGTCTGTTGTCGTTCCGGGCAAAGGCAGCAAGGGAAAAAGCTATGCAGAATATCAAGCGGAAAAGGTCGGTACAAGTTGGAAAGGCAAGCTGAAAATTGCCGTTGATACACTTATCCCCCAAGTGGCAAGTTTTGAAGAATTGTTGCAGCGGTTACAGGCGGCAGGCTATGAAATAAAGCCGGGAAAATATATCTCCTGTCGCGCTCCCGGACAGGAACGGTTTACCCGCTTAAAAACTCTCGGTGCAGACTATACAGCGGAAGCAATCAAAGAACGGATTGCAGGCAAGCGCACAAAGGCGGCGAAAGCTCCCAAAGAGCAGCGCGGCGTATCGTTGCTTATTGACATTGAAAACAGTATCAAAGCACAAGAGAGCCGGGGCTATGAACAGTGGGCGAAAATCCATAATCTGAAACTGGCTGCAAAGACTATGAATTTCTTGACAGAACATAAGATTGAGCAGTACGCAGATTTAGTCAGCCGGATTGAGGAAATAAATGCGGAAAATGAAAAGACAGCAGACGCATTAAAGAGCGTGGAAAAGCGTCTTGCAGATATGGCGGTGCTGATGAAGCACGTTACCACCTACCAAAAGACAAAACCTGTTTATGAAGCATACCGCAGGGTAAAGGATAAGGACGCATACCGGGCAAAGCAGGAAAGCAGTCTGATACTCCATGAAGCGGCGGCAAAGGCATTGAAAGCGGCGGGCGTTACCAAGCTCCCCAATCTTGCCGCCATGCAGGAAGAATACGGGAAACTCCAAGCGCAGAAAGAAGCCCTTTACGCTGATTATGGAAATCTGAAAAAACAGGTCAAGGAATACGACGTTATCAAACAGAACATAGACAGCATTTTGCGGCAGGGGAAAGAGCCGGAACGGGAGAAAGGAACGGAACGGGAATAAAGTTATAATTGTTTGCTTATTCTTAATTTGCTATAATTATTTGCAATAGATTAAGTAATCGTGAGGTGCTTTTATGGAAAATGAAATATTGTTGGAAACAGAAGAATTATTACAACGGTTGGTTGAAGCAGTGGAAAAGCTTAACTCAGCTCCAAGTGAGGATACAATTATTGCATTTTTTGCTCTGGTAGCTGCATGGATTACGATTGCTTTTCTATTAGTAGAACGGCATGAAAAAAATCGCCCCTATCTTCAAATTTCTTTTGAATTAGTTCGCTCAACTTTAGCGTGTATTGTATTAAGAAACACTGGCTCTTGTCCTTTAGAAATAAAAAGTTTAGAATTTAGCAAAAATTTCACACAACAACTTTCTCCCGAAGTACAAGAACGACTTAATAAGAAAAGCAAAACTAATATAGCTGTTTTTCCAAATCGCCAGTGGGTAATATCTTTTGATGTAAATGTTTTTGATATTTTGAAGAAATTTGAAGTAAAAGAGGTGGAAATCAACTACTGTTATTCCAAAACAGGAAAATACAAACGGAAGTACAAAGAAAAAATATCTATTGACTTTGAAGAATATAGAGGAATATTAGATTATATTTCCGAATTAGACGAATTTAAAAACAGCGTAGACAAATTAAACAAATCAATGATACGTTTTATTGATATTTCTAAAATTGATGATAGTGTTGAACAACGAATAAAAGAACAGGGTGCAGACAGCCAACAATAGGCTGTCCGCGCCCTGTTTTGTATTTAGTATCTGTTACGCAGTAGAACCCCGATTTTAAGAGAAAAGGTATTCCGTATCGCTTATGCAAGTTTCGTGTCTGTTATGCCCCGTAAATCAAGGTTTTTTTGCCCCTACTGCGTAACAAAGGCGCGCCGTTTTCTCATGCGCTCCGCTGCCTGTCTGCGGGTAATACGCTTCCGGCAGTCCGGGCAGTATTTGACGCTGTTAGACTTTGATACAAAGAACGTGCCGCACTCGGTACAACGCTTTTTGTCCTCGGTTTTGAAAAGCTCTGCATGCAGCAGCTTATCAAGAGGAAGTACGGCAATCTGAAACCACTTGCATAGAAGCGAATAGGAAATAAGCTGCGGGCATACACATTCCTCCCCGTCGTCCAGTAAGATACAGCGTCCGCGCTCGCAGTTGCAGCACTCCTTTTTTACAAGGCTGTTGACTTTCCGGCTCTGTGGCGGCGTGAGCCGCTTACTCCCGGTCATACTTCATCAGCGGCGAAAATGGCAAGCTCCGCATACTCGTTTTCTGTTAGTGGGGAAATTTTCTGTAAGGTGCGTTCTGCAAAGGGGCGCATATCCTCGTCCATGAACGGCAGCGCAGCCGTCATATTTTCCATAAGCTGTGCTTTGCTTCCCTCATGGTAAATACTCAACAGGTTCATTTCTTCAACGGTCAGTCTAATCATGCTCATACCTCCAATTCGTGATGCTTTGTTTTTGCTGTCTTTTTCGGGACTTTTTGGGATTTTTTTGTTTGTAACTGCGCCCGGACAGAGGGAGGGGACTGTTTCATCTCTTTATTCCTCTCGCTTTTATCTATCAACGCATAAACTCCATGCCTGCCCTCCAACGTAGATAAGGAAAGGCTTTTGTAAGGGAGCATGGAAAGCAGCCGTTCCATATCCTTATCCGTTGCCAGTGGAACAAAGTAGGGAGAAAGCTCTACCGCACAATGGGTTTTTTCGGGGCTATCCGGTTCTCCAAGCCCTTTTACATTTTCCACAATCCGGCGGGCTTCTGCTTCAATCCGTCTGTCATGCAGGGCGGCGATATGTAACTGAAAATCCCTCTGCGTATGCGGTGTTCGTTTTTTCTGCTGTTCCCTCAAAAGGCTTTTTAAGGCTTCCGGGTCGTTTGGCTGTGCTTCAAAACGCATAAACTTTCCAAGTTGCGGGTCAGTGTCCCCGTCAAAATATTGTCCGGCAGGCTTTGTCAGCTCCCCATGCTCATAAATCAGCGTGTAGTTGTCGGCAGGGATTGATTTTTCGATTACTTCCCGGAAATGCTGCAAATAATCCAATTCATAAAGATTGCCCTTGATTTTTCCCTGCTCTGTGCCTGTCAGTTCCACCGCATAGGCAAGGATAGTATCGCGGGTCTGTTCCCCGTAAAACCGCCATGTATTATGCTGCCTTGTATCCTTTAGAAAAACGTCCCGTTCCCGGAAGCAGCACGTCCCGGACGGGCGGGAAAACCACAAAAGCCGTTTGTCCTCCGGGACAGGGCTTACCGCCGCTTTCTGTAAAATCTGTTTGTCTATGTCAAAATCGCTCTGATAAAAAGCGGTGTTCTGTTTCATTATGGCTTCAAGGGAAGCGATAACGTCCACATTTTCAAATTTTTGTAACTTCATAGGTCAGCTCCTTTCCAAATCCTGTGTTTTCTGTCTTGCCTGTTTCTTCGTCGTCTGTTCTTTCGCTGCTTTAAGCTGCGCCCGGATAGAGGGCTTTTCCTGTTTGGCAGGCTTGCCGCGTCCCTTATCGGTTTTCAATGCTTCGGCGTATTCTGCAAGGGAAATCTGTTCCCCGGCTTTCGCCTTTTCCTCCAGTTCCGCAGCGGTCGGGGTGTTGTTTATCTGCCCGTCAATCATATTGTAATTTTGCTCGGTGGTCTGCTCGGCAGCTTTCAGATAGTTTTCCGGTTGCAAAAACTCCGGCACTTCCTTATAACCGAAGTTGTCTACATAGTGGGCGGTGTCCTGCCCGTTCTGATGAAGCACCACCACGTCAGAAACGGAAAGGCTATGTCCCTTAAAATCTTTCGGGTGGTCGATATTAAAGCGGGTGTAAATATCTTCAAGGGAAGTCCCCGGCGTAAGCTCTGCGGAATAGACAAGCGCATAGTTTTTCGGGTCTACCCGGTGTCCTGTGGCAGTCAGACGGTCGTAAGGTTCAAAGCGCAAGTCCCTTGTTTCGTCCCCGCCTTTTATCTGAAAAATGGAAAAGGTGTCTTTGTCCTGTGGGGCTTCCTGTTCCGGCTGCTCCTGTGCGGGTTGTTCCTGTGCAGCTACCTTTTGCTGCCGGATATGCGCCCGCTGTATCTCGGTCGGCTTTTCCCCGGTAAGGGGTGCAATGGCTTTCACATAATCAGCCGCATAATAGGCGTTACTGGTAAGCTGCCGCTGCCATGCCCCTGCTTTTGGCGACCAACGGAAGCCGTTACTTTTTAAGGCTTCCCGCGTGGCTTCGTCCGGCTTATCCTCAAAGAAGATTTGCAATCGGTTCGCTTCGGTGTTTGCTTCCACCTTGCCGCCGTCAAATTCCCAACCCACAAAACCGATTTCTTTTTGCTGTGAAAGGGATTTGATACGGTCTTTCACGCGCCGGATTTCTGCGCTGTTATTGGATAACGCCCAAGTCGCAAAGGGCTTGTCCTCCAAATGCCAACTGCTCGCCATATCTGCTTTCAGTTTTTCCAGTTCCTCTGGCGGTAAATGCGGGCAGCCGTCAAGGGTATTATGCTTACGGTAATAGGCGTTTACGGCTTTCATGGTTTCCTGTGATTTTTCAAGGCTTTCCAGTTTCTTTTCTAACTTCTGTACTGCCTGTGGGTCGTCTGCGCTGATACCTCCCATGCCGGTACTGCGGATTTTATCAAGAAGCCCCTGTATGTCCTGCCATTCCCGGTAATTGCTGTCGCGGGCTGCGTTCTGCTTTTCTTTCTTCCTTGTGGGGAAGTTAGAGCCGCCCGCAATCAGGATAGAGGGAACACGCGCGTCAATCTCATAGCCTTTGTTCATGTTCGCCGCCAGTTTCCGGGCGTAGGTGTCAAGCAGGCTGTCGATTTTATCATGGTACATCGGGTCTACCCGCTGTTTCTGCCTTTCTGCAAGCTGTACGGCTTCATCTACATAGTGCCTGTATTCAGCCGTCGCGCTGCCTTGCTTATAATCGGAAAAACTGTTCATATCCTTTGCACGTTTGGCGGCAACTTCATTGATAGTGTAATAAGGGGCGGGTGCAGCCTGTTCCGGCTGTGCTTCTTTTTCCTGTACCGGGGCTGTTTCTTCGGGAAGCTCCTGCGCGGCTGCTTCTGCTTCGGACTGTTTGGTAGCTTCCTGTGCGGGTTGTGCCTGTTCGGTGGTCTGTTCTTTATCCTGTGCCTTTTGGATTTCTGCAAAATGCCCGTCTATGGTATCAATCAGACTTGCGGCGGTACTGCGGATTGTTTCAAGAGAGCCTTTCAGTTCTGCAAGTTCTTTTCCGCTGCTCCACCCTGCGATATATCCAAAAGAATAGTCCGACGTATCAAGCCCGTAATGTTGGCAGACAGCATAGGCGACGCTTTCTGCCTGTACCTCGCGGGTGCGGCGGTCGGGGCGTTCCGGCATAGCAAGGGCGGTATCATGCAGCGTGGCGTGGGCGATTTCATGGATTGCGGTCTTGATATTCTGCAATTCGTCCATGCCCTCGTTGATGAAGATACGCTTTTCCTCATAATTGCAGCGTCCTTTTACGCCGCCGCTTAGTGCTTCAAATCCCATAGCAAAGGGAGAAGTCTTTTCAAGGGCAGCGAAAAAATCCTTGTATTGTTCCACGTTGCCCGTCAGCTCATAGGTAAGGGCAGGAAGCTCCTTTCCCTCGGTCTGTGAAATATCAAAGACAGATACCACACGAAAGGCGGGTATCTTGATTTCCTTTTCCTCGGTAACAGGTTTCCCGTCCTTATCGAAAACAGGCTTTTGGGTGTCCGGGTCGATTTTTTCCACCTGTTTCTTAACGGTAAACGGGGACGGCGCAAGTATCTTGATAGCTTTTTCTCCGGGCTTTACATGGCGGTCAAATTCCTTTTCCCATTGTTTATAGCCTTTCACAAGATTGCCGCCCTGCATGGCGATAAGGATTGTATTGTTAAGGCTGTAATCATGGAATTTTGACATAGTACGCAAATAATCGGCGTAACGGTCGCTTTCATACAGTCCTAAAATCCCTTGTTCCAGTCGGTCGGTAATCTCTTTCATTTTGTCAGCAGGCTTTTCAGAAGATAGGATAATCGGGAGAACCGGGGGCTGCTTTGTGGCGGCGGTCGGTATGGCTGCGGAAGCGTCAAGGTCTGCCTGTTCCTTTTCCTGTACTGGCGGCTGCGGCGTTACCCGGTATTCCTCCGGCACGTCGCGCCCGTCGTACCATTCTGTAAAGGTGTTGCGGTTATTGTAGATATAGCCCTGCTCGGTAAATCTGCCCCCGTCATTGATAGCAGCGTCCCGCCCGTATTCCTCATACATGAAATATTTTTTTGCTTCTTCGGGCAGCTCCAACTCGTCCAGTTCTTCAATCAGATAATGCCCGTAATCTTCCTCACTCTGTACGGACGGATAAAGCCAGTAACAATCAAGGTTTTGTGCAAGGTTGATAATGTCCTGCAAGTCCCTTGTATGGTCGCCGTATTCCATAGCTGCAACAAATTTTTCCCGGTCGTCGTCAAACTGCATTTTCAAAAGTTCGCTCAAATAGTTCAGTTCGTCAAGGCTTTCAAGCTCGGTCAATTTTCCTGCCAGTCCTGCAATATAGGACTGGTATTCTGTGATATGCAACTCCCCGTAGTTTTTGCCGTCTATCCCGATACGGTCAAAGACTTCTTTCAAATGCTCGGCAGTCGTGGGGAATGATACCCATTCGCCCGCAGGTCTGCCCTCGGTGTACTTTCCAAGATTAGAAAGATACCCGCTTAAAATCGTTTCTTCCATGCGCTCGCTCCTTTCTTTCTCAATCATGCGGTGCATAAGTTCGTAGTCCTCCATGCTCATGCTTCCGTCAAATAGATAGGGGTCGGGTTCTTCGCCGTCCCGGTAGGCTTTTTCAGAGAAAGGCAGCCCCGCAGCGTGGGCGGCGGCTCTTGCTTCCTCGATAAGCTCCGGCGGCAGCCTGTCGTCGTGGGCTTCGATAAATTCCCCGATATTGCTATATCCGTTTTCGTAGTGGTGGCGCACTCCGGCGGTCAGCTCGTCAAGGCTCATATCCTCGCCAAGATAGCCGGAATAATAACCGTTTACCACAACGGCGGCAGGGTCAGCCTGTTTGATTTCTTCCATGCGGCTTCTGTCCTCCGGGTAGAGAATATCGCTCATTTCAAGGTGGAAATATTCGGCGTTCCAAGAACGTCCCGTTTTCCAAAACGCCACCCAAGCGATACCGTCCCTTAATTCTTCTTGATAGTCCTTTACGGTGTCCCGTAAACTTGCCATGTGTAACCTCCTTTCTTCGGTTTCAGAGGGTAAAACCCTCCATAAAACAGAGGGTTTGGGAAACTTCCCAACAAGCAAAAATCCCCGCCGTTCTCGGTAGAGAAAGCAGGGATTTTACGGAAAAGGGTACTCTTTTCCTATGCTTGCTATTCAGTTATTTTTTCTTCGGTAGTTCAATGCGGTAGTTGACATATTTCCCGCCCGTATCAGCCAATACGATAGTTCCTTCGTAGGTTTTGCCCGTCTTTGGGGAATAGAGCTTTTTCACATTTACCTTGCCGGATTTTAAGAGTGCGGCGGCAATCTTTGGGGTAAAGGTTACTTTTCGTTCTTCAAAGAAACGGTCATTTTTCCACATGGCAAAGATACATTCCTTATTACTGCAATAGTAGTTTTTCTTTCCCTCATAGACAGGAGAGCCGCAGCGTGGGCAGCTTCCCAATGTTTCCCGTTCCGGCTTGAACATCTGTGCTTTATCATCAGAAAGAAACGGATAGGTCTTTACCAGCTCCCGCGCCATATCCTCAATACCCTCCATAAATGCGGCGGGGTCTGCCTTACCTTTTGCAATCTGCGTCAGATTGTTTTCCCATTCTGCGGTAAGCTGCGGACTTGTCAATGTGTCCGGCAGGACGCACACAAGGTTGATACCGTCTTTTGTGGGAAGTAGCTGCTTGCCTTTTCGCTCCACAAAGCCGCCCTTTACCAGTTTTTCAATGACGGCGGCGCGGGTGGCGGGAGTTCCAAGCCCTTTGCGTTCTGCGTCCGGGTCGGTGTCCTCACTTCCGGCGCGCTCCATAGCAGAGAGCAGCGACGCTTCGTTGTGAGGTTTTGGCGGTGTTGTGTCATGCTCCGTTACCGTTGCCGCCGGATTTTCAAAGGTCTGTCCCTCGGTAAATGGCGGCAGGGTATTTTCTATGTCGCTGTCTGCGTCGTCCGTTTCGGGCTTGTTTTTTAAGGCTGCCCTGTATTTTCGGTCAATCTCTTTCCAACCCTCACAAAAAATGGTCTTGCCCCTTACGGTAAAGGGCTGTCCGGCACATTCAAAAACTGCTGTAACCGCTTCAAAGGTATGCGGTGCAGCGGTTGCCATGATAAGACGCGCCCCGGCAAGGGTAAGGATATTCCTTTCGCTTTCCAGCAGCGCGGAAAGGTCGGACTTTGCAAGCTCCATAGTCGGGATAATGGCATGGTGGTCTGATACTTTTTTACTGTTCAGAACCTTTCCAAGCTCCGGCGTGAAGTCTTTTCCCGCCATAAAAGAAAATTTCCCACAAAGCAGCTTGATAATGCCCGCCGCTGTGTCGCTCATGTCGTCGGTCAGAAATGCGCTGTCTGTTCTCGGATAAGTAAGAAGTCTTTTTTCATACAGGGATTGTGCAAGGTCAAGGGTCTGCTTTGCGGTATAACCGAACAGGCGGTTTGCTTCCCTCTGTAAAGAAGTAAGGTCAAAGAGCTTCGGCGGGGCTGCGGTCTTTTTCTCTTTCACAAGGGAAGTACAGACTGCTTTTGACACTTCGCAAGTCGTTTTTAATGCGTCGGCTTCTGCCTTATCTGAAATTCTTTCACTTGCAGCTTCCGCGCCGGATAAGGCAAGGCGCACATGGTAGTATTTTTCTTTCTTGAAAGTGGTAATCGCTGCGTCCCGGTCAACAAGCATTTTTAAGGTCGGGGTCTGTACGCGCCCCACGTTCAAGGTATGATTGTAAAGGACAGAGAAAAGGCGGGTGGCATTGATACCAATTAACCAGTCAGCCTTTGCCCTGCACAATGCGGAAGCAAAGAGCGCGTCGTATTCCTCGCCGTTCTTCAGACGGGAAAAGCCCTCTTTGATTGCGCTGTCCTCCATAGAAGAAATCCAAAGGCGGCGCATAGGTTTCTTGCAGCCCGCCATTTCATAAACAAAACGGAAAATGAGTTCTCCCTCGCGCCCCGCGTCGCAGGCATTGACGACTTCGGAAACGTCTGCCCGGTGCATAAGCTCTTTTAGGGTTTTGAATTGCTTTTCCTTGTCAGCGGAAACGGTGTACTTCCATTCCTGCGGTAAAATCGGTAAGCTGTCATAGCTCCACTTTTTATATTGTTCCCCGTAGGCGGCAGCTTCCGCAAGCCCTACCAAATGTCCCACGCACCAAGAAACAAGATAGCCGCTTCCTGTGAGAAATCCGTCTTTCTTTTCCTTTGCCCCAAGTACGGCAGCGATTGTTTGCGCCACACTGGGCTTTTCTGCGATAACTAAAATCAATGATAAATCCTCCTTTCGGGTAAAAGAAAAGAGCAGCCATTTCTGGCTACTCTACAAATAAGCTATCTATTGATAGTCTTGAATAAATTTTAAAAATTCATCTCCGTATTTTGTGGTTCTTTTTGCTCTTGCAAGTTCTGTTGAAACAGGTGTATCAAAATCTACAATGCTTATTAAACTGTCTGAACAAAGCTGTCCTGCAATATGTTTTACAAACATTATATCATCTGCAAAGCAAGGAAGTTTCTCAATAATTCCTTTTATCGGGTGTTCTGTTCCACCAATCGTCCGAATTGTTGTTCCACTTCGCTTAATAACCTTTTCATTGTAATTATCTTGTGCGAAATATTTTAGCAACATTATATGACTTAATGTATAACTTCCAAGTAATGACAAGTAAAAAAGTTTTTTATCCGTTGGTATATCTATATTGTTTGCAGAAGAATAAAGTGCATTAGCAAAAAGCTCTTGCTTTTCTTTCTGATATGCTCTCATTGCTCCCATAGTTGCAACTTGAACACAAGAATAGAACGCCTCATCTTGTGCCAATTCATCTATTGAGCGTGGAATTTTTTCTAATATTTCCTCAACTCTTTGCTTCCACTCATTCATTCGTTTATCAGCCACATACCCTTGTGCCAAACTTATATACTCGGCTAAAAAACCACCTCCGGGGAATAATGATACAGCCCCTTTTCCAGTTGCTATTAAAGCGTCTGTTAATTTATTTCCCAATTCATCAGCTCCTTTGCTATATGATAATTATTTTACCACACAAAAAGAAGTTTCTCCACATTTCTTTTCAGCGTTCCGGCTCGGTTTCTTTTTTCTTCTGTACCTGTTTCAGACAGTACCCCACACAAGGGGACTGTCCCTTATAAGGGCAGGAAGCGCAAGCCGGGGGATAAGGAACAGGCGGCGCATTATCACGCCGCCCGTTCGGTTTCTGTATCATCATTTTTTCAAAGGGATTGTCGGTAAACAGGGTCATAGGGTTTCTTCCTCCGTTTCTTCATCTTCGGGAGTTTCCCCGGTATCTGCTTCCGACTCGTCCTCGTCGTAATCCTCAAATTCAAAATCTTCAAGGTCGGTATCGCCCTTTACATTCTGCTTCGGCTTTAGAAACTTAAAGTAGTAGAACGCTGCGCCGCCACCAAGCAGGGCAAAGAGGACTAAGGCAAGCACTACACCGGGATTGCCGCTTTTTTCTTTCGGTTCTTCCGGCTGCTCCGTTGGTGTTGGGGTAGGTTCTTTACCTGTGCAGCCTGTCATACTGGTAACACATACCGGGCAGGACGTGTTTACCTTTCCGGCTTCGCATTTCTCCGTACAGTTACAGATTTCCGGCTTTTTGGCAGCTTCGCCGTTTTCGGTCAGTGCCATAAGGTCGGCTTCGTCCACTTGATTTAGGAAATGTACGGTCTGTTCGCCCTCGGCGGCGCGGTCAATGAGGATATAGAAATAGTTGCCGCCTTTGGTGGTAACAGTGATAAGCTGCTTATTGCCGCCGTAATCGTCAACCAGTGTTGCGTTTCCCTTTGGGGTAAGGGGCGGCGTTTCCTCTTTTTCCTCCACAACTACGTTGCTGTCGTTGGTCGCGTCCCCTGCGGGCGGCTCTGTGGCTGCGCCCTGTGCATAGGCAGGGACAGAAAAACCGCCCATAAGGATAAGGGCGGCACAAAGGGCAGTCATGGTCTTTTTCAGTTTATTCTTCATCTGTATTTTCCTCCTGTTCTTCGTAGTCTGCTGCTTCGGTAACGTGTGCGGCGTTCATGCCGGGAATACCGCTGCCGGACAGCATAGCGTTCAGTTCCTGCGGGGTCAGACGCATAGCTCGTACAAGCTGCACGATTTCAAGGTTTTCCGCTTCGGTTTTCTGCACTTCCAGTCCTTTTAACTTGTTCTGATACTCTGTGATTTTCTCGCGGGTCTTTGCGATTTCCTTATTGATACGGTCGATTTTATTGTTTGCCATAGGTCATTTCTCCTTTCTTTTTTGGACTGCTTTACCAGTTCATCAGCCCGTAGCCTTTGATACATTGATAGTTAAGGTCATAGCTCTTTATCTTGCAGGCGTCGCCGGAATTGCCCTCAACGGTATAGACGCGGCTGCCGTCCCTGCCAAGCACAAGCCCCACATGGTCGGCAACGCCGTCTAAATCCCAATCGAAAAAGATTGCGTCGCCCGGTGCGATATTCTCATAGCCGCGTGCGCCCCATTGTCCCCTTGACTGAAACCAAGGGACACCCTGCCATTCGCAGCCCGCAAATCGGGGTTCGCTTTTTCCGGCTTGATTGTAGCACCATGATACAAAACAGGCGCACCATTCCACGCGGCTGTTAAAGCCGTACCAAGACCAGTAAGGGTAGCCGCCCACATTTCCGACTTGCTGCTTTGCAAGTTCCATAAGCTCTTGATTTCCGGGGCGCGTACCGTTTACAAACTCCACGCCGCTTAAATCCTCGGACGGGCTTCCGTCGGGAGAACCGCCGCCAAAAATCAGCGGTTTGTTGCCGCTTGTTTCCAAGTACACATGGAACATTTCAAGCTGCTGTGGCGTAAGAAGTTCCTCCGCAAGCTCGGAAATCGGCTTATATGTCAGTTTCACATTCAAGATGTAATACTCATAAGGGACTTCCTCGGTGGTGGTTTCCCCGGTTTCCGGGTCGGTACTTGTTTCGGTGCGGTAGCGTATTTCCACTTCCTCGGTCAGCGTCAAGGTGTACTGCATGGAAAAGATACGTTCAAGCTCTGCCTGTGCGCTCTGCGGGGTGTAGCTCTGCAAGAGGGCGGTCAAGTAAGACGCAAGTTCGTGGGGGTTATGTCCGATACTGTCAAGGTCATAGCGGTATTCATCATAGCCGGGGTGGGTGTTTTCGATATTGTCAATCTCACTTTGCAGGGCATTTTCCATAGCGGCGTAGTTCTGTTCCGTTGCCACAAGGTCGCTGTCCTCGGACGTGTAGGACGTGCCAAGCACCCCGTTTGTCAAGCCCGAAAACATAGCCCCGCAAGAGGACAGCCCTGCGGAAATCATAATAAAGAGAAGCAGCGCGGCAACTGCAATCAAAATGCCCGCCGGGTGTCTTGCCGCAAATGCGGCGGCTTTCCTCGTTTCCTCGGCGGTTTTCTTTGCCGTCTTTCTTGTGGCTTCTGCTGCGGCTTTTGCCCCTCCTTTCTTTGCCGCCTTTGCATACTGGCGTTTTATCTGCTGTTTCTGCATGAAACGGGAAAGAAGGTTAGAGGTAAGCTGCGGATTGTCGCGCAGGGTCTTGTGATACTGGAAGTTGACGTTTGCCTTAAATGCTGCCTTTTCTGCATTTGCTGCTTCCCGGTAGGGTTTCAGCTTATGGCTGCGGTAGCCCTGTTTTAACTTCCGCGCTCCGTATTTCGCGCCGCGCTCGGCAAGTTCCTCTGATTTATGCGCCCCCTCAACGCCGGAATTGTCCTTTTCAACGGAATGTATCTTGTTATGGACGAAAATCCCTGCTTCCTGTGCAGGGCGGGACAGCGGGTTTCCCTTTTTGCCGCCGGGTATCGGTTTTTCCTGTTCTTCAAAGCGTAAGCGGGTCTTTGCCTTGCCTGCGGCTTCGTCAAAGGTGCGCTTCTTAACCAGTTTCTTTTGCTTTGGGATAGCTGCCTTTGCCGCGTCCAGTCGGTCAGCGGCTTTGTTTGATTTTTCAATATAGCGTTCCAGTTCCGGGGCGGCAAGTTCTTCCTCGGTAAACTGCAAGCGGGAAGATGTTGTTTGTGCGGTGGCTTCCTCCTGTGCCTTGCGTACCGCCTTTTTACTGGATTTGCGGGTCTGTGCGGCTTCGATATGCTCCATGACGCGGTCTGCGGTGGCGGTGTCCCTTGCGGGGACAGCTCCCGGTGCGTGGGGTAACGGGGAAGTTTGGGACGGTAAACCTTGAAGCTGCGTCCCGTCCTGTGTGGTTTGCTGCTCCGGGGACTTTTGAAAATCCGCGTCCTGTTCCCGTTTACTGATACGCTCGGCGGTCTGCTGTGTTTCGTTTACCTCGATAAGCCCGTCGCGGGTCATTTTCTGCGTGATTTTATCGCGGGATTTATATTGCTTCATGGTCTGCACCTCACTTTCCGCTTTCGGAAACTTCCTCCGGCTTCGTTGTCATTACCCTGTAAAGCTCGGTATCTTTCGGGAAGCGGTCTACAAAAGGCAGCACCACATTTCCATAGAAGATAAGCCCCTCGCCCGCTTCGGTGTGGGTAACATACTTCATCTGCTGCGGGGAAATATTAAGCTGCTTTGCAAGGATAGTACGGTCGCCCTGCGCTTGATTGAGCATGAGGACAAAATCGCTGTTTTCAAAGATATTTTCCACCTCGCGGCTTGCCAAAAGGTCTTTGACGTTCTGCGTAATGGCTGTGGGGATACCGCCCCATTTACGGAAACGCTTCCAAATCTCCACGCTGTAAGCGGCGGTCTGTTCCTCTTTTAAGAGCAAGTGAAATTCGTCCATATAGTAGCGGGTCGCCTTTTTCTCTGCCCGGTTTATCGTTACCCTGTTCCATGTCTGGTCTTGCACAATGAGCATACCTAACTTTTTAAGCTGCTTCCCAAGCTGCTTTATATCAAAGCAAACAAGGCGGTTAGAAAGTTCCACGTTGGTTCTGTGGTTGAATACGTTAAGGCTGCCGGAAACATACAGCTCCAATGCCGCCGCGATACGGGCAGCTTCCGGCTCCGGCTGTCTTAACAGCTCGTCGTAAAGGTCGCCCAAGATAGGCATTTTTGCCGGGTCGGGGTCTGCAAGGAACGGACGGTACACATTTCTTACAGCCCTGTCAATGACGGTCTTATCGACAGGCTGCAAACCCTCCTTGCCGCCAATGACAAGCTCACAGAGGGAAAGGATAAAATCAGATTTCAAGGCTAACGGGTTGTCGTCCTCGGAATAGTTAAGGTTTATATCCATAGGGTTTACATACTGGGGCTTGCCGTCAATGCCCCTGCCCGTAGGGGAAAGCCGTATCACTTGCCCGTTCAGACGCTGCACAAGGGAAAAATACTCGGCTTCCGGGTCGCAGATGATAATGTCGTCGTCAGTAATGAGGAAAGCATTTGTCATTTCCCTTTTGGCGGCGAAACTCTTACCGCTTCCCGGCGTTCCCAAGATAAGCCCGTTTGGGTTTTTGAGCTGCTTTCTGTCGCAGAGTATCATATTGTTAGAAAGGGCGTTCAAGCCATAGTACAGGGCTTGCCCCGTCTGAAAAAGCTCCTGCGTGATAAAGGGAATGAAAATAGCGGTGCTTGATGTGGTAAGCCCCCGCTGTATCGGGATAAGGTTTTTCCCAATCGGCACACTGGATAAAAGCCCCGCTTCCTGCTGATAGTCAAGGCGTGTCAGGCGGCAGTTGTATTTCTGTGCGATACCCGCCGCAGCGAAAATGTCATTTTCCAGTTTCCGCTTCGTGTCTGCCATGTTTACCACAAGGAACGTAAGGAGAAACATTCGCTCGTTGCGGCTCTGTAAGTCCTGCAACAAGTTCTTTGCTTCGCTGCCAAAGGTGGCAAGGTCGGACGGGATTATATCCATGTCATAGCCGCTTCTAACCGCTTTTTTCTGTTCCTCAATCTTCATCTTGTCAAGGTCTGTGATTTTGCGCTTAATGGTCTTGATTGCTTCCGACTGGTCGATACTGCGGATATGTAAGTTGACGATTACACCTGTTTCCAAGTCCAGTATATCAGCAAGCATACGGTCGTTGAGTTCCGGCGCAAGGATTTCAAGGAAGCTCGCCGCGCCGATTTTACGCCCCATGCGGAAATATCTGCCCTCGCCAAAACGGAAAGAGGACGGGGCGATAAAATCCTTTGTAGACAGCCCCGACGGGGTAAGCCAGTCAAAGGAAAAGGAGAACGGCTCGCCCTCCGGGTGGAATACCCCATGCAGCACCTTTAAGCGTTCATAGCCGGATAAGGGGCGGGCGGTTACGCCAAGCACCTTGAAATTGTTAAGCACGTCGGTTTCGATACGGGAAAGCCTTGACTTTGCAGCCGCCTTGTTATCGGCTTCAACAGTAAAGGTAATGTATTTGTGCTTCACAAGCCCGTTGTTGCCTTTACTAAGCTGATTTTTCAGCATATCCGAATACTCGGTGCGGATAGAGTTAAAAGCGTCCTCCTGTGCGGGGATAGAGATTGCTTTTTTTGCCTGTTCCCGCTGCGTTCCTTGATTGATGAAAGAAAGCTGCACGCTCACGCTCGCGTCAAAGTAGTTGAGGAAATCGCACCAGTTTTCAAAAATGGCGGTCTTATCGTCTGCCTGTGCAAGCTGATAATTGATGTCCTCGAACACGACGCACTTTGAATATCTCTTTTCCGTAACCTTGCAGATACCGTCCGGGTACATGGCAAGGTAGGGAATGGTCTGCTGTGCGGTGCGGGCTTTGCCGTCGCCTTTTGCCTTTCGGATAGCTTCGGCAATCTGTTTCTTTTCGGCGCGGGTCAGCTTACGCCTGTTTCCTGCGGCTTCCCGCGTCTTTTTTGTTTGTCCTTTTGACAATCGCTGATACCTCCTTTTCAAGTTTTCGCTGCTTTTCCAAGACAGCGTATAGGTTTTCGGTTCTGTAAGGTCGCTCCTTTGGGCGGGTAAACTTTGTCTGAATGACATTTCTTACCACCACTTCAAGGGGCTGCCCATGTTTTTCATACATGGCAAGCAGGAAGCAGGGGAGCATGACGACAATCATCGCCATAGCCGCAAGGTTTGTCCCTGCGCTGCCTTTGAGCAAAAAGAAAAGTGGCAGTCCCATAAGAAGTGCCACTAAAAAACAAAGGATTTGCCGCTTTGTCAGATTGAAAGCGACTTTTGTTTTGACTTTGGATAAGTCTTTGGGTACAGGTACATACGCCAAGAAAATACCTCCTTTCTGCCCTTAGTGGGCGTTGAATATGGATTTTGCCAATGTGCCGGATTTGAATAGGGAAAAACAGAGGATAACCGTATAGGCGGCAAGGGAAAATACCGCGCTGTGCAGATTGTCTGCGATTATCATATCGTTTACCAGTACGGCGTAAATACCGACACATATCATAATGAGGAAGCCTTGAAAACCAAGAGCGAACAGCCCTTTTAGGTAGTTGTTCCCAATCTGTCCCCATTCTCTGTTGGTCATGGTCGCAAATGGAATAGGCGATACCGAACAGTAAAGGTAAATCTCTATCATTCTGCCGTAGAGGATAACGGTTATCAGTACGGACATGATTTTCATGCAAAGGCTCACAAGGCTTGTTTCAAGCACAAGTAAGAGCAGTTCGGGGATTTCCATATCTTCAAGCCCCTCCTGCATGGCGGCAAGGGCTTCGGCAACGTCGATATTCGTATCGCCGCCGATAACCCCCGCTGCGCCGGAAACGATATGCTGCGCCATATCAAAGACCGCCATTGTGATGTTGAACGTGTTGGTTACGATAAACACCGCGACAAAGGCTTTGAATATCCACTTAAAGAACATGAATGTTTCTATGTCGTGCATATTGTTCTTTTCCGTTACCATGCTGATTAGCTCGTAGCATAGGACATAGGTAATGACAAGCCCCGCAATCGGGACGATTACATTTTCAGAAAGGGTCTGTATCATGCTGAAAATGTTGGCGTTCCACCCTTGCGGGGTCTGTCCTACCTCGTTTGCGATAGTCCCGACTTTTTCGTTTACGTCCCCGAACATAGTTGACAGATTACCGTTTATCGCTCCGATAAGGATTTCCTTTATCCATTCGTTAATCGCGTCAAGTATGCTCTGCATAGGCAGCTACCCGCGCTTAACCGAACAAGCCGGAAAGCAGAGGTACAAGGATAGTGCCGATAAGGGCAACACCGCCGCCTGCCATGAGCTGCTTAATGCCCTGTGATTTTGCGCCCGGATTGTCGTTTCCATATCCCTCTAAGAGATTGATAACGCCCCAAATGCCAAGTCCTGCTCCAAGAGCGATAACCAAAGTCTGTAATACGCCGATTGCGCTGTTGAAAAATTCCATAAAACTCCTTTCTGCCGCAAATGCGGCTTGCCCCGTAAAAGGGTATAAAAAACGGCGGTCAGTTTTCAAACTGCCGCGGTCATAAGTCCCCGCGCTGCGTAAGTGTCTGCCGCGCGGCGGTATTCAGTTGTAAAAAAATATGTGCTGCGGCTTTGATACGCAAGGGGCGCGTATCATGCAGCCTTTGTTTTGTGCTGTGATTATTTCAGCCCTCCTTTTCGGATAGTTGCTATCCGGCGTGCGTACATATTTTCCATGCCCTGTAAAAATTCTTCGTCTGCGCCATGAAAAATCTGCTTCATTTTTTCTAAGCTCTTTTGGCATTTTCGGATTGCGACTTTTTTCTTGATACGTTTATTCATACGCTGTATTCCTCCCTTTGCTCATAGTGGCGCATAACCGCCGCAACAAACTGCTTTGTGCTTTTCTCCACCCATAGCTGCCAGTGTTTCCGCTGTGCTTCCTCAACTACTTCTAAAAGCCCGGCAATCGCCTGTTCAATCTGTTCCTGCTGTTTCTGCTTTTTCTTTCTGATACGTTTATTCATGGTCGGTGTCCTCCTGCAAATCGCTTTCGCTGATTTCGTAGTAGTCAAATATTTCGTCCGACTTTACAAGGGCGGGTCTGCGCCTTAAATGCTTTTCCATATCAAAAGTATTGTTCTTGTCATAGTCGGAAAGATATTTATAGTTGGGGTGCTTTGTAATGTCGTACTTGTCAGAGAAAAACGGGCGCACCCCTCGTAGCTGTAAAATACATTTCCCGCCGTCCATGACCGCTATTTCATCTTCCGTCATAAGCTGCTTACCTAACTTCTGATAGTTCAGCCCATGCGATACCTCGCGCCCCCGGTTCTCGGAAGTGTTGAAGCTGTCAATGGTTTCTTTCCCCAAGATTTCCGACATTTCTTTGAGGGTGGTTTTCTCCTTGCCGCCCAAGAAAAGGGTGGTGTCGCAGTTGCCGACTATGGTATCGGCGTTGTCCTTATAGATTGCCTTTAACTGGCTTTGCGACTGTAAGATAATCGACGCGGAGATTTCCCGGCTTCGTATGGTGGCTATGAGCTTTTCAAACTTCGGTATCTGCCCGATATTTGCAAACTCGTCTAACAGACAGCGCACATGGACGGGCAGCCTGCCGCCGTATTCATCATCTGCCTTGTCGCAAAGGAGATTGAAAAGCTGCGTGTAAAGAATACTCACGACAAAGTTAAAAGTATCGTCGGTGTCGCTGATGATAACAAACAGGGCGGTCTTGCGGTCGCCTATGGTGTCAAGCTCCATTTCGTCGGTTTCCATAAGGTCGCGCAGTTCCTTAATGTCAAAAGGAGCAAGCCGCGCACCGCAGGAAATGAGGATAGAGCTTCGTGTCTTTCCCGCAGACAGCAGGAATTTCTTATACTGCCGGACGGCAAAGTGTTCCGGGTCTTTTTCCTCCAACCGTTCAAACATGAGGTCAACGGGGGACTGAAATTCCGGGTCGTCCTCGCGGGCTTCACTGGCATTTATCATTTCAAGCAGCGTCGTGAAGTTCTTTTCTTCCTCCGGGGCTTCGTACCAAATGTAGCCGATAAGGGCGCAGTAAAAGAGCCGTTCCGATTTTACCCAAAAATCCTCCCCGACTTTTTCCCCGTCCCCTTTGGTGTTGGCAATCAAGGTATTTACCAGTTTCAAAATGTCTTTTTCGCTGCGGATATAGGCAAATGGATTGTAACGCATGGATTTCTTAAAATTTATCGCGTTCAGCACCTTTATCCGATACCCGCCGCGCTGTAAGAGCTTCCCACACTCGACTAAAACCGTACCTTTCGGGTCGGTTACAACGTAGCTTGAGTGCATTTGCATTAAGTTGGGCTTCACAAAAAATCTCGTCTTGCCGCTGCCGCTTCCCCCGATAACAAGGATATTTTTATTCCTTGCATACTTCGGCTGCTTCGGGCGGCTGTTCATGGTAAGCCGTTCCGTCTGCGTCAGCAGCACGTTATTCTGAAATACCGGGTCGGTGTAGGGCTTTATATCTTCGGCGTTGCCCCAACGGGCAGAACCGTATTCGATACCTTTTCGGTATTTCTTCGCGTTCTTACCTTTGAAGTACACCATAAGCCGGATAAGGACAGCCCCCACAATACCGATAAGCAAATCCATAGGGGCAAGGCTCGGAAGCGGGTTTGTAAAGGCAGCAGAAAAGCCGTCTGCAAGGGAAAGCACCTTGCCGGAAAGGTCAGTTCCCGGAGAGAGCCGCACCGCCTGTCCGATTTTGTCAAAGAGATAGACAAAGAGCAGATAGGGGGCATTTAGGATAAGCAGCTTTTTAAGTTCCGGCTTCATAGCGATACCTCCCTGTCCTTTTTCTTCACTTTGTCCCTCTGTGCGTTCAGAGCTGCCGCCTTGTCTTTTAGAGTGGAAAGCAGCTTGCGGATAGAGGGCTTTTTATCCCTGCCTAATTTCTTTGCGGTAAATTCCCGAAACGCTTCGGTCATAACGTCAATATCCTTGCCCCGAAAAGACACAAGATAGGTCGGCGGCTTGCCGTTCTCAATCTTCTTGACGTTGTAATCAAGCCCGTTTTTCCTTGCGATAGGGTCAAAGGCTTTGATATTCTGGTCGGTAATCTCAATGTTGGAAACCTTTTCTCCCGGCTTCATAAGCTGCCGCATAGTGATTTTCCCATGCGGGGCTTTGGTTATCTGCCCTTTGCCTTTGGCAAGCAGGGCTTTCATAGCCTTTTGCAGCACTTCGGCGGTCAGCTTAGATGTTTTGATTGCTAAAGATACGACTTTTTCGTTGACTTCATCTTGCATGAAATCCCTCCTTTCGTGGTTTTATTAGGGTGGTATGCCGCTTCGGGGCATAAAAATAAGGCGTACATTTTTCATGCCGCCTTTAGATACGCACCCGCAGCCCATTCAAATCCGAAGCCCTCACACCCACAAGATACCAGTTGTCCCCGTACTCCATGCGGGTCGGCTTCCATTTGCCGCGTACAAATACTTCAAAGCAATCCCCACAATGCAATCCTCCGTAGTAGTCGTTAAGGTCAAAGCGAATGTCGTAACGGTCTGCCGTTTCATCAAAAATCAAAGCTCCTGTTTTCTGTGCCATATTAAAATCCTCCTGTTTTTAATAGCCGCCGTACATATCGTGGTTGACAAGGGCGGTGTAATAGCTGTCAATGGTGTTGGGTGCGTTGAAAAGTACCGCTTTCAGATATTGCTTGATGTTGCGGATTTTCGTGGTGTTCTCTTTCATGCAGTCAAAGACAAATTCAATGTGGCTGCTGTTGAGTTTCATAAACTTTGCTTTGACAAGCTCTGCCGGATAATCGTCCCCGGCGATACGGATTGTCTTTCGTTTGGTGCAGACCGTTTCAAGGATAAGGGACACAATCTCGTCCAAGCGTTCCCTGTCAATGTCGGTATGCTTGATAAAATGCTCATACTCGATATTGTCCTTGATGATTTCCTCATACACACTGTATGCGTCTGCCGCTTCCGTTCCTTTCCGTTCCGGCTCTGCCGTTTCCTCCCTCAAAGGAGAGGGGTTAGGGGAAAGGATAGGAATGGAATGGTTATTTGATAAATCCGTATTTGATTTTTCTTTTTTTGATAAGTTAGTCTTTTGTATATCTTTATTTAATTGCATTGGATTTTCCGACGTCGGGTTATCCGGTGTCGGATTTTCCAATATCGGGTTATCCGCTGTTGGATTTTCCAATACCGGACAATCCAATGCCGGGGGCTGTGGCTGTTCGTAAATGGTGTACTCGATAGCGGTCATTTTACCTTTCTCGTCGCGTCCCTGCCGTCTTGTGATATATCCGGCTTTTTCAAGCTCCCATACAGCGGTGCGGATAGCGTCGATACTTTCCCGGTTGATAAGGGACAGCCCTGCAAGGGTGTAGTCCCAATCTTCGGGAAGTGAGAGCATTTGCGACAACAAGCCCTTTGCCTTTAGGGAAAGTTCCTTGTTGCGTAAATGGTGGTTGCTCATAACCGTATATCCTGTGTTTCTCTCCACGCGGAAAACTGCCATAGCTTCATCAACTCCTTTGCTTCATATTTGTTACGCAGTAGAACAGCAATTTTGAGGGTTTAGGTATCAATCCCTTACTGTGTGAAAACCGCACCCGCAAAGCCTTATGTAGCAAAGCTCTTTTTGCCCCTACTGCGTAACATGAGGGTAAAAAAATAGCGGCGTTCCTTGTTTCCCTGTTGGGATAAGGTAACGCCGCCTGTGCGGTACATTATAATATTTTAACTTCTGTTCTATCATGCTATATGGTTCTATCCGTAGAAATCTGTATGCCCATTTATCAATACATAAAATGCGTTGGACTCTGGTTTTCGACTATCTTTTTACACCCATTTCTACACCCAAATGGCATGAAAGTATATGATTTTGTATGAAGTTTTATGAATTTACAATTTCAAAAAACTTTGTAACCATGCGGTTTTACGGACTTTTATTGATGTATATAGATTTATGAAAAAAGGCTAATTTACAACGATACCTAATTTCATAGTTTTCTCTATCTCCTTAAAAAGTCTTGATTTTCAAGGGCTTCCGGAATCCGGCGCGTTTGGTTTACGCCATTTTTACGCCATTTTCGCATGGACTTATATGCTAGGAAACCCTGCCTGATTCAAATTGCCGCACAGCCTGATCCAAGGATTCAGATGTGACATGGACGTATCTGTCCATCGTTGTTTTTATACTTGCGTGACCCAGCAGCTTTTGCAGCACTTTGGGCTGTACGCCGCATTCAATCGCTCTTGTGGCGTAGGTGTGGCACAAAGCGTGCATACAGAATCGCCGGATTCCTGCTTCGTCGCATAGCTTGTAAAGGTGGGTATCATAGGAACTGTTCTTTGCCGGTTCCCCGGTACGCCAGTTGATAAAAACAAGATCACGCATGACCAGCCGGGAGATTGCCCCCGTTCGCCGGTCGATATATTCCAGTGTTTGTGAGAGCAGCGGAGATTCCTTTTGCCAAGGGCGCTTATCCTTGATTTCTTTCAGAATTTCATAGGCCCAATCTGTCAGCGGGATGGTGCGGTAGCTCTGCTGCGTTTTCGGAGGACCTGCGCGCCACACCTTCTGTTTATGCCGAAACTCCAGCGTCTTATTTACCGTAAGAGTTCTTGCTTTCCAGTCGATGGCATCCCAAGTCAGCCCGATCATCTCACCGGTGCGCAAACCGGTTTCAAGGATCAGCGCGTACTGATTGTAGTTGTGGGAGCGTTTCGCAACTTCAAGAAATCCGATTTGCTCATCCCGCGTTAAAAAGTGAGTGTCGTCCGGCGCTCGGACTGGCTTTGTGTAGCGAACGCCGTCCATTGGGTGCTTGGTAATCAGGTCATTCATCTTCGCAGCCTTGAACATCGTACCCATTGTGATATAGGCTTGACGGATGGTGGAACCCGCATAGTCAGCATCCATCTGTATGAACACCTTTTTGCAGTGCATCGGCTTGACGTTGGCAATCATCATTTTGCCCATAACAGGCTGAATATTGTGGACATATCGCTCCCGATAATTTCGCAGGGTATTCGGTGCCAAATCGCCCACAATATTCTCGATCCAAAATGAAAACCATGCGTCAACCGTCGTGTCCGATGGAACAAACACGTCTTCGTGCTTGTCGGCATATTTCTCCTGCTCGATCCAGTTACGCGCCTCGGGAATCGTCTGGAAATATTTCTCATGTCGTTTTCCTGCTTTGTCTACAAAACGTGCGTGATATAATCCGTCCTTTCTTTGGCAGATACCCTTGCCGCATTCTTTGCCTTTTAAGTTTTTGCCCATTGTATACTCCTTTCCCGCAGAGAGAAAAGAGCCTACTGCAACAACATAATTATAGCAGATAGGTTCTTTTCTCTCAAGCTGTTTTTACAAATTATCTTTTGCCGTCAGATCACCAGCTTTTGGCTGATGTACTCTTCAAACTCCCGGCGCTTTACCAGTTTTTTTGTCCCGACGAACAAGACGAACGGGCAGTTGGGCGTTCTCAGCATACTGTCGATCTTGTTGATGCCGATGTTGCTGTATTCTGCCGCTTCCCTGGCGGTCAGCGTCATTTTGAGGTGGATGGGGACGGTGCTGATTTTATCTTCCATGTTGTTCTCCTTTGCCAGAATTGTTTAATCCCGCAGAGGCTGCGCCACTTTTTCTAAATTGTGCTTGGCGTTGCCCCTGCGGAAATTTTCCCCGTCGAAGCGGATGGGAACGCAGACTTCCAAGATGCGGTCAAAAATCCGGCGCTCATCCAGACTGGCAGCCTTTTGCATCGTGACGATTGGGATATTCGTGGTGATGATCATAGGCTTGCCAGTCAGCCGCCTGCGGTTGATGACATCAAAAACGCGCTCTTTGCCGAAGCTTGTATTTCGTTCCGCGCCCAGATCGTCCAGTATCAGCAGTTCCGGACGCATGAGAGATGTCATGTAGCTGTCACGGTCTGCGCCGAAATTGCCTTGCATCCGGTTGACCACATCGGACACCCCAACCATAAGAACCGAAACCTCCTTGTCAATCAAAGCGTTGGCAATGCAGCCAGCCGCATAGGTTTTGCCGGTGCTGACATCCCCAAACAGGAGAAGCCCGATTTCATCGCGTTTGAAGCTGTCCCAGTTCTCAACATACTGTTTCGCCTTACTTTCCAGTTCACGAAGTCATGGGATTAAGTCCGATTTCATTAGATCCTTTCCTGAACGGCGTTCCGTGTTCACAGTTTCGCGGCACACGATTTCGTGCAACTTGGCTTCCAAATCGGCAAATATTTCACGGATTCCATTTGCCTTGTCACGAAGAGGGAAAAAGCATATCTATAAAAAAGAAAGCGGATGACTGAGGACTTTCCCTCGAACATCCGCTTTCGCTTTTTACCGTCATAGTATAATTAACTTTGCATAGGGGCTTTTCTCGGCACTTCAATCCACTGCACCACGACTGTACCATTTTGGCGTGCAGCTTTATGAAACAGCGTGGAGTTTTATACCCCTTGAAATTTGAAAAAGCTTGTTTACGTAAGGATTTACGGGCATTTATGCTTCTTTATAGATTTATGAAATCAGGTCAAATTCTTCCGACTCCGAATATCAGCCCGTATCTATATGATGACGGAAATAGCAGCGGCTTTTGAAAAATCTGTATTGATTTTTCTGCCCAAGGCGTTATAATCGGTATATACCGAAAACAAAGGAGGGCGTGTCCATGCCAAGACCGCCACGGTGCCGCCGGATTTGTGGCGTACCACAAGTTGACACCTTCTGCCCCAACGGGGGCAAGGATGTCGAGCCGATCCTGCTGACGCTGGACGAGTACGAGGTCATTCGGCTGGTTGACTTG
>ENA-UOJR01000235-UOJR01000235.1-human-gut-metagenome-genome-assembly--contig:-C115P-NODE-235-length-85733-cov-30.285056_pt1 | contig 85733 bp, 68 predicted proteins | sample MGYA00242354_ERZ723901 | MGnify/ENA metagenome assembly ERZ723901
CCAACCTTTGTTAACCTTAAATCTAATACTATGAAAAACACATTGCAAAGGTACATACTTTTGGCAACTTAGCAAATAATCCAAGAAAAAAAGTATGTTTCATAACATAGATTAAGAATTTGATATTCCAATTCAATTTTTATTAAGACTTTTTGATTGCTTTATCTTCCTCTAATCCCTTTGACATATACTTTCAATTAGGCATCCTGAAATCATTCGGAGAACAACCTGTGATTTTCTTAAATAACCGGCTGAAATACTGTGGATTCTGAAAACCCAGCTCTTGCGTTATCTGATTGATCGTTTTATCAGTATTTACCAACCAATCTTTGGCAATCTCGAAGCGTTTGAATTCGATATACTCTTTAAATGATTTTCCCGTTTCATACTCCAGTAAGTCGTTGAAATATTCAGGAGACAAATGAAGCAGGTTCGCGCAATACTTATGTGAAAGTATATCAACAGGCGATACCTGTTTCGTTTCGAAATGGTTATTTATGATTTTATCGAATTGTTTGATAATCGTTTTATTCGCTTCATTACGTGTAATGAATTGACGTTCGTAGAAACGGACGCAGTAATCCAGCAATAGTTCTATATACTTGGAAACTATCTTCTTGCTATGGCGGTCAATGCAACGTTCGAGTTCCTGGTTTATTTTATCCATAAACTCCAGAATGATTTGCTTCTCGCGCAAAGATATATGTAATGCTTCTTCAGGCAGATAAGAGAAGAAAGTATAGTTATGTATATGAAGTCCGAGCGGAGTGCCACAAATCAGATCGGGATGAAAAGCCAATATCCATCCTTTAGAGGGAAAATTCTTACTGTTTTCCTTCATATTGATAGACTCTCCGGGACTAAGGCAGAGCAAAGTACCATCCGAAAAATCATAATACTGGTGACCATACATATACGCTTCACATTTACACTCACTCAATAGAATCGTATAAAAGTCGAACTTGATGCCCGTATGAGCTGACAAGTCAGCCTTTGAGAGATCAATGACACTTACCAGCGGGTGTAGTGTCTTACTCCCCAGGCAACAATTGCATTGATGCACGGTTCCTATTTTGAGTACTTTATCTCCCATGATGTTGAGACTCCTGTATCTAAAATACGTCTAGTTTTTTTGTTTATATTCGTTCGGGGTGCAGCCGACATGCTTTTTAAATAACCGGCTGAAGTGCTGTGGATATTGAAATCCCAGTTCATAAGCTACCTGGCTGACAGTTTGAACACCTTCCAGAATTCTTTCTTTGGCCAGTTCGATAATCCGGCACTGGATATATTCCTGTGCAGTTTTTCCGGTTTCCTTCTTTATCAGGTCCCCGAAATAATTAGGAGAGAGGCATGCCTTGTCTGCAAAGTATTTCACGGATGGCAGTCCTTCGGTCATTGCCACCTGATTTTGGAAATATTCGTCCAGTAATTGCTCGAATTTAACGACTATATCTTTATTCGCCTGATTGCGTGTAATGAACTGCCGTTCGTAGAAACGCATACAGTAATCCAATAGCAGTTCGATATTTCGTACAATGAGCTGCTTGCTATGCTTGTCGATAGTATGCTCCAGTTCGAGCCGGATTTTATGTATGCAATCGGTTACGATTTCTCTTTCCTGGTCTGAAAGATGCAATGCTTCATTGACCTCGTAAGAGAAAAAAGTATAGTTTTTGATATTCTGTCCTAATGAAGTTCCACGGATTAAATCGGGGTGGAATAAAACTCCAATCGACTTGGTACGGGGAGCCGTACGGTTGCGGTTGTCTATTCCGCTCACTTGTCCCGGTGCCATGCAGACAACCGTTCCTTCCTGATAATCGTAATTCTTACGTCCGTATGTGAGATCCCCGCATTTGGCATCTTTCAAGAACAGACAGTAGAATCCGATGTTCATACGGATATACTCAACCGACTTGGTAGCTTTTGAGAAGTCGATTACATTAACTAAAGGGTGCAATGTTTCCAGTCCAAACAACTGGTCATACTGATCGACGGTTTCAATTTTTGTTATTTCATCCATATGCTTTGTTATTAATCTGATACAAAGATAAAACATTTGGAGGTATCTTTTTTATTTCATTCTTCAAATCAGTAATAAGGGTACAAGAATCAGTAATCTGTATACTACATAAACTTGCGGACGGAAAAATAAATGGCAATGATTGCTGGAAGTAAGTCATGGAATTGATATATTTGCTACGGAGAATATAAAAAACAGGTTTTATGAAAGCATTATTCATTGGAGGAACGGGTACTATCAGTACAGATGTAGTTGCATTGGCGCAACAGAGAGGGTGGGAGATTACTCTCCTTAACCGCGGCTCAAAAAAAATGCCGGAAGGAATTCACAGTATCATTGCGGATATTAATGATGAAGAAGCTGTGGCAAAAGCCATCGCACTTGAACATTACGATGTGGTTGCACAATTCATCGGTTATACGGCAGAAGACGTAAAGCGTGATATCCGTCTGTTTCAGAATAAAACGCGGCAATACATCTTTATCAGCAGTGCCTCTGCCTATCAAAAGCCATTGACTGATTATCGCATTACCGAAAGCACCCCTCTGGTCAATCCCTACTGGCAGTATTCCAGAAACAAGATAGAAGCGGAAGAAGTATTGATGTCAGCCTACCGGACAAGTGGTTTTCCGGTGACCATCGTTCGTCCCAGCCATACCTATAACGGAACCAAACCTCCCGTAGCTGTACATGGAGATAAGGGAAACTGGCAGATTCTCAAACGGATTCTTGACGGAAAACCTGTCATTATTCCCGGTGATGGCTCCTCTTTGTGGACACTGACTCACTCCAAAGATTTTGCCAAAGGCTATGTCGGACTGATGGCGAATCCACATGCCATTGGGAACGCTTTTCATATCACTACCGATGAAAGTATGACTTGGAATCAGATCTACCAGACAATCGCCGATGCGTTAGGCAAACCTCTGAACGCATTGCACGTAGCATCCGATTTCCTTGCCAAACATAGCGATCATTATGATTTCAGGGGGGAACTCTTAGGAGATAAAGCGGCTACGGTTGTTTTCGATAATTCGAAGATAAAGCGGTTCGTCCCGGATTTTATATGCCATATCTCCATGGCGGACGGATTGCGGCAAGCTGTACATTATATGCTTTCTCATCCGGAAACTCAAACACCTGACCCGGAATTTGATTCGTGGTGTGACCGTATAGCCAATGCAATCAGTGCGGCAGACAAAGCCTTCTGATTTTCCTGATTTTAATAACTACCTGCCACTAATTAATTGCTATTTTTTTAGGCACGGATTACACGGATTAACGCGGTTGTTTTTCAGCAATGGTAACCCTAAAGACCGTGAAATCCGTGTAATCCGTGCCTAATTATTATTTAATAAGGAGCATTTCTTCCTTGCTGCACCTCAATTCGTATTCCGAAATTACCATTAGCAGATTTCAGTTCGAACGCTCCCCGGAAATTATTTCTTTCCCAAGGCATAGCGCTGCGGTTAGGCACCCGCCAGCCATCCTTGTTGTAATCTCCGTAAGTATTGATTCTCATTCCGTTTTTCAGTTTGAAAGATCCCATCTGCATAAACTGTGGAGAAGAAGACAATCCCCAACCATATCCGTATCCAAAACCGGAAAACCCGGAGTAAGAAGATGAAGAAAAGGAGTCAGTGAATCCTTGAGAATAGGTAATATCCGTGTTTAAACGAAAGAGCTGATTATAATCTTTCGTCATATTAGGCATATCTAAATTAAACTTGGGAAGTTCGGGAGTTGCTACGTTCATTAACCCCATATCCAGCAGAAAACCACCAAACTCTTTGATATTGGTAGATGGAGCACGACGAATACTATCGGAAGGAATTTCCGACTGTGCGGATGCAAAACCGACCGATAATATCAGCGAAAGAAATAGAATCAGTTTTTTCATCTTCGTAAAGGTTGATTTATCACAAAGATAGATAATTTCCACCTGACTATCCGCTTCCGTTATGTTTTCTTAGAAAAAAACTTATCTTTTCAATTTAATCACCGGATAAACGACAGGAGCCGTCTCCCATTTCCTTTTCATCGGGTTGTATGAACGTTCCATGCCTCCATGGAGTTCGATATAATCGTTGAACTTGATTTCAATAATCATGCCATAACCGCTTTGCGGATAGATAGGAGTGAGATATCCCTGCGAAGCATTTCGTTCGCCATTCACAGAATATTCACCGAAAGCCCGTATACGCAGAAAATTATTAATCCGGTAAGCAGCCGAACCGCTAAAACCAAAATCATTTCTGGCGCCATGTTGAAAAGAAGGCATTGTATACTTGGCGCTGAACAGCCCACCTGAAAACTCCCATCGTTCATTAGGGGCATACGTATAAATGGCACCTACCTGAATATGCGTCCCCATGGTAGGATATGTATTATGCAAACTATACGTACTTAAATAGCTGTTAGCATTGATCCCGAAAATATCCGACCGATTATAGTCGCGGCTGAAAGGATCGAAAGAAGTACCCAGTCTGGGAGTAGGCCAGGGAGTATCCATAAATTCGGGAGGAGATATATGAAGCGTCATGCTATCCGTTTGAATGGTTGGCTTCCTGTCGTTCGGCGTTATATTCATATCGGGTAAGATGAAGCCCTCCTTATCCATATTTAATGGCTGCTTTTGCTCCGGTGGCAGAAGAACCGCACGGCCGATGCTATCCTTTTTCACTTCCACCTGTTGCGCAAATGCGGTACAGGTACAAAGTAAAAACATAAATCCTGTGAACTGTCTTTTATTCATGGCACTTTGCGGTGTTAAAGAGTTTAGTTGACAATCAGTTTATAACCGATTCCCCGTACATTGACAATACGTATCTGTTCATCTTGCGAGAGTTTATGCCGCAATTTGGTGATGAACACATGCAAGCTTCGGGAATTGAAAAAACTGTCATCTCCCCAAAGTTCGAGCAAGACATCCTGCGTGTTGACCACCTGATTCCGGTTCTCGCAAAGCCGTTTCAAGATTTCCGATTCACGATGAGAGAGTTCCTGTCTCGTTCCTGCGTGTAATAAAGTTTGTGCAACAGGATCAAACAGATAACTTCCTATCTCAAAATGATTGGCAACCTTATTCTCTGTGAAGAGAAAAGCCTTTCCCATCAGTGCTTTGATTCGGATAATCAGCTCTTGTATACCGAAAGGTTTTTTCAGGTAATCATTCGCTCCGAGTTCAAAGCCCTCCACCACATCATTGATGGTCGAACGGGCAGTCAGGAATAAGATAGGAGTCTGTTTATCCGTCTGGCGGATGCGACGTACCATTTCAAAGCCATCCATTTTCGGCATCATCACATCAGCTACAAGTATATCCGGATGAAGTTCGAAGAAAAGGCTTAGTCCTTCCTCGCCGTCATTCGCCGTATGAATGATAAAATCATTTTCTTCAAGTGTATCTTTGATGATCATGGCGAGCGTCTGTTCGTCTTCTACCAGTAATACGGTAATTTTGTTTTTACTCATGATTTTATGGGTTTATAAAGTAATGGTAAAAGTGCTTCCTTTGTCCGGTTCACTCTTTACGGTGATAGTCCCTCCATGTTTTTCGACCATGCTCTTGACATAGAACAGTCCTAGTCCGTAACCTTTTATATTATGAAGATTGCCCGTCGGGACCCGGTAGAATTTATCAAATATATGCTTTTGTTTATCAAGTGGAATTCCGATTCCCCGGTCGGTAACGCTGATGGTTACTGTTCCCCCTGTCTGTCGGCAGGAAATAGACAATTCGGCTTCCTTTTTCGAGTACTTCACAGCATTATCTATCAAGTTACTGATGATGTTGCTGAAATGCGTACGGTCTGCAACAATAACAAGCGTTTCCGGTTTAATGTCCAATTCGATATGTACAGGCTTGTCCGCTTTTAGCTGGTGCTGCTCCATGAGCGGAGTAATCAGCTCCTTCAGGTTGATTTCCTCCGGATGCAAACGGAACGTTTTGCGACGCTCCATTCCCATGGATAAAATCTGTTCCACCAGCCCGCTAAGCCTTTGCAACTGCTCCTGACTGATGCGTAGATACTGGTCGCGCTTGCTTTTCTCTTCCGCTTGGTTAAAGTTCAGTAATGCGTCATTAGCCGCATAGGCTACAGCAATGGGAGTCTTTAATTCGTGCGTGATATTATTGGTAAAATCACTTTTCATTTCATCCAGCGTTTTCTGTTTCAGGAGCGTCCGGATAAGGAACCAGAAAGAGAATCCGAGAATCAGAAGAATTACAAATGAAGTGACCAGAATACCTGTCATCTGCTTTAATACCAATGAATTGATCGGCTCGAACACCAGTTGGTAGCGTTGGCTATGATGCATATTAAATTCATAGTCATAGCGAATTGCCTTGGGACTGGGAATATAACTGCTATCTCCCGCAAGACCTAATGTATCTGTATATACAATGGAAGAATCTGCACTGGTTCCTGTATAAATCAAAAGAGTGTGATGAGGAATAGAAAGATTATGCTCTTTCATCACATGGGTGAGCAAACTGTCATATCGCTGCAGGTTGACATCTATATAAGTGTCCACACCTGAATGAATGCCCTGCTGAATACTCATTAACAACTCCTTTAGCGAATCTTGCTTTTTCAATAATACATCTAGTCCGCTTTCGCTACTTGCAACAGCTTTGGAATCTTCAGAAGCATTGCCAACGGTTTTTACCGTGTCTGTGGTAGTTTCTGTCCGGGAATGTATCGTATCCTGATGGCTACTATCCGTATAAGAAATCGTTTGTTGGGTCACTAATGAATTGCCGTCCGCATCATATCCGGCCGATACCGTTAGCGAACCGTGTTCCACATTATCTTTTTGCAAATCATTAACCCGGAGCACGACCTCGTTGAAGTCACTCGTCCGCATTGCATCTCTGATATTGCTCTCCATTTCCATTTTCATCGACCGGTAAAGCCCTGTCAACCAATAAGCTTGATAAACAAAAATTCCGATTAGCGAGCAGATAACCAGTATGACGATATGTTTTAGCGGTAATTTCATACTGACAAAGATAATAGGAAACTATTCTTATTCTTCTCTTTGATAAGACTAAATAACACTAGATAAGCCAGTGATAACGTAAATATCCATTTTTTCTACCGTATTTTGTCGTATTCTAAAAATAAAGACGAAATGAAACGGATTAATTTACTATTTATGTCTTTTCTTTGCGTGTGGATATCTGCTACAGCACAAATCGGACAACAGTCACAGGAACCTGTCGACAGTATCAAGAATATAGGTTATATGGATAGCTTGTTTCAGGAATTGCCCGAAGTAATGATTACGGGTGAACGCCCGATAGTGAAAGCCGAACAAGGCAAACTTGTGTATGACGTACCGAGGCTGGTAGGTAACCTGCCTGTGGATAATGCCTATGATGTTGTGAAAAATCTTCCGGGTATAGTAAATATGAATAATAGTCTGATGTTGGGAGGACAGGAAGTTACCGTTGTCATCAACGGAAAAGTTACCACACTGTCCGTCGAGCAATTAGACGCTTTATTAAAATCAATCCCTGTCAGCCGGATCGAGAAGGCGGAGGTGATGTATTCCGCTCCGGCACGCTATCAGGTACGCGGACCGATGATTAACCTGATATTAGCACCCGGCACAGGACAGGCATCTTCCCTTCAAGGAGAACTTTATACAGCTTTGAATCAACATCACTACGAATCTTTGGCAGAACGTGGAAGTCTTCTGTACTCCGGACGTAAATTCTCTGCAGATCTTCTTTACTCTTACTCTTATGATCGCGACCGAAGGATTACGGAGAAAGAAGCACTTCACACGTTGGCCGATGGTTCGGTGCATCAGATGGATATGGATGAAATCATGACTTCCCGTACCAACACTCATCAGATGCGCCTCGGAATCGACTACTCTTTCGCTGAGAATCATCTGTTAAGCTTGGTCTATACAACAGCCTTTACCGATTCCAAGCATTATTCCATAGCTACCGGTGCACAGAATTCCGTTACCGATTCACAGGGAGACAGCCAGCTCCATAATGCAAAATTAGATTATCAAACCCCTTTCGGACTGAAAGCAGGCGTAGCATTTACATCCTATCATTCTCCCGGTAGCGAACTATTACATAGCACGATGGGAGCAGAGACGATGAACTTCCTAAGCCGGGATAAGCAGCAAATCAATCAATGGCGTTTCTATGCCGGACAAGAACATACTTTGGGCAAAGGCTGGGGATTGAATTATGGCATAACCTATACGACCGCTTTAGACCATAGTTATCAAAGGTATTATGACCCGGAAACAGACAACCTGTTACCGGATAATAACATGACCTCCCGCCGTCGCGAGCAAACCCTGAATGTGTATGCCGGACTGAGTAAAAGCTTCGGTGAAAAACTCTCGGCCGATGTTTCTCTGGCAGCGGAGCAGTATCATACAAATATCTGGAATGAATGGAGCCTGTACCCGGTAGCTAATCTAACTTATATACCCGCTGCCGGACATGTCCTCCAGCTCTCATTGAGTAGTGACAAGGAATATCCCGAATACTGGAGCGTACAGAATGCAATCTCTTACATGGGAGCATATTCTGAAATTCAAGGAAATCCTTATCTCAAACCTGCCACGAATTATGAAACCAGCCTTAATTATATATTAAAAGGCAAGTATGTTTTTACCGCTTTTTATAGCTATACAAAAGACAATCAAATGCAAACCCTCTACCAATCACCGGAACGCTTGGTAGAGATTTACAAATTCTTCAATTTTGATTTTTCATCACAGGCCGGATTGGTAATGACAGTTCCCTTTAAGGTGAAAAAATGGCTGGACTCCCGTTTCACCGCTATCGGTTTTCGTTATCGCCAGAAAGACTGTGATTTCTGGGATATCCCGTTTGACCGCAAACTATATACATTCGTCTTGACGATGAACAACACATTCACCCTTTCCACCAAGCCCGACTTAAAGTTTACCTTGACCGGATTTTATCAAAATAAAGCCATACAGGGAATTTTCGATCTTCCCCGTTCGGGAAATCTGGATGCAGCGCTTCGTTACACCTTTGCAAAAGGAAAAGCACAATTGACGTTGAAGTGTGACGACCTGTTCAATACCTCCACCATTTCGACACAAGTCCGTTACGGATTGCAGAATGTGAAAAACCACTATATGCGGACCACCCGTACATTCGGCATTTCGTTTAACTATAAATTCGGAGGGTACAAAGAGAAGAAGCGGGAAGAGGTCGATACTTCCCGCTTTAAATAAGTGGTGATTTTATGCCTTCCATGCTTTGGCATATTCTTCCAAGACGCACTTGATACTTTGTCCGATTTTCACATAATCGGCTTCATTCAAGTTGGCTAGTGACACACGCACACTCCATTTCGGTCCGGCAAATCCACCACCATTCAACAGAACGAGTGAAGTTTCGTTTGCCAGGCGGAAAACCACGTCCAATGGATTGTAGGTCTTTTGCAGATAAGCAACGAAGTCATCCCCATAGAATTTCTTCGCCCATACCAGCATATCGATCTCCGAATAATATCCGGCACGTAACGGATCTTCCACCAGTGTGAAACCTGTGTTATCCCACAACGCATGCAGACGACGATGAATAATTTCCTGCATCTTTTTCTTATAACTGTCTTCTTTATCCAGAAGTGAGAAAATGGCAAACAAACTCATCTGCATTTGTTGAGGTAGAGAAAGTCCTGCAGTATGATTCAATGCAATCTGCCGGCTGTCAGCCACCATACGGTCGATAAACTTCATCTTTTCCGGTTGTAGGCTAAGACTGGAATAACGTTTGTTCAAGATTGATTTCTGCTCCTCCGACAGGCGGGCAATCATTTTGTCGTAGATGTTGTCCTCGTGTAGAGCGATCACTGCGGTTCTCCATCCCGTAGCTCCAAAATATTTGGAGAACGAATAAACGCAAAGCGTATTATGCGGCAATTCTGCCATTAATGAACGGAAATGAGGAATAAATGTCCCGTACACATCATCCGTGATAATCATCAGGTTCGGATTATTATTCTTCACAATGTTGATGATACGTTCGGTAGTCTCTTTACTAAGCGCATAACTGGGCGGATTACTCGGATTGGTGATAAATAATGCTTTGATCCGCGGATCTTTCAGCTTGTCTATATCTTCATCCTTATACTGCCAGGTATGTAAACCGTCAGGAGTCATCTGGTCAGCAGAAATTTCGGTCACGTCGAACTGATAGCGTCGCAGTTCCGGGATTTCTATATAAGGAGTGAACACTGGAATCATTAAAGCAATGGCATCCCCCTGGTTCAACAGGAAATTCTCCTGCAATGAATCGAACAGATAACACATGGCTGCCGTACCTCCTTCGGTTGCGAAAAGGTCAAAAGTTCCTTTTGGCGGACGGCGGTCACACATCTCTTGTGCCAGGTAATCCTGTACGATTAACTCCGTAAAATGTAAAATACGGTCGGGCACAGGATACTGGTCGCCAATCACCGATTCCGCCCATTCATGAATAAGTGTATCCGGATCAGCAGCATGTTCCATCAGCATATAATTGTAGCCCTCTTTCAACAGGTTAGCACCGGGAGCTTTCTCATTTTCTTTCAGGAAAGCCTCGAAACGGGCGGCAATTCCCGCCTTTTGCGGAATGCCTGCTATTCCTTCTTCCAGTGAAAACGCATGGCGACATTCGCAAAGGCCGAATTGCCCCAGCAGAAAAAAGGCTTCGCGTGGTTCGGTAGCAATCCAGTTCGGGTTGCCTCTTCCGGCATTCAACATGGTATGTGCTATCTTCTTGATACTTTCATCTGCCATATCGATCAGTTTGTTTTTCAGCTCGAACGGGCTAATTGTTTCCATTTTCTTGGCATAACTTTTGGTAATGGCAGGGTTATTTGTTTTCTTTTCCATAATGATATTTATTTAGTTAGTTTTACATAAGTAGTACGATGACAACTCCCCAGATAATCAGGAGTGTATTGCCGACTGCATACGTCACCGTATATCCCAATGCCGGTGTGTCGCTTTCCACTGCATCCTGAATAGCTCCCAACGCAGCTGTTGTAGTACGTGCTCCTGCCGTACATCCCAATGACAGGGCAGGGTGGAACTTGAACAGGTATCTCGCCATCAGCAATCCAGCGAGGAGAGGGATAGCCGTTGCCAATGCACCGACGATAAACAGGCTGACGCCTACTTCCTTGAATCCGGCAATGAAACTGGGACCTGCAGCGATACCGACCACTGCGATAAACATATTCAGCCCTACATTATTCAATACCCATAAAGAAGGTTCGGGAATACCTCCGAAAGTAGGATGCTTGCTGCGTAGCCAACCGAACAGAAGTCCGGCTATCAATGCGCCTCCACTGGTAGAAAGACTGATAGGAACACCTCCCAGATGAATAGCCAGTGCACCGAAAAGGCCACCGAGCAAAATACCCAATCCAACGAAAATCATATCTGTCTGATTGGTAGGCCGGTCAATATAGCCCATTTGTTTGGCAGCACTTTCCACTTCATGTTTAAGACCGGTAAGTTCGAGAATGTCTCCCGAATCTACGATTGTCTTAGGTAATACCGGAACGTTGATTCCGGCACGCTTGATATTCCGGATGCTGACCCCGTGCATAAACTTCTGCGATCTGATTTTGGAAACTGTTTCTCCGGCAAAAGTCCGGTGGGTCACCATTACAGGAAGAGTTTCTGCCGGGAAGTCAAGTAATTGTGCATCGATCACTTCCGGACCTATCCAGTCTTCTTCTCCAATCACAAATTCACGGCGTCCGCTAAGTACCACTTCGTCGTTCTTGTGAAGAATCAGGTTCGGATCTACTTCCTTCACCATTCTTTTTTGACGAATCCGTTCTACAAACAGACGTTTGTCATTCTTGCATAAATAAGCTTCGAGTTCACTGACTTTCTTTCCTTTGCCAAACCATTCGTTGGTGATTTTATAAGCACGGAATACGACCGGACGAAGAGCTGGGGAAAATCCGGGTTCATCAGCTTCCGATGTTCCCATTTGAGCCTCCAGTTCCTTGCAGTCGGCTTTCACCTTATCCAGTCCCCCCAGCATCTTAGGGCCGAGAGAAGCCAGAATCCATGCCGAACCGGCCGTTCCGAAAATATAAGTTACGGCATAAGCTACCGGAATTGCATTGATGAACGTGGCTTTCTGTGCATCGCTGATTCCCAGCTGGTTGATCGTATCGCTTGCCACGCCGATAACGGCGGATATTGTTTGTGAGCCTGCCAACAGTCCGGCAGCTTCTCCTACATGATATCCCATGATTTTGGCCAATATCCACGGGGCTACCAGACTGACAATACACATCAATACGGCAAATCCTACTTGTGGCAGACCGTCTTTCTTCAATCCGCGGAAAAACTGCGGACCCACCTTATAGCCAACGGCAAATAAGAAAAGCAGAAAGAACACGGCTTTCATCGGACCATCTACAGTGATATTCAGTTGTCCGACCAATACTCCTACCAGAAGAACGCTGGTGACTGTCCCCAAGGAGAATTTTCCTATTTTGAGTCTGCCGAGCCAGAATCCGGCAAAAAGCGTAAGGAAAATAGCAAGTTCAGGATGTACCCTTAGTTGATTAATAATCCATTCCATAATTAAGTTGTTGTTTAGGTTATGCTATCTACAACAGTTGTTGTGTGGAAAGAGTTTATAGTGTTTATGATAAATAGAGATATAAATATCCGATAGACTTTAAATTTCTCTATTTCGCTTTTTTGTTATACTTTTGTTCATTCAAAAATAAAACTAATCATATTCTGTATGAAATCAGACATAGAAATTGCTCGCAGCATTGAGCTGAAGAAGATTAAGCAAGTTGCCGAAGGTATCGGAATCCCTCGCGAGGAAGTGGAGAATTATGGCCGCTACATTGCAAAGATCCCCGAACAACTGATTGATGAAGAGAAAGTGAAGAAAAGCAATCTCATTCTGGTAACTGCTATCACAGCAACCAAAGCGGGCATCGGCAAAACTACAGTATCTATCGGTCTCGCTTTGGGACTGAATAAAATTGGAAAAAATGCGATTGTCGCTCTTCGCGAGCCGTCTCTCGGTCCGTGTTTCGGGATGAAGGGGGGAGCAGCCGGTGGAGGATATGCACAAGTGCTTCCGATGGACAAGATTAACCTCCATTTTACCGGAGATTTTCATGCCATCACTTCTGCTCATAACATGATTGCCGCCTTGCTCGATAATTATCTCTATCAGAACCAGGCAAAAGGTTTCGGATTGAAAGAAATCCTTTGGCGGAGAGTGCTCGATGTGAACGACCGTTCGTTGCGCAGCATCGTTGTCGGCCTCGGACCTAAATCCAACGGGATTACCCAGGAGTCCGGTTTCGATATCACTCCTGCTTCGGAAATCATGGCAATTCTTTGCCTTTCTAAAGATGTGAGTGATCTGCGTCGCCGTATTGAAAATATCCTGTTGGGCTTCACGTATGACGACCAACCTTTCACAGTGAAAGATTTGGGAGTGGCAGGAGCCATTACCGTGTTATTGAAAGATGCGATTCATCCTAATTTAGTGCAGACTACCGAAGGAACCGCTGCTTTTGTACATGGTGGTCCGTTTGCCAATATTGCCCATGGCTGTAACTCTATCCTTGCCACCAAATTGGCCATGTCTTTCGGTGATTATGTAATCACGGAAGCCGGGTTCGGTGCTGATCTCGGTGCGGAGAAGTTCTACAATATCAAATGTCGTAAGAGCGGGCTTCAACCTCGTCTCACGGTGATTGTCGCTACGGCACAAGGATTGAAGATGCACGGAGGCGTCAGTCTCGACCGTATCAAAGAGCCGAATATGGAAGGACTGAAAGAGGGATTGCGTAATCTCGACAAACACGTTCGTAACCTTCGCTCATTCGGTCAGACAATCATTGTAGCTTTCAATAAGTTTGCATCCGATACGGACGAAGAAATGGAATTGTTGCGCGAACATTGCGAACAGTTGGGAGTGGGCTTTGCCATCAACAATGCGTTCAGTGAAGGAGGAGAGGGAGCAGTAGATATGGCTCGCCTGGTGGTAGATACCATAGAGAACAATCCGTCAGAATCCTTACGCTACACTTATAAAGAAGAAGATAGCATACAGCAGAAGATCGAAAAGGTAGCTACTAATATTTACGGAGCCAGCGTTATTACCTATAGCAGTATCGCCCGCAGTCGTATCAAACTGATTGAGAAAATGGGAATCACTCATTATCCGGTTTGTGTTGCTAAAACACAATATTCATTCTCTGCCGATCCGAAGATTTATGGTGCGGTAAACAACTTCGAGTTCCATATTAAAGATATTGTTATCAATAACGGAGCTGAAATGATTGTAGCCATTGCCGGAGAAATTCTTCGTATGCCGGGATTACCCAAGGAACCGCAAGCATTATACATCGATATTGTGGATGGAGAAATAGAAGGATTGAGTTAATATATCCTCAAGAAAAAAATATTCCGGTATTGCCGGTAAAATAAATCCCCGTCTTTCCCTATAAAATAAAATGTGGAAAGACGGGGATGACTGTATATAGAGTCCAGTGCGCTTCTATTTTCTCTTCTTGCACACTGTACGGTTGAATTCGTCCTTGTTGTAAGTGATATATAACATCATATATTTCTTTTATAGTAAGAAAAACGAAATTCCGGACAGATGGTTCGGATAGGATTGTTAATAAATAAAAAAGTCTGCTCCTTTTACGAGGAGCAGACCTTAAATGGGAAATAAAGCTGCCAGTTTGTAGCTATTAGCTTTGAATTTGTTTTTTAATAAGCAAAAAGAGGATATTTCTTCATTGTCTCATTGACACGTGCACGTACTTTTGCAATAACTTCCTCATTTTCTACGTTAGACAATACAGTCTCGATCATTTCGGCAATTTCGAGCATCAAGTCTTCTTTTGCACCACGGGTAGTGATAGCAGGAGTACCCAAACGGATACCGGAAGTCTGGAAAGCCGAACGGCTGTCGAACGGAACCATGTTTTTGTTAACGGTAATATCAGCAGAAACCAATGCTTTTTCTGCCACTTTACCTGTCAGTTCAGGATATTTGCTACGCAGGTCGACCAACATAGAGTGGTTGTCTGTACCACCGGAAACGATAGTAAAGCCACGGTCAATCAAAGCCTGTGCAAGTACAGCAGCGTTCTTTTGTACTTGTTTAGCATATTCCTTAAATTCAGGTTGCAGGATTTCACCGAAAGCAACTGCTTTAGCAGCAATTACATGTTCCAACGGTCCACCTTGAACCCCTGGGAATACGGCAGAATCTAGTAATTGAGACATCATCTTGATCTCACCTTTCGGAGTGGTCTTACCCCACGGATTGGGGAAATCCTTACCCATCATGATGACACCACCACGAGGTCCGCGAAGTGTTTTATGTGTAGTAGAAGTGACGATATGTGCATATTTAACCGGGTTTTCGAGCACTCCGGCAGCGATCAGACCGGCAGGGTGAGCCATGTCGATCATCAGGATAGCGCCTACTTTGTCAGCGATTTCACGCATACGTTTGTAATCCCATTCACGAGAGTATGCAGAACCACCACCGATAATCATTTTCGGTTTCTCGCGCAGAGCGACTTCTTCCATCTGGTCGTAGTCAACGCGTCCGGTTTCCTGATTCAGGTTATATTCACAAGGAGTATAGATAATACCGGAGGTGTTTACCAGTGAACCATGAGAAAGGTGTCCGCCGTGTGCAAGATTTAATCCCATGAATTTGTCGCCCGGATTCAGAACTGCGAGGAAAACAGCGGCATTAGCTTGTGCTCCCGAGTGTGGCTGTACGTTTGCCCATTCAGCGCCAAAAATTTCTTTCAGGCGGTCGATAGCGATTTGTTCGCTTTGGTCTACTACTTCGCAACCTCCGTAGTAACGTTTGCCGGGATAACCTTCTGCGTACTTGTTAGTCAGACAAGAACCCATTGCCTGCATAACCTGGTCACTCACAAAATTTTCTGATGCAATAAGCTCGATTCCTTTCAACTGACGTTGATGCTCTTTTTCGATAATGTCGAAAATGATGTCGTCTCTTTTCATTCTTTTATAAGTAAGATTAAATTTCTAATTTCGAGATACCTATTTTAAGCGCACAAAGTTAATGAAATCAAAGGATAATTGACAATTGCCTCCTGACAATTGACAATCTTTAAACATTCAACCCTTTGAACCGCCACTCTTTATTTTTCAATTCTCAATTTTCAACTCTCAATTTCTTAAAGAATGAATCCCAGCGAAAAACTTAATGCGCTGTCGCGGCGACGGAAAATAATATTGCTCACCCCCGTACTTCCGTCAGAATTGATGTTGTCGTAAATGATGGACTTGGAGATGTTTCCGAGGCCTTGTTCGTAGCGGAAATCGAAGAAGATACGGGAGATGTTGACGCCTACACCGATCACTGCACTGACATTGAACGGATACAGCCTTTCATGAATCCCCTTCTGGTCGAAATTCTTAAAAGTGATTTCATTGTGCTTTCCCCATAAATAGCGAAGTTTGGGACCTACGAAGATAGACATTCCATAAGGTCCTTTTTTCACCACATTATAACCATATAATATGGGAAAATCGATACTGTGCAGCACCGATTGCACCGAAGCATAATCAGGTTCGATGGCAGGATGCTGCGAACCGAGCTTATCGAAAGTGATCTCACATTTGCTTACATTATAGGACACTTCCGGCTGAATGAAATGCTTCTTCATATTGATGCGCATAAAGAGGGCGCCGAAATAACCTATCTTATAGTTGTTCTGCACCTCATCGATAGTCACATCCTTAATTTTCAGTTCAGACACCATGAACATGGAAGAGTTGAATCCCGCCTTGATACCGATATTTATTTTTCTTGTATTGGGGCGGTCCACTCTATCTGCATTATAATTCTGACCGACAGCCGTGCAGGCTATGGCTAACAAACCGGGAAGAATGAATTTACGCAGCATATTCATGGCAATATCGCACTTTTTATGATTTCTTCTTTTCTACACTCCAACCGAACTTACCGATTTTCTCTCCCAGATTATAATATCCTCCGTGCACATATACCAGCGGATTGGCTTCTGCCAGTTCCAGCTTTCCGGTTTCAGGATTCAGGTTTCGGTCGTCCGCACGGACATTTACCACGTCAGCGATAAACATATCGTGTGAGCCGAGAGAGATGATTTCTTTCACACGGCATTCAATGCAAAGAGGAGATTCTTCAATTAACGGAGCACTGACCACCGTACCCTGTCCGGGTGTCAGCTTCATCTCATCAAATTTATGATAATCACGTCCCGAACGAACTCCGCACCAGTCGGTGGCAAAAGCCATATCTTTCGTTGTCAGGTTGATGACAAACTCCATGTTTTTTTTGATAATGTCATAAGAATGGCGCTCCGGACGTACGGATATATAACACATGGGCGGGTTTGTACAAATCGTACCCGTCCATGCTACTGTGATAATATTATATTCGCTTTCATCTTTTCCGCAGCTCACCAGTACAGCCGGCAGCGGATAAATCATCGTTCCTGGTTTCCAGTCCTGTTTCATACTACTTATATCTTTTTTCACCACAGAGGACACAGAGGACACAGAGTTTTATTTCTTTGAAAAAAAAGTTTTTTTACTCTCTGTACCTCAATATACTCTGTGTCCTCTGTGTCCTCTGTGGTGAATAGGAGTTAGAGGATTGTAATCTCTTCACGTTTCTGTTCTTTCTCGCAATAATGACATTTAACGATGCAATTATCCTTATCTATCACATGAAAGATAGTGGCCATCGGTTCGTTGTTGGTGATACATTTCGGATTGGCACATTTCACGATGCCACGAAGTTCATCCGGCATTTTCACCTCTTTCTTTTCCACTACTTCGTAATCGCGGATGATATTCAGCTTGACGTGTGGGGCAACTACTGAAATACGGTTGATCTCTTCGTCGCAGAAGAATTTATCTGCAATTTTGATAATCCCTTTTTTACCCAGCTTCTTGCTGTCGAGGTTGAATCCGATAGTGATATTGCTGGTCATCTGTTCCACACCGAGCAGTTGCACTACGGTAAAGAGCTTTTCGGATGGGATATGGTCAATCACTGTCCCGTTTTTCAGGGCAGCTACTTGCAATTCTTGTTTATTTTCGCTCATAATAAAATATCGTTTTTAACGTCATCTAATGTGATACCTAATACATCGCAAAGGATTGCTTCGCGGGCATACAGACCGTTTTGTGCCTGTTGGAAATAATATGCTTTCGGGTTGTCATCCACATCGTAAGCAATTTCGTTGACGCGGGGAAGCGGGTGCAGGATACGCAGGTTCGGACGTGTGTTCTCCAGCATTTTGTTACGGAGAATATATACATTCTTCACCCGTTCATATTCCATCAAATCGGTGAAACGTTCGCGTTGCACACGGGTCATATACAGAATATCAGCATCAGCGATAATCTCTTCGTTAAATTCCGTATGTTCAACGTATTTTATTTGGTGAGTTTTACAGTAAAGTTTGTATTCCTCCGGCATTTTCAGCTCTTCGGGAGCGATGAAATGGAAAGTCGGATTAAAGTGTCGCATCGCCATCAGCAATGAGTGTACGGTGCGACCGTATTTCAAGTCACCCACCAGGAAAATGTTCAGATTTTCCAGCGTACCTTGTGTCTTGTAGATAGAGTAGAGGTCGAGCATCGTTTGCGACGGGTGCTGGTTGGCTCCGTCACCTGCGTTGACAATAGGCACCGGGGCTACTTCGCTGGCATACCGTGCAGCTCCTTCGAGATGATGTCGCATGACGATAATATCTGCATAGTTGCTCACCATCATGATCGTGTCTTTAAGTGTTTCCCCTTTGGCAGAGCTGGTAGCTTTGGGGTCAGAGAATCCGATTACTCGTGCACCGAGACGGTTGGCAGCTGTTTCAAAACTCAAGCGGGTACGGGTGGAAGGTTCAAAGAACAGGGTTGCTACAACCTTTCCTTGTAATAACCGGCGATTGGGGTTCATTTCAAACTGCTTCGCCATTTCGAGCATGTAGAGGATTTTTTCTTTAGAATGTTCGGCAATGGTTACTAAACTTCTGTTTTCCATTTTGTTATCTTTTATGTGGATAGAACTTGTTTTACCGGAGCGTAAAGGTACGAAGAATTTGTGAAAAGCACAGATTTTTCGTACCTTTTTTATCAGCTTTTAATCAGTCGGTTTATTTCCGTCCGCCGGCTAACGCTGCAATGATATATTTCCCCGGTGCTCCGATTTTGCTCCAGGTCGTATTGGAGAGCAGTTTCCACACCTGGGTGCCTTTCCTGCCATAGTCCGATAACCGCAGAATCGTCTGTTTCTCTTTCTGGTCAGTCACTTTATGGTTGTCCAGACTCTCCATCAATCCTGCGATGTTGTGTGTAGCCAGATTGTAGGCATACCCCGGAATCTCAATCGAAACAACGTTGGTTTCTTCTTCTTCATGATTTAGTTTAGTTTCCTTTAGTTTAGTTTGTCGGAAAATGTCTGCATTTTCTTGACTCACCTCCTCTTGAGTTTCAAAAATGTCTGCATTTTCCGCGTTCAACTCTTCTTTTTGCATCCCTTTTTTCTTCTTGGTCTCTAATAGATAAGGTAGTTGGGAGAAATCTATTTTCCTCCGTGTAGTGGCTTCGAACCACACCCTTTGAATCTGTTCCGAAGTGAGTATGCCGTATTTTTCGTAGGTTTCTTTATGGAAAAATCCTTTCTCCAATAACAGGTCGACAATCTTTTCCATCATGTCCTCTTTGATCCCGCCGCCCACTTTACGGACGAAAATCAGGTTTTGTTCCTTTCCCCAAGAGATATAATATCCCTCTTTATATATTTTACAAAGCAATCGCATGACAATGTAAGAAGCTAATACTCCAAACTTAGCTTCTAATAGTTCCATCACTTCTTCGTCAAAGAAGTTTGCCGGTGTCGGAAAATAAGGTATCCCTTTATTAATCATATTCATTGTTCAATATATTTTAATCTAACTTATACAATAGCTCTCCACTCCATCAGGTTCCCGATCATAAATCTTCTCCATCCTTTTTGTTCTTCACTCCAATAGAGAATAGACTCTTGTTTTGCTGTGATATTGAATTCTATATGGAAGAATTTTTCATATCCTACCAGTGTTCCTCTTTCCAGACAAAACGTGCCATCCTGCTTGTAAAAAGCTATCACTACATTCCCATACAACATGCGATCTATTAGTTTAATGCACTCTTGTACAATTCTCTCCGCACATTTATCCGAAATCCCCTTTTCAGCAGTAATACGTTTTTTCCATACTAATTTGCAAGCTTCTAACTTGCCTTTCCTGATTTTTTGTCTCATTTTCTTCTGTTTTTAATTTTGAAAAATAAATTTCTGTTTGAGCGTAAATCTTCCCTTATAGATAGTGACGGTATGTTGTTGTCATAGCGTCACTATCCTTTCATTATAGTGACGCTATAACGATAGCATACCGTCACTATTTTTTTAAGAGAAAATCTGTTAGTTTTCGACCGGTTGAAAACGGCGGCGAAGGTAAGCTTTATATTCCAACTGTCCCATTATTTTTTCTTAGTACTTGCTTTTGACCTTTTCAGCCTGTTCTCTTTTTTCCTTTTTTTCTTTCATGTACTCTTCCTCAACAGGTTTTTTCAATGCACCCAATTCAGCATGTATACTGCTAAGTTCCATTAATTTATAGCCGCCATGTTTGTGGATGTATAATACTTTTTGGTCATAGATATATTGGGCTAGATTTATCAGCTTTTTCTTCTTAGGATGGCGGAAATGTCCATCAATAAAGATTTTTAAATACATGGTGAAATAAAGGCGGATATCTCCGTCGATTGCTATTCTGTTATCCAGCTCTTCTTCACTGATGATTTCTTCCTTTGAATGCTTCCCTGGAGCTTTTTTCATTGTTTGGACATTTCTTTTTACCTTGTCGTTTTTACTACCTTTTTTGGCATTTTTACTTTTCATAATCTACTAATTTTAACGTTGGTTAAACATGTGTTAATTCTAAAAATAATATCTGGAAAGTGAAATTGAACCTGCAAAAAGATTTGTTCTTTTGTCGCTTGCCAAATAGTATATATATAAAATAACTAGTGATGCAAATGATGAATAAAAATGGATTCAGTCGATGTGGGGAGAACTACATCAATCGTTTACGAAAGGAGGGGCGCTATTCTACAGCGCATGTCTATAAGAATGCCCTTTATTCTTTCAGTAAGTTTTGTGGTACGTTGAATATGTCGTTCAGGCAGGTCACCAAAGAACGTTTACGACGTTATGGTCAGTATCTTTATGAGTGTGGTTTGAAGCCTAATACGATTTCTACGTATATGCGTATGCTTCGTAGTATTTACAATCGGGGAGTGGAAGCAGGGAGTGCCCCTTATGTTCCCCGATTATTTCATGATGTCTATACAGGTGTGGATGTCCGACAAAAGAAAGCTTTGCCTGCCGGTGAGTTGCACAGACTTTTGTATGAGGATCCCAAATCGGAGCGTTTACGTCGTACACAAACTATTGCTGCTCTGATGTTCCAGTTTTGTGGAATGTCATTCGCTGATTTAGCGCATCTGGAAAAATCGGCTTTAGATCAGAGTGTATTACGCTATAATCGAATCAAGACGAAAACTCCCATGAGCGTGGAAGTGCTTGATACTGCCAGAGGAATGATTAATCAACTCCGAAGTAATCAGGAACCTATTCCTGATTGTCCGGACTATCTGTTCGACATACTTTGCGGTAATAAGAAACGGAAGGATGAAAGGGCATACCGTGAATATCAGTCTGCTCTTCGGAGATTCAATAATCGTTTGAAGGATTTGGCGAGAGCTCTACGTTTGAAGTCTCCCGTTTCTTCTTACACACTCCGTCATTCCTGGGCAACGACAGCCAAGTATCGTGGAGTGCCAATTGAAATGATCAGTGAATCATTGGGACACAAATCAATAAAAACCACACAAATCTATTTGAAGGGTTTTGAGCTAAGAGAACGTACAGAGGTAAATAAAGGGAATTTATCTTACATTAGGAACTATCGTTTAGGTAGATAATTAATGGTAAAGTATTAGAAATCAAGGGCGAAATGTATCTGTTACTTCTTAGGTAACGGATAATTATTCGATGCAAAGATATGCAAAAATACAAATAGTAAACAAGTAAAATCTTCTTTTTTTTCTGATTTGTTGAAATATGCAACAAAAATATATCAGGACATGATGGTTTTGTTTTATCATGCCCGATATTCCTATATTCTGTTTTCAAAGATGCTTTTCCCTTCGCGTAGGTTAGAAAAACATTGCTGTAGGCGGTTCTTGTCCATGTTTTTCTGTTTTCATCTGTTTTCCTGTGAATGAGTACCTTATCCGTTACCTAAGAAGTAACGGAAACATAAGGGGTAAAAAAGTATGATTCTAACGAAAGAAACTTTAAGTGCTGGGCCTAAAATTGGGACAGGGGAAGGCGTAGCACACTCTAAACGCTGGTATGTCGCTCTGGTTCGTATGCATCATGAGAAGAAGGTAGCCGAACGTTTAGACAAAATGGGGATTGAAAATTTTGTACCGGTCCAGCAAGAAGTACATCAATGGAGCGACCGCCGTAAAGTGGTTGAATCCGTGCTGCTTCCCATGATGGTCTTTGTACATGCTGATCCTAAAGAACGTAAAGAGGTTCTTTCCTTTTCTACCGTTAGTCGGTATATGGTAATGCGCGGTGAGAGCAGTCCGACTATCATTCCTGATGAACAAATGGCCCGTTTCCGTTTTATGCTCGACTATTCCGAAGAGGCAATCTGTATGAATAGCGCTCCTTTGGCACGTGGTGAAAAAGTACGTGTTGTCAAAGGTCCTTTGACTGGTCTTGTAGGAGAACTTGTCACGGTGGATGGCAGGAGTAAGATTGCTGTCCGGTTGAATATGCTGGGGTGTGCTTGTGCGGATATGCCGAGAGGGTATGTGGAACTGTTTAAATAAACACAGAATAAAAGCTACTTTGTGTCCATCTCAAAACAGCTTACTAATTTTCTAAAATTGAAATAAGCTTTTATGAAAGGAATAGTTTTAGCCGGTGGTTCAGGCACTCGTCTGTATCCTATCACTAAAGGAGTGAGCAAGCAGTTGCTTCCTGTCTTTGACAAACCCATGATTTATTATCCGATTTCAGTCCTTATGTTGGCTGGAATCCGTGAGATCCTGATCATTTCCACTCCTTATGATCTCCCGGGCTTCAAGCGTCTCTTAGGCGATGGCTCCGACTACGGAGTACGGTTTGAGTATGCCGAACAACCCTCTCCGGACGGTCTGGCGCAAGCCTTTATTATCGGTGAAGACTTCATCGGCAATGATTCCGTCTGCCTGGTATTAGGTGATAATATCTTCTATGGCCAAAGTTTTACCCGCATGTTGCTGGAGGCTGTCCGTACAGTCGAGGAAGAGCAGAAAGCAACCGTATTCGGTTATTGGGTTGCCGATCCCGAACGTTATGGAGTTGCTGACTTTGACAAGGATGGAAATGTTTTGAGCATCGAAGAGAAACCTACAAATCCAAAATCTAACTACGCTGTAGTAGGGCTCTATTTCTACCCCAATAAAGTGGTGGATGTAGTCAAACATATACAACCTTCTCCCCGTGGAGAGTTAGAAATCACTACCGTTAATCAGGAATTTCTCAATGACCACCAATTAAAGGTCCAACTATTAGGCCGTGGTTTTGCCTGGCTTGATACCGGCACGCACGATTCTCTTTCCGAAGCCAGTACTTTTATTGAAGTGATTGAAAAGCGTCAGGGATTGAAAGTCGCGTGTCTTGAAGGTATTGCCCTGCGTCATGGCTGGATAACAGCGGATAAAATGCGTGAACTGGCCAAGCCCATGCTAAAGAACCAATATGGCCAGTACCTTTTAAAAGTAATAAATGAACTGGGACTGGAATAATGCCATATTCCTTTCCGGTAATTTAAATAACTAATAAACACTAATCACAGTGGAAATAATCAAAACTGCTATCGAGGGCGTTGTCATCATTGAACCACGTCTTTTTAAAGATGACCGTGGTTACTTTTTCGAATCTTTCTCTCAACGTGAATTTACAGAAAAGGTCCGTAAGGTAGACTTTGTCCAGGATAATGAAAGCAAATCCAGCTATGGTGTTTTACGTGGTCTTCATTTTCAGAAGCCACCTTATGCCCAGAGTAAACTGGTACGTGTCATTAAAGGCTCTGTCCTTGATGTGGCTGTCGATATCCGTAAAGGCTCACCAACATTTGGAGAGCATGTATCAGTGGAATTGACTGAAGAAAACCACCGTCAGTTCTTTATTCCTCGTGGATTCGCCCATGGCTTTGTTGTCCTGACGGAAGAGGTTATCTTTCAGTATAAATGTGACAATTTCTATGCTCCCCAATGCGAAGGTGCCCTGGCTTGGGATGATCCCGCATTGAAAATAGACTGGAAGGTTCCTGCTGATAAAATAATCCTTTCCGGGAAAGACCAACATCACGAACGTCTGGAAGAAGCCAGCTGGTTATTTGATTATAACGAAAATCTGTATTAAGTTCAATGAATATTCTAGTGACAGGAGCTAACGGTCAGCTTGGTAATGAGATGCGCCGTGTGTCGTCAACCAGCTCCAACCAATATATTTTTACCGATGTGGCAGAGCTGGATATAATCAGTCGTGATGCTATCCGTAAAATGGTCAATGACAACCAAATTCGTGTCATCGTCAATTGTGCTGCCTACACTAACGTAGACAAGGCGGAAGACGATTTCGCGACTGCTGATTTATTGAATAATAAGGCAGTGGAGAGTCTGGCTGTTGTAGCAAAAGAAGTTGATGCTACCTTAATACATGTCTCTACTGATTATGTTTTTCAGGGAGACAGAAATGTCCCTTGTCGGGAAGATTGGGAAACTAATCCTTTGGGTGCGTATGGTAAAACGAAGCTGGCCGGTGAGCATAGTATACAAGAGACCGGCTGTCATTATCTTATCTTCCGTACTGCCTGGCTTTATTCCCCTTATGGGAAGAACTTCGTAAAAACGATGCGACAGCTCACATCTGATAAAGATACCCTGAAAGTAGTCTTTGATCAGGTTGGTACTCCCACTTATGCCGGAGACTTGGCATCTGTTATCTATCAAGTGATTGAGGAGAATCAACTCTATAAAGAAGGTATCTACCATTTCAGTAATGAAGGTGTGTGTTCATGGTATGACTTTGCGAAGGAAATCTGTGAATTGAGTGGCAATGTGTGTGATATTCAACCTTGTCACAGCGATGAATTTCCCAGTAAGGTGAAACGTCCTCATTTCTCTGTACTGGATAAAACAAAGGTAAAATCTACTTTTGGAATCACAGTTCCTTATTGGAAAGACTCTCTGCAGAAATGTATACATGAATTGAAACAACAATCAGATTATTAAAATAGACATGAATTTTGCACGAAATATACTGATTACAGGTGGAGCAGGCTTCATCGGATCGCACGTTGTACGTTTGTTCGTCAATAAATATCCTGAATATCATATAATCAATCTGGATAAACTGACTTATGCCGGTAATCTGGCTAACCTGAAAGATGTCGAAGATCAGCCTAATTATACCTTTGTAAAGGCTGATATTTGTGACTTTGATAAGATCCAAGAGTTGTTATCACAATATCATGTAGATGGTATCATCCATTTGGCAGCGGAAAGCCATGTGGACAGAAGCATTAAAGATCCGTTCACTTTTGCTCAAACCAACGTAATGGGCACTCTTACCTTACTTCAGGCTGCAAAAATATATTGGGAATCCTTGTCGGAAGGTTATGAGGGAAAACGTTTCTATCATATCTCAACAGATGAAGTTTATGGTGCATTGGAATTAACTCATCCCGAAGGAATCGATTCAGATATCTCGGCGCATGAGGTCTACGGTGATGAATTCTTTAAGGAAACCACTAAGTATAATCCACATAGCCCTTATTCAGCGTCGAAGGCCGGTAGTGATCATTTTGTCCGTGCATTTCACGACACTTATGGAATGCCCACTGTGGTGACCAACTGCTCCAATAATTACGGCCCTTATCAGTTTCCCGAGAAATTGATTCCGCTATTTATCAATAACATTCGTCATCGTAAGCCGTTGCCTGTATATGGCAAAGGAGAGAATGTTCGTGACTGGTTGTATGTAGTAGATCATGCACGAGCCATTGATGTTATTTTCCATTATGGCAAGATTTCGAGCACTTACAATATTGGAGGTTTCAATGAGTGGAAAAACATTGATATAATTAAGGTAATAATCAAAACGGTGGACAAGTTGCTTGGGTATCCGGAAGGATATTCTTTAGATTTAACTACTTATGTGACCGATCGCAAAGGACATGATTTGCGTTATGCCATAGATTCAACCAAGCTGAAAAGCGAATTGGGTTGGGAGCCTAGCTTACAGTTCGAAGAAGGAATTGAAGAGACAGTGAAATGGTACTTGGATAATCAAGAATGGATGGATAATATAACTTCCGGTGAATATGAAAAGTATTATGAAGAGATGTATAATAAATGATATCTTTATGAGTATGGAATTAAATATACCTTCAAGTATGTAATGTGTGAACTGCTGTGAATCAATATAAGTACTTATATCTATGAGAATAATCTTAGGGAATGCTCCAATTAAAAATGGGAATAGAGGATGCGTTGCATTAACAATTTCTATAGCTTATATAATTGATGAAATCATGACGAAGGCCGGACTGTCTTACGAATTATATTTGTCAGATAGTCAATATAATGACCGAAAAATACATGAGATTTTAATAGATGATCGAAAAATAGAATTTAAAGATTGTAGATACCCTATCGGCATATCTTTAAAGAATACGATAGGAACAATTATTAAAAATATAGTCAAGGGTCGTGATTTAAATATTTTTTTTAAAGCCGATTATATTTTGGATATTGGTCAAGGCGATTCGTTTAGTGATATTTATGGATTTAGGCGATTCAACAGCATTGACCGAATACATCGAATTGCCAATTTCTTGAATATACCTTATTGTATATTACCTCAAACGATAGGACCATTTAAGAATTATAAGGTGGAGCATCGTGCTATAAAAAGCATTTCAAATGCTTCATACTGTATGGCACGTGACAAGCAAAGTTATGATTATGTGGTTAGTAAGATACCTTCTCTGAAGTCTGTTAAAGAATATATTGATGTAGCATTTTTCCTGCCCTACCACAAGATAGAACAAGATTCATCTTTTATACATGTTGGAATCAATATTTCCGCATTACTTTGGCATGGCGGATATACTCGTAATAATCAGTTTGGACTGAAGTGTAATTATCAAAACTTGGTTACTGAAATTATTGATTATTTTTTAGGAATAGAGAATGTACAAGTACATTTGATAGCACATGTTGTTGGAGCAGAAAGAACTATTGAAAATGATTACGCAGTAAGTTATGACTTATGGATGAAGTATGCCAATCCTAGATTAAAACTTGCACCTTTTGCACTAGGACCAATTGAAATCAAATCTTATATTGCTGGAATGGATTTCTTTGTCGGTGCTCGGATGCACGCCACAATCGGAGCTTTTTCATCTGGTGTTCCAGTGGTTCCAATGGCTTACAGCAGAAAGTTTAATGGGCTGTTTATGGACACTCTGCGTTATAATCATCTCGTCGATATGAAATCCGATGATAATAGGGCGTGTCTTGAGATGATTTTTAAATCATTTGAAGATAGGTATTTACTCAAGGAAGAAATAGTTCATCAAATGAATACCACATTAATGATAAGAAAAAATGAGTTGATGAATGATTTAGCTAATTTTCTTAAGCTCTGATTAGACAAGAATATAGATTAGCAGGTCAGATATATTGATCACAAAATTCCCCGATATTTTTTCGTTTGTCTCTAATTTGGATGTTGAAAATTTTGATTGGATAAAAAACAGAATTATAAAAATTATATGGAAATATTTTATTCACAAGAAACTAACGTGTTAAACCTTGTGGCTCTTCTCAAGGCTCATCATATTCGTAAAGTTGTTGCAAGTCCAGGGACAACAGACGTAAACTTTATCGTAAGTATGCAGAATGACCCGTTCTTCGAAATGTATTCATGCATTGACGAGCGAAGCGCTGCGTTTATGGCGTGCGGAATAGCAGCTGAAAGTAGAGAACCTGTTGTAATAACATGTACAGAATCTACTGCATCAAGAAACTATTATCCGGCTCTGACAGAGGCTTATCATCGCAAACTTCCAATCCTTGCAGTTACGGGCTTGCATGATTATCGTTTGATAGGTAACCTTGAGCCTCAAGTAATTGATCGTAGTGAGTCACCCAAAGATACGTTTCGCCTGAAAGTACATTTACCTTTAGTCAACGACGAAAGGAGTGCTAAACATAGTGAATATCTCATTAATAAGGCTATTCTAGAACTATGCCATCATGGTGGTGGACCTGTACATATCAATTTACCTAGTCTACTTAATATGACTTTTACTCAGAAAGAACTTCCAAAGGTGAGGGTCATTAATAGGTATATGCTTGACAATGAATTTCCAAATATAGATGGAAAGAAAATTGCTGTTTTTTGTGGAGTCCACGCTATATGGTCAGATGATTTAGTGAATGCGGTTGAACGTTTTTGTAGTGCATATAATTCTGTTGTATTTGGGTGCGCTGCTTGTGGATATAATGGAAAATACAAAATTTTGTCTACAAAAGCAGGACTCTCTCAATTTATCAACGCAATGAATAGTGATGTTGAGTTGTTAGTTCATATTGGCCAGGAATCTGGAGATTATAATATTAGAAAATTTTTCCCGAATGTTAAAGAGGTGTGGCGTGTAGATGAAGATGGTGAACTAAGGGATTATTTCGGAAAGTTAACTAAAGTATTCGAAATGAGTGATAGCGCCTTTTTTAAATATTATTCGACAATCGGCACAGCAAACCAAGATGAATATCTTAATAGGTGTTTAGATTGTGTAAATAAAACGGATGTTAAGGAGTCTTATCCTTTCTCAAACATTTACGCGGCATCCAAGATTGCTCCTCTTCTTCCTGCAAATAGTGTCCTTCATCTTGGGCTCAGCAATACGCTGCGGGCTTGGATGCTTTTTAGTACCCCTAAAAGCGTCTATACGTATTCAAATTTAGGTACACGCGGCATTGATGGTGGTGTTTCCACAATGGTAGGTGCATCGCAAGTCAACAAAGATAAGCTCTACTTCGGAGTTTTTGGCGACCTTAGTTTAATGTACGACTTGACAGCTATTGGAAACCGCCATGTAGGCAATAACATCCGCATCATTTTGATTAACAACGATGGTGGATGCTTGTTTAGATCATGGGGACATAAGGTGTTGGGAAGGGAATTTCTTAATCAATATATCGCTGCGTCTGGTCATATGCTTGGAAAGTCGAATGTCGTCATCCGCCATTTATGTGAGGATTTAGGATTCGAATATCTATCGGCTCATGATAAAGAAAGTTTTAATTTGTCATATAAGCGTTTCATAACACCGGAGATAACAGAGAAACCAATGCTCTTTGAATTATTCACAAATCCAGAGGAAGAGATGGAAGCCTTTTCTATTTCGAACGGAATAGCAGAAGCCGATTGGAAAAAAAACGTGAAGACTGCTTTAGGTGATAAAGGTGTATCTTATGTAAGGAAATTGCTCAATAAACAATAACTCTTAATCATTAAGAAACAATGCTTTTTGAGCTGTTTGAATGTAGAAGAATTAAGATAAATGGTTGATCAAACGGGTAATAAACGCATAGCAAAGAATACACTGTTCCTCTATATGAGGACTTTGTTGATGATGTGCATCTCGCTCTATACGAGTAGAATTGTGCTAAGCACTATCGGTGTAGACGACTTTGGTATTTACAATGTTGTTGGTGGCGTAGTTGCGATGTTTCAGATACTCAGTGGTTCGTTGTCATCAGCTATTTCGCGATTCATTACATTCGAACTTGGAAAGGTTGGAATATCCGATAAGAGTAAAGCGGAAAGCTTAAATAGATTGAATGTTATATTCTCTACATCTGTAAATATACAGCTTTTGATGGGCTTAGTGGTGGTTATCGTGTTAGAGATTGTTGGTGTTTGGGTTCTTAATACTTACCTCAATATTCCCAATGGGCGAATGGAGGCAGCCAATTGGGTGATGCAGTGTTCAATTATGACTTTTTTTGTGAATCTCATTTCCGTGCCCTATAATGCTATGATAATAGCTCACGAGCGAATGTCTGCATTTGCTTACATATCCATACTCGAGGCAGTACTGAAATTACTCGTGGTTTACTTATTGTATATTTCGATTTGGGACAAATTATCGTTTTATGCCTGCTTACTGTTAGGCGTTTCTATTATCATTCGTTTCACTTATTCGATTTATTGTTCGCGCCATTTTAGGGAATCTAAATATCGGTTCATATTTGATAAGAATTTGTTCCGTAACATGGCGAGCTTTGCCGGGTGGAATTTCTTTGGGTCAGTTTGCGGTACGTTGAACACGCAAGGCTTGAACATGCTAATGAATATCTATTTTGGAGTGGTAGCCAACGCTGCACGAGGTATAGCCGTACAGGTGGAGTCTGCGGTGACGACATTTGCGTCAAACTTTACTGTAGCTTTAAATCCACAAATGACAAAGAACTATGCTTCTGGAAACCTTACAGATATGGTAAAGTTGGTTTTCAAGGGCACAAAGTTCTCGTTTTTCATTATGTATCTTTTCGTTGTCCCAATAGTAATGGAGACGGATATGCTACTGAATATATGGCTTCATGAAGTGCCGACTGATACGGTGGCTTTTGTTCGTCTCACTATCTTTGCTGCGCTCGTTAACATGATGGCTAATTCTACGGTCGCTGCAGTTCATGCTACAGGTAAAATAAAACGATACTCAATTGAGGTTAATATTGTAAGTATGTTTGTTTTTCCATTGTCTCTATTAGCATATTATTTAGGGGCGAAAGCATATGTGGCATACGTGGTACTAATCTTCATCCGCTTATGTTTACATGCAATAAGACTCTGTAATCTTAGAAAACTCGTTAAATTTCCAGTACGAGATTTCGTTATTAAGGTGTGGGGTAGAGTGGTAATAGTAGCTGTTTCCTCGTTTGTTATTCCAATATTGTTGTATGTGAGCATGGAACAGAACTTGCTTTCCTTTTTCGTCATCGAGCTAGTTTCTGTATTATCTACATTAGCTTGCATTTGGGCTTTCGGCATGAATACTTCTGAACGACTGTTTGTAAGCGAACAATTAATGAAAAAACTAAGTAACTTATCAAGGAAAAATGAATAATAACAATACTCTACAACTTATGTTAGGGACAGGAGTTTCAGCACCCAAACAAGAGGCGCAGCTTTACCCTATTGTTAAAACAGCGATAGAAAATGGTATACGTTATTTCGACACAGCACCAAGTTATAAAACAGAGGGAATTTTGGGGTCGGTTTTGCATACGTGTATGAAAGAAATGGGTTTAGGTCGAGAAGGGTTATTTATACAGAGTAAGATTGATGCTTGGCAGATGCAAGATGGAAATATAGAAAAATTTGTTGAACGTGCTATGTGTGATATGCAAGTAGATTACTTTGATTCTTTACTTGTTCATTGGCCGATACCCGAATATATGAATGATACGTGGGAAAAAATGATTAGATTGAAAGAGAAAGGCAAGGCGAGAATGCTTGGTATTTGTAATGTAAGGATTAGGCAACTTCATGAATATTCTCACTATAAGCCTGATATAATTCAGATTGAACGTAATCCTTTACGCGTTTGCCAAAACGAGATAGATTATTGTCATGAAAATGGATTGCTTGTCCAAAGCTATTCTCCACTTTGTAAGATGCATCCTAAACTCAAAGATAGCCAATTAGTAAAGACAATATCCGAAATTAGGCAGCGTTCCATTGGACAAGTCTTATTGAGGTGGCATATAGACACCGGTGTAATGCCAATCTTTACGTCTACAAAGCCCCATCGGATAGAAGAATACTCGAAAATATATGATTTTTCTTTGAGTGAAGAAGAAATTAGACAAATCTCCACATTGAACGAAGATTATAAAATGTATTTAGAATCGGTCGCAGCGCCAGGTTTTTGATTGATATATGAGATGAAAAAAAAGAAGATAATAGTTTTATCAACAATCAGTATCATTGCTTTAGTCTGTGGAATATACGGATATTACTGCTTTACTGCAAGCATCGCTTTCCTATTTTCAATAGTGATATATGACAATGTTTTACAAAATAAGGTTCGAAAGCAAAAGTATCCATTTGGATCGTATAGTGAAATTAGAAATGTAGATTGCCTCGTTATTGGTGATATGATATCTGCGTCATCTGTAGTTCCCTCCGGGTGTAATTATATTCAAATTTCAGCTCCGGGTAGAAGCTTAAAGTCATCTTTTGAAATATTGAAACATACTTCAAGTATTCTGAAGGAAGATGGAGGTGTGGTCTATCTAATAGTGGATATAAAAAATAGGAATAATGGATTTTCGGTATTTGATATTCCTTTTTTTCATCCCGTAACAATAAGGAAATACAATTTATATGATCTTGAAAAAAAAGCTAGGTATCGGATATTATTTGCTCCGATTAAGTCAATGAGATATGTTTTGGGGGTTACCAAGAATGTGAAAAATAAGGAGAATAAAGCTGAAGATGGATTGTATACTGATATAGGAAACTTTTGCCGAGATAGAAACATGAAGTTATGTGTAATAGAACTAAAATGACTATAATAATGCAATTAAAAATGAGCTATATGCTAAATTGGGATGCTAAACCTATTAAAAGATGAAAGATAATTCTGTATCAATAGCCAAAGCGATCGCTATCCTTTTGATGGTTCTAGCGCATACACAATTCTCGAAATATGGGAGCCAATGGATAAATATGTTCCATATGCCCTTGTTTTTCTTTTTTGCTGGATATTGTTTTAAGGATAAATATCTTGAAACCCCTTCTGATTTTGTTATAAAGAGAGTCAAAGGGTTATATAAACCATTTGTGAAATGGAGTTTGATATTCCTCGTTTTGCATAATTTATTTTTCTATCTCAATATCTACAATGATGAGTTTGGGTTTCGAGGAATTTCGTCACATCTTTACACCTGGCAAGAGACGTTTAAGAAAGTAGTGTCTATTGTTACACGAATGTCTGGTACTGAACAACTTCTTGGTGGCTATTGGTTTCTCAGGTCTTTGTTTTGGGGATCATTGATTGCTTTCTTTATTATTCGCAATGTTAAAAATATTAAATTGGGGGGGGTGGCGTTGCTATGTATTACTATTCTTACATCAGTATTTCATTTTCATATACCCTATTTAGGCATTGATGGGAGAGAGCTTTTTGCTGCACTATTTTTTATCTCTGGATATTATTATCAAAAAGGTGGTTTTTATATTCATCAGAGTTATTGGATTTTCCTAATAGGAATTGTTGTGGTTACATTGGGAGTAAACTTTTGGCAAGCAACACTTCTGAAATTTGATAGTTGGCAAGTTATACCTTATTATGTTTCAGCAATTACAGGATTACTAGCTGTGTTTTATTTAAGTGGGATCATAAATTCAAGAAAAAATATATTCAGTAACTCTATGATTTATATAGGCAATAATACATTGACAATTCTAACTTGGCATTTTCTGTCATTTAAGCTCGTAAGTTTATTCATTATATTTTATTATCATCTCCCAATTAAACGATTAGCCGAATTTCCTGTAATTGAGGAATATTCGCAGGTAGGATGGTTTGTTTTCTATCTTATTATAGGTACAATTGTACCATTATTATTCGCGAAGGTGAATTTCTTAAAATGAGATAAAGGAAAACTTTCAGAAGATTAATAAATTGGTGCAATATGCTACATTAACTTGAAACTGATTCTATGAATAGTAGTAGATTAATGAAATTGGTAATCCTCTATCTTTTTCCATTTCTTCATTATTGGGGGTTTAGATATGTTGGATTTAATTTGACAATTGTTAAGGCGTTGTATTTTGTGGCGATTCCATTAATGACGTTATATGTTGCTAATACATTGTTCCAAAAGAAACAAAGTGTTTTGTTTAATAAAATGCGTACAATTACATTGCTGATTTTTATATCCATAATAGTGGCTTTTTTATTTCACGGTCAATCTATTTCTTTAGGATATAGAGCAACAGCATCTGTTTTAGGTATTCTATTTTATTTTTATCTCAATAAAACTAATTTTACAATTAAAGAGCTTGAATGTTTTATCTGGGTTAATGTATGTGTGTATTTTTTTTTGTGGTTGTATGCTCTTTATCAAGCTCCAATTCCAATATTTTCAGTAGATCAAGATAGACAATTAAATGACGATCGAGGTATCTTTCGTATTGCTATTATGAATAGGGCATGTATAATGATGGCATTATTTTATTCTGTTAATCGTTGGATTGTAATAAAGAAAAAAATATTTTTAGTTTTATCTATACTAATGTTTGTTTTAATAGTTCTTATGACTATTAGGCAATATATAGTCATTTCAGCTTTTGTTGTAACATTTTATCTGTTCAAAAAAATTAGGTATATATGGTTATATGCAATAATGGGGCTTCTATTATTGAATTTTGTTTCTATCAGCATCCCTAAAGACACAATATTAGGGAGGTTAATCGAACTTTCAGAGCGACAAGCTATTGATAACAAGTATGGAGAAACGAATGTGAGAATATTGGAATATGAATATTATTTTTTTGAATTTCCACAGAATGTGATAACTAGTTTATTAGGCAATGGGATTCCGCATTCAGATTCTTCTTATGGATTAAAAGAATCTAGGCTTAATGACGTAAAGCGTTTTTTTCGTTCAGATGTTGGATATGCTAATTTATATCTTTTAATTGGAATAGTTGGAATTTTAGTTGTGTTTCAGCTTATATATTATACTATAAAATATAAGGTGAATGATGAAATGGTTTATGCTAAGATGTTCATGTTTTATGTGGCCTTAGCTAACATAGCAAGTGCTGCATTTACATTTGACATCCTTTTTGTATGTATTGCAGTTTATCTGATTGATAAATCAAAATCGCAAGTGTTATTATTAAACAAGAAACTCTCATAGGTTACATGACTAAAATTCAATATTCATGATTAACACTCAAATATTTAGTATCCTAATCCCCGCCTATAAAAAAGTCTATTTACGGGAGTGTATAGACAGCATACTGCAACAAAGTTATGAAAGTTTCGAACTTATCATAGTCGATGATGCATCACCGGAGGATTTGTATTCCATTGTATCGTTATATTCTGACCCTCGTATCAAGTATTATCGGAATGAAATGAACTGTGGAGCGGTTAATGTGGTCGATAATTGGAATATTTGCCTTGGTTATGCCACAGGAGATTACGTTATATGTATGGGAGACGATGATAAGCTTCTTCCTAATTGTTTGGAGGAGTATGTCAAGTTAATAGCAAAATATCCGGGTATCGGATTGCTTCATGGTTGGACAGAGATCATTGATGAGAATTCTATAGCCTATCAAAAAACAGTTCATAGATGTGAATATGAGTCTGCCATTTCGCTCATTTGGCATAGATGGCATGTTTATAATCAACAGTTTATAGGTGATTTCTGCTTTGAATCAGCATGGCTTCGCAAACAGGGAGGGTTCTATTTTCTACCTTTAGCTTGGGGATCTGATGATATTTCCGCTTTTATAGGTGCTTCAAAGAATGGAGTAGTCAATACACAAAGTATTGTATTTCAATATAGGCGTAATCCGTATACAATCAGTTCTACGGGGAATGTAGAACTGAAACTAGAAGCAATTCTAAAGGAATATGAATGGTATAAGGCATTTTTATGTCAGGGATCTAATATTCAGGAAGATATTTTATATCATAGAGAGTTAGTAAGAAAGCTTAATGTTTATTTCCAAAAAAAACTGGGACATAACTTGTCGAATGCGTTTAAGAATTCTAAACTATCAGTATTTATCTGGATGTTTAAGCGTCGTAAATATAATATTTCTTTTAAAGCATTTGTTTACGCTCTTTCTGAAGCATTCAAATAGAGATGTTTTAAAAATATAAATCACCCTTATGATAATACGTTCTAAAGCCCCTCTTCGCCTCGGTTTGGCTGGAGGGGGAAGTGATGTTTCACCTTACAGTGATATTTATGGAGGATTGATATTGAATGCCACCATCAACCTCTATGCCTATTGCACCATAGAAGAGACAAGAGACAATAGTATTGTTCTTAACAGTTATGACTCAAACTGTTTCAAGTGTTATCCTTCTACAAAAAGAATGGAGATAGATGGTGAAGCAAGCCTGATAAAAGGTGTGTATAATCGCATTATTAAGGATTACGACCTTGATGCTAAATCATTCAAAATAACTACCTACAATGATGCTCCGGCCGGATCGGGTCTGGGTACCTCATCTACTATGGTTGTTTGTATCTTGAAATGTTTTGTAGAATGGCTGGGGCTACCTCTTGGGGACTACGAAATTTCCCGCCTAGCCTACGAGATAGAGCGTAAGGATTTGAATCTCTCTGGTGGCAAGCAAGATCAGTATGCGGCAGCTTTCGGAGGATTCAACTACATGGAATTTTTGCAAAATGATATGGTAATTGTCAATCCGCTTAAGATTAAGCGCTGGATTATTGATGAATTGGAAGCCAGTATGCTGTTGTTCTTTACCGGTAAGTCGCGTAGTAGTGCCGCTATTATCGAGGAGCAGAAAAAGAACACCTCTAGTGGAGAGAACGATGCCATTGAAGCTATGCACAAGATAAAACAGAGTGCCAAGGATATGAAACTGGCCATTTTGAAAGGAGACATAAACGGCTTCGCGGATATTCTCCGCGAAGGTTGGGAAAATAAAAAGAAGATGGCCAATAACATTACCAATCCTGTGATTCAAGAGGCTATGGACGTAGCTATGGCTGCGGGTGCCAAAGCTGGAAAAGTGTCGGGTGCAGGTGGTGGTGGATTCATTATGTTCATCGTAGAGCCCACGCATAAGAAAGAAGTAGAAGAAGCACTCAAGAAGCTCCATGGATTAGTCATACCGTTCCAATTTAGCGATGGAGGTGCTCATGGTTGGAAAATATATCCTACGGACACTGTAGGTTCACTAAACGTTAAGTAATTTATGGAAGAGAAGTTAGTAAAGCATGTGGATCTTTTGATAGAGAGGTATCCTGTTCTCGGTGTATGTAAACAAGATATCATCTCGGCTTATCAGATACTGGAAGAAGCCTATTCGGCAGGGCGCAAGTTGCTTGTTGCCGGCAATGGCGGTAGTGCTTCGGACAGCGAACACATTGTAGGCGAGTTGATGAAAGAATTCAAGATGAAGCGTAAAATTTATGCAGCCCAAATAGATCGCTTGATGAAGATTGATGAGGAAATGGGGACAGTACTTGCCGATCATCTGCAAGGGGCGTTGCCTGCCATTTCACTCGTGGGTGAACCTTCGCTGACCACTGCTTTCATGAACGATGCTGTACCGGAGCTTGTCTTTGCACAGCAGATCAATGGCCTGGGACGTGCTGGCGATGTATTCTTGGGTATATCTACTTCAGGTAACAGTAAGAATGTTCTCTATGCTGCTGTAGCTGCAAAATCAAAAGGATTGAAGGTTGTGGGACTTACGGGTGAAAAGGAAAATCGCTTGATGGAATTTACCGATGTGTGTATCCGAGTGCCCGAGACTGAAACTTACAAGATACAAGAATTGCATCTTCCGGTATATCACTGCCTGTGTTTGATGCTGGAAGAAAAATTCTTTGGATAAATCAACAACAATAATTATATGAAGACAGTAATAATGGCTGGAGGCCGTGGCACGCGTATTGCTTCTGTGGCAAATGATGTGCCTAAGCCAATGATTAATATATGTGGCAAGCCAATATTAGAGCATCAGATAGACAACCTCAAGGCATGTGGCCTGACTGATATAATATTAGTTATCGGTTATCTGGGTGAAAAGATTAAAGACTATTTTGGAGATGGAAGTCGTTTTGGGGTATGCATTGAATATTTTATCGAGGATCATCCATTGGGAACTGCGGGTGCTTTATTCAAGATGCCCCAGCTTACAGAAGATTTTCTGCTCCTTTGTGGAGATGTGATAATTGACGTGGATTTTAATCGCTTTATCGCATTCCATAAAGAAAAGAAAGCGTGGGCTAGCTTAGTGGCACATCCTAACGGTCATCCTTATGACAGTTCGCTGCTTGTTACGGAGATTGAAGCCCCCAAAATGGCGGGGGGGATGCCTGTAGATACCCATCGGGTGATTTTCTGGATGGCGAAAGAAGATGAACGTCTCTATTATAAAAACCGTGTGAATGCGGGCATTGAGTTGATCTCCCCAGAACTATTGAAGGAGACGATGAAAAATTTTGTGCCCCGTCATCCGGAGACTCCGGACAAGATAGATCTTGACCGAGATGTACTGAAAACCAACATTGGCAGCGGACGTATCTATGCCTATGATACCCCGGAATATGTTAAAGATATGGGTACGCCCGATCGTTTTTTTGAAGCGGAGAATGATATTAAGACCGGTAAGGTAAATGCTCACAATCTAAAGAACCGGCAGAAGGCTATCTTTTTGGATCGGGATGGAACTATCAACAAGATGGTAGGATTTGTCACCAAGCCCGAACAATTTGAACTTCTTTCAGGTGTAGCTGAAGCTATCAAGGCTATCAATAAAAGTGGTTATCTGGCTATCGTGATCACCAATCAGCCAGTCATTGCCCGTGGTGACTGTACTTTTGAACAATTACAGGCTATTCATAATAAGATGGAAACGGAACTCGGCAAAGAGGGGGCTTTTGTTGATGCCATCTATGTTTGCCCTCATCACACAGATAAGGGATTTCTTGGCGAACGCCCTGAATATAAATGTGACTGTGACTGCCGGAAACCTAAACCCGGGCTGTTGCTGCAAGCAGCCAAAGATTTCAATATTGATTTGTCGCAGTCGTATATGGTTGGGGATAGTGATAGAGATGTAAAAGCGGGGGAGAATGCTGGGGTGAAAAAGGCGATAAAGGTAAGAGAAAATATGCCTAGTGAGTTACTGAATGTCATTAAAGAAATTATTCACAAGTGAAAACTTGTAACCTATCATATTATTATTTTACATGAGTAAGAAAAAGATATGCTGGATATCTCCAGACTGCTTCCTTGATACAGATTTTAATCCATTCAATATGAATGAAGTTTTAAAGTATTATGATATTCATTGGATTATTCTTTTTTCAAAGAATAATAGATTCAAGGAATCAGATTTCGAACAGATAAAGAAAGAGAATAATAATCTAACGATTGAATTCTTTTACTTTAACCTTAGGATGCGCAATCCTATGAATATTGGAACCTATATGCGACTTGGAAAATCCATAATGAATCAGGAACCAGATATCATTTATATGAATAGTAGTGTCTCACTATGGGAGTTACCTGTATTTTATTCATTGCCTATGGAGCATTATATTCAAACAGCACATCAAGGAGAAGTTCATGTAGGCATGGGGCATAAGAAACTGTTAAATGTACTGCGTAGATTGGTTTATTCACGAGTGAAATATGTTAATATGTTTTCTAAGTCACAGGCAGAGCTTTTTCAAAAACATTTTCCTAAGTCAAAGATATTTAAGATTCCTTTAGCTTTAAAAGACTTTGGTGTTCCTACCATTGTGAAACCTAAAGATGGTATTATTCGGTTCCTTTCATTTGGTACTATCAATTATGCTAAGAATATTGATTTGTTAATAGATGCTGCATGTGTACTTTATGATAAAGGATATCGAAACTTTAGGGTATCGATTAATGGCATGTGTAAAGATTGGAGTTTTTATCAGACAAAAATAAAATATCCAGAGCTTTTTGATATAGATATTCGGTCAATAGATAATTCTGAAATAGCTAATCTATTTGCTTCCGCTGACTATTTTGTTCAACCTTATAGAGTGGTGTCTCAAAGCGGTCCTACAAAGATTGCTTTTAATTATAATCTTCCGATTATAGCTTCGAATTTGCCAGGTTTTTCGGATGAGATTCTTGAAAATGTAAATGGATATCTTTTTGAACTAGGAAACGTAAACGATTTAGTTCGTGTAATGGCCTCTGCTATAGATACGTATACACGTGATTATAGTAAATTGAAGGCTTCAATGGCAGAGCATACAGAACGGTATTATTCGGCAGAAAAAATAGCCTCTCAATATATAGAAATGTTTGATGAAGTATTATGTAGATAGTTTTTTAGATTAAAATCGTATGAAGGAAAAATTAAAGTTGGCTATTAAAGGAAATGTTTTTATCGTATGGCTACGTATTCTATTTGACAAGATAGGAGAGTCCTTTTCATTGACTTTGTATAGTGGAAGTACAAACCAGACAAAGGATATTTTTAAAAAACAGGCTGAATTACAAATTAGAATACATGCTTTGGAAAAGGGAATGTCTATTGGTCATGTAAGAGTAGGGTTTGGAAAAGAAAAGGCATTCTCTATTATTGAAGATCTTGAAGATTTGCTAAAGAAAGGAGGTGCTAAACCGTTCGTTGTTGAATCAGTCTCTGTCTTGCAGAAGTATATTGATTTTAATGGGAATATGGGTGCTGATATGGTTGATGTAGAGGCAGCTCTCAATAAATTGTGTTCTTCATACAATATAAAAATCAATGATGTTGGTGGAATATATAATCTCAATCTAAAAGATATTTCAGGTAAAACCCAATGTCCCTTTGATTCATTTTCTCAATCACGTTTTTCTATTCGTGATTTTGGTGATTCACCATTAAATATAGATAAAGTCTATGCTGCATTAAAACTTTGTGAACGTACTCCATCCGCTTGTAATAGACAAAGTTGGAGAGTTCATGTTTATACAGAAAATAACTTAGTAGCAAAAATGTTCGAATTGCAAGGTGGAAGCAAGGGGTTTAATAAGCAAATGCAATGTGCGATTCTTGTTTGTGGCGATTTGAGGAATTATGGTTTTTATGAACAAAATCTTCTTTTTGTTGATGGAGGACTTTACGCGATGAATCTTCTTTACTCTCTTCATTATTACGGATTAGCCACTATTCCATTGACTATGGGACATAAATGGAGAATAACAAAAAAAATAAAGCAAGAGATGCGTCTTCCGAGTCATGAGGTTCCAGTCCTTTTGATAGGCATTGGGACGTTTAAGGATGATTATAAAGTAGCGGTTTCGCATCGCTATGCGTATAAAGACTATGTGAAATTTAATCAATAAGTGATGAGAATCGGATTACTAACATATCATCATTCTGCAAATTATGGTGCAGTAATGCAAAGTTATGCAACGTGTCGAGCCCTAAAAGAATTAGGTCATAAAGTTGAATTTATAAATTTCCAACAAGATGAAAAAAGATCGAATAGCTCGATAATCTTTTATTTTAAGATAAAAGCGTTTGATAGATTTATGGAAACATTTTATCCAAGTGAAACAATGATGATTCAGTCTATGGACGACTTAAATGCAATAGCTTCAAATTATGATTGTTTAATGGTAGGCAGTGATCAAGTTTGGAATCCGGAAATCAGTCAGGGCAAATGCTTGGCATACTTCTTGGATTTTGGAGAATCTGACATTCGAAGAATCTCCTATGCTTCTAGTTTTGGAATCTCAAAATGGCCTGAACAATATCAGAGTTTACTACCGAGCATAAATAGCTCTCTTCATAAATTTTGTAGCATAAGTGTTAGAGAAGAGACTGGGAAACACCTTTTGAATAGCTTATTTAAACTCAACTCACAAGTAGTTTTAGATCCTACATTATTACATGCTGACTATAATGAAATAACAGGAAGTATAGTAAATAATGATGAGGTAATTTGTTATTTACTCAATAGAAGTAAACTACAATTAGAGAAAACAATCGGGCTATCGAGATCTTTGGGTAAAACACCAAAAATGATTTCAACCATTAGACCTACACTTGGTTTTAGGTATGTCTATCCGCCATCGATTGAGAATTGGATTAGGTATATTGCCGGAGCTAAATTTGTAATAACGGACTCTTTTCATGGATTAGCTTTCAGCTTGATTTACAATAAACAGTTTGTTGTGATATCTCCTAGTAATGGGAAAAATAGCAGATTAAAGGATTTACTTAAATCTGTGGGTCTTGAAGATAGATATTTTGATGAAAATGATCCAATTATATACCGTGAACTGCAAAATAGGAAAATAGATTACAATAAAGTGAATTCAAAACTTGATATTTTAAAGAAAGTTTCATGGGATTATCTTAAAAATGCTCTTCAATAGAGGTATAGGCTATGGAAAAGAAACGAATTTGCTACTTAGTGTCCTCGTTATGCAACGAAGGGCCTGTCAATGTAATGTATAACATCATTAAGAATATTGATTTCTTTAAATTTGATGTCTCTATTATTACATTTATTCCAGAGAAAGAAACGACAAGAATGTATGATTTCTCAAAATTACCTATAAGTATATATCAACTTTCGAAGAATAAATTTCTGAATCCTATTTCATTATATTTGAGGCTAAAAGACACTGTTAATGAGATTGAACCGAATGTGTTACATGCTCATTGTCCGCGGTCCTTATATCTTATGGCATTTCTTCCAAAGAAATTTATTAAGGTATTCACTATTCACAATTATCCAAATGAATTTCAGGTTGTACTATATGGTAAAGTTAAAGGTAAAATTGTTATTTTACTTGATCATATCTTCACTCGTTGGATAAAAAATGGGATTTGTTGTGCTCCCAATATTAGAGAAGATTATTTAACTAATAAAGGTTGGGATTTTAAATGTATTCCTAATGGTTCCTCTATGCCTGTTTGGAAGCATAATGACGATGAAAAATCAAAATATCGAAAAGAACTTGGATTGAAGGAGGGGATGAAATATTTCATTTTTATTAGTCGATTCTCACAAGAAAAGAATCCTGATATTATCATCAGTGCGTTTCGTTTACTCGATAGATCAGACATTGGACTTGTGATGCTGGGTAAGGGACCCATGTGGGATGAACTTAAAAAACAAGAAAGTGCAAATATCATAATGCCCGGTTTTTCAAACAGGGTTTATGATTATATAATTGCATCTGATTTTTATATATCGGCTTCCAATACAGAAGGATTGGCGAATACCTTGTTGGAAAGTATGAGTGTTGGGCTTCCTATGCTTTTGTCTGATATTCCATCGCATAGAGCGGTTATGAAAATGCTGGGTGATGACACAGGTATTCTTTACGATCAACATAATCAGAATAAATTGCTTGAAGGTATAATAGGTATAATGGAGCTGGACAGTCTCAAAGCTTCAAGACATATTCAAAGTCTTTACATTAAAGAATTTACTTCAGAAATAATGTCTAAACGTTATCAGGAAGAATATTTAAATCTTTTATCTAAATGAAAATTCTATATCTTATTCCTTGGCCAAAGCCTTTCGAAGATACAAATATTGATTTATCTGAAATTGTGAATACGCAGTTTGGATATTATACTTTTAAGAATGAAAAGATAGATATTGTATGGTATACGCACAGTAGAACATCACCTATATATAAGATATGTAAGTTTTTGAAGATGCCACAGTTAAATCAATTATTTTGTCAAATAAAATTAATTGGGGGTGAAAATTATGATGTAATATATGTTGGCTTTGACATGCATTTGTTGCCTTTAGCATTGTTTCGTCTTGTTGGATGGGTTAAAACTCCAATATTTGTTCTTTCACATTTCTCATATAGCACAAAATATACGGATAGTAGATTTAAAAAAATATATAAGAAAATCGAGAGATTTTTTGTCTATAAAGCAATAGATAAAATCTCATTTGCTTGTGAATCCCTTCTTGAAATAGCTAAAGAAGATTATCATATTCCTATTAGACATTGTAATGTTGCAAATTGGGGTGCTAATTTGGCTTTCTATAATAGAGGATTGTATAAACAGCCTTCAAACGGAGATTATTTTGTTGCGGCAGGTGGTATGAACCGTGACTATTTGACTTTAATAGAGGCTTTTAGACACATTGATTTGAAAAAGCCTGGAGTCAAAATATTTAGTAAATATAGAGATTATACAAAAGGACAATTATTACCACCAAACATTTCATTTGAGAATTTAATGGATGGATGTTCCTATTATGAAGCATACGTAAAGCTCCGCTATCATTATTATAATTGTATTGCGGTTTTATTGCCGATAGATTACGCTAATGATGTCCCCAATGGGGCAACTGTTTTAGTGGAGGCTTTAGCAATGGGCAAGCCAATTATTATCACAGAGGCTGACACGAATTATATTGATGTTAAAAAAGAGGGTGTGGGATTGACGGTAAAGAGGCATGATGTAGATGGGTGGATCAATGCTATAAATTTTTTAGTTGACAATCCACAGAAAGTTAAATCAATGGGAGAAAATGCATATTTATTAGCAAAATCCAAGTATAATGATCAATCATTTGCTAATAATATTCTGATGCAAATGAAATATGTAAATAACTAATAGAATTTTAGATGACAAAAATATTAATTACCGGAGGCAGCGGATTTATTGGTACTAATCTTATTGAACATTTCCTTTTAAATCAGAACCTTGAACTTCTTAGTATTGATATTGAAAAGCCCAAAATCACTGCACATAATCGTATTTGGAAACAAATAAATATATGTGATAAGGAGAGTGTCGTATCTATATTTAGAGCATTTCAGCCTGAAATGGTGATACATCTGGCTGCCCGTACAGATTTGAGAGGTGCTACGCTTCAGGATTACGATGCAAACATGAGTGGAGTGAGCAATGTATTAGCGGCTATAAATGAAGCCGGAAGTGTACAGCGTGCAGTTTTTGCATCTTCTATGTATGTTTGCGAACCGGGCTATATGCCAAAAGACTTTGAAGATTATGCGCCTCATACTCTTTATGGAGAAAGTAAGGTGGAAACCGAAAGAAGAATTAAAAAGGTCAATCCTACAACCTACACTTGGAGTATCATTCGGCCTACAAGCATTTGGGGACCTTGGTTTGGTGAGCCTTATGATAAATTTTTTCATATCGTACTAAAGCACATGTATTTCCATATGGGTGAAAAGGCTTGCAGAAAAACTTATGGTTATATTGATAATGCAATATACCAAATAGAATCAATCCTTTGGTCTTCTCCGGAAAAAGTTAATCGGAATATTTATTATCTAGGAGACTACGAAGCCTATCCTATCACCGATTGGGCTAATGAAATAGCAAACATCGAAGGCATTAAAATTCCTCATGTCCCTTATTTTTGTTTCCAGTGGATGGGATATGTGGGAGACTGTTTAAAAAAGATAGGGATCGCTTTCCCTATGACGAGTTTCCGATTGCATAATATGACAACGGACAATGTTCATGATTTGGAGCCTATAAAATCAATAGCTCCTCATTTGCCGGTATCGAGGGTAGAGGGTACTAAGGTTACTTTGGATTGGATTCATAAATATGAGTAAAAGAGGCTGTATATGTTTTACTAATGGATAAAGCAGGTTTTTATGAAAGTTTCAATTATAACTTCGTGCTACAATCGTGTAGCGACGATTCGGAGTGCTATCGAGAGTGTCTTAGCGCAGGATTATAAAGATATAGAATTTATTGTGGTTGATGGCTCCAGTACGGATGGTTCGTTGGATATTATCCGAGAATATGCAGATCGTATCTCAATCATTATATCGGAACCTGACCATGGTATGTATGAGGCTATCAATAAGGGTATTCGTGTGGCTACGGGAGAGATAATCGGATTGCTGCATTCGGATGATTTTTTCTATGATAATGGGGTAATTGGGCGTATTGTAGAACGAATGAAACAGACACATGCCGATTTCTTGTATGGTGATGGTCTCTTTGTGAGTCCTGATGATACGGATAAAGTGGTACGCAACTGGATCGGGGGAGGGTATCGCCTTTGGAAAGTGCGTCATGGATGGCTTCCTCTTCATCCCACTTGCTATATCCGACGCGATGTAATGATGAGACTGGGGCTTTATAACGAGAGTTATAAAATTGCAGCTGATAGTGACTTATTGGTACGTTATCTGTTGACCGGTGGACTTGCAGTGACATATCTCAATGAATATGTCGTGCGGATGCGTATGGGGGGGCTTTCTACTGATAGCGCTAAACGTAAGAAGATGTGGGAAGAGGATATTAGGGTGTACGTCTCGCACGGATTATGGCCTACTTTGACCAAGTTGGAAAAGATGGCTTGGAAAGTACCGCAGTTTGTACTCGCATTACTGAAAAAATAGGTAATTATTTCAGATAAGAATTATAAAAATGAAGTGTATGCAGGAAGTCCAACGTTTTAACAAAGTCCTAAAATCTTTGGTTCTCTTAGGAGACCTTATTTTGCTGAACCTGCTTTTATGGGGATTTAATTTGTTTCTGGGTACCCGTTTCTGGTGTATCCATAGCGGTTCCATCTATCAGGGGATGGCTCTTATCACTCTGTGCTATTTACTTTGTAACATGCATTCGGGTGTTATTCTTCACCGTCCTGTGGTCCGTCCTGAACAGATCATGATTCGTGTTTTACGTAACATGGTTCCTTTTGTCTTTTTATCGGTTTGTACGTTGCTTGTTTTTCATTTTCATTTTTCTCATTCCCGCTATTTCGGACTGTTTTATGTTGCACTGATAATTGTCATTATTAGCTACCGCTTAATTTCCCGTCACTTACTGGAGATTTATCGAAAAAAGGGCGGAAATGTCCGCAAGGTTGTATTGGTAGGGAGTCATGAGAATATGCAGGAACTTTATCATGCGATGACGGATGATCCTACGTCTGGTTATCGTGTACTGGGTTATTTCGAGGATTTTCCTTCGGAACGGTATCCACGGGATGTTTCATATTTAGGGCAGCCAACTGGAGTGACTGATTTTTTAGAAAAACACACGGGAGAGATTGACCAGCTTTATTGTAGTCTTCCTTCTGTGCGAAGTGCGGAGATTGTTCCTATCATAAATTACTGTGAAAACCATCTGATTCGTTTTTTTAGTGTTCCTAATGTCCGTAATTATTTGAAACGTAGGATGCATTTTGAGTTAATGGGTAATGTTCCTGTACTTTCCATTCGTTGCGAACCATTGGAGTCATTGGAGAACCGTATTATCAAGCGTGCTTTTGATGTTGTTTGCTCAGGGCTGTTTCTTTGTACAGTATTCCCGTTCGTCTATCTATTCTTCGGAATCGCGATAAAGCTAAGTTCTCCCGGTCCTGTTCTTTTCAAGCAGAAACGCAGCGGTGAGGATGGCCGTGAATTCTGGTGTTACAAGTTCCGTTCGATGAAGGTCAATACGCTGTGTGATACACTTCAGGCTACGGAAAACGATCCTCGTAAAACACGTATCGGAGAAATAATGAGAAAGACGAGTATAGATGAATTACCGCAGTTTATCAATGTATTGAAAGGGGATATGTCGATTGTGGGGCCTCGTCCTCACATGTTGAAGCATACGGAAGAGTATTCCAGCCTGATAAACAAGTTTATGGTTCGTCACTTTGTAAAACCAGGAATAACGGGATGGGCACAGGTTACGGGTTATCGTGGTGAGACGAAAGAACTCTGGCAGATGGAGGGTCGTGTGCAACGTGATATCTGGTATATAGAGCATTGGACATTTTTGTTGGATTTATATATTATGTATAAAACGGTATATAATGCCTTACGTGGAGAAAAAGAAGCGTATTGATAGGATTGACAATTAACAATAAAAAAAGTGATAATTAAAAATTAGGAATGAAAGGGCGTTTAATTTATGAATTTAAGGATTATGAGAAGAAGATTTAATAACAGACATTTATGGCTGATGTTGCTACCATTCTTACTGGTCGCCTGCCAATCTTATAAGAAAGTACCATATTTTCAGGATGTGGAAGTAGTGAACGAGGCAAACCAACAAGAGAAATTATATGATGCCAGAATTATGCCCAAGGATTTGCTGACCATTGTGGTGTCATGTACCAATCCTGAATTGGCAATACCTTTCAACCTGACGGTGGCTAGTAATGCCAGCCTAGCTGCTAGTACTTCGTCCAATGTGACTACGCAGGCTGCATTGCAACCTTATTTGGTAGATAATGACGGAGACATAAATTTTCCGGTTTTAGGTGAGTTGAAATTGGGTGGTTTGACCAAAAGGGAAGCAGAACAGTTGATATTGGATAAACTGAAACCTTATATGAAAGAAACACCTATCGTAACGGTGCGTATGGTCAATTATAAGATATCAGTCATCGGAGAGGTTGCCCGGCCGGGTACTTTTACTATCTCCAATGAGAAGGTGAATTTGTTGGAGGCATTGGCCATGGCGGGTGATATGACAGTATACGGTCTTCGTGATAATGTGAAGTTGATTCGTGAGGACGCAAATGGTAAGCAGCAGATTGTCACTTTGAATTTGAATAATGCCGAAACGATTCTTTCACCTTACTATTGGTTACAACAGAATGATATTGTTTATGTAACTCCCAATAAAGCAAAAGCTCGAAATTCGGATGTAGGCAACAGTACTAGCCTTTGGTTCTCTGCTACCTCAATTTTGGTATCCATTGTCAGCCTATTAGTAAACATTTTAAAATAATGATTTGCAATGAAAGAAATAGATTTTAACGAAACAAAAGAATCTAAGGAAGAAAATATAGACATCAAGGAACTGCTGTTTAAGTATTTGATCCACTGGCCTTGGTTTGTAGGAGCGGTTGTAGTGTGTTTGATTGCGGCATGGGTTTATCTTTATATGTCCACTCCCGTATATAACATTTCCGCTACGGTTTTAATAAAGGATGATAAAAAAGGTGGTAGTGCCGGAATGCTTTCCGGGTTGGAGAGTTTGGGATTGGATGGTATGGTCTCTTCTTCGCAGAATATTGATAACGAGATTGAGGTTCTTCGTTCAAAGACTATCGTTAAAGAGGTGGTTGAAGATTTGGGACTCTATATTTCTTATACAGATAAGGATGAATTTCCTTCCAGAAACATGTATAAGACTTCGCCTGTGCAAGTAAGCCTGACTCCACAGGAGGCTGACTTGTTGGAGAAACCGATGATTGTAGAGATGGCATTACAACCACAGGGAAGTCTGGATGTGAATGTGAAGATAGGTGATGATGAATATCAGAAACATTTCGAAAAGTTACCGGCTGTTTTTCCCACCAATAAAGGAACACTTGCTTTCTTTCAGACACTAGATTCAATATTACCTTCTAAGAAATCGTCAGAGGAAATAGTGGGTGTAAAAGGAACTGTACGTAATGTTACGGCAGTGATTAATAAGCCTTTGGCTGTAGCGAAAGGGTATTGTGGAAGTATGACTATCGAGCCGACTTCCAAAACCACTTCTGTGGCTGTCATATCTTTGAAAAATTCAAATGTACAACGCGGCAAGGATTTTATCAATAAGCTGTTGGAGATGTATAATATCAATACGAATAATGATAAGAATGAGGTTGCACAGAAAACAGCAGAATTTATCAATGAACGTATTAGTATTATTTCGAAAGAACTCGGTAGTACGGAAAAGGATCTGGAAAGCTTTAAACGTGGGGCAGGTATTACTGATTTGACCAGTGATGCACAAATTGCATTGACCGGTAGTGCTGAATATGAGAAGAAGCGTGTGGAGAATCAGACCCAGATTAATCTGCTGCAGGATTTGCAGAAATATATGCAAAATGAAGGTTATGAGGTTCTGCCCAGTAATATCGGATTGCAGGATTTGAATCTTGCTGCTGCTATCAACCGTTATAATGATGTGCTTGTTGAGCGAAAACGTTTGCTGCGTACATCAACAGAGAATAATCCTACCATCATAAATCTGGATACCAGCATTAGTGCAATGAAAGAGAATGTGCAAGTATCTTTAGACAGGGTTTTGCGTGGATTGTTCATAACAAAAGCTGATTTGGATCGTGAAGCGAACCGTTATTCCCGTCGTATAAGTGAGGCGCCTGGTCAAGAACGTGAGTTTGTAAGTATTGCGCGTCAGCAGGAGATAAAGGCCGGACTCTATCTGATGCTTCTTCAGAAGCGTGAGGAGAATGCTATCACTCTGGCTGCTACTGCCAACAATGCGAAGATTATAGATGATGCTATAGCGGATGAAATACCAGTGTCTCCTAGAGGTCGGATTACTTATTTGATAGCTTTGATATTAGGAGTCGGAATTCCTGTAGGTGTCATTTATTTGCTCGAATTAACCAAATTCAAGATTGAAGGTCGTGCTGACGTAGAAAGGCTCACTAGTGTACCTATTGTCGGTGATATCCCATTGACTGATGAAAAGCAGGGAGCTATTGCTGTATTTGAGAATCAAAATAATCTAATGAGTGAAACCTTCCGTAATATTCGAACGAATCTTCAATTTATGCTTGGAAATGATAAGAAGGTGATTTTGGTTACTTCTACAGTTAGCGGTGAAGGTAAATCCTTTATCTCTGGTAATCTAGCTATTAGTCTTTCTTTATTGGGGAAGAAAGTAGTAATCGTAGGTCTTGATATTCGTAAGCCAGGTTTGAATAAGGTATTTAATATATCGAAAAGAGAACAAGGTATAACTCAATATTTGGCCAATCCGGAAAAGAACTTGATGGATTTGGTACAGCTTTCCGATGTCAGTAAGAATCTCTATATTCTTCCTGGTGGAACAGTTCCTCCTAATCCGACTGAATTACTGGCCCGTGATGGATTGGATAAAGCGATTGAGACTCTTAAAAAGAATTTTGAATATGTAATTCTGGATACTGCTCCTGTCGGTATGGTAACTGATACATTACTGATAGGACGTGTAGCTGATTTATCTGTTTATGTCTGTCGTGCAGACTATACCCACAAGAATGAGTATACTTTGATTAACGAACTTGCTGAAAATAATAAATTGCCTAAACTGTGTACTGTAATAAATGGTCTGGATTTAAAGAGAAGAAAGTACGGTTATTATTACGGTTATGGTAAATATGGTAAGTATTATGGTTATGGTAAACGATACGGCTATGGTTATGGATATGGAGAACAATCTGGTAAGGAAGAATAAATCTATTGATAACCAAAATATTTTTAAATTAATAATGTTATAGAGTGGTTTATAATACTTTACACAAAAGTGAGATGAAACATGTAGGTCCCTAACTTCATGCTACACACATGAAGATCCCTACATTTTGTGGTCAGGAAATACACAGCGGTGTATTCCTGATCAACGCCCTCATGTCGGTGTAAATCCGATGTGATTTCTATAATATCAACTGTCTGTGAAGATAGTTGATATTTTTTTTGTAATGCAATGACTGATGGATAATTTTTAGTAGCTTTGTGAAAAATATGATTGATATGGAAGATTTGCAAAGATTATATCCTATCGGGATTCAGACATTCTCGAAGATACGGGAGGGGAATTACCTCTATATTGATAAAACAGCATATGTTTATCGGATGACTCATTCGGCTTCCAGTTATATGTTCTTGAGCCGTCCACGACGTTTTGGGAAATCATTACTTACTTCTACGCTGCATAGCTATTTTTCCGGACGCAAGGACCTGTTTCACGGATTGGCTATGGAGAAACTGGAGAAGGAGTGGACGGAATATCCGGTACTTCACTTCGATATGAGTATGGCGAAACATGTGGATAAAGGAGGATTGGAACGTCTTCTTGATTTTATGCTTGCTGAATATGAACGTACGTTTGCTATTAACACAGTAGAGGGGGATGCCAATCTACGCTTAGTCAATCTTATTAAGCGTGCTTATGAGCAAACAGGTAAGAAGGTGGTTGTGCTTATTGATGAATATGATGCTCCTTTGCTTGATGTAGTACATGAACGGGAAAATCTGGATGTATTGCGTAACATCATGCGTAACTTCTACAGTCCGTTAAAAGCTTGTGATCCTTATTTGCGTTATGTATTTCTGACTGGTATTACTAAATTCTCACAACTAAGTATTTTTAGTGAGTTGAATAATATAAAGAATATTAGTATGGATGAGCCATACGCTGTTATCTGTGGAATTAGTGAAGATGAGATACGTTTGCAAATGAAGGATGATTTGGAAGGATTGGCAAAGAAATTGGGGATAACACCTGAAGAGGCTTTGATGAAATTGAAAGAAAATTATGATGGTTATCATTTCACTTCTCCTTCGCCCGATATATATAATCCTTTCAGTTTGCTAAATGCTTTTGCAGATGGAAAATTTGGATCTTATTGGTTTGGTAGCGGTACGCCTACGTATCTGATAAATATGTTGAAGAAGTTTGGCGTGGAACCTTCCGAAATTGGAAATAATAGGGTTTCGGTCGAGGATTTTGATGCACCAACAGAAAGGATGACAAGTATTATCCCGCTGCTATATCAAAGTGGCTATATCACTATTAAGAATTATGATGAGGAATTAGACTTGTATACATTGAATATTCCTAATAAGGAAGTGAGAATAGGCCTGATGAAAAGTCTTCTTCCACATTATGTCGGTAGTAAAGCTCCGGAAACCACGACAATGGTGGCGTATCTTTCCCGTGATATCCGTAATGGGGATATGGATACTGCATTACGCCGTTTGCAAACGTTCCTGTCCACTATACCGCAATGCGATAATACGAAATATGAAGGACACTATCAGCAGGTCTTTTATATCATATTCAGTTTGTTGGGGTATTATGTGGATGTGGAAGTTCGTACTCCTCGTGGACGGGTAGATATAGTGCTTCGTACGAAGACTACATTGTATGTGATGGAACTGAAACTGGATAAAAGTGCGGGTGAAGCGATGGAGCAAATTGATTTGAAGAATTATCCGGAACGCTTTGCTTTATGTGGATTGCCTGTTGTAAAGGTGGCTGTCAGTTTTGATAGCGAACGGTGTACGATTGGGGACTGGGAGATTATAAATGCTTAAGTATGTGAAAAATATGATTGATATGGAAGATTTGCAAAGATTATATCCTATCGGGATTCAGACATTCTCGAAGATACGGGAGGGGAATTACCTCTATATTGATAAAACAGCATATGTTTATCGGATGACTCATTCGGCTTCCAGTTATATGTTCTTGAGCCGTCCACGACGTTTTGGGAAATCATTACTTACTTCTACGCTGCATAGCTATTTTTCCGGACGCAAGGACCTGTTTCACGGATTGGCTATGGAGAAACTGGAGAAGGAGTGGACGGAATATCCGGTACTTCACTTCGATATGAGTACCGCTAAGCATGCGGATAGTGAACAGTTGCTCCAAGAGTTAAATCTGAAATTGTATGGCTATGAGCAGATTTATGGACGGCTGGAGGAGGAGGTTAATCCCAATCAGCGTTTGATGGGACTGATAAAACGTGCTTATGAGCAAACCGGCAAGAAAGTGGTCGTGCTTATTGATGAATATGATGCTCCTCTGCTGGATGTAGTGCACGAATGGGAAAACCTGGATGTATTGCGTAATATCATGCGTAACTTCTACAGTCCGTTAAAAGCTTGTGATCCTTATTTGCGATATGTATTTCTGACTGGTATTACCAAATTCTCCCAACTAAGTATTTTTAGTGAGTTGAATAATATAAAGAATATTAGTATGGATGAGCCATACGCTGTTATCTGTGGAATTAGTGAAGATGAGATACGTTTGCAAATGAAGGATGATTTGGAAGGATTGGCAAAGAAATTGGGGATAACACCTGAAGAGGCTTTGATGAAATTGAAAGAAAATTATGATGGTTATCATTTCACATCTCCTTCGCCCGATATATATAATCCTTTCAGTTTGCTAAATGCTTTTGCTGATGGAAAATTTGGATCTTATTGGTTTGGTAGCGGTACTCCTACATATCTGATTAAGATGTTGAATAAATTCGGAGTGAAACCTTCCGAAATTGGATGTAAACAACTAAAGTCCTCAGTTTTCGATGCTCCTACTGAAACGATGACTGATGCAGTGCCTTTATTGTACCAAAGTGGGTATATCACTATTAAGGATTATAATAAGATGCTAGATCTTTATACGCTGGATATTCCCAATAAAGAAGTAAGACTAGGACTTATGGAGAGCCTTCTTCCTTATTATGTAGATAACAAGACACCTGAAGCAACTACCATGGTGGCATATCTTTTTTATGATATTCAGAATGGTGATATGGATGCTGCTTTACACCGTTTGCAGGAATTTCTGTCTACGATTCCCTACTGCGACAATACAAGGTTCGAAGGACACTATCAGCAGGTCTTTTATATCATATTCAGTTTGTTGGGGTATTATGTGGATGTGGAAGTTCGTACTCCTCGTGGACGGGTAGATATAGTGCTTCGTACGAAGACTACATTGTATGTGATGGAACTGAAACTGGATAAAAGTGCGGGTGAAGCGATGGAGCAAATTGATTTGAAGAATTATCCGGAACGCTTTGCTTTATGTGGATTGCCTGTTGTAAAGGTGGCTGTCAGTTTTGATAGCGAACGGTGTACGATTGGGGACTGGAAGATTATAGGATGCTGATTATGTTGTTGATTTATAGTTTATTATATACTTAGGTGAATGAAAATAGCTCCGTAAGGGGCTTTTTTCTTTTCTATCCGGAATAAAAGCTTCACCTTTGCATTGTTGATCAACAAAACGTGAATAAATAAACTTGAATTTAAATCTTTAAAAAAACGTAGTATGAGTGTAATTTACAAAGTCATTACGCGGCCAACAGATCCGCGTGTTCCCAATTCTCCTAAGAGATATTATCCGCATCTGATCACTTTAGGTCAGTCTGTCAATCTGAAATATATTGCACAGAAAATGCAGGATCGTTCTTCGCTGTCTGTCGGTGATATTAAGAGCGTAATCCAGAATTTTGTGGAAAAAATGAAGGAACAATTGCTGGAAGGTAAATCAATAAATATCGAAGGTTTGGGTGTGTTTATGTTGACTGCCCGTTCCAAGGGTGCGGAGTTGGCGAAGGATGTTAATGCTAAGAGTGTGGATAGTGTTCGCATCTTTTTCCAAGCCAATAAAGAGTTGCGTGTCACCAAAACTGCTACCCGTGCAGATGAGAAATTAGACCTGATCAGTCTGGATGAATATCTGAAGAAAATTAGTGTTACTGTATCTCCCACAAATCCTGAAAAACTGGGTGAAGGCGAAGATGGTGGAGATGATGGTGATGATGGTGGAGAGGCACCGGATCCCGCAGCTTAATGCCTTGACAATTAATAGTTGACGGTTAGAGTGTGCATTTAGTGTTTAATTTAAAAAAAGAAATGTCTATGAAAAAAACGTGGAGTATTATTTTGAAAGTGATTATTGCTGTTGCCGGTGCGATTGCCGGAGTGGTTGGTGTGCAGGCAGCAACGTTGTAATTGATTATCTTATAAATAGGTATATTTATGAATGAATAACAGGCGGGAGAAATCCCGCCTGTTTGTGTTTAGATATAATAAGAGAGCTACACTTCTTCGCATACTCTCATTTCCATTCCTTTATATACTACAACAATCTTATGCAACTGTGTGGTGCCAATAGCATTTTTTACTGTATCTGTATCAGCATAACGGTTGGTTTGAGCGATACCTTCTAATCGTAATTCATCCACACGATTTTCGGGGTCTTTGTATTTAGCATATTTCAACTCGATTATGTAGCTGTGTTTCATATCCGGATAAATATCTAATAATGGAGATAAGAAGATGTCAGCATATCCTTCTTGTGTATCTGCTTCCGAAATAGGGCGGTAGAACCGGTTTTGTGCAGTCATGGCTAGCGTGAAACCATGTACGAAAAATTCTCCTTTTTGCTTGTCGCGTTGGGAGGCGTAGCGTTTCAGGCAATCAGCTATGTAGTCAAAATAAGCTTTCCAGGTACCTCGATAAGCGAGCGAACTGGATAATTCATTTTTCTCATAATTACTGAAGCTTAAGTTGGCTTCATTGTAAGTGTTCAACAAATAGGTGTAAAGTTGTTCGCGAACTACCTGATTGGGAATGGTGAGTTTGCACTTTCCTTCATGTGTGCCACTAATAGTAAGCATGCCAAAATAATAGAGTAGGCTTATGAAATTGTCCGGATCAATAATACTGGCGGCTGGGAATCCTTTTTTCACTTCTCCAGTGATGTATCCTTGGCTTACTAAAGTCTGTATGATGGAAGCATCGTGCGCAAACTCCTTGTCTTTGCGGATGAGCATACGCAATTTTTCGTAGTCAATACGGATGTTGTCTTCTACCATATCTTTCGGTATTTCACCGTTATATTCTATATAATTTTTGACGAAATAAAGCACCATATTGGAATTGTACATCGTATCTTTACCATAGCATTCCTGTGCAAAACAGTAATTGTCATACCATGGTTTCATGATTTCTATCAACTCATTGATGGTATGATTGAAATGCCCTGTATTAGAATAATAAGTTAACATTTCGCGAACCTCACTTTCTGTGAATCCCATCAGTTCGTTGAATCTTGGTGACAATGAGTAGTTAGTGCCGATATTGAAACCGCTGGTCAAGTCATCCATTGTCACGGGACTGACACCAGTGATAAAACAGCGTTTAATGCTGGAGTCTGTGCCGGATTTTATTTTATTGAAGAAAGCACGTAAATAACCTTCTTTGTGTGTCTCATCAGTGTAACGGTTTAAGCTGTCGACATCAGAGAGTATTGTATTGGTGAAATGGTCGTATTCATCAATGAAGAGATAAATCTTTTGATTGACACGGGCGCACTCCGTAAACAGATATTCGAATTGGCTGACGGCTCCGTCTTTTTCGTCCATTTTTTCTTTGATTCCTTCAGGTAAGTAGTCAGCATAAACGTCGCAGAAATAGTCAAATACGATTCTGCAATGTTCGTCCAGACCTTTGCGGTAGCTGTGTAAATCTCCACTTATTCCCGAGAAATTTAATTTTATTACCAGATAGCTATTGCGATCCTTTGTGGGATGCTTTCCAATATAAAGATCGCCAAACAAAGCGTCAAACTTTTCTTTGGCACGTACATCATAATAATGTTGAAGCATATTCAAAGTCAGACTTTTTCCGAATCGGCGCGGGCGGATAAAAAAGAAAAAACGATCTGATTGCTCTATCAAGGGGATGTAAGAGGTTTTATCCACGTAATAATAATTATCCAAACGGATGTCCTCGAAGTTCATCATACCATAAGGTAACAACTTCCTGTCTGATGATACATATTTCATAATTAATGTCTTTTATATGAATGCACTTTGAATAAGTGTATACAAAGATACTTTCTTTCCGCTATTTTCCCAAACAAACGTTCTTTCTTTTTGTTTCGTGCTATTTGTTAGGAGTATCGCTCTATATTTTAACAAAATAGAAAATCTAATCAAACTCGTTGGCTGAATAGCGGATTTTATCTACCTTTGCATCTCAATTAAATGCGTCATTTTAAGCGAGAAAAAACATGATTCGAAAAATAATAAAAGCTCTTTGGATATTCTTGGCAGTCGTTGTGTTGGCTATTGTTGTCATCTTTGTCTCTATCTCAAAGGGTTGGATTGGCTATATGCCTCCTGTAGAGGAACTTGAGAATCCGAGCTATAAATTTGCAACGGAGATTTTTTCTGAAGATGAGAAAGTGCTTGGTACATGGTCTTACAGCAAGGAAAACCGGGTGTACACGGCTTACAAGGATTTGTCACCCAGCATTATCAATGCTCTTATTGCAACGGAAGATGTTCGTTTTGTCGAGCATTCCGGGATTGATGCTAAAGCGTTGTTCCGTGCGTTTGTGAAACGTGGTTTGATGTTTCAGAAAAATGCAGGTGGAGGTAGTACCTTGTCGCAACAGCTAGCTAAACAGTTGTTTACGGAAAATGTGGCGAGAAATACACTTCAGCGTCTTTTTCAAAAACCAATTGAATGGGTGATTGCAGTGAAACTTGAACGTTACTACACCAAAGAGGAAATATTGAGTATGTATCTCAATAAATTTGATTTTCTGAATAATGCTGTTGGTATCAAAACTGCTGCATATACCTATTTTGGCTGTGAACCGAAGGACTTGAAGGTTGAAGAAGCAGCTACGTTGGTGGGTATGTGTAAGAATCCGTCACTCTACAATCCGGTTCGTTTCAACGAACGTTCCCGTGGCCGTCGTAATGTGGTGCTCGAGCAGATGCGTAAAGCCGGATATATCACAGATGCAGAATGTGATTCTTTGCAGGCTCTTCCGTTGAAACTGACATATAACCGTGTTGACCACAAAGAGGGACTGGCTACTTATTTCCGCGAATATCTCCGTGGCGTCATGACAGCACCGAAACCGGTAAGAAGTGATTATCGTGGTTGGCAAATGCAGAAATTCTATGAGGATTCTATCGCTTGGGAAACTAACCCGTTATATGGCTGGTGTGCGAAAAACAAGAAGAAAGACGGTACAAATTATAACATCTATACAGATGGATTGAAGATTTATACAACTATCAATTCACGTATGCAGCAGTATGCCGAAGATGCTGTAAAAGAGCATTTGGGTGATTATCTGCAACCTGTATTCTTCAAGGAAAAAGAGGGAAGTAAGAATGCCCCGTATGCAAGATCACTGCCGGAAAAACGAGTGGAAGAGTTGTTGACGAAAGCAATGAAACAGACGGAACGTTATCGCCTCATGAAAGAGGCGGGAGCTTCGGAACAACAGATTCGTAAGGCGTTCGATACACCGGAAGAAATGACTGTCTTTTCCTGGAAGGGTGATAAAGATACGATTATGACACCGATGGATTCAATCCGCTACTATAAATCTTTCTTGCGGACAGGATTTATGTCAATGGATCCGGCAAACGGACACGTGAAGGCTTATGTGGGTGGACCGAATTATGTATACTTCCAGTATGATATGGCGATGGTGGGACGTCGTCAGGTAGGTTCTACTATTAAACCGTATTTATATACATTGGCAATGGAGAACGGATTTTCTCCTTGTGACCAGGCACGCCACGTAGAGCAAACTTTGATTGATGAGAATGGGACTCCCTGGACACCACGTAATGCAAATGATAAGCGTTATGGAGAAATGGTGACTCTGAAATGGGGATTGGCAAACTCCGATAACTGGATTTCTGCATACCTGATGGGTAAGCTGAATCCGTATGATTTGGTACGCTTGATCCATAGTTTCGGTGTACGCAATAAAGCAATTGATCCGGTGGTTTCACTTTGTCTGGGACCTTGTGAAATTTCTGTCGGTGAAATGGTCAGCGCATACACGGCTTTTGCCAATAAGGGAATCCGGGTGGCTCCATTGTTCGTTACTCGCATTGAGGATAGTGATGGCAATGTCATTTCTACTTTTGCACCGCAAATGGAAGAAGTGATAAGCGCGTCGAGCACTTACAAGATGCTGGTTATGCTGCGTGCCGTTATCAATGAGGGAACGGGTGGACGTGTTCGTCGATATGGAATTACCGCCGATATGGGTGGAAAAACAGGAACGACCAATGATAACTCCGATGCCTGGTTTATGGGATTTACTCCTTCACTGGTATCCGGTTGTTGGGTAGGAGGGGACGAACGTGATATTCACTTCGGTAGAATGACCTATGGACAGGGGGCTGCTGCAGCTTTGCCTATCTGGGCGATGTATATGAAGAAAGTATATGATGACCCGACTTTAGGATATGACCAGCAGGAGAGATTCAAACTTCCTGAAGGATTTGACCCGTGTGCCGGTTCGGAAACTCCTGATGGCGAAGTGGAAGAAAGAGGACTGGACGATCTGTTCAATTAAAGAAGTGCACAAGTATATTGTTTGCATAGGGAGTAATTACAATAGGAGAGAGAACCTGACTTTTGCCAGACAGAAGTTGACTGAATCGTTCTCTTCTATTTGTTTTGCCCCCGAACTGGAAACTAAACCTTTGTTTTTTAAGAATCCGGCTCTGTTTTCCAACCAAGTGGCTCTGTTCTATTCCGATAAGGATGAAGAGACGGTGAGGAAAATGCTGAAAAATATAGAACAGAGGTCCGGGCGTCGTCCGGAGGATAAGAAAGAGGAAAAAGTATGTCTGGATATTGACATGCTTTTATATGATAACAAAATATTAAAACCGGAAGATTGGCAAAGGGGATATATACAACAGTCATTATCAGCTTTCCATTCTTCATTATTTATTAAGTAGATGAAATTTCTTGGAATTATACCTGCCCGCTATGCATCCACTCGTTTTCCTGCGAAACCGTTGGCTATGTTAGGCGGAAAAACAGTCATACAACGTGTATACGAACAGGTGGCAGGCGTTTTAGATGACGCTTATGTAGCTACGGATGATGAACGCATTGAAGCTGCCGTTAAGGCGTTCGGGGGAAAGGTTGTGATGACTTCCGTTCACCATAAAAGTGGTACGGATCGTTGTTATGAAGCCTGTACCAAGATTGGAGGTGATTTTGACGTCGTAGTGAATATACAAGGAGATGAGCCTTTTATTCAGCCTTCACAACTGGATGCGGTAAAGGCTTGCTTCGAGGATGTAACCACGCAGATTGCTACATTGGTGAAGCCTTTTACTGCCGATGAACCGTTTGCCGTACTGGAAAACGTGAATTCACCGAAAGTGGTAGTCAACAAGAACTGGAATGCACTTTATTTCAGCCGTTCTATCATTCCTTATCAGCGTAATGCCGAGAAACAGGACTGGTTGAAGGGACATACCTACTACAAGCACATCGGATTGTATGCTTATCGTACAGAGGTGCTGAAAGAGATTACCATGCTTCCACAGTCTTCTTTGGAGTTGGCCGAATCTTTGGAGCAGCTTCGCTGGCTGGAGAACGGATACAAAATAAAGGTAGGTATCAGTGAAGTGGAAACTATTGGAATTGATACGCCGCAAGACTTGGAACGGGCAGAAGAATTTTTGAAGAATAGAAGTTAATCTTATGGATCGTACGATACAACCTGAAATACAAACCCTGAAAAATTTTCGTATACTTCCTCCTGTTCGAATGACGTTGCCAAACGGCATTCCGTTGACTGTTATTAATGCGGGTGAACAGGAAGTGGTACGCATAGATGTGCTTTTTGCCGGGGGACGCTGGCAGCAGTCGCAGAAACTGCAAGCTCTGTTTACGAACCGGATGCTGCGCGAAGGCACGAAAAAGTATACGGCTGCTACCATTGCCGAAAAACTGGATTATTACGGCTCATGGCTCGAATTGTCCAGTTCGTCGGAATATGCATATATCACTGTTTATTCGTTGAATAAGTATTTGGCGAAAACATTGGAGGTGGTGGAATCCATGATTAAAGAACCGCTTTTCCCGGAGAAGGAATTGCATACTATTCTCGATACCAATATCCAACAATATCTGGTTAATACTTCCAAAGTTGATTTTCTGGCACACCGCAGCCTGTTGCAGTCACTTTACGGTGAACAGCATCCATGTGGTAAAATTGTGGTGGAGGAAGATTATCATGCCATCACTCCGGAAGTGCTCCGTGAATTTTATGAACGGTATTATCATTCGGGTAATTGCTCTATATTCTTGTCCGGCAAGGTGACGGAGGATATTATCAGTCGGGTGACAGATACATTCGGCACTTCTTTCGGTCAACATCAGCAGCAGGTGTCGAGATTAAGTTTTCCTTTTACTGCTGTTCCCGAAAAGAGGATTTTTACAGAGCATGAAGATGCTATGCAGAGTGCTGTGAAGATGGGATATACGACCATTACCCGTAATCATCCTGATTATTTGAAACTTCGGGTACTGATGACTTTATTCGGAGGTTATTTCGGCAGTCGGCTGATGTCTAATATCCGTGAAGAGAAGGGATATACTTATGGTATTTCGGCAGGAATCATGTTTTATCCGGATAGCGGACTGTTGGCTATCTCGACAGAAACGGATAATGAATATGTGGAACCGTTGATACAGGAAGTGTACCATGAAATAGACCGCCTGCATCAGGAACCTGTGTCAGCCGAAGAACTGACTATTGTGCGCAACTATATGTTGGGAGAAATGTGCCGTAGTTATGAGTCGCCTTTCTCACTTTCGGATGCGTGGATCTTCATTGCTACTTCCGGGCTGGATGATGACTACTTTTCACGTTCTCTGCTGGCTGTGAATGAGGTTACTTCGATGGAAATACAAGATTTGGCACAGCGCTATTTGTGCAAAGAGACATTAAAAGAGGTCATTGCAGGTAAAAAGTTGTCATAATTTGCTTTCCGAAAGTGGGCTGTTTGGGATAGAAATTGTATCTTTGTCCAAATTGTAATTCTAAAATGAGTAACGACTAAAACCAATGAGGAAATATCTATATACTACACTTTTGCTGGCTCTTCTTGCACAAGAGGGAGTGATGGCACAAGAAAATGAAGGAAAAAAAGGCGGATTTTTCGGAAAAATTAAAGATACATTCTCCACTGAAATAAAGATTGGCAACTATACTTTTAAGGATGGCAGTGTCTATACGGGAGAAATGAAAGGACGAAAACCGAATGGAAAAGGAAAAACTGTCTTTAAAAACGGTGATGTCTTTGAAGGAGAATATGTGAAGGGAAAACGTGAGGGATATGGAATTTATATGTTTCCCGACGGAGAAAAGTACGAAGGACAGTGGTTTCAGGACCAGCAGCATGGAAAGGGTATTTATTATTTTATGAATAATAACCGTTACGACGGTATGTGGTATCAGGATTATCAGCATGGTGAAGGAACAATGTATTATCATAACGGTGATTTGTATGTAGGTAAATGGGTGAATGATAAGCGTGAAGGCGAAGGTACATACACTTGGGCGAATGGTGCCCAATATACCGGTCACTGGAAAAATGATAAGAAGAATGGCAAAGGTATCATGAACTGGGACGACGGCTGTAAGTATGAAGGAGACTGGAAAGATGATGTCCGTCACGGAAAAGGGGTGTTTGAATATACCAATGGAGATAAATACGACGGTGACTGGGCAGATGATATCCAACATGGGAAAGGTACTTACTACTTTCATACGGGCGATCGTTATGAAGGTTCTTATCTCTTAGGTGAACGTACCGGTGAGGGAGTTTATTATCACGCTAACGGTGACAAATATGTTGGTAATTTCAAAAATGGCATGCAAGACGGAAAAGGTACTTTTACCTGGGCGAATGGTGCTGTATATGAAGGAAGCTGGAAAAATAACAAACGTGATGGTAAGGGAGTCTATAAATGGAGCAATGGCGATGTTTATGATGGTGAGTGGAAAGATAACCGTCCCAATGGACAGGGTACTCTGAAAACCGTTGCTGGTATGCAATATAAAGGTGGCTTTGTTGATGGATTGGAAGACGGACAAGGCGTACAAATCGACAAAGACGGTAATCGCTTCGAAGGCTTTTTCAAACAAGGAAAGAAGAATGGTCCCTTTGTAGAAACAGATAAAGATGGGAAAGTGATTAAAAAAGGAACCTATAAATTTGGAAGACTTCAATAGATGATAGGTGATAAATGATAGTGGGCTGCGCATTGCGTGGCCTCTTTTTTATGGTACAAAGAAAAATGGATAATAACCCAAAGCGGTCATTATCCATTTTTAATTTCCTGTTGAAAGTAACTTCAACTATCAACTATCATTTATCACCTATCATCTATTAAATGATGTATTGTGAACTGATAGATTCGTTATTCATCACTCGTTTGATTGTTTCTGCAAACATATCGGCAATGCTTAACTGTTTCACTTTCGGGCATTTCTTTGCGTAAGGGATGCTGTCGGTAAATACCATTTCAGTCAGGGCAGACTCTTGTACACGGAAAGAAGCCGGATCAGACATTACGCAGTGGCTGGCGATAGCACGTACAGATTTGGCACCGGCTTCCAGCATGATGTTGGCTGCTTTGGTGATTGTTCCTGCCGTGTCTACAATATCGTCGATCAATACAACGTTTTTACCTTCTACATCACCGATGATTTGCATAGATGCTACTTCATTGGCTTTTTCACGTGATTTGTTGCAAAGTACCAATGGTACACCGAGGTATTTGGAGAAAGTGCTGGCACGTTTTGAACCTCCTACGTCCGGTGTAGCAATAACCAGGTTTTCCAGTTGCAATGACTGGATGTAGGGGAGGAATACTGCTGATGCATACAGGTGATCTACCGGAATATTGAAGAATCCCTGAATCTGGTCTGCATGCAAGTCCATCGTAATCAGGCGGTCGATACCTGCAACAGATAGCAGGTCGGCTACCAACTTAGCGCCGATAGATACACGCGGTTTGTCTTTTCTATCCTGACGTGCCCATCCGAAATAAGGGATTACGGCCACAACGCTCTTTGCAGATGCACGTTTAGCAGCATCGATCATCAGGAGAAGTTCCATTAAGTTGTCTGAGTTAGGGAAAGTGGATTGAACCAGGAATACGTGTGCGCCACGAATTGACTCTTCATATGAAACAGCAAATTCGCCATCGGCAAAATGGGTAATGTTCATATTTCCCAGAGGACAATCCAGGCTTGCGCAGATTTTTTCTGCAAGGTATCTCGAGTTTGTTCCCGAGAATACCATAAAGGGTGCTTTTTCGCTCATTTTGTAATAGATGTTACCTATTTGTTAATTTGCCTGCAAAGGTAGGAATTTCTCTTATTATTTAGAAGGACTTATTGTATAAAAAATATTTTTCTCTCCAACTTATCGGAAATATTTGTAGATTTGCTTTCTGAAAACAGTTAATAGTCAAAAATGAGTTCACGCTTTCCTTTATATATAATAGGTATAGTGTTGTTTGCCTCTTTTTTTTCGTGCACTGATATGGTGCCGACCAAAGAGGTGCGCCTGATTGATTCATTAAACGGGAAAGCGTATGCTTATCGTTATCGAAGTCTGGATTCTTCTTATAAATACGCCAATGAAGCCTATCGGCAGGTGAATTTCTACAAGTCGGGGAAAGCGGAAGCATCCAACAACCTGGGATTCTGTGCTTTTATGGCTATGGACTTTGACCGGGCGGAAGCGTTGCATAAGGAAGTATATAAACTGACTAAAAATGAACTCGAACTGTTGATTGCCGACATCGGACTGATGAAAATCTGTCAGCGGACGGCTATGAACAAAGAATTTTATGATTATCGTAACAGTGCGCTCAAGCGCATGAAACGTATTCGTGAAGAGAGTGACCTGTTTGCTGATCGTCACGAAGCACTCCGGCTGGATTATGCGTTCACCGAATTTTTCATCGTTTCTTCTATTTATTACTACTATCTGCAGCAACGGCAGGAGGCCATCACATCTCTCAACCGGATTCCCGAAGATGAAGCTTTGACAGATACTAATCAGTTGCTTTATTATCATTATATAAAAGGTTCGGCCTCATTGGTAGAAGCAACTAAGCCGGAAGACCGGAAAATGCGTGAGTTCGACCAACTTTATATTACGTGGCGGACAGCTGTTCAGACCAATCATCCTTATTTCGAAGGAAATGGTCTGCAAGGATTGGCTAATCTGATGGTTTCACCCAATAATTTCGAACTTTTCCGGACGAGAAGGGGATATGCGCTGGATCAGTTTGGTTTTCCGGTAGATTCGCTTTTGCCTTTGCGGATGGCACAGCGTGCGCTTGAAAAGTTCCGTGAGTATAATGATTTGTATCAGATTGCCGGTGCGTATGTGTCTATCGGTAAATATATGAATGAGCACGGACGTTATTCGGAGGCATTGGATACGCTTGCAAAAGCGTTGGATTGTGTGAATCAACATCACATGCTCTATTATCATCATGCGGCGGATACGTTGGATAAACTATATGTTTTTGTAGAAGGAGATACGACTTATACCGGGGTTCCATGGATTATGCAGGAAGATGTAAGAACGGTACCTGAATGGATCTCAAGGATTCGGGAGCAATTGAGTGTGTCGTATGCGGGGCTCGGGATGAAGTATGCTTCTGACTACAACCGGAATATATATCTGGATATTTTGAATTATACCCGTCAGGATAAGGAGTTGGAGAGCCGTTATCTTTCATTGGAAGCCGATTCACGACAAATGACGCTTGTACTTTCTTTGGTTATTGTCGGACTTGTATTGGTGGTTATTCTTTGGTGGTTTTTCAATAAACGGTCTAAAATAAGGAATCAGGTAGACGTGGAGCGTCTGCAACGGATTCTGACTCTTTGCCGGGACATAACTTCGTCTATTCCGATGAATGTCCCATTAATTCAGCAAGGTATCGATCAATTGTTCGGGAAAGGACGTCTCCAACTGGAAATTTCGGAGGAGGGAAAAGCGGCACTGGTTCCTCTGCATCGGTTGAACCGTGATGAAAAAGCGTTAGTGCATGTGCTTGAACCGTATATTGTTTGGGCTGCGGATAATGAGCAGATGGTGGAAGCGTTGAGTGACGAGCGGATGCAGTTGGAAAAGCAGCGGTATGTTTACGAACAACATATTGCGGGAAATAAACGCCAGAATCTTATAAAGAAGGCTTGTCTGGCCATTGTCAATGGTATTAATCCTTATATTGACCGTATCTTGAATGAGGTGCATAAGTTGACGGAGAGGGGATATATTGATCATGCGAAGATTAAGAAAGAGAAGTATCAATACATTGATGAGCTGGTAACTACGATTAATGAGTACAACGATATTCTGGCTCTTTGGATTAAGATGAAGCAAGGAACGCTTAGCTTGAATATTGAAACTTTCAGTCTCAATGAACTGTTTGAACTGCTAGGCAAGGGAAGACGTGCTTTTGAAATGAAAAATCAGAAGTTGGAAATTGAACCGACTACGGTTATGGTGAAGGCCGACCGGGCACTGACTTTGTTTATGATTAATACGCTGGCTGAAAATGCCCGTAAATATACTCCGGAAGGAGGAACCATTAAAGTGTATGCCCGCACTACGGAGGATGCCTATGTCGAGATCTCTGTGGAGGATAACGGAAGAGGTATTTCCGAAGAGGATGTGGCGTATATCATTGGTGAGAAGGTGTATGATTCCCGTGTGATCGGAATGAAGAATGCAGCCGATCCGGAAGTGTTGAAAGAGAACAAAGGTAGTGGTTTCGGATTGATGAATTGTAAGGGAATCATTGAGAAGTATAAGAAAACGAATGATTTATTCCGGGGATGCGTCTTTGATGTGGAGAGTGAACTGGGGAAAGGAAGTCGTTTTTATTTTCGTTTGCCTTCGGGAGTGCGTAAAGCGATGGGGGGATTGCTGCTTTGCTTGTTATTTCCGTTAGGGATGGTTTCTTGTCTGCATGATCCGATTCCTCCCATGTTGCAGGATGGCGATTCAATTGTAGTAGTTACGGATTCTGCGTATGAGGATTTGCTGGATGTAGCATCGGATTATGCGAATGCCGCCTATTTTGCTAATGTGGATGAAAATTATGAGTTGGCTTTGCAATATATAGATTCTGCCATGCTTTTTCTGAATGAGCATTATGAAAAATATGCGCGTCCGGATCGTCCACATCGGTATATGAAGCTGGTAGGTGAGGGAACGCCTGCTGAAATCAGTTGGTGGAACGAACTGTTTGATTCGGATTATCATGTAATTTTGGATATCAGGAATGAGGCGTCAGTAGCTTTTCTGGCTTTGAAACAGTTGGATGCATATAGTTATAATAATTCGGCATTTACGGATTTGTATAAGTTGCAGGGAGAGGATCAAACTCTCGAAGCATATTGCCGGCAGTTGGAGCGTTCGAATACCAATAAGACGGTAGGAATTATTTTATGCTTTGTTTTATTGATTGTTTCGTTGGTCGGATATTATTTCCTGTACATGAGAAAACGTTTGCAGAATCGCTTGAATCTCGAACAAGTACTTGAGATTAATCAGAAGGTGTTTGCCGCATCTTTGGTGAGACCGCAGGAACAGGAAAACGCAGAGGCGCTTCAACGGGAAGAGAGTACGCTTAAAGAAATTCCACAGCGGATTGTGGATGAAGCATTCAGTTCGGTAAATGAATTACTGACGATTGACCGGATGGGGATTGCTGTTTATAATGAAACGACACACCGGCTGGAATATGCTTCTCGTCCCGGACAGGAAATGCCGGAGATGGTAGAGCTGTGTTTTAGTTCCGGGAAATATCTTTCCGAACAGCATCTTCAGGCAATTCCGCTGATGGTGGAAGCAGGAGGCGAGCATCAATGTGTCGGTGTGCTTTATCTGGAGCGCAGGGAGGGAACGGAACAGGAGACAGATCGACTGCTTTTTGAACTGGTAGCTCGTTATGTGGCTATTGTCGTGTTTAACGCAGTGGTGAAGCTGGCTACAAAATACCGGGATATCGAGTCGGCACACGAAGAAACACGCCGGGCTTCTTGGGAGGACAGCATGTTGCATGTACAGAATATGGTGCTTGACAACTGTTTGTCGACTATTAAACATGAGACGATTTATTATCCGAATAAGATCAAACAGATTGTAGGACGGTTGAATGCGCAGAATCTTTCGGAAACGGAAGAGCGTGAAGCGGTGGAGACTATGACGGAATTGATTGAATACTATAAGGGAATCTTTACGATTTTGAGTTCGTGTGCTTCCCGTCAATTGGAGGAGGTCACTTTCCGGCGTACGGTGATTCCGGTACAGGAGCTTTTGGATGCTGCCGGAAAATATTTCAAGAAGTTGATGAAGAATCGGCCGGAGAGGATAGAATTGGAAATAGAGTCGATGGAGGCGAAGGTGATAGGAGACGTGAATCAGTTGCGTTTTCTATTGGAGAATTTGATTGATGAAGCATTGACTGTGCGTGAAGATGGAGTGATACGTCTGCAAGCACGCAAGGATAATGAATATATTCGTTTCCTCTTTACGGATACGAGACGCGAGAAGAGTGTGGAAGAGTTGAATCAACTATTTTATCCGAATCTGGCACGTATGACTTCCGGTGAAAAAGGGGAGTTGAGGGGAACGGAATATCTGGTATGCAAGCAGATTATCCGCGACCACGACGAATTTGCGGGACGTAGGGGATGCCGTATCAATGCCGAGCCGGCTGAAGGCGGCGGGTTTACGGTTTATTTCACTATTCCGCGCCGATAGAAGGAAAACACATAAAAGTTATTAGATAAGGAACATGGAAGAACAGAAGTTTAAAGTTATTATTGTAGAGGATGTAAAACTGGAGTTGAAAGGGACAGAAGAAATATTCCGTCATGAAATACCGAATGCGGAAGTGATCGGCACGGCAATGACGGAAAGTGAGTTTTGGCCGTTGATGGAGGCCCAGCTTCCCGATCTGGTATTGTTGGACTTAGGACTGGGAGGTTCTACGACCATTGGTGTTGATATTTGCAAGAATATATTCAAACGTTACAAAGGAGTTCGGGTACTGATCTTCACGGGTGAGATTCTGAACGAAAAATTGTGGGTGGACGTATTGAATGCCGGTGCCGATGGAATCATCCTCAAAACGGGTGAGTTACTGACGAAAACAGACGTTCAGGCTGTGATGGACGGAAAGAAATTGGTATTTAACTATCCGATTTTGGAAAAGATTGTAGATCGTTTCAAGAAATCTGTAGCCAACGATGCCAAGCGTCAGGAGGCTGTCATCAGTTATGATATTGATGAATATGACGAACGTTTTCTCCGTCATCTGGCATTAGGTTATACGAAAGAGATGATTGCCAATCTGAAAGGAATGCCTTTTGGTGTGAAATCATTGGAGAAACGGCAGAATGATCTTATCGGACGTCTTTTCCCGAATGGTGAACGGGTGGGAGTGAATGCTACCCGGTTGGCAGTACGTGCATTGGAATTGCGTATTATTGATCTGGATAATCTGGAGCCTGACGAAGAGTAAATTAAGTATTAGGTATAAAGTATTATATGAAGAATAAATGGCGCATGCCCCATCCCGCTACGATGTTCCTTCTGCTGACAATGGCAGTGGTCTTTCTTTCATGGATATGCGATATCTATGGATTGAAAGTGACATTGCCGCAGACAGGTGAGGATATCCGTGTACAAAGCCTGTTGAGTCCGGAAGGAATCCGTTGGTGGTTGCGGAACGCTATTAAGAACTTTACGGGCTTTGCTCCGTTGGGCATGGTGATTATTGCTATGTTCGGATTGGGAGTGGCACAACATTCCGGTTTTATTGATGCATGTATCCGCATGGGGGTGGGAAACCGGCAGGAAAAGAGGAAAATCATTTTGTGGGTGATTGTGCTTGGTTTGTTGTCGAATGCCATTGGTGATGGTGGATATATCATTTTATTGCCTATTGCTGCTATGCTGTTTCAATGGGTGGGGCTTCATCCGGTTGCAGGGATTGTTACGGCTTATGTTTCCGTTGCGTGCGGGTATAGTGCTAATATTGTATTGAGTACGATGGACCCGTTGTTGGCGCATACCACGCAAGAGGCTGCATTGGCACAAACGGGTTATCAGGGAAATACGGAACCTCTTTGCAATTACTTTTTTATGAGTGCTTCAACAGTAGCCATTACGGCTATTGTGTATTGGATTACTCAAAAATGGCTTCTTCCTACGTTAGGTAAATATGAAGGCAGTATGAAAGTGGTGGCTTACCATCCTCTGTCTCGTAAAGAGCGGCGTGCTATTATGATTTCCATTGTTGTGGCAGCTATCTATGTGGCTCTTATCTTGTGGCTTACTTTTTCTTCTTATGGAATTTTGCGGGGTGTGAACGGTGGTTTGATGCATTCGCCTTTTATTGCCGGTATTTTGTTTTTGCTTTCTTTGGGAGCAGGTATTACGGGAATGGCTTATGGATTCAGTTCCGGGCGGTATCGCACTGATAATGATGTGATTGAAGGACTTACGCAGCCGATGAAGCTTCTTGGAGTGTATTTCGTTATCGCTTTCTTCGCTGCGCAGATGTTTGCCTGTTTTGAATATTCTCATCTGGATAAATGTCTGGCTATCATGGGTGCTGATCTGCTTTCTTCGTTTGAACCGGCTCCTTTGTCTGCTCTTGTCCTGTTTATTCTGTTTACGGCATTGATAAACCTGATTATGGTATCTGCTACTTCCAAATGGGCTTTTATGTCTTTTATCTTTATCCCGATGTTTGCACAGATGGGAATTGCTCCGGATATAGCACAATGTGCTTTCCGTATCGGAGATAGCTCGACGAATGCCATTACTCCTTTCTTATTCTATATGCCTCTGGTGCTTACCTATATGCGGCAGTATGATAAGCAGATTACGTATGGTTCATTGCTGAAATATACCTGGAGATATTCATTAGGCATTTTGGTTGTCTGGACATTGTTGTTTATCGTTTGGTATTTGTTGAAAATACCGATGGGATTGTAGGGCTAAGGAATGATTGCCGGGCTCCGGTTTATCAGATTGGAATTTTGTTTTTCTGAATTAATCGCTATATTTGCACCGTTCCTTAAAGAAAGACAACGAATGAATCTACCAGAAATCTCTGAAAATCTAATTGAACAGTTAAATCACGGTAATACAAAAGCATTTGATAAAATCTATCATACCTACTATCTTTATTTGTGTGCGATAGCCGTTTATTATGTGCATGATAAAAGGGTGGCAGGGGAGATTGTGAATGATGTCTTTGTTGCTTTTTGGCAGAATCGACATCATATTACTCATCCTGCTCTTCCGTATTTGCGGCGTGCCATTCAAAATGCGAGCATCAGTTATCTGCGCTCTTCTTACTTCAACGAAAAACAGATGACGGAACAGATGGAAGAAATCTGGGCTTTTCTCGAAAATCATATTCTTTCTTCCGATAATCCTTTGCAGGCATTGGAGCATAGCGAAATGAATACCATCATCATGAAGAAGGTGGAGGAATTGCCTGCCAAATGCCGTGCCATATTTAAAGCAAGTTTGTATGAGGGGAAGACATATAGTGAAATTGCCGAGGAGCAGAATATTAATGTGACCACTGTAAGGGTACAGATGAAAATAGCATTGACTAAGCTGCGCGAATCACTAGGTACTCCTTATATGATAGCTATTTTGATGTTTCTCTAAAAAAAATCGCTTTTCTTTTAAACGTTTCTTTTTTTATTGCGTATCTAGTTATATACACCCATAGAAAAAGTACGTTTATGAATGACTCTTATCATATAGAAGAATTGGAAATCCGGATAAGCAACTATCTGTCCGGTAACTGCACCGAAGAAGAGAAGGAAGCTCTGCTCGCTTATCTGGCTTCCAATGAAGATGCTGCTAAAATATTTCGGGAGATGTCCGCAGTATGGGCTGTTTCTTCTGTGCCTGCATTTGCGAAAATAGAGGATGCTAATTTATCACAGATAAAAGAAAAAATAGCGGCTGCAGAGATGAAGCCTGTCCGTTCGCGGAAGATAGTTCCTGTGTGGCTGAAGGTGGCTGCTGCAATTATTTTGTTGTTGGGCTGTAATTACTTCTGGTACACTTATACTGAAAATCTTACGGAAGTATATACGAATGCGGATTCTCCTTATGAAATTAAAGTGCCGGCCGGTTCGCGGACGAATATTGTGCTTCCGGATGGAACAGAGGTTTCATTGAATGCGGGTTCTGTGTTACGCTATTGTCGCGGGTTCGGTATTCGTGAACGTGATGTTACGCTTGATGGCGAAGGATATTTCAAGGTGGCGAAAAATGAGAAGATTCCTTTCTTTGTAACGACGAATGGTGTGCAGGTAAAGGTGGTGGGGACTGTTTTTAATGTCCGTGCTTATGATGACGATAATTATGTAATGGTATCTCTGTTGGAAGGTCGTGTCAATTTAGCCACTTTGTCCGGTTCGGTGATGAAGCTATTCCCTAGCGAACAGGCTTTTTACGATAAGAATACGGGCCGCATGGAGAAAATGAAATCAAATGCTAGTTCTGCCTGTGACTGGTTGGATGGTGGCCTGACATTTGAGGATGCTCCGTTTGCCGACATCGCACACCGTCTGGAGCGCAAATTCCAGGTGAAGATCAGTTTAGGGAGTGAACGTCTGAAAGCGGAACGCTTTTCCGGATGTTTCAATAGTAATCAAAGTATCAATGATATATTGGGAGAAATCAACGTTGAGAAGCAATATACATGGAAAGTTAGTGGAGACACTATCTTTATAACTGACAAGAAAAAGGAGGTAAAATAAGAAAAAGTAAAGTATGATTGAGAACTTAGTCGATAGATATATCGGCGGTTCAGCGTTGTATAGAAAGATATTATGTTAACCTTTAATAGTGAAAAATATGAGATTAATAGTAAAAAGAATATTATTAATGCTTCTGCTTTTGTCTGTAGGAAATGCTTTGACTGGTGGTTTCCAGCTATCGGCACAGGTACAAAGTAAAAGTTTCAGTGTGAAAGTAGATAATATTACTTTAAAAGAAGCCATTGAAGTAATAAAGAAGCAAGGCAATTACTCTTTCCTGATTCGTAATAATGACATTGATTTGAATAGGAAAGTTTCTGTGAATATAAATAACGGTACTATTAATGATGTGATGGGACAATTGCTGGCCGGAACGGACGTCAGGTATGAAGTGAACGGAAACCGGGTGATTATGTTCCATGCAGTGACACCGCAGAAAGAACAGGAAAAAGCGTTTGTCTTAAAAGGACGGATCACTGATCCTACTGGTGAAGGGGTGATTGGGGCAAATGTGAAAGTGGTCGATTCTACAGAAGGTACCATTACGGATATGGATGGCAATTTCTCCTTGATGGTTACTCCAAATGCCCGTTTATCCATATCATATATCGGCTATGCCACACAGGAAGTGGTGGTAAAAGATCAACGTCCTCTCAATGTAACTTTGAAAGAAGATACCCGGTTAATAGACGAAGTAGTAGTTGTTGGTTACGGCGTACAAAAGAAAGCGAACCTGACAGGTGCGGTGAGCAGTGTGAAGATGGATGATGTTTTAGGTGACCGTCCGGTGGTGTCTGTGAGTGACGCTTTGAAAGGGGCAATGCCCGGTTTGCAGATTACAGGTAATTCTGGAAGACCCGGTGAAGAAATGAGTTTCAATATTCGTGGTGTCAACAGTCTGGATAAGAATGGAAAACCGCTGGTACTGGTGGATAACGTGGAGATGGATATTAATATGCTCGATCCGAACGATATCGAATCGGTGACTGTTTTGAAGGATGCGGCATCTTCTGCTATTTATGGAGCACGGGCAGCTTTCGGGGTGATTTTGATTACTACAAAGAAAGGTTCGGATGCAACTAAACTCTCTATTAATTATTCAAATAATTTCTCCTTCAGCAGGCCTGCCAATATGCCTCATAAGGCTACTCCGCTCCAAACGGTACAGGCTTATAAGGACATGGGGACAATCAATTATCAAAGTGGTCAGAACGTAGATACTTGGTTGGGACTTTTGAAGGAATATAATGCTAATCCGTCTGCATATCCGGATGGTTATGCAATGGTGGACGGGCTGCGTTATAGCTTGGCAGAAACTGATCTTTTCGATGATATGATGGAGACTGGTTTCCAGCAAACTCATAATATCTCGGTAGGTGGCGGTACGAAAGATATTTCTTATCGTTTCTCCTTCGGTATGGTGAATGAAAATGGGGTACTGGCTTCGGATAAAGATACGTACAAGCGTTACAACGTGTCTTCTTATCTCCGTTCAGATGTGTTTTCATGGATTACTCCGGAATTGGATATTAAATATACGAATTCCAACTCTTCATTGCCGGAAACTTCCGGAGGATATGGTATATGGGGAGCAGCAGTCGCATTCCCTTCTTATTTCCCTACCGGAACAATGAATATCGACGGTGAAGAATTACCGATCAATACTCCTCGTAATTTGATTGACCTGGCATATCCGACCACTATTCAAAAGAATAATCTTCGTATTTTCGGAAAGGTAACGATCAGTCCTTTGAAGAATGTGAAGTTGATTGGTGAGTACACATTCAATCATCTAAGTAACGAGAAAACGAAATTTGAGAAGAAGTTCTATTATGCCCATGGAGGCAATTTTGTGAAAGAGGTTTCCACTGCCAATTCCAAGTATGAATACTCCAATGGTATTACGGATTATAATGCATTGAACTTCTATGCTAACTATAACAACTCATGGGGCAAACATGATGTAACGGTGATGGGAGGTTTCAATCAGGAAAGTAGCGACTACCGCTATGCGGAGATGTCGCGTATGAATATGATTAATGAAGATCTGCCGTCTATCTCGCAATCGACAGGTGATTATTTTGCTAAAGACAAATTTGAACGTTATACGGTAAGAGGGTTGTTCTATCGCATCAACTATTCGTTTGCCGGCAAGTATTTGCTTGAAACGAACGGACGTTATGACGGTTCTTCCAAATTCCCGAAGAATAGCCGTTTCGGTTTCTTTCCTTCTGTTTCCGCCGGATGGCGTATCAGCGAGGAAGCATTTATGAAACCTTTGAATTCAGTTCTTTCTAACTTGAAATTGCGTGGTTCTTGGGGTAATATCGGAAATCAGAGTATCACTCCTTATGCATATATTCCCGGTATGGATGCTGAACAGGCTTATTGGACTGTTTCCGGTATTAAAGTTACTACTTTGAAACCTGCTGCATTGGTCAGCAATAGCTTTACTTGGGAGAAAGTTACGACAATTGATGTCGGATTCGATCTTGGGCTATTGGATAACAGACTAAATATGGTGTTCGACTGGTATAGAAGAGATACTAAGGGTATGCTTGCTCCGGGTTCTGAACTTCCGGGTGTATTAGGTGCAAGTGCTCCTTTACAAAATACGGCTGACCTTCGTTCTAAAGGATGGGAAGTTTCGGTTGACTGGAATGACCAAATCGGAAAAGTGAAATATAGCTTAGGTTTCAATCTTTACGATTCGAAAACAAAGATTACTAAATACAATAACGAAACAGGATTATTTGGTAAGGACAAGAATGATAATGAAACATATCGTGTAGGAATGGAGCTGGGTGAGATCTGGGGATATGTAACCGATCGTTTGTATACAGTAGATGATTTCGATGCGGAAGGTAAATTGAAACCGGGTATTGCCAAAGTGGAAGGGTATAATCCGAATCCGGGAGATATATTATACAAAGATTTGGATGGTAATAATATTATCAACAGTGGTACCAGTACAACGAAAGATCCGGGAGACCGTAAAATCATCGGTAATAATACCCGGCGTTATCAGTATGGTATTCATGGTAGTGCAAGTTGGAACGGTTTTTCTCTGTCATTCTTGCTGCAAGGAGTTGGTAAACGGGATTTATGGGTGATGAACGATCTGTTTTATCCACATTATGATGCTTGGACTACCGTTTACGATTCACAGTTGAATTACTGGACTCCGGAAAATACGAATAGTTATTTTCCCCGTATTTATGAGAAAGCGGCCGGAAATACAGATGCCAATACACGTGTACAGACTCGTTATTTACAGGATGGATCGTATTTAAGTATTCGTAATATAACACTTTCTTATAATTTCCCCTCCAAGTGGATGAGTAAGATTGGAGTTAATAATCTGGCTGTGTTCTTCAGTGGTGAGAATCTTTATACGTTCGACCACTTGCCGAAGGGACTTGATCCGGAACGTTCTGTCACGGATGATTTAGGACAACGTGGTTTTACCTATCCGTATATGAGACAGTATTCGTTCGGTATAAACCTTTCATTCTGATTGTTTCACAACTTAAAGAGTAATTATTATGAATAAATATATACTATGTGTAAGCGTTAGTTTTTGTTTGTTGATGTCGTCTTGTCTGAATGACGAATTTCTGGAGGTTTATCCTAAAGGACAGCAAACAGAAGCATCGGTCTTTACTACTTATGACAACTTTAAAACGTATACATGGGGATTGTATAACGTGTTCTTCGGATATACGTATGATACAGGGCAAACGGATGAAATTTTCCGTGGTGATTTTGAATCGGATAACATGATAAAAGGATTGGATGGATATGAAGGTCAGTGGGCATATCGCAAAGCAAAGGCTACGGATGAATCTAAAGATTGGGATTACGATTATATCCGCCGTGTTAATCTGATGCTTGATAATATCGATCATTCGGAAATGAATGAAACCGAGAGGGAGCATTGGAGAAGTGTGGGATATTTCTTCCGTTCTTATAAATACTTTCAGATGCTTTCTAAATTTGGTGATATTCCCTGGGTAGAGCATGCTTTGACAGAGGAAAGTCCCGAGCTTTATGGAAAACGTGATAGTCGTGACCTGGTGGCTTCCAATATTCTGTCTAATTTGAAATATGCGGAAACACATATTGGCAGTAATATCGAAGCGGATGGGAAAAATACAATTAATATGTATGTGGTGAAAGCTCTTATTTCCCGTTTTGCTTTATTTGAAGGAACTTGGAGAAAATATCATGGTTTGTCGGGGGCAGATACTTATCTGGAAGAATGTGCCCGTGCTTCTGAAGAGGTGATTAAGCAATATCCGAATGTGCATCCTAAATATGATGAGTTGTTTAATTCGGAAACACTGGATGGAGTGACAGGTATTATTTTGTATAAGGCTTATGAAACCGGACAGTTGATGCATGGTTTGACCCGTATGGTGCGTACAGGTGAATCTTATATTGAGGCAACGAAAGACGCGGTAGACAGTTATCTCTGTACGGATGGACGACCGGTTAGCACGACGACTAGCCATTATGGGGGTGATAAGAATATGTATGGACAATTCCGTGATCGTGATTACCGGTTGTATTTGACGATCTGTCCTCCATATATGGTGAAGAAAGAAAACGGACCCAGTACGGCTGATTGGAAATATACGGATAATGCACAGGACAGAGAATTTATAGATTTAATGGCTACGATTTCCGGTGAAACTTATCATCGTTTGCCGTCTTCCAACTTTAAAGGATTCACTGTGCAAGGACAACCTCACTTTAAGAATATGAACTGGGGACAGGGCTGGAATGCTTCCCAAATGGGCTTCTGGGTATGGAAATATTATAATACACATACTGTAGCTACCAACGCGAATGGGGTGAATACAACAGATGCCCCGCTGTTCCGTATAGGTGAGGTGATGGTAAATTATGCCGAAGCGATGTGCGAATTGAACAAGTTAGACCAGGCTGCTGCGGATAAGTCTATTAACAAACTTCGGGCAAGAGCTAATGTGGCGAAAATGGTGGTAAATGATATTAATGATGCTTTTGATCCGAAGCGTGATCCTTCCGTTCCTGCTCTCTTGTGGGAAGTGCGTAGGGAGAGACGAGTTGAGTTGATGGGTGAAGGTTTCCGTCTGGATGATTTGCGCAGGTGGAAGAAAGGAGACTATGTTAACAAACAACCGCTGGGTGCTTATGTGACAGGGGCTTCGGCCAAGAATTTGAAAGTAACGGGTGGTACAGGTGCTGATGAAGGATATGTTTATTTCTTTGATACCCCGCTTGGATGGCAGGAACATTATTATCTGTATCCGTTGCCTTTGAAGCAATTGGCTTTAAATACGAATCTGGAACAAAATCCGGTATGGACAAAGTAATTTTAAATTAAAATGATACACAAGACCTGTAATATTTTAGTATATTGCAGGTCTTGAAAATTTAAGGTAGAAAATGAAAAATAGAATATCAATAAAATATGCGTTTTTTTGTGGAACAGCTTGCTGCATCTCATCTATATTACGGGCGCAACAGGATGTATCTCGAATGAATGTGCTTTTTATAATGGCTGATGATATGCGTCCCGAACTGGGGTGCTACGGGGTGGATGTAGTGAAAACTCCTAATATGGACCGTTTGGCGGCAAGTGGAGTCTTGTTTCAGAATGCGTATTGTAATATTCCGGTGAGTGGGGCATCCCGGGCTAGTTTATTGACGGGGGTATATCCTCATTATCCCGATCGCTTTATTAGTTTTTCCGCCTATGCCAGCAAAGATTGTCCTGAAGCAATACCTATTTCGGGATGGTTCACCCGGAATGGTTATCATACTATTTCGGACGGCAAGGTGTTTCATCATATCAGCGATCATGCGGATTCGTGGAGCGAGGCTCCTTACCGGAATCATCCGGATGGATATGATGTATATTGGGCGGAATATAATAAATGGGAACTTTGGATGAATTCGGAATCGGGAAAAACGATTAATCCGAAAACGATGAGGGGACCTTTCTGTGAATCTGCTGATGTTCCTGATACTGCCTATGATGATGGGAAACTTGCAAACCGGGCTATTCGTGACTTGAAAAGGATGAAGGAGACCGGCAAACCTTTCTTCTTGGCTTGTGGTTTCTGGAAACCTCATTTGCCGTTCAATGCTCCAAAGAAATATTGGGATTTATATAAACGGGAGGAAATACCTTTGGCTACCAATCGTTTCCGGCCTGAAGGATTACCGGAACAGGTTCGTAATTCGGGCGAGATATATGCGTATGCACGGGTTACGGATACGAGTGATATTGACTTCCAACGGGAGGTAAAACATGGATATTATGCTTGTTTGAGTTATGTGGATGCACAGATCGGCAAGGTATTGGATGCATTGGATGAACTGGGATTATCGGATAATACAATTGTGGTTTTGTTGGGGGATCATGGCTGGAATCTGGGAGAACATGATTTTATAGGTAAACATAATCTGATGGATACTTCTACTCATGTACCGTTGATTGTCCGTGTGCCGGGAATGAAAAAGGGAAAAACAAAATCGATGGTGGAATTTGTTGATTTGTACCCAACTTTATGTGAACTTTGCAAACTTCCTGTTCCCGCTGAACAGTTAAGCGGACAAAGCTTTGCCGGGGTTTTCAAAAATCTGAAAGCTAAGACGAAAGATGAAGTTTATATTCAGTGGGAAGGAGGAGATAATGCTGTTGACCGGCGTTATAGTTATGCGGAATGGATGAAAGGCGACGTGAAGAAAGCCAGTATGCTGTTTGATCATCAGATTGACAGGAAGGAAAACAAGAATCGGGTAGATGAGAAAAAATATAAGAATAAGGTCGAATCATTATCTTCTTTTATCAGAATAAAGAAGTCATCATTAAAGAAATAATATGAGAACAGTTTTTTTACAGTCCAACCGTTTGGTATCGGTTGTTTTATTCATGCTTTATGGTATGTCGATGTTTGCCCAGCGACAGGATATCTTGTTAAATAACGATTGGAATTTCCGGTTCTCGCATCAGGTACAGAAGGGAACAGAAGTAAGAGTTGATTTGCCTCATACTTGGAATGCGCAGGATGCTTTGTCCGGTAAGATAGACTATAAACGGGGAATTGGCAATTATGAGAAGAATTTATTTATTCGTTCCGAATGGAAAGGAAAACGTCTTTTTATTCGTTTCGAAGGAGTGAATAACATTGCAGATGTGTTTGTCAATCGTCGTCATATAGGTGAGCATCGTGGGGGATATGGGGCTTTTATCTTTGAGATCACTGGAAAGGTGGAATATGGAAAAGAAAATTCTATATTGGTACGAGTGAATAATGGTGAACAGTTGGATATTATGCCTTTGGTCGGTGACTTTAATTTTTATGGAGGTATTTATCGGGATGTACATTTGCTGATTACTGATGAGACGTGTATTTCTCCTTTGAATTATGCTTCTCCCGGAGTACGTCTGATACAGGATAGTGTAAGCCATAAATATGCTAAGGTGCGTGCTGTTGTTGATTTATCAAACGGAGATAGTGGTAATCGGGAAGTAGAGCTTAATGTACGCCTGTTAGATGGTCAAAGGGTGGTGAAAGAAGGAACAAAGAAAGTGAATCTTTCTGGAAACGCAGCAATGCAGCAGGAATTTACATTTGAAATCGATCAACCTCATTTATGGAATGGCCGTCAGGATCCTTTCCTTTATCAGGCGGAAGTGACTCTTTCCCGGAATGGTCAGATGGTAGATCGCGTCACACAACCGTTGGGACTTCGTTTTTACCGGATCGACCCTGATAAAGGTTTTTTCCTGAATGGAAAACATTTACCTCTTCAAGGCGTTTGCCGTCATCAGGATAGGAGTGAGGTGGGCAATGCATTGCGCCCGCAACACCATGAGGAAGATGCGGCATTGATGTTGGAGATGGGAGTGAATGCTGTTCGTCTGGCGCATTATCCGCAGGCTACTTATTTTTATGATCTGATGGATAAGAATGGTATTATTGTATGGGCTGAAATACCTTTTGTGGGCCCTGGTGGATATAATGATAAGGGGTTTGTGGATTTACCTGCTTTCCGTGCCAACGGAAAGGAACAGCTCAAAGAGCTGATTCGCCAACATTATAATCATCCTTCTATTTGTGTATGGGGGCTATTTAATGAGTTGACGGAGTTGGGAGATAATCCGGTTGAGTACATCAAAGAATTAAATGTGCTGGCACATCAGGAAGATCCTACTCGACTTACGACCTCTGCAAGTAATCAAATGGGAGATTTGAATTTCATAACGGATGCTATTGCCTGGAACCGTTATGATGGATGGTATGGTGGCACTCCCGCTGATTTGGGGAAATGGTTGGATCGAATGCATAAGGATCATCCGGAAATATGTATCGCTATCAGTGAATATGGTGCCGGCGCAAGTATTTACCATCAACAAGATTCGTTGGTTAAAACTGTACCAACCAGCTGGTGGCATCCAGAAAACTGGCAGACGTATTATCACATTGAAAACTGGAAAACAATCTCTTCCCGCCCTTATGTATGGGGAAGCTTTGTATGGAATATGTTTGATTTTGGCGCTGCACATCGCACTGAAGGAGACCGTCCCGGAATTAATGATAAAGGTTTGGTTACCTTCGACCGGAAAGTTCGTAAAGATGCTTTCTACTTCTATAAAGCTAACTGGAATGGGGAAGAACCAATGCTTTATTTGACAGGCAAACGTAACACGGCGCGTACACAACGTTTGCAAACAATTATTGCTTTCACGAATCAGTCAGGAGCCGAATTGTTTGTAAACGGTAAGAGTTATGGTAAAGCAACACCTGATTCGTATGCTATTCTGGAATGGAAAAATGTGGAACTACAACCTGGTGAAAATGAAATAAAGGTTGTCTCCACTAATAAGAAGTTACCTTTGAGCGATAGCTTTCATTGTAGATTGTGATAGGTACAATTGCAGCTAAGAGAAAATCAGGCACGTTCTCTCGTACAAATATACGTAATAATTGGGATTTGAGTGCGTTGAGTGCTTCATCTGTTGTTCAGGCATTACAGAATATTTATGGTATAAATCCCAAACGCCTGACAGCTGCCGGTCGAGGTGAATTTAATCCGGTAGCCGGTAATGATACGGCAGAAGGAAAAGCTCGTAACCGCCGGACCGAGATCATTATAACTCCTAAACTGGATCAGTTCATGGATTTGATTGATCAGGCTCCTGGTAGTTCTTCATCCGATACAATTGCTAATAAGGATGTGAAAAAGTAGAAAATACCTTCACTTAGAGATAAAATAAAAGCGATGAATTTAAATTCATCGCTTTTATTTTAAGTGGTTAACATAAGATTTTGTAGGATTTGGACTAAATTATAAAACTCATTTTCTTTACAATAAAGTTTAAACATTAAGTAGCACTACTGTATCTGATTGATAGATGAGGTGGTTCAGAGTTGGGGTCCGAAAACGACAAGTGCTTTGGCAGCGTCATTATCGCAATACTGCTTAAAGTTTTCCCTATACATACCAGCCAATTTCTTTGCTTTTTCTTTCCATTCATTGACATCGGTGTAAGTATTACGAGGGTCGAGAATGCCTTCCGATACATTTTTCAATGCTTTGGGTACATTCAGGTTCATGATAGGAATATGAATCGTATCCACTTCATCAATAGAACCATCGATGATGGAGTCGATGATAGCACGGGTGTCTTTGAGAGAAATTCGTTTACCCGTACCGTTCCAACCAGTATTTACAAGATAGGCCTTCGCACCGTGTTCTTTCATCCGGGCAACGAGTGTTTTTGCATACATGGTGGGATGTAATGTCAGGAAAGCTTCACCAAATGCTGGCGAGAATGATGGTATAGGTTCGGTGATGCCCCGTTCAGTACCTGCCAGTTTGGATGTAAAGCCACTCAGCAAATGATATTGAGCTTGGTTCTCGTCAAGGATAGAAACCGGGGGTAATACGCCAAATGCATCGGCAGACAAGTAAACGATTTTTTTTGCATGACCAGCTTTGGAAGGAAGTACAATCTTATTGATATGATAAATCGGATAAGATACACGTGTATTCTCTGTTCTTGATTTATCAGTAAAGTCTACACTTCCATCAGGACGTACCGTCACATTTTCCAACAGTGCATCCCGACGGATGGCACGCCAGATATCTGGTTCACTCTCTTCGCTCAGGTTAATAACTTTGGCATAGCAACCACCTTCATAATTGAATACACCATTTTCATCCCAGCCATGTTCATCATCTCCAATCAGATAACGTTTCGGGTCGGCAGATAAAGTAGTTTTTCCCGTTCCCGACAAACCGAAGAAAATCACCACATCACCTGCCTCGCCCACATTGGCGGAACAGTGCATTGAGGGAATACCTTGCAGCGGCAGGTAATAGTTTTGCATACAGAACATTCCTTTTTTCATTTCGCCACCATACCATGTGCCGCCAATCACCTGCATACGTTCAGTCAGATTAAAGCAGACGAAAACTTCCGAATTTAAGCCTTGTTCTTTCCAATTCGGGTTAACAGTCTTGGAAGAATTTAATACCACAAAATCCGGTTCGCCATAGTTTTTCAAATCATAAAAAGAGGGGCGCATGAACATATTGGTGACAAAATGTGCTTGCCAGGCCACTTCCATAATGAAACGTACTTTCAGGCGGGTATTCTCATTAGCACCGCAGAAAGTATCTACCACATATAACTTTCTTGAAGAAGAAAGTTGTTTTTGAGATAATGCTTTCAAGTCATTCCATATTTCGGTAGAAACAGGCTTGTTTATTACCCCGTCCCACCAAACAGTATTTTCGGTAATAGCATCTTTCACAATATATTTGTCTTTGGGTGACCGTCCTGTGAACTTACCAGTATTCACGGCTACTGCTCCCGTATCAGTCAGATAACCTTTCTCGAAACCTTCATTAGCTGGGTTCATTTCGTCCTGAAACAATTGTTCATACGATGGGTTGTGTACAATCTCAAAATTACCGACAATGCCATACTTGCTTAAATCTACATTTTCCATACTTTCAAATATTAATGATTGATATATAAAATTTATTTCTTCATTCCTGATTTATTTATCGACGGCAAAGTTACAGCCTTTCCAAACGATGTCTTATATTTGCATAATTAATACTTTTAATGATATATATCGGAAATAATAATGGAACTGACGCAGCTTAGATATTTTATCCGACTGGCGGAAGTACTCAATTTTACGGAGGCTTCCAAACAATTATTTATCACCCAAAGTACCCTTTCACAAAGTATCCGTCAAACGGAAAGTGAACTGGGAACACCACTTTTTGAACGTATAGGGAAGAAAGTATATTTGACGGATGCCGGGCAGGCATTCTTACCTTATGCTCGGCAGTCGATTATCGAAACGGAAACGGGTATTCAGAAGCTTCGGGATATGCAGCAAATTTATAAAGGTGAGCTCCGTATTGGTGTGATTTACAGTCTGTGTCCCATGCTGGCGGAAAGCATTGTCCGTTTCTCAAAAGAATATCCCGGTATAAAACTGATACTCACACAGTCCACTTCCATTAATGATATGACTACGATGTTGCATAACAATGAGGTAGACTTTGCCTTGGCATATAAGCTGGATGCATTATCGTCATTGACGGAGAAGATAGATTTATGCCCGGACCCTTTGTGTGTGATTGTTCATCGTCGTTCTCCATTAGCTTCACAGCAGAAAATATCAATACAGGCCTTGACACATTATCCGCTCGCTCTGTTAAAGTCTGGGTCATATACCCGCAATGTGATAGAAAATGTAGCATCTCGAAGCGGGATTAGCCTCCAGCCAATGGCGGAAATAAATGATACTAATCTTTTGCTGCAAATGGTGCGCACTGGAGATTGGATTAGTGTTCTTTCACAGCATAGCGTTGATAATCAGCCTGATTTAAAAGCTGTGCCTTTGAAAGAAAAGGGAGGAGAAATGCACGTATACTTGTTTCAATTGAAAGGTAGGTATAAGAAATTGGTTACACGGAAATTTATTGAGATTATTCAAAAAGTAATGTCCCAAAATAACCTTATTCAGGCTTAGTTGGGAATTGGGGGATTGGGTTCAAGATTACAGGATTTCTAAAAGAAGATTCATAGCCATGCCGTCATGAGCTAATTATTGTTTTGTCCAAAATGATTCATATCGGTACGGAAATGAATGAAACAGTGCGAAAATGAGTGAAACTGTACGGATTCGGTCATGCATAGTGGAAAAATATCTATCATACTATCATTCATTTTAATAATATTCTAATTATCAAAATAATAGGTATGATAGATAGCTCTAAAAAAATGTATCTATCATACTTTTATCAGCAAAAAGGGACATCTATCATTCCTGTACTGTATCTGTTTTAGTGTAGCATTAGGTGAGATAATCCATTTAAAGACATACGAATGCACACTTTATAGGAAGATAACCTGTATTTGACAGCTTAATTATTTATGAGGAGCGGCACTATTTCTATAGTTCACAAGTGTGTGCCGTACAGCCCACGCATGCAGGGCAGACGCATTAAAAATCATTATCCTGTAAAAGTTTTGATAAATATTT